>Ga0137403_10010156_pt1 | contig 10433 bp, 7 predicted proteins | sample CZOMad2_1_16fung_FD_122057 | JGI IMG/M metagenome (GOLD analysis project Ga0137403, IMG submission 122057) | Vadose zone soil fungal communities from Angelo Coast Range Reserve, California, USA - CZOMad2_1_16fungal (Hybrid Assembly) | ecosystem: Environmental > Terrestrial > Soil > Vadose zone... | reverse complement strand
GCAACAGCAAGGGGCGCCGAGGACGGCATCGTGATCCCGGTGCCGCAGATGGCGCTGTGCACCCAGCAGGTTCTAGTCATGCAGCGGCTGGACGGCACGCCGCTGACCTCGGCACGGGGCACCGACCCGCAACAGCTCGCCCGGACGCTGCTCGACGCGCTGCTGCGCCAGGTGGTTATCGACGGGGTCTTCCACGCCGACCCGCATCCGGGCAACGTGCTGCTGCTCGGCGACGGACGGCTGGGCCTGCTGGACTTCGGCTCCGTCGGGCGCATAGACGCCGGGCTGCGCAGCGCCGGGCGTCGAGATCCCTGGGGCCGCCCCCCTTCTCGTTTCGGGACAAGATCCTCCACCGCATGCCCATCGCCGCATCAACCCGCCCCGACAACACCGGAATCAAGTTTCCAAGCGATCGGCCGAATCTCGCTCCAGAGTCCTGACCGTCAGCGATCCCGGAACGTCTCTGACGTTGAATCCCCGTCAGGCATGATCTGGCGCCCGAGGGGAGGCGAGACCCAAGGTGAGCCCGAGATTGTTGGAGCTTCGTGCGGCCTCCACCAGGGCGGCTCTCGATTTTCGGGTTCAGCGGCGACCGTGCACACCGGAGCCTTGGATAAGTGCTTCCATGTCAAGGGTTAACCCGTCCGGCCCCGGGGAAAACCCACAAGCTCGCGGTCACTATGATGACGGGTTGGCCCCCCCACGGGGGGCGCGCATTCCGCCCGGGGCCTCCGAATCCCCGGCAATCCGTGATCCCGCGCCTTACGCACATGGGAAGTACTCCTCCCCCACTCTCCACGATGAACCCGCTGGTTGGCGCGCGCCCGCTGCCTATCCTCCCATGCAGAAGCGGGCGCCACGAAGCGCCCGCCGGCAAGTGGAGGTGACCATGAGTCACGGGAAGATCCTTCGGTGGAGTCTTATCGCAATCGTCGCCGGGCTCCTTGCATCCCCCTCGCGGAGCGCGGTCCAGACCGTGGCCGGGAGGGCGAGCGCCGCGCGCGCCATCACGTCCAGCCTCCTCGGTGGAGCCACGACGACGGCGCTCGCGGATACGGGATCGCTCGCGGCGGTGGGAGATGACCGGAACGCCTCACTGGCGTCGGGGGGCGTACCGCCGTGGCTGACGGCGGAGGTGCTGGACGCGCTCACGATCTCCTGGGGGGACCAGGTCGTCTCCCAGGCCTCGACCTTCAACCCGCGCGTGAGCGTCGGCGGAGTCGTCGTGTCGGCGGACTTCGTCATGTCGAGGGCGTCGGCCGCCCTGGGGCAGCCCGGTGATGCCTTCTCGATTATCGACAACCTGTCGATCGCCGGTGTCCCGGTCGCGGTGACGGGAGCGCCGAACCAGACAATCGCGCTGCCGGTCGGGAGGGTGATCGTGAACGAACAGACGGTGTCCGGGGCGGGCACCGTGGCGGTGAACGCCTTGCACGCCATCGTCCCCGGAGTGGCGGACGTAATCATCGCCTCCTCGACGGCGGGGATCCAATAGGCTGAATCGACGAAGGCGGCGCCCCGACGGCCTCGTGCCGACGGCGGGCGGGCCCTCTGCAAGCGATTCCACATCCCGGCATTGTTTATAATCCGCCCCGCGCCGGGGTGGCGGAACTGGCAGACGCAGGGGACTTGAAAGCACCCCGCTGGAAGAAATCTCCTGTCCGCCCCTACCCTGTTGTGGCCGAGCCCAGGTGCCGCGGTGACCAAATGGAGACGCGGACCGGCGCAACCAGACGCAGATTGGAGCCACGCGACAGCGATCGGCTGCGACTCGAGCAGTGCCGTATGATGGGCCTCCGGACATTCTCCGGTCAGGTGTTGATTCAGTCGGAAGTCCAGAGCCACCGTTCGTAGGGGAGCGTCGGGCTCATTGCGCGTAGGCGTCTACGAACCGGAGGGCCTTGTCGACGCCACGCCAGATTCCGTGAGGATGTCGGCCGTATCCCTTTCGCGGATCTCATCGGATTTATCGATTCCCGCGTAGACCTCCTCTCCGAATTAGGCGAGTCTGTGCGAAAGTGCCTGGGCGTGCTCTCCGCCATGGGCGATCGACACCCGTACTCCGGGAGGCGTGATCGACTCACGGCGACGCGGAGCGTTCCTGCCGCCGTCCCGCCGGGCTGGACGATGCACTCCGCGATCCGATCGACGTGCTCGCTGGCGTTCTGGGAGGCCTGGTCGAAGAGTTCCTGGAGCGCGACGGACCAGCGGGAACCGGACTGTCCTGCGCCGCATCCGCGCGAGGATATGGTCCGCCGCGCGCCACGCCAGAGCCATTATCGTGAGGGTCGGATTCTTATCCGCGTTCGAAGCGAACGCGGCGCCGTCGGTGACGAAAAGGTTCGGCACGTCCCAAGTCTGGCACCAGGGATTGGTAACCGAAGTCCTGGGATCGGATCCCATGATTGCGCCGCCGACTTCGTGAATGATTGACCGGCCGGGAGCTATGGCCCTGGCGCCGTCCGTCTGCACTACACCGTGCGTTTGGCCGTCCATTGCTTCAATGATATTCGCGAAAGTCCTTTGCATATGGGCGGCCTGGCGCAGCTCGTGCTCCGACCAGCGCCAATGGAAGCGAAGCACCGGGATCCCCCACTTGTCTTTGACGCTCGGATCGATCTCGCAATAGGAGTGACCATTGGGGATCATTTCGCCGCGCCCGTCGAAATAGACGAACGACCCATAATAGCGGCGCACGTCTTGCTTGAACTTCACCCCATAGCTGCCGCCGGTCAGCCATTCGATTCCGGCCGCAGTGCCGTAGTCCGGCATCCGCTTGCCGCCGCCGAATTCGATGTGGTAGCCGCGCGCGAAGCCCAGCTTGCCGGCGCGCTGATCCCGGTAGAGCCACCAGGGAACATACAGCTGCTGACCGTCGGCGGCGTCTTCGTTGAGCGGCGGCAGACTCTCGAGCAGCGGGATCTGCCCGCTCACGGTGCTGCCAACCGTGTCCATCAGGTATCGCCCGAGCCTGCCGCTCGAGTTGGCGAGTCCCTGTGGGAACTGCGCGCTTTTGGAGTTGAGCAGAATACGGACCGATTCGCAGGCACTCGCCGCCAGAATCACTACCCTTGCGGTTGCCTGCTGCTGCCTTCCGGTTATCCGATCAACGAAGCTCACCCCGTTCGCTCGGCCGTCGCGCCCGAGCGTGACTTCGTAAACCATCGCCTCGGTCGTGATATCGAGGTTGCCGCTTGCCAGCGCGGGCGGCAAATGTACCGTGGTCGACTGATAGTTCGCGCGGATCGAGCAGCCGCGCCCGCACGGTGTCGCCCAGATACAGGTCGCGCGGCTGCGCATGTCCTCAGCGAGGATCTTTTGTGCCATCACATTACCCGGATGCAGGCGCGCCGGGGAACGCCTGAAATCAAGCGGCCGGGTAAGAACCGCCCGGTGGCCGGGTATCGCAGGTATGCCGAGTCGCTTCGCTCGCTGGGCGATCAACAGGTCACTGACCAGCGGCTTGGGCGGCGGCAGCAGGCATCCCGGTGAGGAAGCCGGCGTGTTCTCCAGGCCCTCGTTGCTGCCGTATACGCCAATCAGCAACTCGACCTTGTCGTAATACGGCGCGATGTCCGCGTAGCCCAGGGGCCAATCGAACCCGAGCCCATCCCGGCTATGGGGCTTGAAGTCGTACGGACCGTAGCGCAGCGAAATTCGCCCCCAGTGATTGGTGCGACCACCCAGCATGCGCGCCCGCCACCATTCGAAGCGACCCGCAGCCTCTTCGCTCGCGCGCACATAAGGCTCTCCGGGTACGTCCCAGCCGCCGTCCACCGTCGCGTCGTAGAAGCCGAAAGGCTTTTGCGGTGTACCAACCGCCGCAAGCGGCGCCAGGTCCGGCGTCTGGAACATGGGCGTCTCGGTTGCGGGGGAATAGCTGCGGCCGGCCTCCAGCATCAGAACCTTCGCACCCTCCATACAGAGCGCATAGGCTGACTGCCCGCCGGCGGCCCCGGAGCCGACCACGATGACATCGTAGGCGTCGCGTTGGGATTTCGGCGTCACGAAGGGCATGGCTGTACCACTCGAGCAGGTTCAGGATCGATAGGCTTCGCGGCCGATGCCCTGCACGGTGATCCCCTGGGCGGCGAGCACTTCATGCTGGAGGGCGTACATCGCCGCTGCGGCCTCGTCGATCGCTCGCGTAAAGGCGAGTGACCCGGCCAGGATGGGCGCCAGCCGTGCCTTGTCCTGTACGCGAGCCTTGGGATATTCATGTTCCACGACCAGGAAGGTCTTCTCCGGCTCGATGCGAAGCAGCTCACGCGCGGCGAGCTGATGATCGAGCCAATCGACCGATCGATTCTGCAGATACGCGAGTGGATCATGGCGCGCAGTGCCCGGCAGCTCGTGTTCGCAAAACACGGTCTGCTTCTTCCAGGCGTTCTGCTGCTCGGCCGGATCGGCGCTCGGCCGGTTCCCGTGCCAGTCCCCGCGCTGCATCGTCTGGCCACCGTAGCCCCACGCCGAGATGCCCCGCGAATCGATGACCTGGCCCTTGACATGAAAGCCGCCGATCAGAAAGTTGTAGCCGCTGTCCTTCAGATACTGGAACACGGAGCGCGAGTCCTGTCCCATCAGGATGGCATGCGAGGGGTCATAGTGAATGCGGAATTGATCGCCGACCCCATGCCGTTCGCAGATACGGTGCAACGCAATCCATGGCCCCGGGGCATAGGCAATGTTGTTATGCCAGGTGTCGGTTACATTCCAGCCTGGCATGGGACACTGCTCGACTCGAAACGTCAGCCCACGGGCTTTGGCCTGCTCGAGCAGCGGCACGAACACCTCTTCAAACATCAGCAGATTGGCGTCCATTCCCAAGAGGGGATTTCGGCCCACAAAGCCCGTCACGGCATCCGTGCCGAGCAGTACGGCGGCGTCGAAGACGCGCAGCATCAGCTCGTGTTTTTTTCTGCGCACGGATTCATCTCTGGCGAGCATGTTGTCGAAGTAGGCGAGGTCCGACAGGCCAACGCCCGTGGATTGCATGGCCCGGCGGACGCGTGATGCGCGCGCCGCACTGAAGGGCTGGCGCAGATCCAGGGTGTTGGCGACAGGATCAAGAAGTGCCGCGGCCGGCACATCACTTTCCGTCGGGTGCAGGGCCGCAGAGAGCTCGATATTGGGGCAGCGGAGCTCCCGGGCAAACTCCAACCACTCCTCGATGGCCAGATCCGGGTCGGCGTCTCGCCGGTTGCGGGGAGTCAATTCCTGTAAGGCGGCGGTGAGGATGCTGAGCCTCATCGGTCTCGGCCTGAAGTCTCTCGCTGGCGATTGCGCTTCGGGTGACCTTGCGTGCTCGATCATAGGGCGTGCTCCCGCGCAGACCTGTACGCGACCGTCTCATTGCGAAACGTCGCGGCGAACAGCACCAGCACCACCGCTGCAAAGGCAGCCGGATACAGCCAGATGGACTTCCAGTCATGCGCGCCGCCGACGGAGTACCTATCGTCAATGAGGCCGGCAGCCCAGAAGCCGACCAGCATGCCGACACCGTAGGTCGCCAAGGTTATCAGGCCCTGGGCTGCAGCTTTATGCCGTGCGCCCGCCTTGGAGTCGGTGTAGATCTGGCCGGAGACGAAAAAGAAGTCATAGCACGCACCATGCAGCGCAATGCCCAGGAGCAGCATGAAGGCAAGCTCGTGCGCATTGCCAAAAGCGAACAGCAGATACCGACAGACCCAGGCCAGCATCCCCAGGAGCAGCGTGGTTTTCATGCCGAAGGTATTCAGGAACAGCGGGATCAACAACATGAACAGCACTTCCGACATCTGACCGATGGTCTGCTTGCCGGTCGCATTGGCGACATGAATCTCGGTCAGAAACTGATTGGCGTTCTGGTAATAGAACGCCAGGGGAATACAGATCAGGATCGACGCTACGAAGAACACCACGAAGTTCTTGTGCCGCAATAGGACCAGTGCATCAAGACCCAGGACGTGCCCGAGGCGCGTCTGTTCCTCGGGCTTGGGCAGGGGCGGGGTGCGCGGCAACGTGAAGCTGTAGATGCCGAGTGCAATTGAGGCAATCGAGCACATGAGAAAGGTATTGCCAAGCGAGCCCTGTGCCATGGCCGCAGGTGAATCCCAGGCGAACAGGTAACTGATCACGAGGCCCGCGACGATCCAGCCGATCGTGCCCCACATGCGAACACGCGAGAAGTGCCTGGCGGGCTCATCCATCTGCCGAAACGAGATGGTGTTGACCAGCGCGAGCGTCGGCATATACAGAATCATGTACGCGAGCAGGCAGGGATAGAAGGCACTGAAGCCTCGAGCCCTGAATAGCGCGTACAGCAGCAGGCCGCCGGCGATGTGCAAGGCGCCGAGCAGCCGCTCGGCATTGAAGTAACGATCCGCGATCAGCCCGGCGATGAACGGGGCGATGATGGCACCCCAGGCTTGCGTGGAATAGGCGAGCGCGCTCTGCGCTCCGTTGACGTGCAGACTCGAGGCCAGGTAACTCCCCATGGTGACGAACCACCCACCCCAGATGAAGAACTCCAGGAACATCATGGTGCACAGACGAAATCGGGTCGTTCTGGTCACTGGGTGTCCTCGAGAATCACCGCGGTGCGATGCGCTACAGGCTCAGCCAGACCGACCCGGCCCGGGAGCTCGCGACCGCCTGCGCGATGAAGCGCAAGCCGCGCAGGCCATCCTGGACCCCGGGGTACTCTCGCACCGGCGCCTGGCCCAGGCCGACCCGGCGCACGTCCTCGATGAAGCCCCGGTAGATGTTCGCAAAAGCCTCGAGATAGCCCTCCGGATGCCCGGCCGGCATTCGAGTGATGGCCCTGGCCGACGGGCTCAAGTAGCTCTGCCCGGTCCGTAACCGCTCCCAGGCTCGGCCAGCACCCTTATAAATGAGTGTGTTCGGATCCTCCTGGTGCCATTCCAGCCCCGCTTGGGATCCATAAACCCGAATCGAGAGCCTGTTTTCCTCCCCGCAGGCGACCTGCGAGCAAACCAGCGTCCCCTTGGCTCCGCCGCGCAGTCGCACCAGAATACTGGCGTCGTCATCCAACCGCCGGCCCGCTACGACGGAGCTCAGGTCCGCACACAGGGCCTCGATCGGACGGTCGGTCACGAACTCGAGCAGATTCTGGGCGTGGGTGCCGATATCGCCCACGCAACCCCCGAGGCCGGCCCGTGCCGGATCGGTTCTCCAGGCGGCCTGCTTGTTGCCGCGGCTCTCCAGCGGCTCCATCAGCCAGTCCTGGGTGTATTCGACCATGACCTTTCTAATCTCGCCCAGCTGCCCGCGACGCACCATGTCACGCGCCTGGCGCACCGCGGGGTAGCCCGTGTAGTTGTGTGTGAGCGCAAACAGCGTCGGGCCGGCCTCAACGAGGCGAACCAGCTCTTCCCCCTCGGCGACCGTCAACGCGAGGGGCTTGTCACAGACGACATGAATGCCTGCCGAGAGGAAGGCCTTCGCTACCGGGTAATGCAGATCATTCGGGGTCGCGATGATGACAAAGTCAATCCCGTTCTTGTCGGCTGCCTCGGACGAGGCCATGTCCGCATAGGAGTTATAGGCGCGCTCGAGAAACCAGGCCGCAGCACTCTCGCGGGCGATCTCAGGGTGAGAGGACATTGCACCCGCGACGACTTGTGCCTGGCCGTCGAGCTCAGCGGCAATGCGATGCACCGATCCGATAAATGCGCCACGCCCCCCGCCGACGATACCGGCACGCAGGCGGCGCAGGGGCGGGGGGGTTGCAACCTTGCTCATATCGGACGCATCTCAAGTATGAAAGTCGATTGCCTGGGCGCTGCGGGCGGCTCCGGGAAGTCTAAGCGTGAGACCGGCGGGAATCGATAGCTGCAGAAGATGACGTCGATGGCGTCCTTTGTTAGTGTATCGAGGCACTTGCGAACAGGGACTTCGCTCCAGCCGGCGCCGCAGAATGAAATTCCTGCCCCTCATCTGGTCCGGCATCTGGCGCAAGCCGGGCCGCACCGTCCTCATCTTTCTCCAGGTGGCGGTCGCCTTCGCGCTGTTCGGTGTGCTGCAGGGACTGAAGACCGGAGTGCAGCATGCGGTCGATGCTGCGCGGGCGGACCTGCTCATCGTGCACAGTCGTCTAAGTCTCATCATGGAGGGGCTGCCCATCAGCCTGCTCGGGCCGATCCGCTCGGTGCCGGGAGTGGGCGTAGCGATCCCCGTGGAACTGTTCGTCTGTCACTACCAGAAGCCCGAGCAGGGAGTCCTCAGCGTGGCGGTGACGTCCGACAAGGACTGGACGACGGCCTTCACCTTCGCGATCGCGCCCCAGGATCTCGATGCCTTTGCCAAGTCGCGTACCGCCGCGTTGGTGCTGGAAGCCACGGCGAAGAAATACGGGTGGAAGATCGGGGACCGGATCCCGCTCATCTGCCGTACGGTGCAGAAGAACGGCTCACCAAACTGGACCTTCGAGGTCGTTGGGACCTTCACCGACAGCGATTTCGGCGGCGGCGGCGACAAGATCATCATGAGTTTCCCGTACTACGACGAGGCGCGCGCGACCGGCAGGGGGACGGTAAATCACATCAACGTTTCGGTGACCGATCCGAACCTCGCCGTGCCGGTAGCCGAGGCGATCGACCGGCTCTCGGCCAACTCCTCGCACGAGACCAAGACCGAGTCGATCCGTGAGCTCGCCCAACAGCAGGTGCAGCAGATCGGCGATTTCGACTTTCTCATCCGCGCGGTCGTGAGCGCGGTGCTGGCGGCGCTGCTCTTTGCGATCGCCACCATGATGGTGCAGTCGGTACACGAGCGCACTTCCGAGCTTGCAGTGCTCAAGACCATCGGCTTCACGGACCGTGCCGTGTTCATGCTCATTCTGGCGGAGGCCCTAAGCGTTTGTATCCTGGCTGGCGCCTTCGGGCTCGCACTGGCCACTGCCGCTTTGCCGATCGCGGCGCGCGTGGTAACCGGGTTGTCGATGCCGAAGATCACGCTCGCGATCGGTCTGGGCTCTGCAGTGCTGGTGGCGCTGATAAGTGCGGCGGTGCCGGCGCTGCTCGCGGCGCGCCTCAGGGTTTCGACCGCACTGGCCGAGCGCTAGAAAGAACGTCATGAATTTCCTGCGCCAGTCGACTGCCCTGCTGCGGCTCAATCTCGGGGGTCTCGCCGCGCGCAGCGGCGCGGTACTCACGATCCTGATCGGCGTGACCTGTGCGGTGGGCGTGTTGGTCTCGATGCTGGCCATGGGAACCGGCGCGCACCGGCAGGCACTCGGCGATGTGCGCGACGACGTCGCGGTCGTTGTCAGCCGCGGAAGCAGCGATCTCGACAGCAGCGTCTCGAGAGATCAGGCGACGACGGTGGCCGACCTGCCCGGCATCTCCTTAGGGAGCGATGGCAAGCCCCTCATCGGGTATCAATCCGTCGTCATCATGGAGGGACACCGCCGCGGAACCGGTGCCAGGGTGTTCTTCCCGCTCATCGGGACGAGTCCCACCGTGACCGCCATGAGACCGGAGATACACTTCACCGGGGGACGCATGTTCCAGCCAGGGCTGCACGAGCTCGTCGCCAGCAACCCGTGCGTGCGTACGTTCACCGGCTTCGAGCTCGGCGCCGAGCGCGACGTGCGCGGGATTGGCTGGAGCGTGGTCGGGCACTTCGACCAGGGGAACAGCATGCAGTGCCAGGTGCTGGCCGACGTTGAGACCCTCATGACGGTATTCGGGCGCAACGCCTTCACGAACGTCAGCGTCGAGCTCAAGTCCCCGCGGGACTTCGATGCGTTTCGCACCGCGCTCGAGGCGAATCCCGCCCTGAACCTCGAGGCGAGGCGCGAGCGAGATCAGGTGGAGGGGAGATTCAAGGGCTTCAAGGCACTCCTCAACTTCGCCGCCTACTTCGTAGGCGCCATCATGGCGGTGGGAGCCACGCTCGGCGCCGTGAACTCGCTCTACTCGATCGTGGACGCACGGCGCCGCGAGCTTGCGACCCTGCGTGCGATTGGCTTCGGCTCGGGGCCGATCGTTGCCGCAACCCTCGTCGAGTCGATGCTGCTCGCCTTACCGGGCGCGCTGCTCGGAGCCGCACTCGCCTGGATCTTCTTCCACGGCATGGCGGTCAGCCCCTTCGGCTTCAGCTTTCAGCTCGATGTCACGCCGCAGCTTGCTGAGATCGGCATCGTTTGGGCGCTCGCAATGGGCTTGGCCGGCGGACTGCTGCCCGCGCTGCGGGCGGCGCGAGTGCCGGTGACGACTGCACTGCGCGCCACTTGATCCCGGACACCGGAGGCGATCACAGGCCGCGGATATTATCCGCGTCTGCAATGAGCTCGTTCGAGTCCAGGACAGTGGTACGCATGGCTCGTGTTGATTATTCAAATCAAGATTGACGGCTGATCCCGCGACCCCATACTGCATCGGCAGAATAACCGACAGAATGTATGGGTCCAACATCCAGGAAAGTCATCA
>Ga0137403_10010155_pt1 | contig 10433 bp, 15 predicted proteins | sample CZOMad2_1_16fung_FD_122057 | JGI IMG/M metagenome (GOLD analysis project Ga0137403, IMG submission 122057) | Vadose zone soil fungal communities from Angelo Coast Range Reserve, California, USA - CZOMad2_1_16fungal (Hybrid Assembly) | ecosystem: Environmental > Terrestrial > Soil > Vadose zone... | reverse complement strand
CGTCGGACTCATCGACATCTTCCGTTGATCCGGCTTAAGCCGGTTGAGTTGCAATTGCAGTGATTGTGAGATTTGAGTCCATTGGCCGCGCTCTGAATGGGGCGGGGCTTTTTTTGCGGACTCTCAGTGAAAATCTGAGCAGCTCAAGTAGAACCCGCAGCTCTCGCAATTCATCTTGCAGCCGCGGCCTTTCAGGCGTGCTCCGCAGGTAGGTCAGTAGTTGGAAGGGTCGGCGGCTTGGCCTTGTCTTTCGCCACCGAGGCGCCTTTCGATGGTTACTGGTCTCGCATCGGCCACATTCTAGGCTAGCTTTGCTGCTTTTCGGCGCTCAATTTCGCTCGGCCTGAGCGAACCCGCGGTAGGTGCTACTCCTCTAACTAGGTGCGATTCCGACCTAAAGTCGCCTGAGGAGAGTTGCGTATGAGGAAGTTATTTGTATTGATGATGGCGCTGGCTTTGACCAGCATGAGCTGGGCTGCCACCGCCAAGGAGGACGCGCTCGACCGCCTGACTAAGGCCGGTGACGTCCTAAAGGAAGTAATGGGGGCCCCCGACAAAGGGATTCCACAAGAGGTTGTAGAGAAGGCAAAATGCATCGCGATCGTGCCCCACATGGTGAAGGGGGGCTTCATCTTCGGTGCGCAGGGTGGGAAAGGCGTAGCCACCTGTCGCCTGGCCAGCGGTGGATGGAGCGCTCCATCATTCTTCGCTGTCACTGGCGGAAGCTGGGGATTGCAGATCGGCGTCGAAGGCATCGACCTGGTCATGACCATCATGAACGATGCTGGCATGAAGGCTTTGCTCAGCAATAAGGTACAGCTCGGTGGAGACGCATCCGCCGCTGCCGGACCGATCGGACGTCACGTCTCGGCTAACACCGATATCAAAGCCGACACTGGCATCCTGACCTACTCCCGCGCGAAGGGATTGTTCGCTGGCGCTACCCTGAACGGAGCATCGATCCGCCAGGATGACGACTCGACCAAGGCCGTTTATGGACTCAGCGGCGAGGAGGCTTACAAGCGCCTCCTCACCGGTCAGGTTCCCGCCCCCGCCGATGTTCGTCCGTTCCTCGCGACCGTGCGGTCGGCAGTTTCGGGATCCTTGGCTGAACGCCAGGAGCAGAAGAAAGAAGCGGCTAAGGAAAATGCCGAGCGCGTAGACGAGAAAGATCGCGCCAAGGGCATGCCGCAAAGCGATCGTCCGGCTCCTGCTACCAGCGAGGAACCCAAGAAGTAGATCTTGCGCGCGGTCTTCGGACCGGCTTCAGACAAGGCCGGTTCGCGGAATAGAAGCGAGCCCTTCAAGGGGCGAGCGTCACAGCGCCGTAGGCGCGGAACAGATTAGCCCAGGGCGTAAGCCCTGGGTGTTTTTTTGAAGAGAGATTTCCGCTCTGCCGAAGGCAGGCGCGCAGAGCGCAAAAAAAGCAGCGGCCGCTTTTTTGCGAAGGAAACTAGCAACTAGCAACCCCTTCCTGTATCGTTTCCGCGACAGCTCAGCGGAGGATCTTATGCTGAAGGGATTCAAGCAATTCGTCTTTCGCGGCAACGTGGTGGATCTCGCAGTCGCGGTGGTCATCGGCGCCGCCTTCGGAGCGGTGATCACCTCGTTCGTCGAGAACGTGCTCACCCCGTTGATCGCAGCGGTCGTTGGTAAACCCGATTTTTCCGCGCTGGTCGTCACGGTGAACGGCAGCGCCATCAAGTATGGCCTCTTCTTCAATGCCTTGATCTCGTTCCTGCTGGTGGCGGCGGCCATCTACTTCTTCATCATCGCTCCCATGAACGCGTACATGGCGCGTTCGCGCCGCGGCGAAGCCCCACCCGATCCGACGTCGAAGAAATGTCCAGAGTGCATGAGCGATATTCCTATCGCCGCCAAGCGCTGCGCCTTCTGCACGACCGCGCTGCAGGCGTAGAAACTCACAGGAGCAAGGCATCACACGAAGGACCCAAAGGCAACACAAAGGACCTTGGTGAAACCTTGGTGCGCTTCGTGTGAGATTTTGAGCAGGATGTGAACCAATAAAAAGGCGGCCGCTGGTTGGCGGGCCGCCTGATCTTTTTGGGTGTGACCTGTGGTTTAGAGAGGCTGTACGTTTTCAGCCTGCAGGCCCTTGGGTCCCTTTTTCACTTCGAACTGCACCGCTTGACCTTCTTGCAGGCTGCGGAAGCCGTTCGCCTGGATCGCCGAGAAATGCACGAAAACATCTTCGCCGCTCTGGCGCGAGATGAATCCAAAACCCTTGGCATCGTTAAACCACTTCACTGTTCCTTGTTCCATGATGGATCAAATTCCTTTGTTGCTTGATGTTACGCGTCGAATCTTGAATCGGAGGATACTGCAGGCAGGAACCAGCTTGAGGCAAGTACCGCGCACAACCGCTTCGTAAATCTCAACGTACAGCTGATAGTGTAGCACGGGTGCGCCAGATTTCCGAAGCGGATTCGGTGGGAGCACCCGTAAACTACTGATTCTGTAATATTTGACTAGTGAGAGCCGAAGCGATAGACCACGCCGGTGGAGAAACGCAAATGATTCTCGTGCTGACTGAACAGGCTATTTTGGACGTAATCGAGTTGTCCTCTAACCGCGAATTATTTGCCAAGGTTCCAGTCGCCGCCGCCGCCGATAATGGTCGCAAACGAATTGGTCCCGCTTTCAAACACGGTCGGGAAGCCCGGTGGCCGCGGGAAAAAAACTCTTTCATAAACGTCTTCGCGCGCAAGTCCGAAGAGTGTGTGCCCGAAAAGTGTTGCGTGCTTGGTTCGCCACGAGTACTGCGGTCCGATCGTAAAAAAATGATGGTGGGCACTGAACCTAAGAAACTCGTTCGACTCACTGCGGTAGTGGCCTCTGATATCGGCCTTAACACCGATCCAGCGATTGAAGTTGTAGGCTCCCGAAACTTCCCAGCCGTTGGCGTTCGCCCCATCGTTGTGAAGAAGCGAATAACCGCCGAATAGCTCGTACTTTGGATGTTCCTGGGCATAGAGACCTAAAGACGAGAACAATAAGCTCGAGATAAGAACTAGCAGGCGTCGCATGCAATCTCCCCGACCGCGTAGATTTTGCTCAGCAAAGGGCCGGGTACGGCACGAAATTCTGGATTGCGGCTGAGATGCAGCAGAGTTGCTGGATGGTTGCTTTTTGCAGTTGCTAGTTTTTAGTTTTTAGTCCTAAGTTCTTTTTTGTTGCCTTTGCTTACCGCTTCTCGCTTATTGCTTACCGCTTACCGCGAGATAAGTGTTGATCTGCTCCGCCCATTCCGCCCCGCTGCGCCGATCCTGCTCGGCCATCCTGCGGACACGCTCGTCCCCGCCAGCAGTCAGAGCGGTGCGCTCATATACGACATCGACTTTGGTGTTCTGCGCGTCCTGCGGCTCGATGTGGATGTCGATCAGCGTCGTCAACGTCTCCGGGATCACGTACACGTACTGGACATGTCCAGCCTTGGGATCGAACGCCGTGTTTACCCACGGGATGATGGTCGCGTGTCCGTGCTTCACCGTGAAGACGGCGCCTTCCACATCATTCGCCGGCTGGGGATAGACGAATGTTGGGTCCCAGTCCTTCCCTGCCCACACCCGCTCCTTCTCCGCGCCGAAGAGCGGAAAGACCTGTGCATACGGAGCATGCGCCACAAACTCGAACTGGCTGCGCTCGCGCGCCGATCCCGGCGCGTTCCGCTGATGCAAGTGATAGGCCAGCAGGGCGACACCGATGCCCAGCGCGACCAAGGTCACGATCAATACTGTTCTCACGACTTCCTCTCCTTCAAGCGATGGCTGTCGCCGGCTTTGAGCTTGAGACCATAGATCCTCTTCAACTCTTCGATCTCTTTCAGCGAGTTAGACGAAAAAGGCGCCTTTCCATCAAAGGCGTGCAGCACAATGCCTTCCAGCAGGTCGCCCAAGGTGAGGTCTTTCAATTCGGCGAAGGCCTTCAGCACTTTCAGGACGCGTTTCTCCATGCGCACACCCGTCTGCACCCGGTCCACCTCTACCCGGCTAAGAACTTCTCTCTTCATGGTACCACTGTACTATGGTACCAATATCGGAGTCAAAGTGCCTGGTTTCAGTTTGCGCCACGAGTCACTGCGGCGTACACTTCGCCACTGATTCCTGAAACAGAAGGAGAAAATAGATGAGAAAGACACTGTTGTGCGCGATTTTCGCGATGTTCACCCTATGCGCCTTCGCGCAGGAGCATTACACCCAGGGCCCGGTGTGGCGCGTGACCCTGATCAAAGTGAAGCCCACCGCCATGGACGCTTATATGACCAGCCTGCGGCAATCCACCAAGCCTGTCCTCGAAGAAGAGAAAAAACAGGGGATCATCGTGGACTACAAGGTGTTCTTGAAGTCCACCCAACACGATCCCAATGACTGGACCATCGCGTTAGCGGTTCAATACAAGAGCTGGGCGGCGATGGACGGCGAACCCGCCAAAGCGGAAGCGGTCCGCGACAAGGTTCTGGGCGGAAAGCAGCCGGCTCAGCAGTTGGCGGAGAAGCGTGTCGATATGCGGGAGATCGTGACCTCAGACCTGATGCAGGAGATCATGCTGAAGTAGCAGACAGAATTCTGCCTAAGTCACTCGCGGACGCCGATAGCGTCCGCGATTTTTGTTTGTGCGGGTCGTAATTCGGTTGGGGCGGAGCGAAACCATAGTAAGCTGTTTGTAGCTACTTCTCCGGAGACGCAGTTCCCTCTTACCCCTTCGCCGATGCAGCCAATCTTGCTCGACGAGGTCTCTATGCGCTCCGGACTTGTCTTCACTGCTTCCCGAAAGATCCCCAACCGTTTTCTGCTATGCAAAGTGGTCTGCCGCTCCAGCCAAAAGCTGCACCGCAGCGGCGCCTCCATGCCCAACACCATCAACACTTCATTCGAGATGGTGGAGCCGCAACCCGAGCCCACCGACCCCAAACCCCGCACCGCCGCGGCGTAATCGCTCACAGAATACTTCGTCGAGCCCAAACAGCTTGCCGCGCCCTCTTCCGCGGCGTACACTGCCGCCGGAACCTCGCAATGAAACGCTGCTCCTGGGTCAGCGATGATCCGCTGATGCTCGAATATCACGACCGTGAGTGGGGTGTCCCAGTCCACGATGACCGCAAGCACTTCGAGTTTCTAGTGCTTGAAGCGGCCCAGGCCGGGTTGAGCTGGGCGATCGTCCTGAAGAAGCGGGAAGGTTATCGGCGCGCTTTCGCTGGGTTTGATCCCGAGAAAGTCGCGCGATTCTCCGCGCGCCGGATCGAGAAGCTGGTATTGAATCCTGAGATCATCCGCAACCGCATGAAGATCGCGGCCGCGGTGCGCAACGCACGCGCATTTCTGAAGATCCAGGAAGAGTTCGGAAGCTTCGACTCCTATTGCTGGCGTTTCGTTGACGGACGGTCCAAGCTTAATCGGTGGAAGTTGATGCGCCAGATTCCCGCGACTTCACCCGAATCCGATGCCTTCAGCAAGGACCTTAAGCACCGCGGATTCAGCTTCGTTGGCTCGACGGTCATGTATGCCCACATGCAGGCCGTCGGCATGGTGAACGATCACCTCGTCGATTGTTTCCGCTATCGCGAGATCCGGCAGGATTGAACGGTGTCGCCCCACCCAAGCCTATCTCGGGTGGGGTCTATCTTAGAACCGGATACCGCCGCCGACCAGGATCTCTTCGCCGGTTATCCATCCGGAATCGTTGCTGGCGAGAAAGACCGCGGCTTTGGCGATGTCGTCAGGCTCGCCGGCACGGCCGAGCGGAGTTCGACTCAAAGCGTACTCACTGAAAGCCTGTTCCGCTCCGGTGGATTTCACGCCTTCGGTGATGGTGAATCCCGGAGCAAGCGCGTTCACGCGGATCTTGCGCGGCCCAAGTTCGAGTGCCAGCGTGCGCGTGATCACGTCCACCGCGCCCTTGGTGCCGGCATAGACCAAACCGCCCGGCGGCGGCGTCTTCGAGGCGATCGAACTCACGTTCACGATCGAGCCGGAGCCGTTCATCGCCTTGGCTGCCGCCTGGGTCGCGTAGATCAGCCCGAGCACGTTGGTATCGAAGATGCGCCGATAGTGCGCCTCATCGATCTCTTCCAGCGGCTTGAACTCATACACGCCGGCATTGTTCACCAGGATGTCGAGCTTGCCGAATGCCTTCTTGGTCTCGGCGAACAGCCGATCGACATCCTGCCTCTTCGAGACGTCGGCCTGCACCGCGATCGCTTCCCCACCCGCAGCCTTCACTTTGGCGACGACTTTATCTGCACCCGCGCGGTCGCTGGAATAGTTGACTACTACCTTGGCGCCTTCGGCACCGAAGCGCTCGGCAATGCCCGCTCCGATCCCTTTCGACGCGCCCGTGACCACCGCAACTTTGTTCTTTAATCTTGGCATAACATTTCTCCCTATCTTCGATAGTTAGATGAGTATCGAATTGATAACCATCTAACTGATTCGAGCGGAGGAAGAAGGATTCAAAGATTGGAGTGTGGAAAATCTACACTTCCCGAAATCGATGGGGGGCAACCATCACGATTGTCATACCGAGCGGAGCCCCCCGCGGCGGGCGGGGTCGAGGGATCCAGTGTTTGACCTTGCTGAATGCTGACAGCTGAGTGCTGAATGCTCGTTCAGCGCACTTTGGCCAGTTGCTTGAGGAACTGCTGCCAAACGCGCTTGCGCAAGCGTATGTACCCGAACTTGCCCGCCCTGCGCACATCGACCAGTCCGGCGTCGGCGAGTTCCTTGATGTGGTGTGAGCAGGTGGCGGCGGTGATTCCGAGGCCGCCGCCAACGTTGCTGCAGGTGATCTCGCCCTCGGCGGCGATGCGCTCCAGCATGCGATAACGCTTGCCGTCGGAGATGGCTTTGCTGATCCTGCTGAACTGGCTCGCGGTCATGACTACTTCTACTTTACACGCAGAGCCTGCCACCTCACCCGTGGCGCCATGGTCCACAACAGCGAGTACCGCCCCTTGATCACTGGCTGACGAGTGAAAGGATGTTGCCGTCAGGGTCTTTGAACCATGCGTTCTTCAACCGTCCGGCGAGATGCACGTCACCCTGCCGGGTCACTCCCGGCATGTCGTAGTGCTCGAACTGGACCCCTTTCGACTTCAGCGTCTGCACCAGCTTTTCCAGTTGATCCACAAACCATGTGACGGCGGTCGCCTGGTTCGTGCCCGCATATTTCGATTCGTAGACCAAGACCTCGGCGTTGCCGCTCTGATATTCGGCCACGCTGGGTTCTTTCGTCGGCTGTGGCTTCAATCCGAGGACGCCCTCGTAGAATTTTTTCGCTATGCCAATGTCTTTCACCGCCACGGTCGCGATCGCGTTCTTTTCGCCTAACATTGCATCCTCCTTATATTTTGTCTGCTTAGGATTTTGGATGTGACGGAGATACAGCGGGCTGCCGTGAAACGAATTCCCCCTAGCCTGTTTCGATTTGCCGTAGAGACTTCAGTTCTTCGCACCGATCGCAGCGAGGGCCTACCTTCCCGCCTCCTGCCCCCGGATTTCCTGTGGCAACACCGGAAAAGAGGTGCGCATCCGTGTAGGCGTAGTACTACGACCTATCTTCCGGAGAGTGCGCCTATGCGCTTGATCGCCTTGAACCGCTCCATCCGCCCGCTGCTGCTCCTCACCTTTATTCTCACAACTTTTCTTGCCCTAGCATCCGGACAAAACAGCACTCCATTCGGAGCTCCGGTCAAAGTCACCCCCACCGGCGGCTTCGGATACGAACCCAGCTTCGTGGTCGATCGCTTCAACAACCTGTTCGCCACGGCGCACAAAGAAAACTGGCAGCTCGTCCTGGCGCCCGACGTGAACTCGCCCACGTATACGCGCAGCATGTCGTGGGCATGGCTCTCCGTCAACCGCGGGCAGAACTGGGGCAACATCCCCGGGCTCACCGCGCTGAGCATCGAGCAGCATGAGTTCGGCGATGAAGGCGACATGGCGCTCGACGATGCCGACCATCTTTATTATGTCGACACCAACGTTGCCGACGACACCTTCACGCGCTGGAAGTCGAACGGACTCGGCAACATCACGCTCGAGACTACGCGTCCGCTGGTGCCCGCGGCGCAGTTCGTCGACGACCGCCCGTGGATCACCGCTCACGGCGATGGCCACGTCTTTTATTTCGGCAATGAAGGCGACAAGGTCACCTATCCCCTCGGCACGCAAGGCATCGGCTGCGGACCCGGACGCTACACCGTCTATCCATCCACCGATGGCGGCAACACTTTCAATCCGCTCGGCTGCACGCTGCCCGATTCCGGGTGGTGTCGTCCGGCGAGCGACCATCGCGCCGGCATGCATCTGGTCTACGCCGTCTGCGGAAACGATGGCGGCTCTGACGATGTATTCAGTCCGATCAATCCCAAGGGAACACTTTATTCTTACGTCTCCACCGACGACTCCAAGAGCTGGAAGCGCTATGTCGTTGGCAGCTACAAGGCGCTCGACAGCACCTTCAGCTGGCCGAGCGTAGTGGTTGCACCCGACGGCACGCTGTGGGCGGTCTACGTGGACGCGCACCAGCTCGAGTGCTCCACTGACGAGACCGGCGCGACTACCTGCAACCCCGACAGCAACCGCATCATGCTCTACCAATCCGCCGATCAGGGAAAGACGTGGAAGGGTAAGGACATCACCTGGCGTCCAGGCCGCTATCGCTACGCATGGCTCTCGGTGAACGGCGATGGCAGCAAACTCGGCATCGGCGTCTACTACCGGCCGGACAATTCGCAGCCCTGGCGCGTCTACGGAGCCATCTTCAAACCGTGGCAGCGACTGCAACTGACTTCGCTCGACGAACAGAATCCGGTGGCGCCGGCGACGGCGGAAGCTCCCGGCGACTACATGGGCAGCTACTTCCTTACCGACGGAACGCTGGGCGTGATCTGGACGCGCCGCGTTCTCAGCTTAGGGACAACGCTCGAACGCGACATCTATTTCGCGCGGTCGGCGCCATAGGCGGATAGCGGGTAAAGCAAGTAGCAATAAAAGCGGCGACCCCGTGGGTCGCCGCTCCGCTTGATGCTGAAATCTTAGGTGTCGTTAGACAGCCTGGACGTTCTCGGCCTGCAGGCCTTTGGGGCCCTTGGTCACGTTGAACTGCACCGCCATGCCTTCTTGCAGGCTGCGGAAACCGTTCGACTGGATCGCCGAGAAGTGCACGAATACGTCTTCGCCGCTCTGGCGTGAGATGAATCCGAACCCCTTGGCATCGTTAAACCACTTTACTGTTCCTTGTTCCATGATGAGATTACTTCCTTTGTTTTGATGTTACGTGTGGAGATTAAATTGGTAGAAGAAGTTCAGGCAGGAACAAGCTCAGAGAGACAAGAAACTGCGGAAACTGCACACAACCGTTTCAAACTGCAACGTACAAATACATAATAGCAGGGTTTTGCGGCCCGTGCCGCTTGCTTTAAGGGCACGGTCTTAAACCGTTCCGGTGGAAGCACCCGACTGCTACTTCAGTCCCAGCGCGGTAGGATGTCGCGGCTGGTACAGGCCGACCTTGCCGCCGCCGGAAACCTCGATGTGGGTCAACGATCCAAACCCCGCCTGCTCGATCTTGCCGTACTTCACTCCTTTGGCCTTGAGTTCCTTCAGCGTGGACTCCAAGTCGTCGCACATCAGGTAGAGTTCGTGCGACGCGCTCTCCGCAGGATGGATCCCCAACTCAGCCGGAGGCATGGCAAAGATCAGCCAGCCGTGGCCCGCGTCCACCGAGGGGAACCCGAGCACATCGCGAAAGAAGGCACGCGCCTTGTCCGCATCGGGCGCGTAGATGAGTGCGTGCAATCCGTTGATCATGGCAGAAAATTGTAGCGCAGCGGGGTGTGGAGGAGTTTTCCGGCTGGCGTTGCGGGAGGGGCACGGCTTCAACCGTTCTGGTGGAAGCACCCCCGCTCCAGTTTTCGGGAAGGGCACGGATTCATCCGTGCCGAAAGACCCATCAAGGAATTCTCCGGGCAGCCTGCCCTGAGCGCAGTCGAATGGGCCGAACGCCCGCGAAACGGACGGTTTATATGGATCAAACCGGTTAAACGTGCGCTGCGGCGCATTTTTTGCTCAAGTTTCTGGCGTAGAGTCTTGCGATGGAGTGACGACCAGGGGGAGGCCGGAGTCTAATTCAATTAGACCTCCGCGGATCAAAGGGAAGGAGCTTTCCATGTGGCGCTTGGCAATCTTTCTGTTCAGCTTGGCGTTGTTCTCCGGCGGGCTTTTGTTCGCGTGCCAATCGGCCGCGGCGTCGGGATTGGACGCTGTGTAGGATCGTTCTTCGCTCGGAGAGGTGCCAGAGAGGCCGAATGGGGCGCCCTGCTAAGGCGTTGTCGTGCGTGAGTGCGACCGTGGGTTCAAATCCCACCCTCTCCGCTCGGTTGCTCCGAGTGTCGAGTAGTCCATCATCCTATT
>Ga0137403_10010154_pt1 | contig 10434 bp, 10 predicted proteins | sample CZOMad2_1_16fung_FD_122057 | JGI IMG/M metagenome (GOLD analysis project Ga0137403, IMG submission 122057) | Vadose zone soil fungal communities from Angelo Coast Range Reserve, California, USA - CZOMad2_1_16fungal (Hybrid Assembly) | ecosystem: Environmental > Terrestrial > Soil > Vadose zone... | reverse complement strand
AAGAAACTGCGCAGCAAGATCCCTGAATTGGAACTTGCCCTGGAAGGCAAGATCGAGGAACACCATCGTTTCCTGCTGAAGTTGCAACTGGATCGGCTCCAGGCCGTGGAAAAAGATCTGACCAGACTAGAGCAACGCATCCAAGACAAACTCCAGCCCTATGCGGCACAGCAGGTCTTATTACGGGAAATCCCGGGCGTGGATGCGACTCTGGCAGCAGTGATCATCGCGGAACTGGGCGTGGACATGAGCGTGTTCAAGAGTGTCTCCCAGCTGGCTTCCTGGGCAGGCGTGTGTCCGGGAAACAACGAATCGGCAGGCAAGCGCAAAAGCAGCCACATCCCCAAGGGTAATGTGTATCTCAAGACGGCACTGGTCGAGGCTGCCAATTCCGCAGCCCGAGCCAAAGGCACTTACCTGAGAGACAAGTTCTACCGTCTCAAAGCCCGACGCGGTTACAAGCATGCAGCGGTCGCTATCGCCCACAAAATCCTGGTTTCGGTCTATCACATGCTTTCCCAACAAGTCTCCTACAACGACCTGGGAGATCTCTACCTGGACAAGCTCAACAAGCACCACCTCACGCGAAACCTGGTTCATCGCCTGGAACGTTTGGGCTACACCGTGACACTGACACTTGAGCAAAAAGCGGCATAGGCGGAGATAATTTTCATAGCAGTCTTGACAAGCTTAAAGAATCCAGTGTCGCGCGACTTTGATAATGTCCCCATGCGGCGACATTAGAAATGTCCCCTTTTGGCGACGTTACGACAATAGAAATGTCCCCTAATCTGGAGGTCTCCACAGGAGGCCAGATTGGGAAGGACCGCGATGAGCAGCAAGGAATTACGAAGAGCAGGAGTAATGGCGCGCGTAGAAAGTGGCGAACTGAAACTGGTAAATGCTGCGGTGATGATGGGGCTGAGCTATCGCCAGAGCAAGCGCTTGGCCAAGCGTTATCGAGAAGCGGGAGCCAAAGGGCTGAAGCACGGTAGCGCGGGGCGGGAGTCGAACCGAAAGAAGCCGCGGAAATTCCGGGAACGAGTGTTGCGGTTAGTGGGCAAGAAGTATTCCGGGGAGGAAGGAGAGCGGTTCGGGCCGACGTTAGCGGCCGAGCACTTGGCTAGCGACGATCATGTGGAAGTGAATGCGCAGACCCTGCGGCGCTGGATGTTGTCCGCCGGGCTATGGAGTCGGGCGCGGAAGCGGCGTATGCATCGCAAGCGGCGAGAACGGAAAGAGCATGTGGGTGAACTGGTACAGATGGATGGGAGTTTCCACGACTGGTTGGAGGAACGAGGGCCGCGTGGCTGCTTGATGAACATGGTGGACGACGCCAGCGGAGATACGCTGGCACGCATGGGGAGTGAGGAGACGATCTGGGCTGCGGCGGGAGTGTTGCGAGCCTGGGTGAAGAAATACGGCATACCGGTGGCGCTGTATACGGATTGGAAGAATGTGTATGTACGCGAGGCGAGCACGAAAGAGCAATTACAGGGGGTGGTGCCGGTGACGCAATTTGGTCAGATGTGCCAGCGCCTGGGGATTCGCATCATCGCAGCCAATTCGCCGCAGGCGAAAGGGCGAGTGGAGAGAAACCACGGCACGCACCAGGATCGCTTGGTAAAGAAAATGCGGCTGAAGAAAATCCAAACGCATGCGGAGGCGAATAGGTTTCTGGAGAAGGAATATCTGCCCGAGCACAACCGGCGGTTTAGGCGTACCCCGGCGCAGCCCGAAGACTATCATCGAGCGGCCCCGCAGGCAGCGGAGTTGGAGGAAGTTTTTCATCTGGAGACCGGGCGAGTCATCGGCAACGACTGGGTGGTGCGGCACGACAACCGATATTTTCAGGTGGAAGCTCAAGCCCGGCAGTATGCGCCGGCCAAGGGCAAAGTCACGGTGTGCGAATGGGAGGACGGGCGATTACAGATTCGCTATCGCAGTAGGGCGGTGGTTTGGGAGGAGATTCCGGGCCCGGTTCCCGTTCAGGCCGTAAGACCCAGGGAGGCCACGGCCAAGAAACAAAAGCCGCCCACTCCCAAAGCGGATCACCCCTGGCGGCGGGATTATCGCAAGATGCGCCCCTGGAGCAAACCAGGGACACCGCCAGGGTCGTTGATCCATGCCATGTCCGGTTGAGATAGCACATGAAAAGTGGACGACAGTGGCCAAGACCGGGTCGCGGTTCCCTCGTTGGCAAAGGCGCACAAGCCGAGCCAGGATCATCCTTGGCGCCGAGCTTACAACACCCTGAAGCCGAATGGGCCGGCGAAAGCAGAGATGCGGGCGCGCATGGCAGCTCCGCTGTGAATTCTCGTCGCCGTGACCAACACGAGGGCCAAAGCGGCGGAGGCTATGGGTCCACGCAGTTGGGAATCGTCGCTCTTGGGCGATCCTGGCGCGAAATTTTTCTCTGGAAAACGGGGAACACGCACAAAAGGAATCAGGCGGGGGAAAAAAGAACATATTCGCGATGCGCACAGTGGAGTTCAATCAAGCGTTGAGCGGGGGGAAGGGGCTCAAAACGCCGCCCCTGGAGTGCACCCCAAAAATGAGACAGGAAATTAAGGGGCCAATTACATTGAATGGAGGAGAACAATGCTTGTGCCCCGACAAGAGTATTCCCGCGAATTGAAGATTGCTGCGATGCGCGAGATGGACTTGGGAAAGAGTATGGCCGAGGTGGCGCGCATGTATCAGCTCAGTCCCAAACGGCTAGAGGTCTGGAAAGGCGAGTGGCGAGCGAAAGGCGAGCTGGCGTTTCCTGGCAAGGGTGCTCGCCCGCAGCCGAGACTGGATGCCGAGCGGATTGCCGAGCTGGAACGCAAGATCGGACAGCAGACGATGGAGCTCGATTTTTTAAAAAAAGCCTTGCGGCGTTTCAGGGAACAACCCCTGCCCGCCGCCGTCAATGGCAACGCCGGCTCTATGAGCAAATCCGGGAAGCGGCCGAAGCGGAGGCCGCGGTGAACGGGCTCTGCCAGGCAGCGGGAGTGAGCCGGGCGGGATACTACCGTTTTCTGCGGCGACCGCAACGCAAAGAAGCCGACATGGATTTACGCAGTCGCATTCAAGGCATCGCGCTGCGGTGGCCAGCGTACGGCTATCGTCGCGTGCAGGTCGAACTCCGGAAGCAGGGCTGGGAAGTAAACCATAAGCGCGTGCTACGGTTGATGCGAGCAGATAATTTGCTGTGTTTGCGACGGCGAAAGTTCATTCTGACCACCGACTCTAAGCACGGGCTGCGGATCTATCCCAACCTAGCCAAGGATATGGTGCTGACGCGCATCAATCAGCTTTGGCTTGCCGACATCACCTACATCCGCTTGCAAGTGGAGTTCGTGTACTTGGCGGTTCTGCTGGATGCCTTTTCACGACGCTGCATCGGCTGGGCCCTGCAGCGCAGCTTAGAAGCAGCTCTAGTGCTGGAGGCCTTGCGCCGGGCGCTGAGGCAACGTCGGCCACGGCCTGGCTTGGTACACCATTCCGACCGTGGTGTGCAATATGCTTCGCTGGACTACACGGCTCGACTGAAACAACACGGTATTCGCATCAGCATGAGCCGACGCGGAAATGTTTATGACAATGCCAGAGCGGAGAGCTTTATCAAGACTCTCAAGTACGAGGAAGTCTATCGTACAGAATACCGCAATCTCGAGGAAGCGAAGGCTTCGATCAAAACGTTCCTGGAGAAGATCTACAACCAAGAGCGCTTGCATTCCGCGCTTGGCTACCGTCCGCCGCTGGAGTTCGAGCAGTCGCTGTCGGTTTCCTCGCACGGTACCCGAGGGGCGGTGGCATGATGATCGGGCATCTAGTGTGGAAAATGAAAATGCGCCTACAGAAAAACAAAACCGGGGTGCTGTGGGTCGAGCGAGATGGGGATCGTCGCTCTGAAGCGGTCCTGACGCGAAATGTTTCGATGAAAACGGAGCATAGGAAGAAAAACAAAGAAACCGCTAGTAACGCTGCGGATATTTCACCCAGGTTTGATAGATTTGCTCGCGCGAGGAGCGGGGGCATGAGGCGAACACACAGGGCGGGGAGCAGGAAGAGCAGCCCGTGCCAAAGTGCGTCGCAAATAGTCCTCCGGATCGCCGTGGTGGCGGGGAAAATGCGGACTTCCCAGACGGAGAATAGTTTCCACCTGGGCGGTCGATATGTGGATGGCCAGCAATTTTCTCGCGAGCCACAGATCGACGATGCTCCAGTCGGGCTGGGGAAAGCGCTCCCGAATGTGCCAGCGCTCCATCCAGCGTTGATAGATAGTGACGGCTCCTTGGGCAGTAATCGTGGGCCCTGGGTGGCCTACGCGGGAGAGGGGGTTGGCAGCAATCCGCGCTGCCGTCATCGTCTGCCGTGTCACCAGCTGCGTGGCCGAAGGCAGCAAGTCCTGGGCGGCGCTCGCCAGAACCGCACGGGCTTCGACAATCTTTACCCAAGGAGCGTAACCGCGGACCGTACGTCGCGCGAACTTCTGGTTGGTGAAGCCGGCCAGTCTTCCCAAGTGACGCCAGTCGGTGCTGGCCAAGTCGCCGCCATAGCTGTGAGCCAACTGTTTGCCTATGGCCGTCGCCAGGGCAGGTTCCAGCGGTGTGGTGCTGACGCGAATCCAAGCTTGGAGATGGCCCGGGCTGGTCCGGAGCATCACGCAGGGCTCATGACCATTAGCTCGCATGAGTTCAAGGATACGAGGTGGGGCGTGATCGAGGTCGAGGAGAATATAGCCGGCATTGCTATCCTCGGCATAGGGGAGCAGATATACGTCGTAACCCTCGCGGTTGCGTGCGCGCAGAAAGCGCACCGTGGATCCACGCATCAACTGACCTGCATCCCAAAGCCGTTCTCCAGGACACACTCTGCGTGTGGAATGGTCAATCAAACGGATGAAGTAGAGTTCATTCGGCATAGCCGCCAGCTGGCGGCGGACAGCGTGCACGGTAAGAAAAAATCCGCGGTCGGACACGGATTCGAGAATGCAATCGAAGCACCTCGCCGTTACAATGATTTTCAGCGAACGGCAACAATCCCCTTAACTCTGTGTCTCAGTCCAGGGGTTCACTTCACAAACGCCGCCCCTTCCCCCCGCGCCCCCTAACCTGGCTCACACTCTGCCACTGCGATGTTGTTCGCGATCAACAGCAAAAAAGGGGACATTTCTAACGAGTTAAGGATGGGGACATTTCTAACGAGTCTTGACATGTGGGCGATATTTCCTTGACAACTACTGACTTTGCGCTACACTCACGCCGATTTCTCCCCTCGCTCGGGTTGTCCCAGCGCTTCGGCCCCACACTACTAAGTATCTGAGCTGAAGCAGCCAACAGGCCCATTTGTGGGCCCAGGCAGATTGCGTTTGTGCCGGCCTTCTTAAAGTGAGGCACGTATGTTCAAACGATATTATCGTTTTGCAACCCTGGTAGGTTACCTGTGCCTGTCGGTTCTGGCCGCGGCTCAAGTCCCGTGTGCTATCCGTACAGCACATGCCAACGTTCGCAAATCTCCGGCCGCTGGCGCGGTGATCGTCGCCACTCTAAACCAGGGTGACATCGTCCAAGTCATTGAGGACGTGGCGTACTGGTATGGGATTAGACTCCCGAACACATCAAAAGCCTATGTTGCCAAAAGTACGTGCACAGTTCTGCCAGAAAGTGATCCTGGTGACGGGGACAACATACCGGTAAACGACTTCTTCAATACCCCGGCACCCGCCCCTTCTTTGTCAATAGCCGGTTGCACGCCCAAGGTCATACCTACTGATTGGTCCGTTTGTCCAGCAGGTGGCTCGGGAGGGATCTATGGCAAGGCGTACATACAAAAGAACCGGGTGACGGTTCCTTGCGCTTACGAGTCCACGAACGTTGACCAGATACTCCAGCTCGATCACCCGCCCGGCAATGTGCGCTCGCTGCCTGCAGCTGACAAGCGATTGACGTACCTAAAGGCGGTGGAAGCGAAGGCCGTGATGGTCGATGGCTACATGGCATTAGTCAAAGATGGGGGCCAGGAGGGGGTGAATTGTAAGCCGACCACCCGGGTCGACGTTCACATGGAACTAGTTGATACCGATTCTCTCGACCCAAAAACCAATCGTCCCGCCCACATCATCACTGGTGACTCCCTGGTTCAAGGAATCGATTACTGGCTGGACAAAGAGTGGCTTGGCACAATACGCCAGCTATGTGGACGACTATAACGGCCCGATGCAACACCCCCCGGCACATGTTCGGATCTACGGCTGGATGTTTTTCGATGAGGCTCATGCCGGCAATGGGAGCAAGACCTGGCGTGGGACGGAGTGGGAAGTGCACCCCATCACCAAGATTGAAGTTTGGGATAACGGAGCATGGAAAACGATTGAATGAGCGCTCTTTCCGGCGGCCACACCAGAAATGAAACCTCCTGCTGTAGAAGAGCGAAAGCTGGTCTTGCGATGATGGATCGCGTGTTGTAACACTCCGCGGGACCATGGAGAGAAACGGATGGAACGTGCGGCAGTAATCATTGGGGTTAACAAGACGGGCAATTTAGCAACCTTGCAGGCCGCCGTCTCCAGTGCTCACGCGGTCGAAAAGTGGGCGCAGGGGCAGGAGTTTGCGAGCGTGAACGTCCTCACTGACGAGGCGGGGCCAGTCACGATCCAACAAATCAAATCTGCGATCAAAGCGGTCGTCGAGAAGGGCACCATCGAGCAGTTATTCGTCTATTTCTCCGGCCATGGCGTGAATATTCGGTACGGAGAGTATTGGCTGTTATCTGACGCGCCGAACGATACCCAAGCGGCCGTGAATGTCGAGGGCAGTGTTGTTCTCGCCCGGCGGGCCGGGATTTCGCAGGTGGTGTTGGTGTCGGATGCTTGCCGAACGGCGGCGGAAGGAATTCAGGCGCAGTTTGTTAGTGGGGGTGAAATCTTCCCAAACGCGCCGACGGGAGGAACGGAAAAGTCGATCGATTTGTTTTTTGCCACGACGCTCGGAACTCCGGCCTTGGAGATTAAAGATCCTCACATAGCGACCACTCGATTTAAGGCACTCTACACCGACGCTCTGGTGGATTGCTTATCCGGTCGTGCGGCGCAATGCGTAGAAAGTGTCCAAGAGGCAAGCGACACCGTCGGTCTCATTCGTCCCTGGCCGCTGCGGGGTTACCTCGAAGTTGAGGTGCCACGTCGGTCGACCGCAGCTGCGATTCCTGTCTCGGCGTTTCAAACACCCGATGCACGCATCACGTCGCCGCTTCGGACATGGCTGGCGCGAATCACAAAGCCAACTGCTGGAGCACCCCCTGCGGGCCAGCCTTCCCCACCTCCTCCGCCACCCGCAGCGGTGGTCCCACCGGCACAGATTTTCTTCTGCGACGGCGTGCCATGCGGGATACCACCGGTCCGCGTTCAGCACAGTTGGCCATCGATCTGGTTGCGGATGAAGCACGGGACCGATCGAAGCCGTTTGGGCGCAGCCATTTCGAATCGCGGTGTGGTTTCAAGGTGCGCGGCGCACAGTTTGTGGAGGGCTTTCATCCTTCGAACTTGGCATTTCTCGATGGGTCCGACAGCGTTCGCGTCAATACCGACCGACCGGCAAGCATTGTTCTGAGGTTCGACAACGGCGAAGGCGTGATCCTGCCGGCCATCCCAGAGTTCGTCACGGGGCTCACCTTAAACCAGGGTGAACTTGTGGACGTCGTATATGAGCCATCCGACACGTCCTGGCGTTGGAACGAGTACCAATCTCGTTTAGGCCAACTGCGACAACTACGTGGCCACGTCGCGGCGGCAGCCCGGTTGGGGGTGTTTCGGCTCGAAGGCGAGGACGCTCTACAAGTGGCGCGACAGATGCAATTGGCGAAGGGGCTTGACCCGACGATGGCCCTCTATGCTGCATACGCATACAACAGCCTCCAGCGCAATGAGCTAGTCCGCGAGATGCAGAATTACCTGCTAGATGATCTCCAGATCCGCCTGTTCGACATTGCCCTCTTGGCAGGAACACTCGATGGGCAGAGTGCGAGCAAGGCTGAGAAAGTCTTTCCCGCCATGCCGATGTTGTCTCAGGGTTGGGCGCTGCTCAATGCACACGGTGTAATCCTCCCGCCGATGCTGAACTCCTTGCCACGCTTTCTGGAGTCATCTTTGTGGACATTGTTCGCTGCTCCGGCTGTTGATTTGCTGAAATCGGCTCTCGTCGCACAGGAGATTCGCTGATGCGTGAACTAGTTTTGATCCACGGTCGTTCCCAGCAACATAAGGATACTGCCGCACTCAAACGCGAGTGGATTGCAGCCCTGGTAGATGGACTGGAGAAATCCCACCTCGCCCTCCCAATCCTCGAGTCAGCTATTCACTTTCCATACTACGGTGACACGCTGATAGACCTCGTGAATGGCCTGCCACCGGAGCAGGTGGCCGATATCATAGTGAAAGGTGACAACGCGAATGATGAGGAGCGTGCGTTCACGCTGGCGGTTGTGCGCGAGATCGGACAGCAGGCCGGACTGACTGACGCGCAAATCGCAGCGATCGCAGGTGACGCAGTGATCCAGAAAGGCCCGCTGAACTGGGGCTGGGTGCGAGCGATCCTTGGTGCGATCGATCGCCACGTCCCTCTGGGTAGTGGGGCAAGCATCGCCCTTGCCACAAACGACGTATCCCAGTATCTGCGGAATCCTGGTATTCGCGATCGCATTGAGGAGGGCGTGCGAAAGGCGATTGCCAAAACACCCACAGTGGTTGTCGCCCATCCTGTGGGATCAGTGGTGGCGTACAACCTCTTGCGGCGGGAAGGAACGGGTAATGGGTGGCAGGTGCCGCTGTTTGTGACAGTCGGCTGCCCATTGGCGGTCACTGCCATTCGCAAAGCGCTCACACCGAACAAACATCCTGAGTGTGTGGTGGACTGGTTCAACGCCATGGACGATCGAGATATCGTAGCGTTGTATGCCCTGGATGCATCGCATGGATGGGGAATAAACCCGGCCATTGACAACAAAACAGACGTGAAGAATCCGACGCCAAATCGACACGGGATCTCCGGGTATCTCAGTGATTCTGTTGTTGCGCAGCGGATTTACGAGGCACTCATCGTGTAGCACGCGGCCCCACTTGCTTTGTAAACAATCAACCTTCGCGGCAACTAGAACTGAATCGTCTAACCGCTAACGCAGCTCCTCAGAAAACGCAGCCAGGTTATCTGTGCGGGTCGATGGTCGTTAACGAGGGGCTCATCACTGCCTGAACATGCGACGTGGATTGGGTATTGGCCTGCAGAATTGGTCGTAAATGGTCTGCCATCGCCTATTGACTCGCCACACAACTCGCAACGTTCTATTGACGACATTAACTGCGATGTCGTGCTGAACTCCGTGCTTGGGATTTGCCAGTTGTGCGTAGGGCCTAGGAGAATACGCCACTCGAAGCCGTTGCTCTGGGTAGCCGCTGCTTTCGTCATAACGGAACCCCTGGTGCTAACACCGAAAACCGAACTACCAGGGTACCGGGCTTATACCAATCGGACCCAATACCAAGAATTACGAGACCCACATATTTGCTGCGCAAAGCTATCGCGAGGAAATGATTACGTTCCCATTTGCACCGGAGAAATCGGAACTGAGCGAGGACGCGAGTCTGGCACGATATCCCTTTCGCGCATGAACTTCCAGCTTTTCTCCAGTCTTGCGAGCTTCAATTTTGATTTTTCGAAAGCGTCCGTCCGGCGTGAAATCTGCCGGCTTGTAGGAAACAGCGTACCTACTGCGCAACTCCTCGCTGATTTTGGCGAAGGCTTTCGCCACTGCCTTTGGATCGGACGGATGGAGTACTCGACCGCCAGTCTGCTCCGCTAGCTTGCGGAGATCCGAGTTGCCGTGTTCGGCGGCGAGATCTTTCACCCCAATGTACGACACTGAGTAGTTTGTGCTGATGGCATAGATGGTGACTTCGGCTTCCTGCCCGGCATCGATGGCGCCCTCCAAACTGACTTCACCGGCATTATTGTCGCCGTCAGATAGGACAACCAGCACCCGCGCCACCATATCCTGTTCCGGCCGATTCCGCATTTTCTGGCAAGCGGCGCGAACCGCGTCGTAGAGTGTGGTTCCCCCCCCGATAGTCAGCTTCTCCACGCCTTGCGACAGTAGATCTGGATCGGAAACGAAATCCTGCGTTACCGTGGAATGGTTTTCAAATCCCATGACGAAGCCTAGGTCGCGATCTCGCTTCATCGCCTGGCGAAAAAATGCGCTCGCCGCGACCTGCTCAAACCGAAAGCGGGAGGTCACAGAACTGCTGGTATCTATCATCACACCTACGCGCAACGGCAGCTTCTGCTCATTGCGAAAGCCCAAAATGGCCTTAGGCGCTTTGCCATCGTCCCTAACAACAATGTCATTCTGCGAGAGATCAGCAACGGATTCGCCATTGTGGACGGCCACGAA
>Ga0137403_10010153_pt1 | contig 10434 bp, 10 predicted proteins | sample CZOMad2_1_16fung_FD_122057 | JGI IMG/M metagenome (GOLD analysis project Ga0137403, IMG submission 122057) | Vadose zone soil fungal communities from Angelo Coast Range Reserve, California, USA - CZOMad2_1_16fungal (Hybrid Assembly) | ecosystem: Environmental > Terrestrial > Soil > Vadose zone... | reverse complement strand
GCGCTGTAGCAATGGATCGTCCATCATCATTTCGCCCGCGACATAACCGAGGACGCCGCCGCCCACCCATACGATCCACGGATACCGGCCCATGAGACGGGACAGCAGCCCGCTGCCCCACACCACGAGGGGAATCGAGAGGAGGATTCCGAACACCACCAACCGCAGGTCCCCATGCGCGGCCGCGGCCACGGCGAGCACGTTGTCGAGACTCATCGTGACGTCGGCGACCACGATGATCCACACCGCCTCCCTCAGCGACGCACCCTTGCGCACGTGCTCGGCCTCCCCGGATCCCGGGCGCACCAGGCGCACCGCGATCCACACGAGGATGAGGCCGCCGGCGAGCTGCAGGAGCGGCACCCGGAGGAGCGTGCTCACCACCGTGACGAAGAGGATGCGCAGCATAACCGCGCCCGCCGTGCCCCAGATGCGGCCCAGGAATTGCTCACGGCTCGGGAGCGATCGGACGGCCAGCGCGATGACGAGAGCGTTGTCGCCGGCTAGAGACAGGTCGATGAGGATGATAACGGAAAGGCGCGCCCAGAATTCCGGATCGAGAAGGAAGATCATCGGCTCCGTTCTTGGCCCCTCGGAGGGGCCGCTCCTTCCAATCGTGATCTTCCGTGCCGCCGGGCCAGGTGCCACCCGATCACGAAAAGAATCACGGCAAGGGCCAGGGGCACAGCATACCCCAGGAGGTGCGCGAGCGTGCCGAGGCGCGCCTCGACCACTGGATCCTCGAGGATCATCTCCCCGGCCACCCAGCCGAGCAGGGCGCCGCCCATCCAGATGATCCACGTGTGACGGTTCATCAGGGAGGCGAGCACGCTGCTCCCCCACACCACGATGGGCAGCGAGGACACGATGCCGAGCGTTATCAGGATGAAGTCGTCGTGGGCGGCGGCGGCGATGGCGAGGACATTGTCGAGGCTCATGGTCACATCGGCGATGAGGATGATCCAGATCGCCTCCCAGAAGGAGGCGCCGTGGCGGATCGCGTCGGAGCCCTGGGCTTGCGGCCGGATGAGACGGAGGGCGATCCAGAGGAGGGCGACGCCGCCGGTTATGCGGAGCAAGGGCACGCGCAAGAGCAGCGAGACCACGCCCACGAAGGCGAGCCGGAGCACCACCGCGCCCACCGTGCCCCAGATCTGGCCGAGCAGGCGCTGTCGCTTCGGAAGCACCCGCACCGCCAGGGCGATGACCACCGCGTTGTCCCCCGAGAGGAGGAGATTGAGCACGCCGATCTCGCAGAGCCGGAGCCAGAACTCCGGCGCGGCGAGGAGCGCGGGGAGACGGCTCACGGACGTGACATCCGGGTGTTCAGCGAGGGGCGTTCAGCGGGCAACGCCCGCCGGGGCCAGCTGCCCCTTGTTTCGACGGCGCCAGGCCGAGATCGCCGGCATCGCGAAGAAGAAGAGGGCGAGCGCGGTGATGGCGGCGGCGATGGGCCGGGTGGCGAAGATCGAGAGCGAGCCCTGGGACATGATGAGGCTCTGCCGGAGGGCGTTCTCGGCGTGATCGCCCAGCACGAGGGCCAGGACCAGCGGGGCCAGGGGGTAGTCCAGCTTCTTGAAGACATAGCCGATGACCCCGAAAATCACCATGTACCAGATGTCGATCATGCTGCTGTGCACCGCGTACGCCCCCACCGCGCATACCACCACGATGAGGGGGGTGAGGATGGCGAAGGGCACCCGCAGGATGGCGGCGAACAAGGGCACGAAGGCGAGCACCATCAGCACCCCGATGATGTTGCCGGTGTACATGCTCGCGATGAGGCCCCAGACGAAGTCCGGCCGCTCCTTGAAGAGCATGGGGCCCGGCTGGAGGCCCCAGATGATGAGCCCGCCCAGCATCACCGCCGCGGTGGGCGAGCCGGGAATGCCCAGCGTGATCATGGGCAGCATCGCCGCCACCCCCGCCGCGTGGGCGGCGGTTTCCGGCGCCACCACTCCCTCGAGCTCGCCCTTGCCGAAGGTTTCCGGATGCCTGGAAAAGCGCTTGGCGAAGGAATAGCTCATGAAGGAGGCCGGAGTGGCGCCCCCCGGCTTGAAGCCCATCCAGAATCCCACGAAGGACCCGCGCAGGAAGGTCCGCCAGTAGCGCGGCAGGATCTTCCACGTCTCGAGCACCACCCGCGGCGACATCCCCGTGCGCACGCCCCGGAAGGCCAGACCCTCCTCCACGCTCAGCAGGATCTCTCCGATCCCGAAGAGCCCGATCACCGCGATGATGAAATCGAAGCCCTGCATGAGCTCGGTGACCCCGAAGGTCATGCGGAGCTGGCCGGTCACGATGTCGAGCCCCACGCAGGCCAGGATGAAGCCGAGCAGGATGGAGACGAGCGATTTGACCGCGCTGCCGCCTCCCAGCCCCACGAAGGAGGAGAAGGTCAGGAACTGGATGGCGAAGATCTCCGGCGGCCCGAAGTGCAGGGCGACGTCCGCGAGGAGGGGCGCGAAGAAGGTGATGAGGATGATGGAGAAGAGGGCGCCCACGAAGGACGAGGTGAAGGCGGCGGTGAGGGCCTGGCCGCCTTTGCCCTGCTTCGCCAGCGGGTAACCGTCGAAGGTGGTGGCCACCGACCACGGTTCGCCGGGGATATTGAAGAGCACCGAGGTGATGGCGCCTCCGAAGAGCGCCCCCCAGTAGATCGAGGTGAGGAGGATGATCGCCGAGGTCGGCGGCATCCGCATCGTGAGCGGCAGCAGGATGGCGACGCCATTGGCGCCCCCCAGTCCCGGCAAGACGCCGATGATGGTGCCCAGCGTGATCCCCACCACCGCGAAGAAGAGGTTCTGCTGCGTGAGGGCCTGCTGGAAGCCGAGAATGATGCCTTCGGAGCCCACGCCTCAGTACCCCAGCCAGGCCTCGAGCGGGCCCTTGGGCATGGGCACCAAGAACTAGAGCTCGAAGACCAGGAAGAGGACCAGCGGCACCACCAGGCTCAGGGCCATCACCGCCCCCCACCCGTGATGGCCCACCCGGCGCATGTAGAAGCCCAGGTAGAGGCCGGACGCGGCGTAGAGGCCGATGAGCTGGGTGAGCAACACCATCGCGGTGGCCGGCCAGAGCACGGTGAGGACCGGGCCCAGCTGCGCCCGGGTCACGAAGACGGCCCCCGCCGCGCGGCGCGACGCTTGGACGAGGAGGATCAGGGCGCAGGCGAGGAGGATAATCGACAGCCAGAACGGGAAGAAGCCGCTGCGCGGTCCGTCGGTGCCCCAGCCGATTCCGAGGCGGAGCGCGTCGAGCACCACGATGCCGCCCACCAGCGCGAGCACCGACGCCGTGACGATCTCGGCGACGCGCATGCTACTTCTTGAGTAGACCGCCCTTGGTCATCAGATCCTTGTGGAGCTGCTCGTTTTCTTCCACCCACTTCACGTACTCGGTCCCCGTCGAGAAGGCGGACTTGAGCGCGCCTTCCTCCAGGTATTTCTTCCACTCCGGCGTCTCGGTCACCTTCTTGAGGAAGCCGATATACCAGTCCACCGCTTCCTTCGGCATCTCGGGCGCGCCGAAGATTCCCCGCAGCATGAGGTAGTGGAGGTCGGCGCCCAGCGCCTCCTTCACCGTGGGAACGTCCTTCCACCCCTCCACCGGGATGCGCGCGGTGTCGAACACGGCGAGCGGACGCACGCGGCCGCCCTTCCAGTGGCCCACGCACTCGGCGGGGTTGTTGACCGTCGAGTCCACGTGCTTGCCCACCAGGTTGACGCAGACCTCCCCGCCCCCCTTGAACGGCACGTAGGTGAACTTCACCCCCTGGGCCTGCTCGAGGAGGATGGTGATGATCTGGTCCTCCTGGGCCGAGCCGGTGCCGCCCATCTTCATCGTGCCGTTCTTCTCCTTCACCGCGGCAAGGAACTCCCGGGCGGTCTTGTACGGGCTCTCCGCGTTCACCCACAGGATGAACTCGTCCAGCGCCAGCCGCGCCACCGGAGTGAGGTCGCGCCAGGAAAAGGGCACCCCGGTGTGCAGCGGCGTGGTGAAGAGGTTGGAGAGCGTGATGATGATGGTGTGGGCGTCACCCTTCTTGCCCTTGACGTGGAGGAACCCCTCCGCGCCCGCGCCGCCGGACTTGTTCACCACGATGATGGGACGCGGCGAGAGCTTGTGCTTGTCGGAGATGTTGGCGATGAGCCGGGCCATCTGGTCGGCTCCGCCCGCGGTGCCGGCGGGAACCACGAACTCGATGGGCTTGCTGGGCTCCCAGGCCGCCTGCGCGGGCGACGCGGTCCAGCCGGCCGCGGCGAGGGCCACGAGGCCCACGGTGAGTGCCCACCATACCGGCCGGCTCGAGCGTCGTCCTTCACGTGTCATGTCTGGTCCTCCGATGGGAGGTGCATGAACGAGGCTACGGACTACCAACCGAGACCGACGCCCGTCCGTTCCCCCTCGAACGTGGAGGAGAGCCAGGCGGGCGCCGGCGCACTCCCGCTAGGGCGCCGCCGCCGCCGGCCGGCCCTCTTTCCAGAAGGGGATGACCCCCGGAATCTCCCATTTGTTCCACATCTCGTCCACCTTGGCCTGGAAGTACTCGAGATCCTCCTCGATGAAGTGGGCGAAGCGTCCCTGCTTGAGGAGATACTCGCGCACCGGCTTGCGCGGCCGGCCCTCCACGATGGCCTTGGACTTGCCGTAGTGCCGCACCACCCCGTCCTCGACCTCGTACAGCGGGAAGACGCCGGTCTCGACGGCGAGCTCGCCCAGCTCGTGCGAGAGCATGGGGTCGTAGTCCCACCCCTTCGGGCACGGGTCGAGCGAGTGGATGAAGGTCGGCCCGCCGATGGACAGCGCCTTGCGGACCTTGTTCATCATCTCCACCGCATACGACGCGTCCACCGTCGCCACGTACCGGCACTCGGGGTGGCCGGCGGCGAGCATGCCCGCCATGTTTTTCTTCCACCGCGTGTGGATCAGCCGCTTCACGGATCCGGGCGGGCTGAAGGTGGTGTTGGCGCCGTAGGGCGTGGAGCCCGACAGCTGGATGTCGGTATTGGCGTAGGACTCGTTGTCGTACATCAGGATCAGCGAGTTGTACTCCCGGTGGGTGAGCGTGGCCGAGATCGCCCCCAGGCCCATGTCGGCGCCGCCGCCGTCACCGCAGAAGGCGATCACGTTGATCGGCTCCGCCTTCATCCGACCCTTCTTCATGAGGGCCTTGAGCCCCGCCGCGGTGCCGAGCGCCGCCGAGCCGGACGAGCCGAGCTGGGTATGCATCCACGGCACCACCCAGGGGGTGGTGTAGTACGTGGTATTCGCCACGTACATGCAGCCGGTGGCGCCGAGCACGATGGTGCGGGGACCGGCCGCCTTGACCATGAGCTTCATCACCAGCGCCGACTCGCAGCCCTGGCAGGTGCGGTGGCCCGAGGTGAAGTACTCCTCGATGGTGACCTTCTTGACGCCCTTGAAGGGCTGGAGCAACTGGGTCGCGTTGGTGAAGGCCTCAGCCATATCGATCTCCTTACTCGCGGACGCCGAGCCACTGCGTCTTGAGGGGGGACTTCCCGGTCTTGGCCGCCTCGAAGCACAGGTCGGTGGCCTTGTAGACGTCTTCCAGCGTCACCTCGCGTCCGCCGAGGCCGCAGATGAAGGACAGCAGGGGCGGCCGCTTGTCGGAGTTGTACATGGCGGCGCGGATCTCGTTGGCGACCACGCCCGAGCCGAAGGGTGAGCCGAAGGAGTAGTCGCGGTCGATGACGCCGATGGCTTTCGCGCGCGACAGCGCGGCCACCAGCTTCTCCGTCGGGAAGGGCCGGAACCAGCGCGGCCGGATCAGGCCCACCTTCTTCCCCTGGGCCCGCATGTTCCGGATGCCGACCTTGAAGGGCAGCGAGATGGTGCCCATGCCAATGAGGATGACCTCGGCGTCGTCGGTCAGGTACTCCTCGAACCACGGATTCTCGGGACCACGGCCGAACTCCTTGCGAAAGTCGGCGTAGGCCTCCTCGATCACGGTATAGGCGCGATTCATCGCCTCGTTGTTCTGGCGCCGGATCTCGATCACCCAGTCCTCGTTGGCCTGGGGGGCCACCGTGATGGGATTGTCAGGATGGAGCTGAAGGTCGCCCCGATCGTACTTGGGGAGGAACCGGTCCACCTTGGCCTTGGTCGGCACCTGGACGATGGTCTGGGAATGGGTGAGGAAGGCCCCATCCGCCGAGATCGCGATGGGCAGGAACACCCGCCGGTCCTCGGCGATCCGGTACGCGAGGAGCGTGGTGTCAAGCATCTCCTGGGCGGTGTCCACCCAGATGAGCAGCCACCCGAGGTCGCGGACGACGAGGGCGTCGTTGTGCTCGACCCCGAACGCCCCCGGGTCATCGAGCGCGCGATTGCCCACCATGCACACCATCGGCACGCGGAGCGGCGGGGTGACGGTCAGGCACTCCATGGCATACATCCAGCCCACCCCGGAGGAGCCGCAGAACACCCGCGCGCCCACGGTGGAGGCGTGCTTGACGATCTCGAACTGGCTGTGCTCGCCCTCGGCCACGATGTACTCGGCCACCAGAAGCCCATTGGCGATTTTCTTGGCGATCGCCTGCATCACGGTGTCGTAGGGACGAATCGGATACGCCGTCACCACGTCGATGTCGGCGAGGGTGAGGGCCTCCGCGCAGGCCTCACTCCCGGAGATGAGCATCTCCTTGTCATCGGTCGCTACCGGCTTGGTCTCGACGGCCATGGATATCTCCTCGCGCTAGGCTTTCTTGGCGGCGTTCTCACCGGGAATGCCCGCGGTGATCTCGGTGCCGCCCTGGTCCAGGTCGTGCTGGATCTCCTGCTCGTACTGGCCACGGAAGCGGAAGCCGTGCGAGCGCACGATATGCGACTTGTCGTTGATCTTGCCCGTCATCCACGCCGTGTACTGGCCCTTGTCCTTCCGCCACATCTCCCACTGGCTGGCGTTGTCCTCGAAGGAGGCCTCGTTGACCATGGTGATGCACTCCTTGGCCGGGCACACCGCCTCGCACACGCCGCAGCCGCAGCAGGACTCCATGTTGGCGTCGTAGAGCCCGTCCGAGGTCACGTCGAAGCAAGAGTCCGGACACTGGATCCAGCAGAGCGTGCACTTCACGCACTTGTCGAAGTCGATCACCGGCCGCATGGTGCGCGTGGTGAACTTCTTGAAGTACGGGTTGCGCTCGGGGACATAGCCCTTGCCGTCTTCCATCGGCTTCCCGACGGGAATGGCCGGGATGGTGACTCCCTCCCGCATCTCCCACCACTTGGGCTTCTCGAAGGAGAAGGGCGTCTCCGCGTTGCCGTCGGCGACGTCCACCGGGCGCGTCTCCAGTCGGTCGTGGGCCTTGCGCGCGGACGCCACCTTGAGGTCCGATCCCCACTCCGCCTCCGCGATCGCCGCACACACCGCGTCCAGCGACAGGAAGCTGGGCTTGATCCGGGCCAGGGCGCCGAGGATGCGCGCCTCCGTGTGATCCTCGCGGAACACCCAGAGCCCCGAGAAGGACGCCTTGGCGCGAAGCAGGGCCAGATTGTAGGGCGCGTCCTTCTTGTGGATGTCCTTGAGGAGGCTGTCCGCCGACTGGAGCGAGGTCATCAGCACGGTGCCATTGGGCAGGGTCAGCCGGTTGATCGGCTGCAGCCCGTACCAGGCCCAGGACTCCACCCCCTTGGCGAGGGTGTCGTCCACGCAAATGGTGATGTCCACTTCCTTGGGCTCGTATCGCGCCATGTTCTGCTCGAGCTCTTCCTGGGTGTCGGCGACGATGGCGAAGTCCTTTGCGGGAATGCCGTTCCGCTGGGGGCTGTCGCCGTAGCGGCCGAAGGCGATGCCCCAGCGCCCGGCCTTCCGGGCGGAGAGGACGATTCCGCGGGTGATGCGGGCGGCCAGGTTTTTCTGGAAGATGCCGCGGTAGACGACCTCGCACGTGAAATGCGCCATGCTTGCCTCCTGATAAAGGACGGGACGCCGGCGAATCTACCTGCCCGCCAGACGGTCCTGGTAGGCTGGTCGGACCATACTCATCCGCTGGGGAAGTTGTCAAGCGCGGGTCATGGGCCTGGGGCTCCGCGCGGGAGGGCACGAGCCGGAGATGCAGCGGGCTGAAGCGGAAACTCGTATTGAAAAGCTAGCTTAGGGCCGAGTGCCTCAGGCGCCGGCTGAGCGCGTCATCCCGGAGAAGTAGCGATGGACCGTGTGATCGTCCGTGAGCTCCGGATGGAACGCGGCCACCAGTACCGTGCCCTGACGGGCCATGATGCATTCCCCCTGATGCTCCACCAGCGGCGTGACCGCGGGTCCCATGCGGCGGATGCGAGGAGCCCGGATGAAGACGAGCTTGAGCGGCGCCGGGCCCGAGCCGAGATCAGCGGTCACCTCGGCCTCGAAGGACTCCTTCTGCCGCCCATAGGCATTGCGCTCGGCGGTGATGTCGATGAAGCCGAGCGAGCGCTGCGGGGGGCTCTCGACGTCGCGGGCCAGGAGGATGAGCCCCGCGCAGGTGCCGAAGATCGGCTTGCCCGCAGCGTGGAACTTCTCGAGCGCGGGGAAGAAGTCCCAGGCGTCCATGAGCTTGAGCAAGGTCGTGCTCTCGCCGCCGGGCATGATGAGGCCGGCGAGCCCGTCCAGCTCCGCCGGCTTGCGGACCTCCCGCCACGGTACGCCGATCCCCTCCAGCGCCCGCGCGTGCAGCCCGAAATCCCCCTGCAGCGCGAGCACGCCGACCGTCACGCCCGGCGCTCCCGGAGCCACGCCAGCACGGTCTCCGCGTTCCGGTCGGGCGGGAACACCGGGTACCAGACCTTTACGATCTGGCCGCCCTCCACGTGCCAGGCCATGCGCTTGATGAGGGTGGAGCACCCTCCCCTCGGCGCGGCGAACTCGAACGTGGGGAGCCCGAGCGCGCGGGTGAGCCCGAGGGCGGCGTCGCTGAGGATCTCGAACGGAATGTGATTGCGCTCCACGAACTCTCGCTGGTACGCGGTGTCCTGGGTGCTCACCGCCGCGAGGCCGACGCCCACGGCGGCGAACTCGGCGGCGAGGTCGCGGAAGCCGCAGCTCTGCGGGGTGCAGCCCCGCGCGCCCGGAATGGCGTCCCACTCCGGGCCGGCGGGGCGCCCCGCCTCCCCGGTGCGCGGATAGAAGAACAGCACACCGGACGCGGCGGCCCATTGCCGGAGGTCCACCAGGCGCCCGGACGTGGCCGGCAGCGTCACCGCCGGGACCGCCGCGCCAGGGAGATGGGCGGTGGCCCCATCGTCCACGGGCGCGGGCAGCCCCGCCGGCAGCGTGTGCAGGCTTCCCGTCACTACCAGCCTCGCGTCTGCAGGAGCTCCGACTCCTTGAGCTTGGAGGTCTCGATGCCGGGCATCGCCTCCCCCAGGTCCTCCGAGACCTTCGCCAGCACGTCGGCATCCTTGAAGTGGGTGGTCGCCTGCACGATCGCCCGCGCGCGCGCGGCGGGATCGGAGGACTTGAAGATGCCGGAGCCCACGAACACCGCCTCCGCCCCGAGCTGCATCATCAGCGCGGCGTCTGCCGGGGTGGCGATGCCGCCGGCCGAGAAGTTCGGGACCGGCAGCTTGCCTTCGGCGGCGATGAGGCGCAGCAGCTCGTAGGGCGCGCCGAGGTTCTTGGCCTCGGTCATGAGCTCCTCCGGCCCCAGCACCTTCAGCCGCCGGATCCCCGACACCACCGCACGCATGTGCCGTACCGCCTCGACGATATTGCCCGAGCCCGCCTCGCCCTTGGTGCGGATCATCGCCGCGCCCTCGCCGATGCGGCGCAGCGCCTCGCCGAGGTCCCGGCAGCCACAGACGAAGGGCACCTTGAAGGCGAACTTGTCCACGTGGAAGTGCTCGTCGGCGGGGGTGAGGACCTCGGACTCATCGATGTAGTCCACCCCCAGTGACTCCAGGATCTGCGCCTCGACGAAGTGGCCGATGCGGCACTTGGCCATCACGGGGATGGACACCGCTTGCTGGATCTCCTTGATCTTCTTCACCGGCGACATCCGCGCCACCCCGCCGTCACGCCGGATGTCGGACGGCACGCGCTCCAGCGCCATCACCGCCACCGCGCCGGCGTCCTCGGCGATCTTGGCCTGGTCGGCGTTCGTCACGTCCATGATCACGCCGCCCTTGAGCATCTCCGCCAGGCCGACCTTCAGTCTCAGCGTTCCCGTGTCTGCCATTGCCGTGGTCTCCTTTTCTGGATTGACTGCCGTGGAACCGTCAGTTCCCGCCCAGCCGGGCGAGAAGGCGTGTCTTGGCCATCGGCCATTCCGCCTCGAGCAGCGAGAAGGCCGCGGTGTCGCGGATGCCGCCGTCGGCGGCGGGACGGTGCGCGCGGAGCACGCCGTCGAAGCGCGCGCCGATCCGCGCGATGGCCGCGCGGGAGCGGGCGTTGCGCGCGTCGGTGTTGAGCTTCACCGCGTGCACGTGCCAGGTCTC
>Ga0137403_10010151_pt1 | contig 10434 bp, 11 predicted proteins | sample CZOMad2_1_16fung_FD_122057 | JGI IMG/M metagenome (GOLD analysis project Ga0137403, IMG submission 122057) | Vadose zone soil fungal communities from Angelo Coast Range Reserve, California, USA - CZOMad2_1_16fungal (Hybrid Assembly) | ecosystem: Environmental > Terrestrial > Soil > Vadose zone... | reverse complement strand
TGAAATATTACATTCAGCGCCAACTCAATGAGTATGGCCCTTATACTCTGGCCGACCTGCAGCGCTACGTCGCCCAGGGAAGCATTTTGCTCACCGACCTGACCCGCAGTGAGGGCATGACAGATTGGGTGCCGGTTTCACAGGTCATTGGTAATATTCCAATTCCTGTGGCTGTCCCGGCGGGGGCCACTGCCGGGGCATACGCTGGAGGAACGGTGTACGGCGGCAGCGGAACCGTTTACGACGGATCGACTGCGGGTTTCGGAGTGCAGGCACTACCGATGCAGGGGAGTCCAGTCGTCCCGCCAGATTTCCACTGGGCGCTGGTGCTGCTGATTGGTGTGGTCACGTGCGGCCTGTTTAACTACGCGTGGTTGATTGTTGAGGCGGCATTCGTAAGAAAACTCAAGTCAGACAGCAAAGGCCTGCTCTTCACGATTCTTGCTACCGCTGTTTTGTTTGTCGGAGGCTTCGCAAATGGAGTCATCACGGCGATCAACCATGGGGAATCAAACCCATTCGGCGGGTTAGTGACGATCGCTGGTATCGTCCTTTATCTGGTGGGTGTGTTTCAGATGAAGAGTGACCTTGAGGATTATTACAACTCGACCGAGCCAATCAATTTGCAGCTTAGCGGTGTTATGGTCTTCTTCTTCAACGTCTATTATTTCCAGCACCATTTTTCCCGTATTGCTCAATGGAAGAAAACGGGCGCTCTCGCGCCTCAGGGCTGATGAAACTTCGAACCATTACCGGAATGGCGATCGCGGCGCTGCTCGGCGGCCTGGCTGTCGTCTACCGATTTCCGCCAATCGAGTATTCCTTCTACCCACGGTGCCCGATCTATCTCACGACGCACTGGCTATGTCCGGGTTGCGGCAGCACGCGCGCGTTGCATGCCCTTTTGCATCTTGATATTCAGAGCGCGCTCCATTACAACGCTTTGTTCACGCTGCTGTTTCCTCTCGTATGCCTGTGGCTTGGTTTCATCTGCTATCGGACCATGCGGTATGATCAATTTCCGAACCTGGCATTTCCGCGCAGCGCTGCGGTTTGCCTGATGGTTACTGCTGTCTTGTTCACTGTGGCCAGAAACACCATGTTCGCTTTTTGAGTTGCTTATGTTGTCACCCAGAATTCGCCGGCTAAAACTCGACCACGATTCGCTGTTCAAGCGTTTCTCCGGATGGCCTTTGATCCGCATTGTGGGCACGGCCGGCATGCCGCCGGAACTGTATCGTTTCCAATACCTCATTCGCGGGCTGTATGTGGCCCCCGATGGCGCCATCCTGGAGCGCAACGACCATTTGCTTGAGGTCAATCTTTCGCTGGGCTATCCGCGCCGCGCTCCGCAGTGCCGCATGCTCACGCCGGTCTTTCATCCTAATTTCGACGACAGTTCTGTCTGCATCGGGGATTTCTGGGCTGCCTCCGAGTCGCTGGATGATTTGATTATTCGCATTGGACGCATGATCTCGTACCAGGAGTACAACACCAAGAGCCCTTTGAACGGCCTGGCGGCAAAGTGGGCGGCGCAAAACAGCAGCCTGCTGCCGGTCGATCCGCGTCCCATCGCTCCGCCTCTTGAACAAACGATTGAGGAACAAACGTTGCCAACCCCTTCCGTGCCTCAGTCCGTCGCTGCCCCAGTTCCTCAGCCGCTCTCTGAGACAGCTTCGTCCGCTCCCGGCGGCGAAGATCCATGGGAGCAGAAGATCGTGATTTCTTAAAGACGAACCCGCTGTTTTTCTTTTCAGCAACAAACCATTCCACCGTTCTTGCCATAAAAAACATCGCGGTTCCACTGCTTTGCCGGCGGATTGCCGGAACACGGACGGTACAAGTATCTCCGCAAAGGTTGCCTATCTCGGATTTTTCTTGGCGCGGACTTTCCCATTTTCACATTCGTAAAAATTTCTGACCGTGTTTTCGTCACGGTTCTGTCGATGCTAAGCTCCAGCAACTCTGAGCCGACTTCCGGGTCTTCGCGCTGCGCCAGAAAGACGAACGACCAATTCATAACGCTGGATTTTTCAGTGAAAAAAGTTCATATAGTCCCGGCTTCCTCTGTTCATTTCGATTCAACAGACGCAGCATAATCCCAAAATAATGAGGTCACAGAAATGAAACGTCCCCAAAGAAAGATTAGATTTGCGTCAGTTTTTCTCTTTCTGGTACTGGCTTTGAACTTTATGGCCGCGCAGGAACTCAAGCAGCACGTTGACAATCCGGGACAGACAGCCGACAAAGTTCCCAGCGGCCACGTTCCCGGCGTTCCCCCGACAAGCATGGAGCCTGCCGTCCCCGGTCCCATTGGCGAGGCAGTCGTCACCGGCAATGGAATCAACTATCACAACGGCCCGGTAATGAAGGGTAATCCAGTCAATGCTTACATTGTCTGGTACGGAAACTGGAACAGCACCGGATCGAACACGGCGGCCACCAAGAGTCTTATTGAGCACTTTCTCGGCACCATCGGCGGATCCAACATCGAGAGAGTCAACACCACCTACGGCGACACTACGGGTAACGTCAGCGGTAATGTGCGCTTTGCCGGCAGCACCACTAATACCAGCACAGCCAATCTGAGTGACGCCGGAGTGCAGAGCGTGGTAGCGAACGCACTCAACGCCGGCGCCCTGCCGCGTGATTCCAACGGCGTCTACTTTGTGCTGACCTCTTCGGGAGTTAGCGAAACCTCTGGCTTCTGTACTCAGTACTGCGGCTGGCACACCCGCGCCACTTTGGGCGGCGTCGATATTAAATATTCATTCGTTGGCAATCCTGATCGGTGTCCCAGCGGCTGCGAAATCCAGACCACTGGCCCAAACAGTCCGGCAACTGGCGTTGGCGGAGCTGACGGCATGGCAAACGTGATGTCCCATGAATTGGAAGAAGCAATTTCCGATCCCGACCTGAACGCCTGGTTTGATTCCAGCGGTCAGGAAAATGCCGACAAGTGCAATTTCAACTTCGGCACAACGTCAACCTGCAACGCCAATGGACTATGCTCTGCCGCAGGTACTTCCGCACACGCGCGGTACAACCAGACCTTTGGCAGCAATGACTGGATGCTGCAACAGAACTGGAGAAATTCCGGTGGCGGCGCTTGCGCCCAGCATTTGTAAAAATTATTTCCCAGGCCGCCAGCTCGCTGGCGGTCTGGTTCTTAGCCCCTGAAAAGGCCGAATAGCAGCGGATTTAGCTGGAAACTTGCTGTTCCGGGAAAACAAAGAATATCTGAATTCCCGGCCCACGCACTCTTTTGCAAACCCATATTGACCGGGAAACGAAAGGATTCTGTGATTGTACCCGGATGAATCTCGTGATACGATTCCGGACATTCTGTTCTGCTCGATTCCGGGGGGGCCGCGAATCAGAATCAACCATTCATTTTCATAGTAAGAGTCGTTTCAAATAAATGTTTTCTGGCTTCTTCTGTTCCTTTCATTCAACAGACGCAGCAACAACTAACCGTGAGGTCATTGCAAAAATGAAAAGTCCCCTTGGAAAAATGAGATACGCATTAGCTTTCCTCTTTATCATGTTGGCCGCGAACTTCCTGGCGGCGCAGACGATCCGCGATAACCACGCTGGTCCAGGCGAGAAGATGGTTCCCACTGGCGACGGCCATGCAGTGACCGCTTCCGCCAGTCCTACAGGCCAAGCTGTTGTTACCGGCAATGGCATTAACTACAATGGCGGTCCGGTGCTAAAGGGCAACCCGGTACCCGTCTACATTATCTGGTACGGCAACTGGAACGGCACTGGATCGAACACCCAGACCACGATCAATTTGATTGAAACATTCCTTGGCGCCAATGCTCTCGGCGGTTCCGGCTACGAGAGGATCAACACAACTTACGGCGATACCACTGGCAACGTGAGCGGCAATCTGCTGTTTTCGAAGGAAGTCCGTGACACCGGCTCTCAGGGAACACGGCTCAGGAACAACAGAATTTCCGCAGCGATCTCTGCTCAACTGACCAGCGGCGCTCTGCCGACTGATCCCAACGGTGTGTATATATTTGCGACCTCGTCCGACGTCAAAGAGAGTGGATTCTGCACCCAGTTCTGTGGATTCCACACCCGTCAAACGCTCAACGGACAGGACATTAAATGGGCCTTCATCGGCAACACTGACCAGTGCCCCAGCGGCTGCGAAATCCAGGCTACCGGTCCGAACAGCCCGGCAGCGGGTGTGGGCGGCGCGGACGGAATGATCAATGTCATTACGCACGAAACTGAAGAAACCATCACCGATCCCGATCTGAATGCCTGGTTTGACGCCAGCGGCGCAGAAGATGCCGATAAGTGCAATTTCAAATTCGGTCCTACCTCGACCGCAGCGAACGGCGCCCGGTTCAATCAAACCTTCGGCGGTCATAACTGGATGATCCAGATGGAGTGGGAAAACAGCCGTGGCGGCGGTTGCGACCAGACCCTTGGCGGACCGTTCTTCACCAACTAATTTTCGTGATTCAATTTAAGCCGTCCGGTATCCCCGGACGGCTTTTTCATTACAATCAATTCATATCCGAGGTTGATTACATGCTTGTTCGCAATTTTGTGTTAATCACCGCCGTTGCTTTGGTGGCTTCGGTGGCCGCTTCCGCTCAGGAGCCCGTCAAGCCCCAGCTCAATCCCAGGATCATCACCGCCACCCGGCAGGTCGTCATCTTTACTGATCTCGAGACACAGATGCTCCGTGCCATTCAGAGCAAAGATCAGGCCGGGTTGAGCAAGCTGATATCCGAGGATTGCATCATTGAGATGCCCGATGCCGATCCCTTAACCGGCGAAGACTGGATGAAGGGAATTTTTTCCAAAGACTATGTCCTGAAGTCGTTCGTGGTGCGCCAGGTTTCAGTAGTAGATGGGCGCGATTTTGCGGTCGTTAAGTTTGATCGCGTGCAGCAGTCTACTTCTAAGGGCAAACCCGATGGCGGAGAGTTCTTTGTGGTCGATGTTTGGAAAAAGGACGGCGACTCCTGGAAGCTGGCGAACCGCTTTGTTTCCAAGGTGAGCTCAGTCCCGTTCATGCCCAAAACCGACGCACGGCCAACAGGGAAACAATAAATCAGGTTTATTCGGCGGGGAAGCGCTACTGGCGGTTCGCATCTTGCAATAGAGCGCGGAGCCGGTCAGCGTCTTCCCGAGCGCCGTCGGTCACAATGTAATATTGCAGGCCGCCCTGTTGCCAGCCATTGACAACAAACGCCTGATTGCCGGCAGAAGGTTCGCCACTAACATCCCGCGCCTGAAAAATGAAGACGGACATTTTGTGCTGGCGCACCTGGTACACCAACTCCGCGCCGGGAGCGTGCTGCGCATAGGTCAATCTGCCGCCGATCAAAGTGAAAGGCGATCCAGCAGCCAACTCCGGTGGGTTGAACGTGAACGGCAGCTTTCCCTGATACCACGGCTTCACCGTGTGCCTGTCGCTCGAGATCACGTCTACAGGATTGGCGCTGGCCAGCATAGTTACATGCTGGTCGATCAATTGTGCCACCGTCGCGCTTGAAGTCGAAGGGCGCGAGAGTAAGGCGAATGCAACCAGGGCTACCAAAACTGCCGATGCCGCGAGCGCGCTCCATTTAAACCACAATCCCAGACTTCTTTTCGGCATCATCTGTCGTTGAATGCTGGCATAAAGCTCCGGCGGCGCGGTAAAGCGTTTGCCGGCTACGCGCACCGCCTTCTTCAGCGCCTGCTGTTCCAGCACAGCCGATGAGCAATCGGGGCAATTCTGGAGATGGCCGGTAATAGCTTGCTCTGCGCTGGGCTCCAGTTCGCCATCCACGTACAGTCCGATTTTTTCCCGCCATTCGCAATTTGTCACTTTACACCTACAGTCCTTTTGCCGCCCAATGCCACCACTATGTGTTCGCGCACCTGTTTTCTTGCCCGTGCCAGCCGTGACATCACCGTGCCAATCGGTATATCCAGCGCTTCGGCAATTTCCTGATACTTCATTTCTTCCAGGTCGGCCAGCAGGATCACTTCCTGGAATGCCGGAGCAAGCTGTGCAATCGCGGCCTGCACCAGTTCAGTGTTCGCGCGCCGTATCAGCGCGATCTCCGGCGTTTCTTGGCTGACGGAGCTTTCTTCAAAACCTTCTTCGTCTTCCTGCAGCGTGTTACGCCGCTCCAGGCCGGTCCGGCTGGTTAGGAACGTATTGCGCAGGATCCGGAACATCCAGGCCCGAAAATTTGTCCCTTCGCGGAATGATGAGAAGCCTTTGAGCGACTTCAAGAACGTTTCCTGCACCAGATCGCGGGCCTCGTCCGCGTCACCGCACAGCCAGCGGGCAAAGTTATATAGCCCGTCCAGCAGTGGAACCGCCAGCCTTTCAAAATCCTTGTTTTCCACGCCGCTCACATTCCCTCGCGCAACAACAGTGGCGGCCATGATTTTACTCCCCTACGTGAACTGCCTGAAATGCTCGTCTGTTCAAGCAGACCGCAAACCGCTTGCTCCTTCATTCGAGTCCTTCACACTCCAGCATTAACGCCGCTCAGGAACCCGCCGAGATGCGCGGTGAGAGCCACTATTGCAGCCGCTAGTAACTCCAAAGGCAGCCGGTACGGGGACAGCGTGCGTTCCGGCTTGCGGCCCCGGAAATGTAGCCACCATACCAGCCAGATTAACGCGGTCGACGCCAGTCCCAGCAGCAGGTGCAGCAGCAGAGTGCCTTTTAGTTTCTGGCCTTCAAGTTGCCAGTGCCACGCCATTAATCCCGTAGCCACCACCGGCAAGGACGAGAAGGCGGCCACTGTCAGGTTGTAGTAGGCCACAGCCGCGAATGCAGCCGATCGCCACCGCTGCGCCGCGAAATCAAAAGCAACGCTGACCAGAAAAAGCGCGATCGGGAAATGAATCAGCACCACATGCTGAGCGTGACGCGCCAGCAACACCGATTTCAGATCGAAGGGGTTCATGCTGTTCCTCTACTGCACCACAACTTTGCCGGTCATCTTCGGATGGATCGAGCAGAAGTAGGTATACGTGCCCGGTTTAGTGAACGTGTAAGTAAAGGTTTCATCCGTATCGAGCACCTTGGATTTGAAACTCTTGTCATCGCTAACCACATTGTGTGGAATGTCATCCTGGTTGGTCCAGCGGATTGTGCTGCCTGCGGGCACAGTCAAAGGATTCGGTGAAAAAACAAAATTGTCGATTTTGACCTGCGCCGTGGGCTTATCTTCCAACGCCACACCGAAGATCCTGGACCGGCCCGCCACCATGAGTATAACGATGGCGAGCGCGGCAAAGCCCAATGTTGAGACTGTTCTTTTCATGACTTGCTATTCTCCGCCTTTCTTTTTCTGAGATCTATTCCAGAGTGGAATCGGTCACGCCCAGCGAGTGCTTGCCCTGGACGTAATTCACGTCGCGGATGCCGAGCAGGCTCTTCAGTTGTTCTGCCGGAACCTTCATTGGTCCGGGAGAAGGCGCGGAACCCGGCTTCGGTTGGGGAAACGCCGTCGATGCGGCGGTGTGGAAAGTTACATTGCCTTCCACCTTCTGCATGGTCTGGTGAATGTGCCCGTTCAGCACGGTGACCGATCCGAACTTCTTGAGATAGCTGAGCGCCTGCGCGCTGTCGTCGGTTCCCCAGCCCCATTCGGGATAAACGCTCCATAGCGGAATGTGGGCAAACACCACCACCGGAGTGCTCTTGGAGAGATGTTTCACATCGCCTTCCATCCATTCCAGTTGTTCCGTGCCCAGGCTGCCCAGGCCACCGGCTTTGAGGTTCATCACATTCACCAGTCCGATGAAATGCACGCCTTTCTGATCAAAGCTATACCAGCCTGCCCCTTTGGCATTCTTGCCGTAGCGTTCAAGGTATTGCTTGCCGTCATCGCCGAGCACGTCGTGCTCGCCGGGCACATAAAATATATCTTTGGCGCTGGCGCCTTTCAGCAGTTGGTCAACGCCATCAAATTCTTCCGGCTTCGAAAGATGGGTAATGTCACCGGTGTGCAGGATGAATCCGGGAGCGGTGGGCAGCGCGTTGATCTTATCGATCGCCGCTTTCAACGTACCTGCGACATCAGTGTTGGCTGGTTTGTTGAAGCCCATGTGGCTGTCACTGATCTGGACAAAGCTGAGCTCGCCCTTCATTTCTTTGGCATTGAGCCCGGAAAGCCCGCTCAGGCTATACGACTTGAGCACGCCGCCTTGCATAACGCAAAAGGCCCCCGTGCCGGCCCATGCCATGCACTTTAAAAAGCCGCGGCGATCAATGCCGTCGTGGTTGTGATCATGCAGAATCTCGTCTTTAGGTTTGCCGGCCATTTGCTCCTCCTTTGTCGAGTTCGCGCCGCTTTTAACTCGTTACGCGTTCTCATTAGGTTCAACTAACTGGCCGGGGAAATATTCCCGCAAGAAGATAAACAGTTCTTAACTTTCGGACCTGTCTGAACGGGGCGAATTCGCTCGAATGGACACCAAAGCGCTAGCGGTGATATGCATCATACCTGTTAGTATGCTGCGGCATAGCCGCGTGGAGGTTCTATTGTCAGTCGGCAGCCAGACCCGGAAAACATTGATGGCATTTGCGCTAGTCGCAATGTCCTGGCAGACGCTCGCGATCGCGCAAAGCGCAGCGAATCCCACCATTTCCCCTCAAACGCAGAATCTGGACACGCTTCTTGATCAGAGTTATAACGCCATGTACAACCTGCGGTTCGATGAAGCGTTACGTCTGGCTGAGTCCGCTAAACGCATGGCCACTGACGATCCTGTTCCATGGATGGCGCAGGCGTGCGCCGTGCTTTTCCGTGAGTTTGATCACATGCACATCCTACGCAGCGAACTCTTTGCCGCCGATGACAAATTCATTGATGGGCCTGCATTTACCTGGGACCCGCAAAGGCGTAAGGATTTCGATACCGCGTTAACCGGCGCCGAAAGGCTGGCTCAGGAACGCTTAAAACAAAGGAAAGACGATCCCAGGGCGCTCTTTGCTATGACTCTGGTCACGGGTTTGCGAGCCGACGACGCCGCTCTCATCGCCAAGAAAAAGTTTAGTGCGCTCTCTTATACCAAGTCGGCAAACGGTTACGCGGAGCGCCTGCTTGCGCGCTCTCCCGATTATTACGACGCCTACATTGCCACTGGCATGGGCAAATATATTATTGGAGGCAAGGCTGCTCCGGTCCGCTGGATGCTACGGCTGGGCGGACTCAAAGGTGATCAGGAACAAGGCGTGAAGGAGCTGACGTTGGTAGCCGATCATGGCCGTTTTCTTATGCCCTTTGCCCGAATTCTGCTCGCGTTTGACGATCTACGCCATAAGAACACTCTCGCTGCGCGAAAAAGGCTGGAGTGGCTGCGCGAACACTTTCCCAATAACCCGCTGTTTATGCAGGAAATTGCCAAACTGGACCATCCTCCCGTGGGCCCCGGACAAGACTAAGCCGCATTTTCGTTTACAATAAAAACATCCCAGCTTGAATGACCTGCCCAAACGTTGCCGTTGTGTGGTGCATTTGTGGTGCATCTGCGGGGACATACCCTTTCGTACATCGGCAAAGCCCATGCGACCTGCTAGCATGCCGATACGCTGAAGGACCTTTTGGAGAGTATTTTGCAACATACTTTGGAACCCAGAAAACCCTTAAAAACTGCTGCTTTCCTCGCCTTTGCCATGCTGGCGCTCGTTGCCGGTGCGCCGGCGCAACTTCAGCAGGTGGCCTCCAAATCGCCATCGGTCGAAGACAAGCTGGCCCAGTCCTACCACGCGATGTATGACCTGAGATTTCAGGAAGCATTCAAAGCGGTCGACGAAGCCAAAGCCATAGCCCAGGACGATCCGTTGCCCTATGTAGCGCAGGCCTGGGTGGTGTTCTTCCGCGAGCTCGACCGGCTGCACATCCTTCGCAGCGAGCTGTTTGCCACCGACGATAGTTACAATTCCCGTGATGCCTACGCATGGGACGCCGGCAACAAGAAAATTTTTGACAGCAGCCTTGACCAGGCGGAAAAGCTGGCGCAAGACCGCCTGAACCGCAACCAGAATGATTCCCGTGCGCTGCTGGCGCTTTCACTCATCAACGGCCTGCACGGCGATGATTTTGGCATTTTCACCAAGAAAGACCTCAAGGCCATCTCCTATATAAAAACTGCCACAACTTACGCTGAGAAACTGCTGGCCCAGTCCCCGGATTCCTATGACGCTTACGTCGCCACCGGAATGGGCAAAGTCATTGTGGCGCGTAAATCCGCTCCGGTGCGCTGGGTGCTTCGTCTTGGCGGACTCAAAGGCGATGAAGGCGAAGGCGTAAAGGAACTAACGCTGGCCGCGGACCGCGCCCACTACCTCGCGCCGTTTGCCCGCCTCCTGGTGGTGTTTGAGGACGTGCGCTTCAAGAGAACCGACGACGCGCGCAGGAAGCTGGAAGCTCTCCATCAGCAGTTCCCCAA
>Ga0137403_10010149_pt1 | contig 10435 bp, 7 predicted proteins | sample CZOMad2_1_16fung_FD_122057 | JGI IMG/M metagenome (GOLD analysis project Ga0137403, IMG submission 122057) | Vadose zone soil fungal communities from Angelo Coast Range Reserve, California, USA - CZOMad2_1_16fungal (Hybrid Assembly) | ecosystem: Environmental > Terrestrial > Soil > Vadose zone... | reverse complement strand
GTGAGCCGAGCAGGGCTCGAACCTGCGACCCGCTGATTAAGAGTCAGCTGCTCTACCAACTGAGCTATCGGCCCACAACGGAAGCCAGAATTATACGTCGCGACGCGGCTGAGTCAAGCAACGCGAGTTTCTTTCTTTGGCCTTTACGCCCTGGCGCGAATATTTCGTCAGCGAAAACCGCATTTCGCGCTAAGGCGCAAAGTCGCAAAGATAGAATAAGGCACTACCTGTCATCAACCTCATTTGGCAAAAGGACATTACTTCGCACAGAATACCTGTTCTTGCTCAAATGAAGTTGTAGTAATCTCGCGCGCGCGTTTTCTTTTTCACGGCGGAACCTTATGAACTATTACGAAGATGTCTTGGGACTGATCGGCCATACTCCTCTGGTAAAGCTCAATCGCTTGAATAAGGGATTAAAGCCATTAATAATGGCCAAAATGGAGAATCTTAATCCGGGCTTCTCGGTAAAGGACCGCATCGGCATCTCGATGATCGAGGCGGCGGAGCGTGAGGGAAAACTGAAACCGGGCGGCACGATTGTGGAAGCGACCTCCGGCAATACCGGCATCGGTTTGGCGTTGGCTGCATCGGTAAAAGGATACAAGTGCATTTTTGTGATGACCGACAAAGCCTCGGTCGAGAAATCGCGCTATCTGAAAGCGCTCGGCGCTGATGTAATAATCACTCCGGTGTCGGCAAAGCCTGGAACCCCCGATCATTACGTTTCGACTGCGCGCCGGATCGCCGCGGAGACGCCGAACTCGTTTTATCCCGATCAGTATTCACACCCGGCCAATCCTGAAGCGCACTATCGCACGACTGGTCCTGAACTCTGGGAACAAACCGAGGGCAAAATCACGCATTTTGTTTCCGGCATTGGCACCGGCGGAACGATCTCCGGCACCGGCAAGTACCTGAAAGAAAAAAATCCCGACATCAAAGTCATCGGCGCCGATCCTTTCGGATCAATTTACAAAACCGTCAAAGAGACCGGCAAGGTTCCGGAGACCACGCCGTACCTGGTTGAGGGTATCGGCCAGGAAGTCTTGCCGGGCAACGCTCACCTTCAGTACGTCGACGAGGTGATGAACATTACCGATGCCGACTCGTTTGACACCGCGCGGCAACTGGGACGAGTTGAAGGGATTTTCTGCGGCGGTTCGACCGGCACCAATTGCGCCGCAGCGTTGCGCGTGGCCAAAGGTCTCGATGAAAGCGCCATCATCGTGTTCATCGTCTGTGACACCGGCGAACATTACTTGACGAAGTTTCATTCGGACGAGTGGATGAAAGAGAAGCGCCTGCTCGAGCCGCAGAAAATTACCGCTGGACTAATCAGCGAGACCAAAGGTTCGCTCTCGCCGAAGTCTCTGGTGGTAGTAGCTCCGACCGATCGCGTCGCCGAAGCCCTGGCCAAGATGAATGAGCTGGGCCTGACTCAGATCCCAGTACTCGAAGACGGAGAGTCAGTCGGATCGCTCAGAGAAAACCATGTACTTTCCAAGGTCTTCAATGATCGGGATCTGCTGGAAGCGCCCGTGAGCAAGTTGATGGATAAAGGCTTTCCTACCGTCGATGTCGATGATGACGTGAATGTCGTGACGCGCAAGCTGCGCACCAGTCCCGCAGTTTTGATCGAAGAATACGGACGGATTACCGGGATCATCACGCGGCACGACGTGCTGGATATGACGGGGAGCGACAGGAATTAAGGTTTGGTGTCGGAAGCCCGCGCGTAAGCAAGGGCAAGTTGCTGGTCGAGCACTATCGATGTGATCGAGTGCCTAGCCCTCCCTCACGGTCGGGCTTCTGACACGCGTTCATAGAACTTCACCCGCAAGCCTTCATCCAACTGGCGCAGCTCATACATCTCGAACCCCTCCAGAAAATCTGCCGGCATGAAAGTGTCCGCGCCTTCGACCGCGAGCGGCACCTCAGTCACAATCCATCTTTCGATATGCGCTAAGAATGATTCGTAGACCTGCGCGCCGCCGATGACGAAGAGATGCACGTCCTGAGCTCTTACGAAATCCAGCACTGAGTCAATGTCCCGGAGAACGATCACGGAATCATCTGTTGGAAGATTCTGGTCGCGACTGAGAACGATGTTCTGCCGATCCTTGAGCGGTCCTTTCAGAGTCAGCCAGGTGCGCCGGCCCATCACCACCGCATTCCCGGTCGTAGTCTGCTTGAAAAACTTCATGTCGGCAGAATAATGCCACGGCAAACGACCGGCTTTGCCGATGGCCAGGTTTTGATCTACTGCAACGATGCCGATGATGGACATGGTTTCAGATTTCAAGTTTCAGGGTTCAAGCTCGCGTCTCCAGGATTAACTTGAAACCTGAAACGTGAAACTTGAAACCGGAACCTAGACAGCCACGGGTGCGGCAATCTTTGCGTGCGATTCATATCCGAACAGACTCAAGTGCTCGGATCGCATGCCGAGCAAACCTTCCAACCCTCGTAGTTGCGGATCTTCGTCCTTGATTTCCAGTTGCGGCAGAGGCCGCGGCTCGCGCGATAGCACTTCTCTTACCTGTTCGAGGTGGTTCTGATAGATGTGATAATCGCCTAACGTGTAGATGAACTCGCCGACCTCCAATCCGCACGCGTGCGCGACCAGATGAGTCAGCAAAGCATAAGAGCTGATATTGAAAGGCACCCCGAGGAACGCATCGGCCGAACGTTGATAAAGCTGGCAATGCAAAAGCGGGGCACTAGCCCGACAGTGAGGAAGGCCTCCGCCTTGCTCAATCTTGAATTGAAAAAGCGTATGACAGGGAGGCAGGTCAACGTTGTCGCATTCGCGCGGGTCCCAGCCGCTGACGATCAAACGACGCGAATTCGGATTCGTTTCGATCTCGTTTAGCAAACGGGCAATCTGATCGACTCCGTCGCGCTTCGGGTAATGCCCGCCAAATGAACGCCAGAGATATCCGTAAACTGGCCCGAGGTCGCCCGGCTCGCGACCAAAGCGCCGCGTGTGCTCGGCATCGGCCCATTCCTTCCAAATGTCGACCCCGGTCGAGCGCAGGTTGGATTCGTTGGTGTCGCCGGACAGAAACCAGAACAACTCTTCAGCAATCCATCGGAACGGAACCTTCTTTGTCGTGACGATGGGAAAGCCCTGGCGCAGATCGAAGCGCGTCTGAAATCCAAAGTGAGAGATCGTGCCGACACCAGTGCGATCTTTGTGCTCAGTGCCGTGTTGGAGAATTGAGCGCAGGATGTCGTGATATTGCCGCATTCTCTTAGTCCCGTTAGGGATGTAATGTTTATAGAACCCCGCCTAAAATAAATTAGAAGCTCCGTAGGAACGAAACAAGTCTGGTTAGAACTAACATTTCGCTCCTTGTATCTTGGGGTCACGAATTGGGTTCGTTGCTATAAATATCACGCTCCTAGCGGAGCTTCGAACCCGCTCCTAGCCTTTCGCGATCTCGCCCACCGCGTCAATCAATCTTTCAATCTCGTCGTCGTTGGTGTAGCAAGCGCAACCCACGCGCACCAGGCCTTCGGGTTGCAGACCTAAACGCTCAATGACAGTCGCCGCATAGAAATCACCGTGCGATGCAAACAAGCCACGGTCAGCGAGCCGCCGGGCGACGTCGGTCGAAGCGGCCTGAGCGATTGTGAAGGAAACAGTGGGGGTGCGCGCGACCTCGGGTGGCGGTCCGTATAAGCGCACGCCTTTGATATGCGCCAGCTCCTGCCAGAGACGCTTCACCTGCGCGGAGCTGTGCGCGCGCAAGCCGGCGAACGAAGCTTGCAGAAGTTCGCGGCGGCTGCGCAAGATAACATCTTGCGCTACCACCAGCGACGCATAGAAATCCACCGTGGCCGCTGCGCCGGCGATGCCTTCGTGGTTCTGCGTTCCCATCTCAGCACGTTCAGGCGCGATGTTTGGCGCCGGGTCCAATTTGGGGAAGTCGATCGATTCCAGCAGGTCCTTCTTGCCGTAGAAGATGCTCACGTGCGGCCCGTAAAACTTGTAGGCTGAGCAAGTGAGAAAATCGCAGTTCGTGTCCTTCACGTCCGCCAGGAAGTAGGGCGCGTAGTGCACCGCATCGACCAGCGCGAGGGCGCCGACTGAATGAGCCAGCTCAACCGCGCGCCGATAGTCATTCACCGTGCCCAGAGCGTTACATCCCGCGCCGAACGACACGACTTTGGTCTTCTTATTAATCAATCCCTCGAAGTCGTTCCAGTCAAGCTGTCCACTTTCGGGATCCATCTGCGCGACTTTCAATGTGACACCGCGCTCAACCACTAATGCTTGCCACGGCGCGACATTCGCATGATGTTCCAACTCAGTGATAACGATCTCATCGCCCGGGCCCAGCGTGCGGCCCAGCGCGCGCGACAGGTGATAGATCATCGTGGTGGTGTTGGGACCAAACACGATTTCATTTGCGGACGCATTCAGAAAGTCAGCGAACGCATGACGGGCCGCTTCAATGATCGCGTCGGTCTCGTGGCTGGTCGGATATTCCCAGTGCGTGTTGGCATTGTGATTGAGCAGATAGTCCGAGACGGCGTCAACTACGACTCGCGGCGTTTGCGTGCCGCCGGCACCATCAAAATAAGCAACCGGAAAACCGTTGTGTAACCGCTCCAGGGCCGGAAACTGCTTGCGAATCTCCGCAGTCGAAATCGTCGATGGTGTTGGTTCGGTGACAGCGCTCATTGAGTCCTATTGGCGAAACAGCGTTTGGAAAAACTTTGCGCAGATGCTATCAGAAAAAACTAGGTTACAGAACCGGGACCCTTAGCCACCGGGGTGCGACTACTCAACTGGAGTCTTCAACTTTCCCGAGTTCCTGGGAGTCGAGTGCCCGGACAGGGTCGCTACCTCTCCCGTTCTGTAGCCCCTTCTATTAGCGGCTTTCGTACACTCTGTCACGAATATGTACGCAAGAAACGCAATTGCCACGCAAAATCACCTCCTCTTGTACGTGTTTCTCCGAGCAGCACGGTAAGTGCTTTAACTAAAGCCCAGGGGCCGAAAATATTGAGACGCATCAACCTCAGCGCCGCGATCATCGTGTTGATTTGCTTCTTTCTGCCCTGGGTGCAGGTGAGTTGCGGTGGCGCGAAAGACACCCTGAGCGGTCTGGATCTGGCGAGACAAGAGGACGCGTTTCTTTGGCTGGCGCCAATGTTAATGTGCGCGGTGGTCGTGTTTGTGTTGGTGCGCGTGCGCCGCGAGAGTCCGAAACTCCTGGGAGTGCTGAGCACGTTCAGTGGAGTGATCGTCCTGTTCGTAATGAATCGCGAGCGCATGCGCGCGCATAACACATCCGGCCTGATCGAAGCGCAATTGACCGGCTGGTTTTGGCTGGGATTCATCGCCGCCGCCGTCGTCGTATTAAGCGGGATAGCGATCCTGCTGCGAAAACCGAGAGCGCCCTGAAATTAGAAACTTGAACCGATGGCACTATCCCTAAAAACCGAACGCATTAAACGCTACAAAGACGTAGTGGCGTTGTTCATAAAGTATGGCCGCTCAGACCTGGTCCAGATGACTGATCTGGAGATGACCGGCAATGGACATGGCCAAGCACTCGTAACTACGGCCGAGCCGAAGGCTGATGAATTGGCTTCCGACCTCGAGCAGTTGGGCCCCACATTTATTAAGCTGGGCCAACTCTTGTCGACCCGCGGCGACCTTTTGCCGGAACCGTACCTGGAGGCGCTAGCGCGTCTGCAGGACCACATCGAACCTTTCTCGTTCGATGAAGTCGAGCATATCGTTTCGACTGAGTTGGGCGGGCGCCTCTCAAAGCTGTTCGCTGAATTCGATCGGGAGCCGGCCGCGGCGGCGTCTCTGGCGCAGGTGCATCGCGCTCGCATGCGAGATGGGCGCATGGTCGTCGTCAAAGTCCAGCGGCCAGGCGTGCGCGAGACGATCGTTGAAGACCTGGAAGCGCTGGAATCGATTGCCGAGTTCATAGACACGCACACCGAAGTGGGCAAGCGCTATGAATTCAGCAACATGCTCACGGACTTACGCCAGAGCCTCTTGCACGAACTCGATTTTAAGCGAGAGGCCGGCAACCTGCGGCGCCTGGGCGATAGCCTGCGTGACTTTGAACAGATCGTCATTCCAGAGCCGATCGAGGACTTCACCACTTCACGCGTGCTCACGATGGATTACATTGCGGGCAAGAAAATAACCAGCGTGGGTCCGTTGCGGCTGCTCGAGTTGGATGGCCCGTCGTTATCCGAAGAACTTTTTCGCGCATATCTAAAACAGATTCTGGTCGATGGCTTCTTTCACGCTGATCCCCACCCGGGGAATGTCTTTATTACCGACGACAACCGCATCGCGATCATTGATCTTGGAATGGTGGGCCACATCAGCGGCACCTTTCAGGAAAACCTTTTGCGGCTTTTGCTGGCCATCAGCGAGGGCCGCGGCGACGAAGCCGCGGAAGTGTCGATGAGGATGGGCGAGCCCAAACCGAGGTTTGACAAACGTGACTTTGAAAGCCGCATTGCAAATCTGGTCGCCCAACACTCCGACGCGACCCTTGACCAAATCGATGCGGGACAAGTGGTGCTGGAGATTACGCGAATCTCGGCCGACTGCTGGTTCCGGCTGCCAACCGAATTCACAATGATAGCAAAGGCGTTGATGAATCTTGATAAAGTGGTTTACACGCTCTTCCCCGACTTTGATCCCAATGAGATCATCCGCAACGAGGCCACCAGCATCTTCACGCGCCGGATTGTCAAGAGCATTGAGCCGGGCAGCATCCTGACTCGGGTAATCGAAGTTAAGGAATTCGTTGAGCGGCTGCCGAATCGCGTGAATAAGATTCTCGACGCCATCGGAAACAACGAATTGAAAATAGGCGTCGATGCCATTGATGAGCGAGTCGTGCTCGATGGGCTACAGAAGGTCGCCAACCGAATTGCCCTGGGCCTGGTGCTGGCGGCTTTGATTGTGGGCGCGGCGTTAATGATGAGGGTCGAGACGTCTTTTCACATCCTCGGTTATCCCGGGCTGCCAATGATCTTCTTTCTGCTGGCGGCAATTGCCGGTATCATTTTGATCTTCAATATTGTTTTCTACGACAAGCACCCACGGAAGAAGACGGATGGAAGTTGAGCCGTGTCTTCTTCCTGGAGTTCGCGAATTTTTCTTTTCGTTGCTTGGCAGTCTGCCCGAAACCCCTCTTGCCAAACATCATTCTCTGGTTCCGGAGTAGTCTGGGCGCCGCAACGCCGGGACCATTGACAGCGACGTGGTCATGAAGGCCAGAGCGCTCGCGATTCAGGGGGGTGTTGAAATCGAATAAAATTCCGCTGGGCCAAATGCAAACTGGGTCCGGCCACAAAGCGAGACGAGGCAGGCGTTCGGTTTCGGATTTTGACCTGGCTATAAAACGAAAGCGGCGACGTCCTCACCCCGTCGCCGCTCTCCTAAGCACAACCATTAAGGCGTGCCGGGGGCGAGACATTCAGCCACGCCCTAGTTGTCTTGATTCTATCCTATTCGGTGGGCGCGTCAAGTGAAGATTTTTCTGCCTCACACAAGAGGCCGATGCTGCCGGGCCCGCTAGAGCAACTAAGTCCAACTCCCGGAGACGGTGGAGCAGGCCGCAAGGGTGGAAATCCGGCGAAGTAGCGTGACTTGCTGGCGAGCAGGCCGGTTAGCCCGCAGACTGTCAATGTGTTAAGCGCGAGATGGATAGCGGTGACAACGTACTGCCGGATTGGTTCAAATAGGTGCGTACTTTCGGCGGCACCTGCCGGCGCAGCAGGGCGTGGCGGGCCTGCCATTGGTCGGCCGCGCTCATTTCGACAAGGTACCGCAGGTCTTTTCCTTCCATTACGGCAATCGGCACGCCGTCGCGATAAAGCACCCGATTCCTGGAAGACTGAGACAGCCGCGGTCCGGGCGTGATGATGCCCTGAAGATTGAGTGGGTCGGCCGCGCTCAGCGAGATCATCATTCCTTCGTGGGGGGCGCGGCGTATCGACCTGAGCAGTTGCACCGCTTCCGTCGTTGCGAATTGTTCGCCTGAGAATCCGCCCACAAAGCGTCCGCCGCGGATCTCTCCGCGAGCTTCCAGACGACGATAGACTCGCAGCAGATCTCGCCATGGCACGGTGATCGATTCGCGGTCGAGGAGCTTGCGAAACACCACACCGTAACGCTTGAGCAGCTTGCGAGCAATAGCTTCGATTGTATCGAGATCGATCGATTGCTCGCGAGTTTTGCCGTTAGGTTCAGGCAAAATGGCGAGCTCCCGCTCTTCTCTGCGCAGGCGCACCCAGCGCCCGGCGTCATCAATGCTGTAGAATTGTTTACCCCGCCGTCTTCGCTTTTCGACTTCGCGGTGAGTCGTCTTGCTGAGCGGCGTTATCAGCGCGCGTAAGCCGGTGAAATTGTCCGCGCTCACCAAACCACGAAAAACCAACTCGCCTAAACCTTCTTCGGCCATGCTCGGCAGAAGGTTGGTGCCGGCCACGACATCGACGAAAAACGATGCGCCATTTTCTTTCAGGTAGTCATACACAGCTTGAGTGTTGGTCCCGAGTTGGTTGCCGTTGGTTTCCGATGCTGCCCGAAAGGCTTTGCTCCAAATCGGAACGTTGCGCCGGTTCAGCAAAACGATTGGAGTGCTGCGCACCGGCGCCGAGCTGCTCGTCTTTTCCGGCGAGACACGCGGCAGAGACAAGCGCAACCAAGTCAACTTGCCGGACGAACAGAGCGCGTCCAACCATGCGGGATCATAATCAGACACGCGCGCGGGCAGGATTTCAGATTCCCACGCGCCGGCCGCCGCTTCAAAGCCTTCCAACTGATCGAGGATTGAAGCCACACTCTCTGGTCCTTCAACCCGATGATCGGGAGCAACTCTCTGCCAAACGAAAAGGAAGCGCAGCAAGTCAGCCGCCGAAACCGGCTCGATTTCCTTGCGCAGCCGATTGAGCGTGTAACTGTGAATCCGCGCCAACAGACGCCGCGAACACCATTCCTGAACCCCCGGGAGCGCAGGCATTCCTGCCTGCGGTTCACCGGCATCCCTGCCGGTCTCCGGCGTAAACTGCCCGCGCATCGCAAAGCCTTCACTCTCCAGCTTGCTTAGAGCAATTTCAATTTGGTTTGCTGCAACCGAAAACGAAACCGCAATTTCCGGAACGGTCACCGGCCCCAACCCGTCGAGGCGTCCCCGTAAGATCTCAACCAGCGCCTCCTCAAACGTCCACGATTCGTTGTCATAACTCGCTGGCGCATCGATGGGTGGAATAAGCGAAGCCTGCTCGTGAATTGCGCGAAACTGCGTCACCCGCTCAGCTGCGAACCACAGATCAGCCGGTACAGAACCGCCTGCGGTAGCAGGCGGATGTAACACACTCGCCCTTCGATCTCGCACAAGTTCATCAAACAGCGGCTGCCAGCCATTCCGCCGGCCCTCTTCAACCGTAATCAACCCAAGCTGCATCAACGCATCATGTAACTCATCGGCGTTTTCAGCTTGCGGCCAGGCCTCTTCTCGCACTCGCTCGATCGCCGCCGCATCCAGCCGGCCCAGATCCGCAGCCGTTTCTGCGTCTAGAAAACGGCGATTCATCACTGCCAAAGTGCGCCGCTCTTCCGCCGGCGCATCGTCAAGAAACGCGTAAGGCTTCGCCGTCAGAATTTCCTGGGCCAGTGGCGAAGGCTCGTTCATTTCCCGCGCGATCAGTTTCCGCTCGCCCCGTTGATCGAGCGCAGCAATCCTTCCAGGCCGCGAATGTCCATTGCCTCTTCCAGACAATCGCGAATGGTTTGCGCCACGAGCGGATGCACCGGAATTTCGATCGGTCCGGTCAGGTTCTCGGCACAAGCAACCTGATCGGGAAAGACGAGCGCGAGCAAGTCTTCGGCCGCCATGCGCTGAAGTTGCGGCGCCACTTTCCCGCCGCTCCGCCAACGTGGAATCGCCAACGCGCGCGTCGCGTTCCAGCGCCAGCGAATATTGAACATCGGCGCATCCAGCAACGCCTGAGTCAGCACATCACAGACAGTTTTCGAATTGAGATAGCTGAAGATTGTTTCGAGCGGAAAACTATGGGTCGGCCCCAGCGAAAGTACGATCGAATCTTCGGTGGCCGCCGCCTGCAACTCAAAATTGAATGTGCGACAGAAGCGCTTGCGCAGCGCCAGACCCCACGCGCGATTCAGATGGCTGCCGAACGGTGCATGAATCACGACGTGAGTGCTGCCATTTTCATCGAAGAACCGTTCGACAACGATCTCTTCCTGAGTCGGCATCACGCCCAGCGCCAACTTCGTCGTGCCGAGATAGTCAACGATCTGTTCAGCCGCGCCATGACTAATACCCACCACATCAACGAGCCAGCTAATACTGGGAGCGCGGGCGTCCTCGCCCGCATTCCCATCGGTAACCTCCAGCCTGCCAGAAATCTCACT
>Ga0137403_10010148_pt1 | contig 10436 bp, 10 predicted proteins | sample CZOMad2_1_16fung_FD_122057 | JGI IMG/M metagenome (GOLD analysis project Ga0137403, IMG submission 122057) | Vadose zone soil fungal communities from Angelo Coast Range Reserve, California, USA - CZOMad2_1_16fungal (Hybrid Assembly) | ecosystem: Environmental > Terrestrial > Soil > Vadose zone... | reverse complement strand
TCCCAGAGCCGGGGATGAGACGGTGACCATTGCATCCGGTGGGGTGCAGCGCGCCTCTGCATGATGCTTTTGGTGAACGCCAGCTGATGGCTCCCCGCAGCTCCCATGCTTAAACCCAGTTGGATCAGGCTGCATAGACCCGACTTTGACACCAGCAGGGACATTTTCCCAGATGAGTGGCGAAGTGGTCTGTTGAATGGTAAGGCTTTATGGAGTTGCCGGCTCGATACACGGCCACAATTCCTAGATACATGGATCATGGAGATAGACTTGACAAAGTCAGTCTTGTTACCCTATCAGTACGTACATGTATCTGCGCGAGACCCGTCAAAAGCGCGCCGATGGCTCCCTCGTCACCCATCTGCAGCTGGCCGAGAGTGTGTGGAATCCCCACAAAAAACGCTCCGAAGTCCGCATTGTCCACCATTGCGGACGGGCGGATGATCCCCAACGCGCTGAGCGCCTGCGCCAGCTCGCCCGCCGTATCCGCAAGCGATATGCCCCGGCGGAGATTGTTGAGCAGGCACCGCAGTGGCGCTTGATCGATGCCTGGCCCTTTGGGGCACGATGCGTCCTTGAGGCCATCTGGCATCGCCTGGGTATCGACGCGGTGATCGCTCAACAACTCGCCTCCCCTACAGTCGACTTTGCGGTCGAACGGGCGCGCTTTGCCATGGTGGCCAACCGGGCCTGTGCGCCCAGTTCCAAGCTCTATGGTGACGAACAGTGGCGGCGTGCAGATGTGCGCATTGACGGGACCGAGACCCTGGCCCGGCATCATCTCTACCGCGCGATGGATGGGCTCGAAGCCCACCAGGAGGCGATTGAGCAAGCCCGCTATTGCCGTCTCGCCGACCTGCTCAGCCTCGATGTGGCACGGATGTTCTATGATACCACCTCCCGGCCTTGTGAAATCGATGCGATCGACTGGGGGGGCGGCGAGGCAGATTGAGGCGAAGGCCGCCTAGCGGCGGGGGCCAAGACCTATAAGGCGCCCCGCACACGCGGTCTATCGCAAAACGGCCGGGGTGATGCCCCCCAAATGGTCGTGGGAGTGGCGGTGACGCGTGCTGGCTTGCCGGTGCGGCACTGGGTCTTTCCTGGCCATCCTGTCGATGTCACCACGGTGGCCCCAGTCAAAGCCGACCTCCGGGGGTGGCAACTGCGCCGGTGTGGGTGTGTGGGCGATGCGGGGATGGTGTCACAAGCGAACCTCACCAGGCTCAGCGCGAGTGGGGGGCAATATATCCTGTGTATGCCCATGCGCCGCGGCGCTGAGGTGACACGCGAGGTCTTACAGCGCCCCGGCCGCTATCAGCGCGTTGCGGATAACCTGCGGGTGAAGGAAGTCGTCGTAGGCGACGGGGAACGTCGGCGGCGCTCTATCGTGTGCCACAACCCCCAGGCAGAGCAACGGCAGCGAGCCCATCGCCAGGCGCTCCTGCGGGAGCTTGAAGCCGAACTGGCGTCCCGCCACGAGGTGAGGGGTGCAGGGCATACCACGCGCGTGTGTGAGCTGCGGGCGAGCCGCCGCGACGGTCGTGATCTCCGGTGGACCACAGGCGGCCTGCTGGGGATGGACGCGGCGAAGCAGCGGGCAGAAGCACGTCTCGACGGAACATTCGTGGTCCCTAGCAACGACGATAGCCTCACCCCGGCGGACCTCGCCTTGGGTGACACGCAACGGCAACGCGTGGCAGAGGCCTGGCGCACGCTCAAACATGGACTGCGCCGGCGTCCGGTGTTGCATTGGGCCGTCCATCGCATCCATGCTCACGTGGCCTTGAGTGTCTTGGCCTTGTTAGTGGAACGCGTCAGCGAGCACGCCTGTGGTGATACGTGGCGCAACATCCGGGCGGACTTGGAGCAGATGAAATTGGCGCAATTGTCAAGCCCCCCTGGGGAGATTTGGCAGGTGACAGAGCCCTCCTCGGATGCAGCTACTCGTCTAACATGCTTGGCGATCACGCATCCCCCAGCCGTTTTACACCTCGCCTGATCGCCTACATACATGCCTTCCCCATGAAAATCATGTACGCCTTTATTTTATCTATTGTTCCTGCTCTGATGTGTCTAGCTGGTGTCAAAGTCGGGTGAAACGGACAGATGTCCAACTGATGATCAAAGAGCTTCGAGGACAGATCAACCTGGCGATCGAGCAAGCTAAGGAAGAGCTTCCAGGCAAGATCGTACAAGCCGCAGCGAAGACGTTGGCTGCTCGCTTCGACGAACTCGCCCCCCGAGCGACCGAGCGCATGAATGAGTTGATGGAGCAGGGCGAGAACCTGACGGTGTCGCTGAAAGCCAGCCAGGACATCCTGAACCGCGCGGAAATCAGTCCCAAAGTCGTCTTGCACGCCGAGACCAAGACCGAGTCCACCGAGCGGCGTATCATCATTGACACCGCGATGCTCCGCCAACTGCATATTTTGGCCGTGCCTGATGAGCAGCTCAATGTGACCCCTGAAACGCCCGAACTCCCGGAGAGATTCCGGGGGATGGTTGCTTCGGACGAAGAATAGTGAGTGTGCACCTCTATAAAATAGGGGAGCGGACTTCTAAGAACCTTAGTGTTCTGGGGGTCCGCAGATGAAAGGAGAAGTTATGTTCGACAAGGTGTGGAAAGTGGGCCTGCTGTTGGTCTTCGCTGCAGGCGTAGGGGGGTCTCTTATGCAGGCGCGCTATATGCTCGTGCCATTACCACACAGCCTCCTGGTGGAATATGACCGCTTCACGGGCCGCACGCGCGTGGGTGAGGTAGAGATGGAACGCATTGGCATGACCGACCGGGACTCTGGCCGAGTGGTGTGGCTGCCACAGCCGCTGAAGTAGGGTGGAAATATCTGGTGTGAGGGGTGTTGGGAGCGGGCCGGGCGCTGAAGACGGGCGAGAGCCAAGTCTTCGAGGCGACTGCCGAGGCGAGCGACTGGAGTGGAGGGTAGGCGAAGCCGGGGAGCAACAGCCGAACCCAAGAGGATCGGGGGAGTGCCCTCCGGTCCCCGAGACACCTGTGCCAGGAGACGAAGGCCGACGCGAGCGACCGAAGAAGCGGCGATGATTATGCTGGTTTCCACTTATCAAGTTCATCGGGCGGGATAAACTTGTCATAGCCCAGCTTATGCGCTTCAGCCCACAAGGGATGGCATGCGTAATTACTTTGTTCAAGCCGTACACGGCCACAAGCCGCCCTGTCAAGGGTTGCTGGCAGGGGCCGCATAACAGTAATTGCAGGCGCAAGAGCTGACCTGTCATCGTTTTTCCGGGCCATCCCCAGAGCCTTACTCCCACGCCAAAAACCGCGAGCACCGCGCTCATGCCCACAGCAAGGGCCATCTGCGTGCCGAACTTGGCCCATTCCCGCTTCTCAGTCAGACCCTTGACTAGCCCAAAAGGAAACGAGTCAAGCCGAGCATGCCTGTGGCATGCGTGACATTCATCACCCCTGCTGTCAATCGCGCTTGGTACTGCGTCATTTTTCGCTGGGGTCTCTGCCGCATATGCCTTGTCGTATAAGGCTTTCACCTCAGCTTGGTGTTGAGGATGGTTCCAATCATACTTCATGGTCACCCTTTCCGGCTAGCACGAAACCGCCTGCATCACGCTCAACAGGCTGCCAAGTTCTCACCGAGTTATCCTCCTCTGTATTAGTGTCGCGTAACGATGCTATCGGCCAATTGACCGTTTGCTTCACAACTGTCTGAGGACGGCTGACGAACTGAGCCACCCGAGGCCATATGGTCGTTGCCACGACATTCTTCTGGACGCGAGGCGAGCGTCAGCGAGCCGAGCCCAGAGAATGGTGCCCGACATTAAAAACTGCGTTGCGCGTATATTTGAGCTTGAACGCCGGGAAGTCTTGGGGGACAAGGGCTAGAGCGGAATGGTGAGCCGACTTCAAAAAGTGGTTTGCGAATTTTTCGGCACCTTCGCCGCCCTGGCGGCAGACGCCCTGGGGGTCCACCCCCCTCCCCTCTGTCAGCCTATCCGTGGTAGCGCTGCTGCACTGTGGCACGAGCTGCCGCTTCGCGGCACGCAAGAGCCCACCGTTGTCGTCGCCTGCCTCACGTTGGCGTAGCGATCGGACATTCCGCCTCGGGCCTCCTGGCGAAAGGCTGCCCTTCGGGCCTGGGCCTTCGGCCCGCGAAGGCAAGGCCGTGGTCCATTCCCTTCACGTCCGCGCACCGGCGCGGAGGCCGTCCTCCGATGACCAGCGAGCGCTAGGGCCTTCGGCCTGAGAAGCCGATGAAGAGAAGGTAGGGGATTCTCTTCTTCCACAACCTCCGACGAAAGCGGGCGGGAGCCCAGGAAGAGGCGAGTAGGGGACCAGACTCATTCCCTGTGTCGATCCAAGCCCTCGCCTGACGCACCAGGTTGTCCCAGGTTGAACGATCGGCACCAGGCGAAGGGGGATATGGGGAGCCATGAACAACGGCGGCTTCGCAGCTCCCCAGGGCGAAACCGCCCGAGCGTGAGAATCACTACGTGAGCTGATGGTTTGATGCTTGTCGCAACCTGATATCGTGATAGTCACATCTTCTTACCAATCCATGTAAATGATTACAGATGTATATTACTATTGACAATCATTGATTAAGGTGTTGTATTTATGTACAAGCGTAAGAAGTTTAGACTTGTATATCACTCAAGAAGGAATGAGTTCGACACCTGAAAAAGTGTCCACATGTAGTAGGTATTATCATCGGATGGGTAGGATAGGCCATCCTAATCAAGACGTTTGGGTGGATTTACCTTGGACCATTCCTGGTGGTTATAGGCATCGTGTGGTTGTATCGAGCGTTAGAAGTGAAGGAGCCAGATGAAACCACCGTTGGAACGGCGGCGGAGAAACACCGGCGCTGGCGGGAAGCGTACACGCAACAGACCACTACTGGCGTTTGGACGCCTCGTAGGCGGGCGACACGGAACGACTAGGGCCAGGGAAAGGAGGTAGGTCGATGTGAAAGGTGGTACTGGGAGTAACAGGGATATCGGCGGCGGTGGCGCTGTCCGTAGGGCTGGCCTGTGCGGAGATCGGGGACGATGACTGGCTCGAAGAGCAACTGATTAAAGACCGACATGAGTTAGTCTTGTGTCTTCATCGGGTGGTTCGAGAGAAAGATGCGGAGCTTCGCGTTCTTTTACTAAACGATTGTGCTTCAACGGCCACTCAACAAGCCACCGCGCGAGTTCTCAACACATGGATGTATCGGCAACGCCACCCACAGACCTCGAAGTAGGTGCAGGGCTGGCAAGCGCCAAGGAAAGGAGGTCAAAGCAGCACATGGCAGTTCGCAGCATTCCCATCTGGAGAGGCGGGGAGATCGCAGCTAAGGCGATCGTTGATGAGCAAGACTTCGAGAAAGTAAGCGACCAAGTGTGGTATCTAATGACGGACAGCAAGCACCGGAAGAGACGCTATGCGCAAGCCAGCGTCAAATCCCCCGAAGGCAAGTGGCGGACGGTGATGCTTCATCGCGTCGTCTTAGGGCTGACAGCGCGCACGCCGGATGTGGACCACATCGACGGTGACGGGCTGAACAACCGGCGCTCGAACCTTCGGCCAGCGACGCGGAGCCAGAACAACCAAAACATGCAGGCGCAACGAAAACCCGGAAAGTCGTCCCGGTTTCGTGGGGTATGCTGGAACAAACCGAAGCAGCGGTGGCAAGCACGGGTAAAGGTGCACGGCAAGACGGTCTTTTCTCGCTGCTTCCAGACCGAAGGAGCGGCGGCGAGGGCGGTCGCGGCTGCCCGAGCTAAGTGGATGCCGTTCAGCCAGGAAGCTCTGGCATTGCAACGGAGCGCGTAATACAGGGGAGGAACTTGGATGGCGAAGGCAGGTCACCTCTATAAGCGCGGTGACACCTATTGGATCAAGTATTATCGAGACGGCAAGCCCTTCTATGAGTCAAGCCGTTCCGGCGAAGAGGCTGATGCCAAGCGGCTCTTGCGGCAACGCCTGGGGCAAATCGCCGAAGGGCGGTTCGTCGGCTTGCAGCCTGAGCGGGTGCGGTTTGAAGACCTGGCCCAGGACTTTGTGAATGACTACCGCATCAACGGCAAGCGCTCTCTGGACAAGGCCGAACGGAGCGTCCGGCACCTCCAGCGGGTCTTCGGCGGCCAGCGAGCGGTGGACATCACCACGGACAAGGTGTGCAATTATATCAGCGCTCGCCTGGACGACGGGATGTCCAACGCGGAAATCAACCGGGAGCTGGCGGCGCTCAAGCGCATGTTCAACCTGGCCCTGCGGCAGACGCCGCCGAAGGTTCACCAGAAGCCCTACATCCCCATGTTGCAAGAGCAGAATGTGAGGAAGGGCTTCTTCGAGCGGCCGGAGTTCGAGCGGTTGCGCACCGCATTGCCTCAGCCTCTGCGGCCTGTGGTAACGTTCGCATACTACAGCGGGTGGCGGAAGCAGGAAATCCTAGGGCTGTGCTGGGATTGCGTAGACCTGCAGGCGCAGACGGTTCGACTGGCCCCAGGCACCACGAAGAACCGAGATGGGCGGGTCATGTATCTGCAAGGGGAAGTGCTCGAAACGCTCTCCGCCCTCCAGCGTGAGCGAGACGCCCTCACTCCGCTGTGCCCTTGGGTATTTCACTGGAACGGGGAGCGCGTCCGAGATTTTCGGGACACGTGGCACACGGCCTGTCGGGTAGTCGGACTGGAGGGCAAGCTCTTCCATGACTTCCGGCGAACCGCTGTAAGGAACATGGTCCGGGCGAACATCCCGGAGCGAGTCGCCCAGCAAATCTCAGGACACAAAACCCGCTCAGTGTTCGACCGCTACCACATTGTCAGTGACACCGATCTTCGGGAAGCGGCGGAACGCCAAGCCGCTTATGTGACCAGGGAAACGGTTACAAAAACGGTTACAATCGGGGAAATGCCGCTTCGGGGGAGTGTTCTCTAATGGCAGCTGAGTGCTTGAAAAGCAGGTGCCGGAGGTCGGACTCGAACCGACACGGAGGGCTGGCCCCCGCGGGATTTTGAGTCCCGTGCGTCTACCAATTCCACCACTCCGGCACCAAAGGTTTCCAACTACTTGGATGGATGCATCGGAACAGACGAAGTTGGTTGTGCTAAATTTGTGATAAATTGCTGCTGTTGCATGGCTGCCCGTTTCAAATCGTCGGCATCGAAGGAATTATACCGCCAGAAGACCTCAAGTGTCTTGTGGCCGCTGATCTTCATGATCGTCAGATGGTCGATAGACGAGCGCCGCATATTCGTCACCGCGGTATGCCGTAAATCGTGAAATCGGAAGTCGACAATGGCCACCTTCCGGCAGGCTGCCCCGAAGGCCTCTCGAATATCTTTGATTGGTATGCCTTGACGGTGGAAGACATGCCCGCTGGCACAGTATATTGCTGAATGCATAACATCTTTTAGTGCGTTCGTCAAGCGATCGTTCAGCGGGACCAATCGTCCCTCCTGGGTTTTGGTGTCTAGCCCCTCTAGGCGGATGAATCCGTGCTTCAGATCAACCTGACTCCACCGGAGGTTGAGAATTTCTCCCCGGCGCATCGCTGTGTCATGGGCCAGGAGAAGAACGGGCCTGAGATAGTTCGGCGCTGCATCGAGCAAGCGCTGAAACTCTTCCAGGGAGAGCACACGATCACGAACATTATGTTCCTGCAGCCGTTCAACCGCCATGACAGGATTTTTATCAGCCTTCTTGTGACGTATGGCCAGGGTGAACATCTTACTGAGGGCCGCGAGTTCCCGATTAATGGAGGCTGGGCTCGTCGGCTTCCGGAGCTTTGACAGCTCCTGCCGCCGGGTTTTGATATAGTCCTCAATGGCTTCAGGCGTGATCTCCGCACTCCGCTTGCCTGCGAAATGGGCCTGAAGATGCTTAACGCTGGTTTCTGCACGCTCCAGTGACCTCCGGCCGCGGTCTCGGTAAAATTCAAGAAAATCTTCTGCTAATTCCTCGAACCCAATCTTCGCACCTTTTTTGACATCGAAGAGCCGTTGCTCACGCATCTCAACCTGACGTTTGGCCAGCAGATCTTTGGCGAACTGTTTATTGTCGGTGCCGGTGCTCTCCCGATATTGTTCCCCTTGATAGGAGTATGAAATCCAGTAAATGTCCCCTCGCTTATAGACGCCCATCCCCTCATCTCTCCTAAACTCATTATTTTTTCAACTTCGGACGCGGCTCCAAAAACACATCGTCTCCCATTTGCCCATCTTCATCAGCGAGGGAACTCGATGATGCCACGGCAAGTGGCCGAAGGGCGGTCCCCAGGCAGGGTGCCGGGCGTATCATCGTCGATCGGTTCATGGCAAGCCGTTCACACACGTATAGGGGTCAAAAAGGCCCATCCCACTTCGCATACTCCATCCTAAACTCTACCATTTCAATTGAATATGAACAAGTATTAACCATCCAAATATCTATATTGTCCAACATGTTGTGAAACTGCTCAGGGGCGTCAATGGCATCATCATGGGTTTCCTACTAGATAATATGAGCTAAGTATCCGCAATTCCAGGAATATGCCTCTTACCTCGCGGCGCATGTGCGATTTTTGTTGCTCGGCTCTTAAAATTCCATTAAAAAGGAGCCTCTTCTTGTAGACTTGAGCAAGGGCTTCGAAGTGGATCTGAGTCGTTGCAACGAATTCTGAGACCTGGCCTCGGCTGATTTCGTTGACTCGTAAGAGCTGGAGGAGATCGAAAAGAGCGTTGATGAGGGCGGAAAATGCTCTCACATAGCCCCGGCCATAGGCCGTTTGAAACGCCCAGGACAAGCTCTGGCAACCATGGCCGCTTCCAACTTGATGGGGTTCCGCAACGGTGCGACGAGCGTGCATACGAGTCGCACGATGATGCTCCGTGAGCTAATGTTGCTCCTGGAGCATGTGAGTGCTGATGCCCCGGCATCGAAATATCTGGATGCGATCGTAGACGACAACGTCCTCGCTAAGCCGACACGTTCGACCCGCCAACGCACAGCACAGCGCCTTACAGAACTATACGCCCTCGATCCCAGCTGTACCCTCTTTCGACTCCTTCGCTATTTCTGGGCCGCAGACACTGCGAGTCAGCCCATGCTGGCCTTCTTGGTGGCATGTGCGCGCGATCCCCTGCTCCGTGCCACGACACCATTTCTATTCACCATTCCACTGGGCCAGACGGTCGCGCCCGTGGCTATCGCCGACCACCTGCACACACAATATCCATCCCGCTTTCGGCCATCCACCCTGATCGCCACGGCCCAGCGGCTGGCCTCATCGTGGGCGCAAGCCGGATATCTTCAGGGCAAGCAGACCAAGCGACGGGTGCACCCGCATATCACCCCGGTTGTCACCGCCTTCGCCCTGCTGCTGGGCTACCTCTGTGGCCTACGCGGCGCACGATTATTCGAGTCGGCCTTGACCCAGCTCCTGGATTGTCCACCGGCCGAGCTGACCGAACTCACGGTGGAGGCCTCGACGCAGGAATGGTTGCGCTATAGAGCCTCCGGGGCCGTGGTCGAGATGACCTTCCCGGGACTGCTGACCCCGGCTGAAGAACAGGCTGCATATGAACCGCATTGATCTGCTGAAACGCAACTATGAACGTATCTGCGGTCTGCCGTGGGATCAACATGTGGCCGGGCCGCAACGGGTCTGGTTTACCGTGTACGACAAAGAGGATGAGCGACGCCTCCGTCTGCGCCTGGGACTCTTCAAAGAGGCCACGGAACACACCGGTCACGCCTGGCTGCACTGCGACCTGACTGATACGTTTGCCGTATGGCTCACGAGCCCACCATATGCGTCCTATGCGGAGCGGTATTTTGCGTCGCCAAAACTCCTCGGGGCCGACCCGCTCAACGACTTTAAGCGCGTGGTCGCCAACATCATCATCGAGGCATTGAATGCCGCCGACCCTGCCGAAGACTCCGTCGTCGCCGTCTCCGGCGTGGCCTCACTGTTCGGGTTTGTCCGTGTGTCAGAGCTGCTGCCCCTGGTGGAACCCTCCATTCGCGGTCGGCTCTTGGTGTTGTTTCCGGGCGTTTATGAGGAGAACAACTACCGGCTCCTGGATGCGCGTGATGGCTGGAATTATCGCGCGATTCCGATCCTGGCGCTGGAGGGAGAAGGGCGGCCATGAAGCTTCGTGAGGTGTACGACAAAGATCCCGATCAGAATCGACTGCTGAATCAGGGGGTGGCCAAGATCACCACCGACCTGTCCGATCCCGAGTTGGAGACGCTGCGATTTGAGCTGACGAATTTCGTCTGCAACGGCCAGTACGCGGCGGGTCTGCACCGCATCCTCAGAACCTACCTCGATCATCTCGACCAGACCGAACAGCCCGGCGTGTGGGTTAGTGGCTTTTACGGCAGTGGCAAGAGCCACCTGGTGAAAATGCTGCAGTATGTGTGGACCGACTTTACGTTCCCCGATGGGGCGACGGCGCGCGGACTGGCCAAACTT
>Ga0137403_10010147_pt1 | contig 10437 bp, 7 predicted proteins | sample CZOMad2_1_16fung_FD_122057 | JGI IMG/M metagenome (GOLD analysis project Ga0137403, IMG submission 122057) | Vadose zone soil fungal communities from Angelo Coast Range Reserve, California, USA - CZOMad2_1_16fungal (Hybrid Assembly) | ecosystem: Environmental > Terrestrial > Soil > Vadose zone... | reverse complement strand
TTTCCTGGAAAAAATATATGAACCGCTGATACGCGGCTGCATTAAATGGCGGAAAACAACCATTGCGGTCAATATTATCGCTCTGGCCATCAGTATACCGATGGTCATGAGCCTGGGTACGGAGTTCATGCCCCCCCTCGATGAAGGCACTATCCTGTTCATGCCCGTTACCCTACCCGACGTATCCAATAGTGAAGTAAAACGCATTTTGCAGGTGCAGGATAAAATTATCGGTTCTGTTCCGGAAGTAAAATCGGTGTTGGGAAAAGGAGGCAGGGCCAACACGGCTACAGATAACTCTCCTATCAGCATGATCGAGACCATTGTCATGCTGAAGCCAAAGAATGAATGGAGAAAAGGGATTACAAAAAACGATATTATCAATGAACTGAATGGCAAATTGCAGATACCAGGGGTGACCAATGGATGGACCCAGCCCATCATCAACCGGATCAATATGCTTTCGACCGGCATCCGGACAGATGTGGGCGTAAAAGTCTACGGCCAGAATCTCGACAGTATTTATGCGTTTGCACAAGTAGTAAAAAAAGAATTGGAAGGGATCGATGGCGTGAAAGATCTGTATGTCGAACCGGTTACGGGCGGAAAATATATTGATATCCGCATCAAGCGGGAAGAAATTGCCCGGTACAACCTGAGTGTGGATGATGTGAATGCCGTGATTGAAAGCGCACTGGGTGGAGTTCAGATCACTACCACCATCGAAGGCCGGCAACGTTTTTCCGTGAATGCGCGGTTCGGACAAGATTTCCGCAACAATATAGAGGCCCTGAAACGTCTGCAGGTGCAAACGAATGGTTTCGGCCCCATCCCATTGCAGGCCCTTGCCGATGTAAACGTGACGGAAGGACCCCCGATGATCAACTCGGAAAATGCCTTATTGCGTGGAACGGTCTTATTCAATGTACGTGAACGGGACCTGGGCAGCACCGTATCTGAAGCCCAGCAACGATTGAATCAGATGATCGGCAAAATGCCTAAGGGCTATTTCCTGGAATGGAGCGGACAGTATGAAAATCTTATCCGCAGCGAACAGACCTTAAAGCTGATCATGCCGGTCGTGCTTCTGGTCATTTTCATCAGTATGTACTTTGCCTTCCATTCCGCCCGGGAAGCCCTGCTCAGCCTGATCACCATTCCCTTTGCGCTGATCGGCGGCGCCTTCCTGATCTATTTCTGGGGTGTGAACCTGTCCGTTGCGGTAGCCGTTGGCTTTATCGCCTTGTTCGGCCTGGCGGTCGAAACCAATATCGTCATGATCATTTATCTCAATGACGCCATGCAGCAGCTTGTTGCGAAAAAAGGAAATTCCAGGGAAACCATCACGAAAGAAGACCTGCGGGAATATGCCATCCATGGCGCCGCTAAACGGTTACGGCCTAAAATAATGACAGTAAGTGTGACGCTGTTCGCCCTTGTTCCCATTCTATGGAGCAGCGGCGTGGGCAGTGATGTCATGAAGCCGATCGTACTCCCGATGGTTGGCGGCGTGATCACTTCGGCTATCTATGTTTTATTGGTCACCCCCCTGGTCTTTTTGATGGAAAAGGAATTTGAGTTGAAAAAGCACGGAAAAATTGACGTCCCCGAAATAAAACATTAGCAAAAATAACAAACTATGAAAAGGATTTTCGCGATTTCTTTGATCATCGGATGGCTGCACCAACCAGCAATGGCCCAAACCATGAAATTAGCCGATATTCTGGACAGCATACGACAGTCCCATCCTTCCGTTAAAATGTATGACGCGGAAATCCGGTCTTTGGACGCGGCTGCCAAAGGCGCCCGCAACTGGATGGCCCCCGAAATATCCACCGGTTTCTGGATGACCCCTTATAATGTAAATCTCTGGAAAAAAGACGGCTCAGGTGGAACAGGCATGGGACAGTACATGATCTCAGGGCAGCAAATGTTCCCGAACAAAAAATACAATGATGCCAATGAAGCCTACCTGCAAGCCCAATCCCCGGTAGAGATAGAAAATAAAAAAGTCATCCTGAATGAGCTTTTTGCCAATGCAAAAGAAAATTACAATGCCTGGATAATCATCGAAAAGAAGTTAAAAATAATCGGGGAGGACGATAAGCTGTTGCAGCTCCTGATCACCAATGCCGAAACAAGGTATAAGAATGGCCTGGGAAAGATAAGCGCTTATTATAAAGCAAAAGCTGCACTGGGTAACTTAGACAATATGCGTATCCAGTTGCAAAACGAAGTAGTAAAGAGGCGCATCGCGCTCAATACCCTGATGAACCGGGGCAGGTTGGTCGAATTTTCAGTGGATACCAACTATACAGTTACGGATTACGGCGACAAAGTGTTTGACAGCACCTTATTTTACACGACCCGCAGTGATATAAAAGCCATCGATAAGAACATACAATTGACCTGGCTGAAGCAACAGGTGGAAAAAGAAAGCCTGAACCCCCAGTTTGGCGTGCAATTCGCTCATATGTTCGGCTTTGGCGGCCTTCCCGCGCAATTTTCATTAATGGGTATGGTGAAGATCCCATTTGCCAGATGGTCGGCCAGGGAGAGTAAGGCAAATGTAGAAAGCCTCAGATGGAAGGCGGTATCATTGGAAAGCCAGAAAGAAACAATGGCCAACGAATATTCCGGGATGGCGTATGGAATGCAGCAGGATATTGCCGCAAAGAAAAGGCAATTGCAGTTATTCGATAACAATATTATCCCCGCACTCCGCAAGAATTATCAAAGCATGCTGCTGGGTTATGAGCAGAATACGGAAGAACTGTTTGCCCTCTATGATGCCTGGGAAACGCTCAACAGCACGCAGCTTGAGTATTTAGACCAGTTGCAGCAATTATTAAACATGCAGGTCAACCTCGAAAAATTACTGGAGATTAAATAAAGCGGACATGAAATTGAAATGTAAGATATATGCTTTTGTGTTGCCGCTGCTGCTCGCAGCGGCAGCCTGCAACACAGGGCAAAAAGATGCAAAACAGCAGGCCAGGCCTTCTGAAGAGGATGTCTATACCTGTTCCATGCACCCGCAGATCCGGGAGCATCATCCCGGCAATTGCCCCATTTGCGGTATGACGCTGGTCAAAATGAACGTAGCGCCTGCTGTCACTGCCGCCAATAACATCCAATTGGAAACCTTACTTAAACCGACGGATGAATTTGTGGTCGCATCGCTACCTGTTACAACAGCCCAACAAAAAAATACAACTACACGGGTAAGGGCGTATGGAGCCATTGAATATGATACAAGAGCGGCCGGCACAATATCCGCCCGTATTTCCGGGCGTATCGAAAAAATGTATGTCCGCTACCGGTACCAGGCGGTAGAAAAAGGGCAAAAAATAATGGACATCTACAGTCCTGAATTGCTTACGGCGCAAGAAAATCTATTATTCCTGTTAAAAAATGATGCGGGTAACGCTTCCTTTATCCAGGCAGCCACGGAAAGGTTATCCTTGCTGGGCATGAGTAAAGAACAAGTGCAGCAGGTAATACACGCCGGTAAACCATTATATACGGTCGGCATATACAGCAATTACAGCGGGCACGTACATGATGCGGGCATGACCCATGATGGGGTACAGACGGGTGGTATGAATGCCGCTGCGCCTGTCACACAGGAGCTTTCTCTTAAAGAAGGCATGTATATCCAAAAAGGACAAACGATATTGATGATCATGAACCATCATAGGGTCTGGGCTGCACTGCAAATTTTCACCAATGATCAATCGTTGGTTAAGACGGGCAATGCGGTCCGCCTTATTCCCGAGACGGATACGGCGTCTGTCATCGATGGACATATCGACTTTATCGAGCCCTTTTTCCGAAATAACAGCAAAACGCTTACTGCACGGGTATATTTCGACAATATGGCCATGTTGCCTATCGGCAGCCATGTATCGGCGGATATTTATGCCGATAAGCAACATTCTTTATGGTTGCCGCAGACAGCGGTACTCTCGCTCGGCATGAATAATGTTGCCTTTATGAAAAGAGACGGTGGGTTTATAGCACATAGGATTACTACCGGCATCCGTTCAGGCAATGATATCCAGGTGCTGTCAGGGCTCGGCGAAAAGGACACCGTTGCCGTTAACGCACAATATTTTATTGACAGTGAAAGTTTTATAAAACCCTCTTCTAAATGAAAAATACGACCTTTTCATCGCCGGGCCGGGCGCTTGCGTGGTTACTCCTTTGTTCGGTCCTGTTGATAGCAGCACTTTTGTCATCCTGCAAACATCCATCCGCCAAACCTCAGCAAGTTGCCGATAAAAATGACGTGTACTATACCTGCAGCATGCATCCGCAGGTAAAGGAAGATCATCCGGGTAAATGCCCCATCTGCCAGATGGACCTGATTGCTGTACCCAAAAGCAGTGTGAAGACAAAGGGCGAAGTACACCTGAATGCAGAACAGATCATGCTGGGAAATATACAGGTGGACACGATCCGCAGCGGAAGTATCGGGGACAGGATGGTGCTTACGGGGACATTGAATTTCAACCAGCAAAAATTATCATCGGTAAGCACCAGGGTGGAGGGAAGGATTGAAAACCTGTTTGTAAAAAAAACGGGTGATTTTGTTCGAAAAGGAGACAAACTCTATGATCTCTACAGCGAGCAGCTCAACAATGCTAAACAGGAGTACATTACCGCCTTTATCCAGCAAAACACCATTGGCAATGCCCTGATCAATTATGGAGCGCTTGTGGAGAGTGCAAAAAACAAACTGCTGCTTTGGGGCATGACGATGACGCAGATCGATCAATTGGCGCAAATTAAACAGGCATCTACACTCACTACTTTCTACAGTCCGGAGGACGGATATGTTACCACACTGAATATACAGGAAGGAAGTTATGCCCTGGAAGGGTCCCCGCTGATACAACTCGCCGATCTATCCACTCTATGGGCAGAAGCCCAGGTATATACCACTCAACTATCTTCTTTAAATAGAAACAGCCAGGTGACTGTTCAGATCCCCGATCTGAATAATCTGAGCATTCCCGGAACGATTGATTTTGTCAACCCGGAGATCGACCCCGATACCCGTATTAATCTTGTCCGTGTTACCATACGAAATACAAATAACCGGCTGCATCCGGGAATGCCGGTGTATATTATCGCCAGCAACAAACAGCATCATTCCATAAATCTTCCCGCCGATGCGGTGTTGACAGATAGTAAAGGCACAACGGTCTGGATCGAGATGAAACCCGGAGTGTATACTTTGCGTATGGTGCGAACGGGCATTAACAGTGACAATGCGATTGAGATAATATCCGGCCTGCAACCCGGCGATATAGTAGTAACCAGCGGCGCTTATTTGCTCAACAGCGAGTATATTTTTGAAAATGGCGCCAGTCCAATGGAAGGGATGGACATGAGTAAAATGAAAATGTGATCATATGACACTCTACATAAAAAATATGGTTTGCAACTGCTGTATTGCCGTCGTGAAAAAAGCAGGATTCAGCATTCAGTCACTGTAGACATCCATTCATCATAAATAACCACATTAATATGGATCATAGCAAGATGTCGAACGGAGATCATCCTGCAATGGGTAAGGAAGGACATGACCATCATGCCATGATGATCAACGATTTTAAAAAACGGTTTTATGCCGTGCTGGTGCTGACTGTGCCCGTCATGCTGTTATCACCTATGATACAGCAATTTATGGGTGTCAGCTGGCAGTTTGCAGGTTCATCGTACATTTTATTGGCGCTATCGACCGTGGTGTTTTTTTACGGCGGATGGCCTTTTTTAACAGGGTTGGTCGATGAGGTGAAAACAAAGAATCCCGGTATGATGTTTTTGATCGGCTTTGCGATAACCGTCGCCTATGTCTACAGCGTAGCTATTGTGTTTGGTTTAAAGGGGATGGATTTTTTTTGGGAACTGGCAACGCTTATCCTGATCATGCTGCTGGGACACTGGATAGAAATGAAATCTGTTGCCGGGGCATCGAAGGAATTGGAGCTATTGGTACAACTGATGCCTTCAGATGCGCACATGGTCATGCAGGATATGATCCATGACGTCAAGACCGATACACTGAAAGAAAGAGATATTATTTTGGTGAAGCCAGGCGAAAAAGTGGCGGCGGATGGGATAATTTTGGAAGGCGAGAGCTATTTAAATGAAAGCATGCTAACAGGCGAATCAACGCCTGTACGAAAGACAAAAGGCGATAAAGTCATCGCCGGCTCGATTAATGGGAACGGCTCAATAAAAGTCACAGTATCCCACGCTTCAAAAGATTCCTACCTGGCACAAGTAGTAAAGCTAGTCGATGATGCGCAAAAGTCCAAATCAAAAACTCAATTGTTGGCGGACACAGCGGCAAGATGGCTAACCATCATTGCATTGGTCGCCGGGATTTCAACATTTTTATACTGGTATCTTACAGGGCATCCTTTATCTTTTGCTATGGAGAGAATGGTTACCGTAATAGTCATTTGCTGTCCCCACGCGTTGGGCTTAGCCGTGCCACTGGTAGTGGCAAAATCAACTGCTCTATCCGCGAAAAATGGTTTGCTGATCAAGAACAGGACGGTATTTGAAAACGCCAGAAAGATCACGACCATCGTGTTTGATAAAACAGGTACGCTTACGGTCGGGAAATTTGAAGTTTCAAAAGTCGTTTCACTCCATAAAGATTTTACAGAGAATGAAATTATCCGTTTGGCAGCGGCATTGGAGCAGACATCGGAACATCCCATAGCTACAGGCATCCTGCAGAAAGCAAAAGGCTTATCCATCGTTGTACCCGCAACAGAAAACTTTAATGCCATCACCGGCAAAGGCGTTGAAGCTGTAACAGAAGGCAAAAAGGTATTGGTTGTCAGCCCTGGCTATTTAAAAGAAAATAATATTGGCTTTCCAGCAGGCTTTAGCGCCAATGATACAGAAACTGTGGTATTTGTAATCATAAATAACGCATTGACAGGATACATTGCTTTATCGGATCAGATAAGGCCTGAATCTGCAGGCGCCATTCAAACGTTAAAGGAAAACCATATCAAACCAATATTGCTTACCGGCGATAACAATAAAGTGGCAAAAACGGTAAGTGAAAAACTAGGAATGGATAGTTTCATTGCCGAAGTATTGCCCCATCAAAAGCTCGAAAAAATAAAAGAACTACAAAGCAAAGGCGAATTTGTCGCCATGACAGGTGACGGCGTAAACGACGCCCCGGCACTCGCACAGGCAGACATAGGTATCGCGGTGGGTAGTGGCAGCGATATTGCCGCCGAGACAGCAGGCATCGTCCTGGTGAACAGCAATCCGAAAGATATCGTCAGCCTGATCTTATTCGGCAAAGCGACCTATCGTAAAATGGTCCAGAACCTGATCTGGGCTACGGGCTACAACCTGATTGCCCTGCCATTGGCGGCAGGGGTTCTTTATAAGCAGGGAATATTGCTCAGCCCCGCCGCCGGCGCAGTATTGATGAGTCTAAGTACTATTATTGTAGCAATTAATGCCAGTTTACTAAAAGTGAAATAAATTCCAGTCAATTTACTCGCCGGGATAGTTTTACATCGGCTCAACAGGCATGTATACTTCTCTCCGCACTTCATTATACGGAGTAGTCGCGGGGTTTTCTGAAAATGCTTCAAATCGGGTGACATCGGCAATTTTATACCCATTTTCGGGAAGCCATTTATGGTATAAAAAATGTCCGATCCTTATGGTCTCTCTCATATCGCCGCTGATCTTAAACGTTACATATTTTCCAGCCTTTATTTCCGTTACATTGAACTTTCCGGGCATTTGCTGATGCTTATTTATCGCAACAAATATTTTGTAAATATTCCCCTGATGCGGGCAAAGGATCCCGTATATTCTCTTGCGGTCAAATGACAAATCATTTGCAATGGAGGTTTGTATTATTTCTTTAAAGGATTCCTGAATTTTAGCTGGATCGTCGCAAGGTGCAATAAGATAAATACCCGTTATCGCTTCTATTTTTTTTATCCGGATATCCAGCTTTTGGATCTGATTTTCATGCTTAATTTCGGTTTGAGGAATAGTTTTTGGCTTTTTAGTTTTGAAAAGCCGCATCCTTTCTTGGGGTGAATATCCCCGTATTTCCTCGGGTGGGATACCAAAATAGCGTTTTACTGAACGTGAAAATGCGGATGGCGAGGAAAAGCCGCAATCGATAGATACCTCCTTTACCGATCTATGTGGGTGAATGATCATCAAAAGCAAAGTTGTTTCAAGCCTTACCTTGAGGACATATTGCTTAGGCGATTCTCCCGTAATCTGCTTAAAAAGCTTTTGAAGATGAAAAGGGGAATAATTAGCCACTTCGGCCAGTTTCTGTAACGATATATCGTTATTGATATTTTTTAAAATATAATCAATAACCGTCTCTATTCTTTTTTTGTGTTCCTTAAAAGTTTCCCTGTCACGCATCGGGTAAAATTAGCCTTTTTTATATATGATTCTGCCCCAGGGCTTATAAACTGATAATACGGTGGTAATGATCAATATGAACAGGCCGCCGACAGCGTGGACCAGGAGTTGGATCCGCAACATTTCGAAATCCGGGCCCGACAATTTCCCCCCTTCTACCCAATTTGCCATTTTGCTGACGACCGGCATGTGTTTCACCAGAATGATGGAGGCGCCAAAAGTCAAAATAAATTTCACCGTTATCCAGTACGATCTGAACAGACCCCAATGAGTTCCCAAAGACTGTATAAGCCCAGTAAGCAGGGCAGCAAGACTGGTGGGGACTATTATGTACCAGCCGACCAATTCCAATGCGGGATAGACCACTTTTATCATCCGGCTATTCTGGCTGGTCAGGCCGGTGATGGCAAGAGCTATATAGGCAATCACGGCGCCTAACCATCCAACGGAGAAAATGATATGCGCGGTGAGCATGAGCTTGCGGATACGGGGCGCCATAGTCGGAAGTTTCAGCGGGGATCGCATTTTGATGTCAAAATTGAACAGAAGATTCTTCAATTACATGACAAATCCGGGGAAATACATGGCAAATCATGTTTGGGGGCAACGTTTACTTCCCCGGGCTGAACTTCCTGATCCTGTCGCCAAGGATATCGGTGACATAAATATTCCCCTCCTCGTCCATGATAATATTATGATACCAGCATTTCTTCCCTTCCTTTTTTAAATGTCCCCCCAGCTTGCCCATAAAATGACCGGCTTCATCGAAAAAAATAATATCCGAGCCGGTGACCCTTGATCCCAGCCAGGTGCTGGCATAATCGACGGCGACGAACCCCTTCCCTGGTATTCCCCTCTTCCCTTCCCGGTGGAACGCCACCGAACTGATCCTGCCAAAGCTCCTGTGCCCCCATTGCCGGATGAATTTCCCCATAGGATCGAAGACCTGCACCCGCTTATTTTCCCGGTCCGCTACATATACATTCCCTTCATCGTCCAGGTCGATCGCATGGGGCAGATTGAACTCCCCTTCCTTATCCCCCTTGCTGCCCCACTCGAAAAGATATTGCCCCGTCGATGAATACTTAATTACCCTGCTATTCCCATACCCATCGCTGATATAAACAGAGCCATCCTTCGTCACCGCCACATCCGTCGGGCAATTAAAATGATTGGCATCGCACCCCGCGACCCTGGCCGTCCCAAGCCTCATCAAGAGCCTTCCTTGCCTGCTGAACCTGAACACTTCATGGGAGCCCACATCCGTGACCCAGATATCGTCATTCCCGTCGACGGTCAGTCCATGTGGCATGATGAACAGGTCTTCCCCCCAACTTGTCAATATTTCGCCGGTCTCCGGGTCCAGCATCAATATAGTTTTGGAAGTGATGCGGGTGTCGGGCATCGGGCTGGTCGGGCTCCATTTCCTCCCTGCCCTGTGAAAGATGAGAATATTACGGTCACGGTCGATGCCGATGCCTGTTGGACTACCCAATGAAAAGTCGGCCGGCAGCCGGGGCCAATCTTTCACGAGCTCATAATTGATCGAAGGATCTGCCATGGCCCGAAACTAGCACAAATTTTGAAGATGCAGGGGGCAGCAAATGGCCGGTGCTGCGATTGACCTGCCCAGTCAATTCATTGGACTCCTCAGCATCGGGCTTGCTCCCGAGTGCTCTTACTTTTGCCGGACTAAAATGAAATAAACATGAAAAATGTAGAAAATGCTTCAGAGCTTACCATCATGCACCACCTGAGCTCCTTCGTGGAGAACGACCTGGACGCCGTGATCTCCGATTACACGGACGAGTCCATCCTCATCACGCCGGATTCGATCTACATGGGCCCGGCAGAGATAAGGGCTTTCTTCGTCGGCCTGATGGTACATTTCCCAAAAGGGCAGTCAAGCTTCGAACTGGACAAAATAGTGGCCAAGGATGAAATGGTCTATATCGTCTGGCATGCCAAGACTCCCAGCGTGACCGTTCCTCT
>Ga0137403_10010144_pt1 | contig 10437 bp, 12 predicted proteins | sample CZOMad2_1_16fung_FD_122057 | JGI IMG/M metagenome (GOLD analysis project Ga0137403, IMG submission 122057) | Vadose zone soil fungal communities from Angelo Coast Range Reserve, California, USA - CZOMad2_1_16fungal (Hybrid Assembly) | ecosystem: Environmental > Terrestrial > Soil > Vadose zone... | reverse complement strand
GATCTCATAATTTGGCGTTTTCGCAAAATGGTTCATCTTCGACATCACGAAATTTGAACATACGAATGGTTCCGTTAAAGGCTGCCGCCCGCTCCGCGGGCTGGTGAGTCAACTATATAATTACCCTTAAAAAGGGTTTCCTTTCCGAACTCAATCTGGAATCACCGGGCTAAACCCACGGTGCTAATGAAATGGATCGACAATCTGCACCATCGCTTTGAACCTGGGTTGGTTTCGCCGCGGACAAACGCCGCAACTTCCTTCTCCGAATCTTCATCTTCGGCTCTCACGCGACGGCACAACGCTTGCTCAGTCAGTTCAGTGACAAAGGCCGTTGTCGCATTCGGCTCGAGTCCAGACTGGGTGGCGGGTTCAGTTGTTTGCCCCTTTCACGGCAAGTTCCACGCCGCCCGCTTTTTTCTCATGACCACCGTTTCCGTTCATCAGGCGGTGGACAAAACTTTTCTCGCCAAACCTCGATTCGATCAAAGTTTGGAACCGACGCGAGAAAAGCCGAAATGGGGCCGGCAAAGCTCTTGCCTGGCTGCTTCGCGCCGGCCCTTATTCTTGCCCTTATTGCTCAAGTGCCCCCTTGAAGGATCCACGAAAACAATGTCCACCTCTAATGAGACCAAATCCACCGCCGGCACAACCCTGCTGGCGCCCGATACAATTTTGCAGAGCCGCTATCGCGTGGTGCAGAACCTGGGAAAAGGTGGCATGGGCGCGGTGTATGAAGCGGTCGATCTCCGTCTCGGCCACACCGTGGCCCTGAAGCAGACACTCACGAATGACGAAGCTCAATGGAAACAGTTTGAGCGGGAAGCACGACTGATGGCTTCACTCAATCATCCCGCTCTGCCGCGAGTCAGTGATTACTTTACCGAAGGCCACCGCGCGTTTTTCGTGATGCAGTTTATAGAGGGTGGGGACCTGTCAGAAATAATCACGCAGCGATGCGGACCGCTGCCCCGCCACGCGGTCATCAAATGGGCCGACCAGTTGCTTGACGCTCTCATTTACCTGCATACGCACGAGCGACAGATCGTTCACCGCGATATCAAGCCTCACAATCTCAAGGTCACTGGTACCGGCCAGATAGTCCTGCTCGACTTTGGATTGGCCAAGACACAGGCAACAACCGACAGTCTGAGCTCGGTATCCTGCACCAGCGTGTTTGGTTATACGCCGCGGTATGCGCCGCTCGAGCAAATTCAGGATCTGGGCACGAGCCCGCAGAGCGACATCTATGCTTTGGGAGCGACGCTTTATCATCTGCTGACGGGAGTGAAACCGCCCGATGCACTTGTCCGGGCCACCGCCCTGGTGAGCGCGCGGCCGAATCCGCTAAAGCCGGCGAACGAAATCATTGCCGCGGTCGGGGTAGAGCTGTCCGCAATTCTAACTCGGGCGATGGCCCAAAATCCCGATGAGCGTTACGCCACCGCGGCTGAGTTTCGCGAAGCGCTGCGCCAGATCGGACGCGTCGATGCCGCGGATGTCGAGTATGTTGAGCGCCAATCCGATATTGATTCAGTGGTGATGGAGTCGGAACAGACGGTAATCGCACAGTCCGGCAGCTTGAGCAAAAGCGGAAGACTCGGCATGCACGCAATCGCCGCAATCTTTGTGATTCTGCTGGCTGCCTTCGGAGTGTTCTGTAGTTATTATCCGTGGAAGATTCCGCCCGTAGCGCCGCAGAAGGTAGTTTCAACTAACACTGCTCCTCTGCCTTCGGTTGAACCTGAACGCATGAATGAGAAACGACGTTCACGAGATCAAAAGAGCGCGCCGGTTATCATCTCCGCACAGGCGGAGTCGTCGTTAGCCCGCCGCGCTAGCAGACCCGCAAGACGAAGTTAGCGCGGTTACGATTCGGACGCAGCAGCGAGCGGCGCGTAGTAGTCGAGCAGCACATCCAGACGATCAAAATCGATCGGCTTCAGTAAGAAGTCGTCGCAGCCGGCCAGGATAGCGCTGTCTCGATTTTCCTCCGGTGGTTGGCCGGTCATGATCACGATCGGCAGGGCCTCATGCTTTGGGCTTTCTCTCAAACGCCGCACTACGCCGAGCCCATGCAGTCTCGGCAGCAGCAAATCCAACAACATCAAATCGATGTCCTGAGTCTCGGCGACCTGGACGGCTTGCTTGCCATCCCACGCCTCAATCACGCGATAGCCCTTTAATCTCAGGATGCTCTTCAGAGCAAACAGAGAATCGTCGTCGTCCTCGACCACCAGCACGGTTGGCTTAGCGCCAGCCGTGTTTTTTAAAGCCGACGAACGTTCTTCCATACTTCGACTGGAAGCGCGAGAATTGAGCAAGTCGACAGGTGCACTCAGACGACGCAGTTGTCCGAGCGAGCCCGTGTTGGTCGGGTATACAAATCTGGAGTTCATGAGTTTTTCGGACCTCCTTCAAGGTGTTGCAGGCATTGTCATCTTTCTGTGCGACCGCCGATGTCACTTCTTTTTCGATCCGGATTTCTTCGATGCAGATTTCTTTTTGGGTACCTTGCCGCCGGCCTTTCGCGCCTCTGACAGGCCAATGGCGATCGCTTGCTTCTTGCTGGTTACTTTCTTTCCAGAACCGCTCTTCAGACTGCCTTTCTTACGCTCGTGCATTGCCTTCTCGACTTTTTCCGAAGCTTTTTTGCCATACTTCCGGGCCATTGCTGATTCTCCTTTTTGATTTCAATTTTATCGTTCAGATCTCACTTGAAGTTCGGCACCGGTTCGAATCCATACATTGCCGAAACGACTTCGTTTCTTTTTCGTTCGCTGGAACGGCTATAGGCCAACGCGTCGATGCCTTGTCAGCAAACTCAGTGCCAAATTATTGAATTGCCGCGTGGTTCCTGTCGGGGGAGGAGTCTCGCTTCCGTCGCTAATCTCGCTGGTGTCTTTTCTCGGGGCGTACGCATTGCATTGGGAATGACGTCGGACCGAAATGCGCGACGGCGGAAAGCCTTGTAAACGTTCAGCCATGCAGGGCGCGTATTAATTAGATGACAAAGCTGGGAGACAAGATAAAGCTCGCGCTTGATGAAAGCCGGATGTTGATTCTCGGCGCGCAGGTGCTCTTGGGCTTTCAATATCGCGCGGTCTTCGAACATGGGTTCGACTTACTGCCGCGCGCCGCGCAGTACGCCAAACTGGTAGCGTTGACAACCCTGCTGATGGCGATTGCGCTGATCATTTGGCCCGGCTCGTACCATCGGATTGTCAGGAAAGGACAAGACGCCACTGACGTGCATGACTTCACCACCTCAGTGATGAATCTCGCGCTCTTTCCTTTTCTTTTAGCCTTCGGTATCGAAGTGTATGTCATTAGTGAAGGGCTTCTGGGTTTCAAGGCGGCATTGGGCCTGGGCCTGGCCATCGCTTTAGCAGCGTTTCTCTTGTGGTATGGATTGGGCTTTGTTGGTCGGCGCAACCACTGGGACAAGGATGTGAGTACTAAAGATCGGAGGAATTTGCGGGTGGAGAAAACAGAACTCTTCGCGAAAGTCGAACAGGTTTTAGTCGAAGCACGCATGGTTCTGCCAGGGGTCCAGGCGCTGCTTGGATTTCAATTTGCGATCATGTTGATTGAAGGCTTCGAGAAACTTCCTGAATCATCAAAACGCATTCACCTTGCAAGTTTGGTATTGATGGCCTTATGCGTGATTCTGCTAATGACGCCCGCGGCCTATCACCGCATTGTCGAACGAGGCGAAGCGACTGAACATTTTCACCGGGTGGCAAGTCTATTCGTACTGGCGGCGATGGTCCCTTTGCCGCTTGGGATCTGCGGAGACTTCTTTGTGGTAGTGCGCAAGATCTCAGGATCGACTCCGGCCGCTGGGTTAAGCGCTGTGGCTATGCTCGCGCTTTTCTACACGCTGTGGTTCGGAGTGACGGCTTATCGAAGGGCAAGCGTCGAGCGACAACGCGGCTGAAGTAGAAATGACTTGACCGAGCGCGATCATGTACCGCGCCCTACTTCCTCTGGGAGAGGAAACCTTCGACTTTATCTGGCATTGCCTTTTGGAAACAGCACTCGATCCGGCGCCGCGTTAAGCTCTGCCAATAGTTTTTTGATCAGGCGGGTTTTGACGCGGCCCGCTTCTTTCGGATGCACGAGGTATCGCACGATGGCGTCGAGCCAGGTGTTCGGATTCACCCGAAACAAAACGGCTGGATGCTCGCGAACCTCCAATTGGTCGACGGGCGTCTGGGCCAGGATCTCGCGATAGACACGCACGTGCTTCATCATTCGCTCGCCCACTTCCTCGGCGGCGATTCGCTGCATGGTTTCCGCGATAAACTCCAGGTCGCTTTCATAGCCCACACTGAATTTGACCTCATTCCAAATGTACGGGAACAGCGGCCAGGTATAGTTGTAGACGGGATTGCTCAGCACGCGAGAATTCGGAAACTTGATGATCCGGCCCGTCGGATGATCGGTTGACAATAAATCGCCGCCAAATTCCCAGAGCGTCGTGTCTATGTAACCTACATCGATTACGTCGCCGGTCGCGTCCTCGATCTTGATGCGATCGCCCACCCGGTACGGCGTCTTAACCATTATGTAAATCCAGCCAATAAAACTGGTGATGGGTGTTTGCAGCGCCAGGCCAAGCGCCAGGGAAATCAGCCCAACCGAAACTACTGCCGTGTACCAATTCTGAAAAAGAACAGAGATCACTAGCAGCAGGACCACTAGTCCCGCGACCAACTTCAGCACGCGACGCAAGTTGTATCTTGAGACAGGACTGACTACCCGGCCGAGGAGGTACACGTCAACGGTTTGGGCGATGGCGATCACGAAGACGACAGCCATGGCGCCGATCGTTGCGCGATGCAAGAGCCCGAGATACTTGCCGGCAAACTCAAAGAAGGAAAACTGCAGTAAGTAATAAAAGATCGCCAGGCCCGCGAGCAGTACTACTTCGCTGCCCAGCCGCAGCTTATCTTTGGTTTCAGCAACCGGCTTCATAGTCTCCGCTGTGCCGGTAGTTTGTTTCAGCGCCTGCTTTACATCCGCCTGGCTTTTGACTTGTTCGACTTCCGTTTGTAGTGTGTCCGCCATTCCTTCTCAGCGTCCATGGTGGCTTGATCAATTGATCCCATGGGTTGCTCCTTTCACTAGCCGGCCGTCGTTTCGCCACCGAGCAGCGTCAATACTTCACCGGTGACATAACTCGAATCTACTTCCGACGCGAAGTAGACATAAGCTGGCGCAATCTCCTCAGGTTGCGCCGGTCGCTTCATGGGAGTGTCCGCGCCAAATTCCGCGACGTCTTTTGCGTCCTGGTCCGAAGGGTTAAGAGGCGTCCAGACCGGACCCGGCGCCACGCAATTCACCCGAATGCCGCGCTCGACGAGATTTTGCGCCAGCGATTTCGTGAATGCGTGAATCGCCCCCTTGGTCGCTGAATAATCCAAAAGTTCCTTGCTGCCTTCCAGTCCCGTAATCGAACCTGTGTTAATGATGGCGCTGCCTTTGCGAAGATGAGGCAAAGCTGCCCGGGCCATATGGAAGTAGCCGTAAATATTTGTCTTGAAAGTATGGTCCCACTGCTCTTCGGTGAGGTCCTCTAACTTGTCGCTGTGTTTTTGAAAGGCTGCGTTATTAACCAGCACATCGAGCTGGCCGAATTCCTTCACGGCCCGCTCGACCATCCGGCGACAGGCGTTGGCGCGGGTTACGTCGCCTTTGATCAAAAGCGTTTCCTGTCCTTCCGCTTCGACTGCGCGCCCAGTTTCTTCAGCATCGCTGAGTTCTTCCTGAAGGTAAGTGATGGCAACCTTAGCGCCCTCTCGCGCAAACAACACCGCGACCGCCCGGCCAATCCCCGAATCACCACCGGTGATCAAGGCCACTTTGTCTTTCAGTTTGTCCGAACCGCGATAGTGCGGCGCTTTGTATCGCGGCCTGGGAGTCATCTTCGATTCGATTCCAGGCTTCTCTTGATGCTGCGCCGGCATCGGCGACTTGGGCTCATCAAGCTGCCCGGTAAGACTCACTTGGCGTGAGCGGTTTCTTGAGCCCTTGGTCCCGTTGCGACGCCCGACAGTGCGCTTCCGAACAGTTGTTTTCTTCTTCGTGGCCATGTCCTTGTCTCTCTTATCGTCTCGGATTTGCGTCTCTACGAGAGTCCCAAATCAGGATAACGGTGTAAGCCTTTAGTACGACCCCAAACAACGAAGGTCCTTTTCTTTAGGCACAATCCGACAGAAGTTAGCAAACCATTTGGAGTTGCAACCGAGGTGCCAAGTCCTGAGGTAACGCAGAATATTATGGTTGAAAAAAGATGGTGCACCCGGCACGACTCGAACGTGCGACCCCCTGATTCGTAGTCTTAAAAGAGCATTTCCTTTAAGTTCTGCTCTGTTCTGATTCGTGCGTCTTTGTTAGGTGTTCCGGTTACTCTATAATGCCTGTGTGCCGGTCAGTATAGCTTGATTCGGCGGTGTTGACACACACCCGGCACACAAGAATTCCGAGGCTTACTACGATGGAAAAACTGACTGTTGACGCAGACGGAAAAATCACTATCCCGCCCGAGGTTATTCAGAAACGCGGCTTGCACCCCGGCGATGAACTTTCTCTGGTCGAGTCTGCCGAAGGCTTGCTCGTTTACCAGGGAGGCGTCGATGAGAGAACTTCGGCGTGGTGGAACAGCCTTGACGACGGACAGCGCCTACTTGCAGAAACCGAAGCTAGCCGCTACGAAAGTCTAAGCGACAAAGAGCGAGATTCAATCTGGAACGAAGACGCCGAATCCATCGAAGCCGAAGCCGAGAGTGACGAGATCGACCTTCCAACCAAATAGCGTCCTATTCGACAAAGGCGTGATCAGGCGCGTGTACGAACGCCGCGCGCGCCTGGCGTTGGGTAAACCGCCGACAGTTCTCCAGGTCGAAGCCGCAAACTCCTATGCATATGTCGCGACCATCGCGAGTCGTCTCTACATCACGGAACAAACGTCGAATATCTTGAAGCGACGCACGGAGATTTTCGCCGCCCCGATTCTGGCTGAAACACGCCCGTTAACGAAAGCTCGATATTTACGCAGGTGGGCACGACGCCTGACAGAGTTCGCGTTCTCATCCGAGGACGCGATCATTCTCGCTTATGGAAGCTTCGGCCTGGATGTTGAATCAAAAACGGTCGGCGTTGACGCAATCATCACGAGCGATATTCGACTAGCTGACCGCTACAACCAAAGACATCCCGAGATCAAGACCCGATTCAACGACATGATCACGAATTTGCCTGAAGCGTACAGGCAGCTAAAACTCCCGCAAGTGCTGACGACGGCTACCGTTTTAACCTTCGTTTAGTCACTTTGATAAGACAATTTGGACCGTCGGGCGCACACCGCGATCAAATGCCAAACTTTCTGAGGTCGTTGCGATGCGCCGAACTTAACACGGCTGATCTGCGCTTTGGCAATGCTGCTGAGGAAATCTTATCGTAGCTCAACGTCAAGTAAGATCTCAGACTCACAGTCCTGAGCACGATTTCTAATGACGCACAAGGCGACAATAGACTTTCAGCATCCGAGGGTCCTTAGGGTTGTAGCCCTTGCGCGGACCGGGAAAGTGCTCGTCGAGCATTGTAAGAAGCTTCAAGTCACTCAAGAGATAGAATCGCCAATACGGTTGCTTTCCTGATTCACTGTAGCCGCGCACAAGATAAGCGCTCAAGACATCATGCCCGGCTGAGTCTCGGCCAAGAATGTGAGGCTCTACCACGCGCGTCTGATCTCCATAGCTGAACTGCAAAAGCTTCTTACAACCGATAGCTTCGCATATTAGGTCCCTTGCGACCATACGTGTCACCTTTGCCGATCTGGGCTTATAAGGGTAAATATGTACTTGACTGACCGATGAAGGCAGAGCAAAAAGGACTGCCTCGTTAGGTTTCTTTACTTCTCAATTGTTGGAGGAAGTTCGTCCTTAGTGAGACTGCTGAGATCCTCAGCAAATATATGGAACTTAGTACACCCAGAATCTTCCCCAAGTTTTTCAATCATGGCGGCAATCGTTGCTGAGTCGAGAGCAATATCCGGCCCTTCGTATTCTAAACGCTTCTTATCACTCGAAGCGGTGATTGTAATTTTACGTCTCTTGCCTTCAATCCATGCTTTTACGATGGTCGCAATCGTGGCAGACGACAGGATCGTGCTACCTATGAACATAAGTATTTGGTCTGTTCCGCCATGAACCGGCCCATTCCTTCGCTTCGTCATCAAATCAATATGATCTACCTTAACATTGGGTAAACGGTAGTTATAAAAGTCCCACCCCGTTCCCGGATTGCTTTCGCTATACGAATATTCGAACTCGAACTCACTTGGCATTTGCGTTCCCTCCATCGCCAGGATCTCGCACGGAATTGGTGGTCAGTCAAGTATGTAATTTAAGAGTCGCGTCTTCACCCGCCAAGCAGAGAGCGTGTGTCTAAGTATCGCAGCCCATAATGATCTTCGCCCTGCGAAGCACTTGATCGTAAGTGATGACATTGAGACTCGTAAAGCCGGCGTTGAGGAGGCGCTGCGCTTCGAACTGCTTGTCAATCCAGTCCTTGCTTCGCCCATGGATCAGGAGGGAACAGGGTTTGGCGATAGGAATCCCCTTCAGCCTCTCGTATGTTTTGCGGCTGTCGATCTCTCCTTCAAGAGCGAACTGGTAGTTCTGTGCTTGTATAATCGCGGCCACCAGGTCTGAATGTGGTAAGTAGTTGTCGTGATCCTTTTCGGTTTGCCAAAATGCAAGGCCGGGCCGCTTCAATTCCACGATATCCGCCCGGCCATCGTATGCCTCCACTAGGAAATCTGCGATGTTGGTGACATCGATCTTTCGCGCGTCGAGAATCCGGACGCAGTCGGACCCAAGGACCCACGCATTGCTCTGAAACCAAGGCTGGAACTTGTGTTCGTTGGAATCTTCACTTAATAGACGCTCAAACTCATCAATGGCCACTCTTCTCTTGGCTGCATTGGCCGCATCGGCGATCACGCTCGAAGTCGAGGTTGAAAAAATGTTCGTCAAAGCCTCCAAGTGCTCGCGGCTCGCAGTTTTGTCAAGGGCCTTTACAGCGGCATCGAGGAGCGCAAGGGTGAGCTTGGAGCCGCCCTTGTTCACCACCTCGATTAAGGCATCGCCCTTGCCGTCAAGGCCGATTTCGAGAGCCTTCAAAAGTTGTTGAATGCGGATTGGCGTGGCCGTCCCGGCGAACGCTGTCGAAATGCTTCCGTGTTTGCTGATTGCGCTTAGGAAGAAAAGAGCAGACCGATCGTGATCCCTCGTGCATGCGAAGAAATCCTTTATGTTGACCACTGCGACATAAGTGGAATCTGTGATCAATTCATCGAAGGCCACGTCGGCTTTATCGCTGAGCAACAAGAGAGGGGCCTTGCCGAATAGCTTGGCAAACTGCGCGATGGCTTGCGACAAGTCATAGAACCCACGGAAGTTAGGCTGATTGTGTCCAATGACGGCTACCCAGTCGAAGTCGAAAGCGACATCGCAGTTAGTCCCCACCATCCGACGTGTAGATAGGTGATGCTTCCACGGAATCGCTGGACCGCTATAGGGCGTTTGCATTTGGCACCAATTCAAGACTCAGCCCGCTGTTGATTTCAGGCGTTCCAAACTCAACATCGGTCCCAATACGGTCTCGCAAGTCTTTCAGAACGATGGCCGCATCGACCGGCCTGCCGCGCTTCGCTTGAGATTCAGGCCGGGGAATCTTAGATTCTCTGGCTCGATAAATCTGGATGCCGTTGTTAGGATTGGCGAGGACGTACAAACAAATGGCACGGCAATAGAATCGGTTGAACTCACTTTGGGCGAGGAGCGTATGAGCGTTGCGCGCGACCGGTTTTGGTTTTCCGGCACTCAACTCCGTCGCATTGAATGAACCTATCAATTGCTCTGCCAACCATGCTTCGTTGTAGTCAGTCGCGGCGCTACGAAGGAGAGGAGGGTATCCGATCCTTCCGGCCTCGGTAAATCTCTTGCTGCAATACAGCACGTCATCAGCAATATCCTGATCGATTTCCCTTAGCACGCATTCTCGAACGTCGTGGGTTAAGTTTCTGAAGCTGAAGTCGCCTGGCATATTCGGATCCTCCGTTAGATGAGTTAACTTGGATGATGCTCAACATCACATCTGCACAATAATACTCCGATATGCGGCATCATGCAGCAAAAGCCAAAACGAAAACTCCTCGGAGTCAGCGAGGTTGGAGGCCGGGACTCTGAGAAATTGGAGCGTATGTTGTTCGAGAAAACTGGTACGATTTAGCACCAGGTTTTTGTCTTGGCACACCACAGGCACACAAACTAAAAAAGGGCGTCCAAACGTGACGCCCTAACTTATTGATAATAAATGGTGCACCCGGCACGACTCGAACGTGCGACCCCCTGATTCGTAGTCAGG
>Ga0137403_10010143_pt1 | contig 10439 bp, 10 predicted proteins | sample CZOMad2_1_16fung_FD_122057 | JGI IMG/M metagenome (GOLD analysis project Ga0137403, IMG submission 122057) | Vadose zone soil fungal communities from Angelo Coast Range Reserve, California, USA - CZOMad2_1_16fungal (Hybrid Assembly) | ecosystem: Environmental > Terrestrial > Soil > Vadose zone... | reverse complement strand
CGTTTGTCGAAGAACGCGGTATCGTATTCGTCCGCCTCGATGACAAAAAAAGCCGTATCGGTGGCGCGCGCGGAAACCTCGAAATTGATCGGCACGCCGCCTATCAGGAATCCCGGATTGAGCCCGGCGTGTTCCAGGATCCACGCCAGCATCGACGTGGTGGTAGTCTTGCCGTGGGTGCCGGCGGCGCCCAGTACCCACTTCCCCCGCAAAACGTTCTCGTACAGCCACTGCGGCCCGGAAATGAAGGCGAGCCCGCGGTTGAGGATTTCCTCCATCAGCGGATTGCCGCGCGAGACCACGTTGCCGATCACGAACAGGTCGGGCTTGAGTTCGATCTGCGCCGGATCGAACCCCTCGATCAGTTCGATGCCCTGCGCCTGCAACTGCGTGCTCATCGGCGGATAGACGTTCGCGTCGCAGCCGGTCACCTTGTGCCCCGCCTGCCTGGCGATCACCGCGATCCCACCCATGAACGTGCCGCAGATACCCAGGATATGGATATGCATTCAGTTGACCCAAAAATCTTGAACCACGGAGGTCACGGAGAAAAGCACGCCGACAAAAGACGCGCAACCATACGCAAAATCGGCACAAATTACAAACGCCTCAAGGGGCTGAGCTTCAAGACTCATGTATCGATTCCCTCCTCTGTGGCAAATGTCGTTATCAATAACTCAAGAAATGCGCCAAGTCGTTGGCGGCCTCGCGCCCGGCCCACCCGAGGGTTAAGTGCCCGGCCTCGGCTACTTCGAGCGGCGCCGCACAGCCGCAAATATGGTGGCGCAACGCCTGCATCACCGGCGCCCCAGGCACCGGGTCCTCAGAGCAAACGGCTCTTGTCGCCGATGTTGAAACCGGCGAGTGGCGGCTGAACGTCGCGGCCGAGCGCGATCACCTTGAACAACTCGCCCATTTCCGCCGGCGAGATCAGCTTCTGAACGCCGGCGGCGAGCGGCAGATATGCAGCAGGCTGGTCGGCAGGCGTGCGCGCAAGTAGGTCGGCGATGCCGCAATTGATCAGGAATCGAGCCTGCGTGGTGTATCCGAGCAGCTGCATTCCCGCTTCGACGCCGGCTTCGGCCACCGAGGTAAAGTCCACGTGCGCGGTGATGTCCTGCAGGCCGGGAAAAAAGAAGGGATTGTCGTGCGCGCGATGGCGATAATGGCACATGAGCGTCCCCCTGTTGCGCTGCGGATGGTAATACTCGCGGCGGCCGAAGCCGTAATCCATGCACAACAGTACGCCTCGGTGGAGCGCGCCGGCCAGCGTTCGTAACAGTGCCGGGGCAGCGATGGATACCTCGCTCTGGTACGGCGCTTCGATTTGCAACCCGGCCGCGACGGCCCGCAGTGCGCCCGGGGCCAGGCTGCGTTCCGCCCAGGCGAAGCCTCCGCCCTTCCAGGTCACGCCGCGCTCGAGCACGCCTTCCTCGCGCCAGGCGAGCAGGTGAACCGGCAGCGCATCCAGCACTTCATTCGCCACCACCACCCCGGTGAAGTGCGGCGGCAACGACGTGACCCATTCGACCCTGCCGGCGACGCCCGGCAGTCGCTGCAGCAACAACCGGCGTTGCCGCCGCACCAACTCCGGGCTGACTTCAAGAATCCGATACCAGTCCGGAAGGCGGTTGCGCGTTTGCAGCTCTTCCAGCAGGGACAGGGCCAGCGTGCCCGATCCCGCACCCAGTTCCAGCACTCCGCCTCCGGTGTGCGCGAGGATATCGGCGACCTGACGCGCAAGTGTGCGTCCGAACAATGGGGAAATTTCGGGCGCGGTCACGAAATCCCCCTCGGCCCCGAGTTTCGCGGCCCCGGCGACGTAATAACCCAGCCCCGGCGCGTACAGCGCCATGTCCATGTAGCGGGTGAAGGAGATCCAGCCGCGGTGTCTTTCGACTTCCGCGCGAATCTCTTCGACCAGCCGATCGCTGTGCCGGCGCGCGTCATCGGATGGGACGGGCAGTTCGGCGGCGGATCGGTTGAGCGGAAGGGCTTGCACCGGGCGGGCTCGAGGGGCGGTTAAGCTACAATCGCTATTCAACAACGCGCCAGACAACTATTCAAGATCGCACCGGGCAACCAGTGCAACTGCAGACCAGAATGGCTCGGGTCAAGCGCAAACAGAAGGTGGCATTGGTGACCGGTGCCGGCAGGCGGATCGGTCGCGCGATCGCGATCGGCCTGGCTGATGACGGCTGGGACGTAGCAGTTCATTACCATCGTTCGCGACACGAGGCCGAGGCACTGGCGAAGGAAATTGCGAGGCGTGGCGTGAAAGCAGTGGCGGTCGGCTGCGACCTCGAAGACGCGGACGCTTTGTCGGAACTGCTTCCCGAATGCGGCCGCCGCCTCGGGCCGGTGGGCTGCCTGGTGAACAACGCGGCGCTGTTCGAGTACGACAGCATCGAAAGCCTGGAAGCGCGAAAGTGGGAACGGCACGTGAACGTGAACCTGCGCGCACCCTTGCTGCTGGCACGGGATCTCGCGAAACAACTGCCGGAAACTGTAGTGGGCTGTATCGTCAACATGCTGGACCAGAAAGTGTTCAACCTGAATCCCGATTTCCTGTCGTACACGATTGCCAAGATCGGGCTCGAAGGGGCGACCCGGGTATTGGCGATGTCGATGGCGCCACGGGTACGGGTGTGCGGCATTGCCCCGGGAATCACGCTGGTGAGCGGCGAACAAAGCGACGAGGGTTTCGAACGCGCGCACCGCTTCGCCCCGCTGGGCAGCAGCTCCGACGTGGAGGACGTTGTCAACGCGGTAAGGTTCGTGGTGAACGCGAAATCGCTGACGGGCGAAACCATCGTCGTGGACGGCGGTCAGCACCTGTGGCCGCGCCCGCGTGACGTCCAGTTCGAAGTGGCAAAGGGCTGACATGACGGCGGCGACGCTGCACCCGCGTTCGGCAGTGGATATGGCGGGCAAGTTGGGCCGGGCCCGCCGCATTTTCTTGAAGAACTTCGAGACCCGGATCTCGATGGGAATCCACGACTTCGAGAAGAAAGCCCGGCAGCGGGTAATGGTCAACGTGGATCTGTATCTCGAGCCGGATGCCAGGGTCGAGCGCGACCACATCAGCGAAACCGTGGACTATGATTTCCTGCGTCGCGAGATTGCCGCGCTGGCCGACAGCAGCCACTTTCACCTGCAGGAGACGTTTTGCGAGAGAATCCTGACGATCTGCCTGGCCAGACCGGGGGTGGTGGCTGCGCGGGTGTCCAGCGAGAAGCTGGACGTGTATCCCGACTGCGAATCGATCGGTTTCGAAATTTTCCGCGCGAAGCAGGAGTAGATGGCGACACTGCAGAAGCAGGTTTACGAAGGCAACAAGCTCGCCAAGCGGCTGCGCCGCCAGGTCGGCGAAGCCATTGCCGACTTCGACATGATCCGCCCTGGCGACAAGGTCATGGTCTGCCTGTCTGGCGGCAAGGACAGTTACGCGCTGCTCGACATCCTGCTGTCGCTCAAGCAACACGCACCGATCGACTTCGAAATCATCGCGGTCAACCTCGATCAGAAGCACCCGGGATTCCCCAGCGAGGTGCTGCCCGAGTACCTGACCGCGATCGGCGTCCCGTTCCGGATCGTCGAGCAAGACACCTACAGCGTGGTCAAGCGCGTCATCCCCGAAGGCAAGACCATGTGCTCGCTATGCTCGAGGCTGCGCCGCGGCGCGCTCTACCGCGTCGCCAAGGAGATCGGCGCAACCCGCATCGCTCTAGGGCACCACCGGGATGACATCCTCGAGACGTTTTTCCTCAACCTCTTTCACGGCGGACGGCTCAAGGCGATGCCACCCAAGCTGGTCAGCGACGACGGCGCCCACATCGTCATCCGCCCGCTGGCCTACAGCAAGGAACAGGATCTGGAGGAATACGCGAAGATCCGCGCATTTCCGATCATCCCGTGCAATCTCTGCGGCTCGCAGGAAAACCTGCAGCGCCAGGTGGTGAAGGACATGATGCGTGAGTGGGAGAAGAAATTCCCCGGCCGCCTGGAGACCATGTTCGCCAGCCTGCAGCGGGTTTCGCCTTCGCACCTGCTCGACCCGCAACACTTCGATTTCAAGAACCTCAAGACCCAGTCGGACGCCTATCTCGACGGCGACATCGCCTTCGACGAGGAGGACCTCTCGGCAAAGCTTTTGCAGCTTCCGATCAGCAAGGCCGCGGAAAGCAAATGACCGTCGTCAATTTCACGCCGTGGTCGGCGCTGACCGGCGGCGCCCTGATCGGTCTGGCTGCCGCCGGCATGTGGTGGTTGCTCGGTCGCCTGGCCGGCGTCAGCGGCATCCTCGGCACGGCGTTGATTTCGCGCGGAGAGGATTTCACCTGGCGGGCGGCTTTCATTGCCGGACTGTTTCTCGCCGGAGTCGCCGCCGCCGTCTTGTTACCCGGCGAGGTGCAGTTTAACCTCGAAGCCGGTTACGGCCAGGTGCTGCTCGCCGGCGCCCTGGTGGGCCTCGGCACGCAGATGGGTAGCGGCTGCACCAGCGGTCATGGCGTGTGCGGCGTGTCGCGCCTGTCGCCGCGTTCAATCGTGGCGACGCTGCTGTTCATGGTGGCGGGGATGGTCACCGTTTATTTCTGGGTACACCAGCCGTGAGGCGCGCCATCGTCGCCTTCGTCTGCGGCCTGGTGTTCGGCGCCGGGCTGATCATTTCGCAGATGAGCAACCCGGCAAAGGTGATCGGTTTTCTCGACATCACAGGCAAATGGGACCCGAGTCTTGCGCTGGTGATGGGCGGCGCAGTCGTGGTTTTCGGCGTGCTTTATCGCCTGGCCTTGCGCCAGGGGACGCCGCTTTTTGCGCCCAGGTTCAGCCTACCGGAGAAGGAAAGCCTCGATGCACCCCTGATGGTGGGCGCGCTCATCTTCGGCGTCGGCTGGGGGCTGGGCGGGTTCTGTCCGGGTCCGGCTATAGTAAGCGCTGCCTTCGGCGATGCGCGAGTCTGGGTCTTCCTTGCGGCTATGATTGCCGGCATGCTTCTTTACCGCATCGGGCTGCGCCGGACCCACGACTGAGCCGTTCGGCCTGCTCAATTCCTGCGCAACCTAGCTTGGCCCGTGCGCCGGGACCTTGCTACACTGCGCGTCTTTCTGCGCCAGGTTTTCTTGCACCGAGCGCGGGCTATGAATCCAACTCTCCTGCCGGGGAAACCATGTCCAGCCAGGACTACGCACCGAAGAAGAAGATTTCTTCCTTCTATCCGCCGCAACGCCATCTGATGGGACCGGGACCCTCGGAGATTCATCCGCGGGTGTTTTCGGCGATGGGCAAGCCGACTATCGGCTATCTCGATCCCGTGTTCGTGGAAATGATGGAGGAGTTGAAGGAATCTCTGCGCTACGCCTTTCAAACCAACAACGCGCTGACCTTCCCGGTTTCCGGCCCTGGATCGGTGGGGATGGAAATGTGCTTCGTCAATATGATCAATCCCGGGGACAAGGTCATCGTCTGCCGCAACGGCGTGTTCGGCGGCCGCATGATCGAGAACGTCCAGCGCTGCGGCGGCATGGCTGTGGTGGTGGAAGACCGTTGGGGCACGCCGGTGGATCCGCAAAAAGTCGAGGACGCGTTCAAGGCCAACGCGGATGCCAAAATCCTCGCCTTCGTGCACGCCGAAACCTCGACCGGCGTGCAATCGGACGCCAGGACGCTCGCCGAACTCGCCCGCAAACACGGCGCGCTCACCATCATGGACGCAGTCACCTCGCTAGGCGGAACACCGGTCCTGACGGACGAATGGGGAATCGATGCTGTCTATTCCGCGAGCCAGAAGTGCCTGTCCTGCACACCGGGGCTGTCGCCGATCAGTTTCAGCGACCGCGTGGTGGAGATGGTGAAGAACCGCAAGGAAAAGGTGCACAGCTGGTTCATGGATGTGAACCTCCTGCTCGGCTACTGGGGCGCGACCAATCGCACCTATCACCACACTGCGCCGACCAATTCGCTGTACGCGCTGCACGAAGCGCTGCTGATGTTGCGCGAGGAAGGCCTGGAGAACGCATGGGCGCGCCACCAGCGCAATCACAAGGCGCTCAAGGCCGGCCTGGAGATGCTGGGATTGAACTACCTGGTCGAAGAACCCTACCGCCTGCCGCAGATGAACGCAGTGACCGTGCTGCCGGGAGTTGATGAAAGGGAAGTGCGCCGCCGGCTGCTGCTGGATTACAACCTGGAGATCGGCGCCGGCCTGGGCGATCTCGCCGGCAAGATCTGGCGCTTCGGCATCATGGGTTACTCCTGCAAGATGGAGAACGTGATGCTGTCGCTATGCGCGCTGGAAACGGTCTTTGCGGATCTCGGCTTGAAAGTGGAATTCGGCGCCGCCGAGGCTGCCGCTTACCACGCCTACGCGGCGCTTCCGAACAAAGTGCAGTCGGTGCGCGCCGTCGCCGCTTGAATTAAACCTTTTCACCGCAAAGACCCAAAGAAAAGCAATAAATGGACGGGGAAAACCTGCTGATTTTGCCCCTCATACCTTTCGCCTCACGCCTCACCTACAAGCCAAGGCGCTGCCAGATCGCGGTGGTCGCGCCGGCCTGGTTGAGCGTGTAAAAGTGCAACCCCGGCGCGCCGGAAGCAAGCAGCTTCTCGCATAACGCCGTGACCACATCCAGGCCGAAGGCGCGGATCGAGGCGGTATCGTCGCGGAAACTCTCGAGCTTGATGCGCATCCAGCGCGGGATCTCCGCACCGCAGGCGTCGGAAAATCTCGCCAGTTGCGAAAAATTTCCGATCGGCATGATGCCGGGAACGATGGGGACCGTGATGCCCGCGACCGTGCATTCGTCGACAAAACGGAAATAGGCGTCGATATTGTAGAAATACTGCGTGATCGCCGAGTTGGCGCCGGCGTCCACCTTGCGCTTGAAGTTCTTCATCTCGTCGGCGGCGTTGCGTGTCTGCGGGTGGTACTCGGGGTAGCAGGCCACTTCTATCTGGAACCAGTCGCCGGTGGTCTCGCGAATGAATGCCACCAGGTCATTCGCATATCTCAACTCGCCGCTGGAGGCGATGCCCGAGGGCAGGTCGCCGCGCAGGGCCACGACGTGGCGGATACCGTTGTCCTTGTAGCGCGCCAGGACTGCGGCAATTTCGGTTTTGCTGGAGGCCACGCAGGACAGGTGCGGCGCCGCGTCCTGGCCCGCCGCGCGGATCTCGAGCACGGTTTCGAGCGTGCCTTGCTGGGTGGAACCTCCAGCGCCGAAGGTCACCGAGAAAAAACGCGGATTGAGCTTCGCCAGCTCCCGCCACGTGGCGCGCAGCTTTTCCTTTCCCTCCGGCGTCTTCGGCGGGAAGAATTCGAATGAGAAAACCGGTGAGGCGTGAGGAGTGAGGGGTGAGGGGATCAAGACTTGGTCACCGCTTTATTTGATGTTATCAGGCCCGCGATCAGACGAAAAACTCGATCCATAAGCGCTTCTATATCAGTCGAGTCGACGACGTAGGTCAGCTCCCGTGCGATCACCACCTGAGTTTCCAGTTCGCTCAGCGATCCACGGGCAAGGACTAGAAAATGTACAAATTCCTTCGTGGAGCTTCGGGCCGCGCCTTCGGCGATATTGCTCGGGACTGAGATTGCGGTTCTACGCATCTGGGCGGTAAGACCGAATTGCTCCTCTCGCGGAAATGCTTGCGTAAGGGTGTAGGTGGCTTTGACGAGCTGAATCGCCTCCTGCCATGCGAGAAGATTGTGGTGTGTTCCTTTCACCCCTCCCCCTTACTCCTCACCCCTTACGCGGCCGCTCAATAACGATAGTGCTCCGGCTTGTACGGACCTTCTTTCTTGACCCCGATATAGCGCGCCTGCGCGTCGGTCAATTCGGTGAGTTGCGCCCACAGTTTCCGCAGTTGCAGCCGCGCGACTTTCTCGTCCAGATGCTTGGGCAGGACGTACACACCCAACGGGTACTTGTCGGGATTGTTGAACAGCTCGATCTGTGCAATGGTCTGATTCGCGAAGGACGAGGACATCACGTAGCTCGGATGCCCGGTGGCGCAGCCGAGATTTACCAGCCGTCCCTCGGCCAGCAGGATGATGCGTTTGCCGTCCGGGAATATGACATGGTCCACCTGCGGCTTGATATTTTCCCAGGTGTATTTCTTAAGAGCGGCAACGTCGATTTCGTTGTCGAAATGGCCGATGTTGCAAACGATCGCCTGGTTCTTCATCTTCTTCATGTGATCATGGGTGATCACATGGAAATTGCCGGTGGCGGTGACGAAGATGTCGTCCTGGTCCGCGGCGTAGTCCATGGTCACCACGCGATAGCCTTCCATCGCCGCCTGCAGCGCGCAGATCGGGTCGATTTCCGTCACCCACACCTGCGCAGATAGCGCTCGCAACGCCTGCGCCGAGCCCTTGCCCACGTCGCCGTATCCCGCGACCACCGCGATCTTGCCGGCGATCATGACGTCGGTTGCGCGCTTGATTCCGTCGACCAGCGACTCCCGGCAACCGTAGAGGTTGTCGAACTTTGACTTGGTAACCGAGTCGTTGACGTTGATGGCCGGGAACTTGAGCAGCCCGTCCTTGGCCATCTGGTACAGGCGCTTGACGCCCGTGGTGGTCTCCTCGGTCACGCCCTTGATGTGCGCGAGCCGCACGGAATACCACTTCGGGTCCTGGGCGAGCCTGGCCTTGATTGCGGCGAACAGGAACGTCTCTTCCTCGCTGCCTGGATTCTTGAGCACCGATGAATCGGTCTCGGCGCGCGTGCCCAGGTGCAGAAGCAGCGTCGCATCGCCGCCGTCGTCGAGGATCATGTTCGAGAACCCGCCGTCCGGCCACTCGAATATTCGGTGGGTGTAGTCCCAGTACTCTGTCAGCGATTCGCCCTTGTAGGCAAATACCGGCGTGCCGGTGGCGGCGATTGCCGCGGCCGCGTGGTCCTGGGTCGAGTAGATGTTGCACGAGGCCCATCGCACCCGGGCACCCAGCGCCTGCAGCGTCTCGATCAGCACCGCGGTCTGGATCGTCATGTGCAGCGAGCCGGTGATGCGCGCCCCGCGCAGGGGCTGGGTCGAGGCGTACTCCTCGCGAATCGCCATCAGACCGGGCATCTCGGTTTCGGCAATGCGGATTTCCTTGCGACCCCACTCGGCGAGCGATAGGTCGGCAACGTGGAAATCGGCGGATTTCATGGAATTCGGAACGGCAGACATCGGCACTCTCCCAGTCAAAACGGAGCGCCGAAATGACAACGGCGCTCCAAACCAATCAAAGGTTTGTGAGCGCCGTTATTTCCTTGCCGAGCCTGGCCTGTCCTCGTGGGGCGGGTCGCAACGCTCCTCAGCAGGGCAAATTATAGGCCGGCAGCGGTTACATGAAAAGTGCCCCTTTGGGACGCTGCGATCAAGCATGCAGAACCCCGAAAAAACAAAAGAGACCGCGCCGTGCGATCTCCCTTTTCTTGATCCTCGTTCTAGCCTTCCTTTGCGTCCTTCGCGTTCCTTTGCGGCTTATGCGGCCGCCTTCTTCATGCCGGAGTCCGCTTTCAGGGCTTCAACTTTATCCAGATTTTCCCAAGTAAATTCCGGTTCATCCCGCCCGAAATGCCCGTAGGCGGCGGTCTTTTCGTAGATCGGGCGGAGCAGATCGAGCATCTGGATGATCGCTCTGGGACGCAGGTCGAAATGCTTGTCGATCAATTGGCCCATCCTCTCGTCGGAAATTTTTCCGGTTCCGAAGGTTGTGACCATCACGCTGGTGGGTTTCGCCACCCCGATCGCGTAGGACACCTGAACTTCGCACTTGCTGGCCAGCCCCGCCGCAACGACGTTCTTCGCAACATAACGCGCCGCATACGCGGCCGAGCGGTCGACTTTGGACGGATCCTTCCCGGAGAATGCGCCGCCGCCGTGGTGGGCTGCACCGCCGTACGTGTCCACGATGATCTTGCGGCCGGTCAGCCCCGTGTCCCCGTGCGGCCCGCCGATCTCGAACCGCCCCGTGGGGTTCACGTGGATCTTGATCCCCGGGTTCCACCACTCCTTCAGCACCGGCTTGAAGATGTGCTCAACCACCTCGCGCTTGAGCTGGTCCTGCCGCTCGTTCCACGTCGAGTCGTGCTGTGTCGACAGCACCAGCGTGTCGATCCGTACCGGCTTGCCGCCCTCGTACTCCACCGTCACCTGGCTCTTGGCGTCCGGGCGCAGCCCCGGGATCTTCCCCTCCCGCCGCAGGTGCGCCTGCTGCTCCACCAGCTGGTGGGCCAGGCTGATGGGCAGCGGCATCAGCTCCGGCGTTTCGCGGCAGGCATACCCGAACATCATCCCCTGGTCCCCCGCCCCGTCCTTGTCCACCCCCTGCGCGATGTCCGCCGACTGCTTGTTCAGCGCCACCAGCACGCCGCAGCTATCAGCGTCAAACCGCATGTCCCCCGTGACATACCCGATGTCCCGCACCACCTCGCGCACCAGCT
>Ga0137403_10010142_pt1 | contig 10439 bp, 8 predicted proteins | sample CZOMad2_1_16fung_FD_122057 | JGI IMG/M metagenome (GOLD analysis project Ga0137403, IMG submission 122057) | Vadose zone soil fungal communities from Angelo Coast Range Reserve, California, USA - CZOMad2_1_16fungal (Hybrid Assembly) | ecosystem: Environmental > Terrestrial > Soil > Vadose zone... | reverse complement strand
TCCTCGATACGCGATTTCTTCACCGAACGCGGCAAACGTCCAGACAACCAGCAGAGCAAGAAGCGCGACCTTCGCATTTCCGGCAATCTCATTCGCCAATGCTGGCGCAGTCGGCGGTGGCCAGAAAAATCCAGTAACCGGTTCGATGACGAATTGTCCAAGGAGGATCCGTGCCCCGGCCGCGACCAAAGCGATCACGAAGATGCGTCGCCACGATGCAGGCCGCTTGAATCCCATTGCGGACCAGCGACCATCTCGCAGCCAGATCGACGCTACGCCGAGCACAAACAAAACAATGACTTCATTGGGTACAATGTGAAAAACGTTGTGACCAATCACGATGAATGCGCCGAACAGCAGCTCGAACGCGCTGAGCGCTCGTGAGGCAAGTGGATTGGTAGAAGGAAATGGAGTCTCGTGTGCCATCGTGCGGTTCTGATTCATTCGTTCATCACGTTCGGACCTGCCATGGGCTCGAAATGGATTCGACAATTTGGAAAAACACCGGGCTATTAGACTACAGTTGGGCTATGGAAATGCTCCGGACGCGGGCCCATGCCGATGAAGCGCGCGGGAATTTGGCGCAGAATTGGAAACCATTTCAGCAGACGAAGCACGAACGGAATTGAAGTCGTCTCCTCTCCAGATGCTCGACCAGTGACGATTCGACGATGAATAAAGACCTGCATTCCCTGGATCAGCCGGGTTGGCCATTCCCTGCGCGCCTGCACTTTTCGCAAATCGCCAACGTGGACCGGGCCACGTTGAAGCTTTTCCGCAAGCAAGTTTGCAGTCGCGACTGCGTCCTGAATAGCGAGGTTGATTCCGACACCGCCGGCCGGCGACATGGCGTGCGCAGAGTCACCGATGCAAAGCAATCCTTCGCAACACCACTCACGGAGGCGATTCACTTGAACCGTCAGCAATTTGATCTTCGACCAATCGTCCAGCTCGCCCACGCGATCGCGCAAAAAACCGGCGAAGCTGACAATCTCGTCCTGAAATTGCTTCAGCCCACGAGCTTTGATCTCGTCAAACTGCCCCTTGGGGATGACAAAGCCGCACTGCCAATAATCATCGCGGTCGAGTAACACTAGTAGCTTGCCGTGTTGAAAGAAGCCGAGCGTTTGTTTCGGATCTCCCTCTTTCTTAGGAATCCGCATCCAAAGAACGTCAATCGGCACACCGAACTCGCGCAGCTTAAGACCGGCACGGGTATGAACAGTCGAATGCCGCCCGTCAGCGCCGATAACAAGGTCCGCACGAATTTCCAGCTCGCCCCTGGCTGTTTTTGCGCGCACGCCGACCACACGTGAATTCTCCATTAACAAGTCAACGACTTCCGCTTCCATGAACAATTGGAACGCCGGAAACCGTTTGGCCTGACTTGAAAGGAAATTTAGAAAATCCCACTGCGGCATGAACGCGATGAATTTGCAACGGGTGGGAAGCTTGCTGAAATCAGCAGCCGGCACGACCTGGCCGTTAACCACGGCACGCAATTCACGCAGTTCCTGGTGCGGCAATTTGAGGAATTGATCGAGCAACCCAAGCTCATACATCAGTTCCAAGGTTGACGGATGAATTGTGTCACCCCGGAAGTCCCGGTTGAAATTGGCATGCTTTTCAAGCACAGCCACGGGCACGCCCGCTCGCGCGAGCAAATAACCAGCCATCATCCCCGCCGGCCCGCCGCCCACGATCACGCAGCGTGTTTGCAGTCTTTCAGGCGTCTCCATCGCTATGGCTTAAGGAACCACGGATTACCCGGATAGCACTGATAATGAAACGCTGGCACGAAGAATAGTAGAATTCTTATTTTGCATCCGTGTTATCCGTGTAATTCGTGGTTAAAATCATGAGCAGCAAACAGCCGCTTTTCCTCAACGAAGACCAAGTCCATCGGCATTTGCGGATGGCTGACTTGATTCCCGCGATGGAGAAAGCCTTGATCGATTTCTCTGCCGGCAAAGTGACTCAGCCGGTGCGCTCGGTCATCAAAGTGGATCCTCCGGGTGGATTCCTCGGCCTCATGCCGGCCTTAACTCCCGAGGGACTCGGCCTAAAGGCGGTGACATTCTATCCATCCAATGCCGAGCGTGGAATCTCAACGCACATGGCAACGATTTTTCTTGTCGATCCGCAGAGCGGCACGCCGCTCGCAATCATGGACGGAAGGTTGATCACGGAGATGAGGACGGCTGCGGTCTCAGCGGCCGCGACGAAACTTCTCGCCTCACCCGACGCAAAAATTCTCGCGATTCTCGGCAGCGGAGTGCAGGCGCGCAGCCACGCGGAGGCGCTTGGACTTGTTAGGCAATTCGAAGAAGTTCGCGTTTGGAGTCCGACGAAAGAACACGCAAAGCAATTCGCCGAAGAAATTCGTGGAACAGCGGTCTCTGCTGAAGAAGCTGTGCGCGGCGCAGACGTGGTGGTCACAGTGACAAACTCGAAGGAGCCAGTCTTAAAGGGATCGTGGCTAAAATCCGGGTGCCATTTAAACGCGATTGGCGCGTGCCGCCCCGATTGGCGCGAGATGGACGACGAAGCCATGTCGAACGTCGTCTTTGTCGATTCGCGTGAAGGTGCAATGAAAGAATCCGGCGATGTGATTCTTTCCGGCGCGAAAATTTACGCGGAACTCGGCGAAGCGCTTGCTGGCAAAGTTCCGCCACGCACAAACGAGACCACGATCTTTAAGTCGTTAGGCATGGCGGTGGAAGATATTGCCGCCGCGATAGTGGTGTATCGAGAGGTTACGGAACAGCCACGGTCTCAATCCAGTGGATTGTAGGACGACCGCTTCGGTTGCCCGGTGCCGCAGCAAGCGAAGCGCTTGCCCTACAACCGCAGATGGCGGAACAGTTCGCTGCGATGCCTGGCCATTCCGAACAACTTGATTCGAGAATCTCGCGTGCAGTTGCCGATGGACAATTAATGGAATCGACAGCGAAAAACATTCATGCGTTGCTGGACGGCGCGCCGTCCGATCTTTATTTGCGCGCCGTCAGCGAACTTGTTGATGCCGCTGAATGGTCAGAACTAAACGATCGCTTCTATCAGACGCTCGCATTTGGAACAGGCGGTCTGCGCGGGCGGACCATTGGCAAAATTGTTACGAGAGCCGAGCGCGGCGACACGGTGGATAGCGCCGCGGCTGCAGGGCGACCGGAATTTCCGTGCGTCGGAACAAATGCGATGAACTTCTTCAACATCAGTCGCGCGACGCAGGGACTGGTTGCATACCTTCACGATTGCAACCGAGACAACAGAATTTCGGCGAAACCCAAAATTGTGATCGCCCATGACCCGCGATTTTTCTCGAAGGAGTTCTCCGAGCTTGCTGCCAAGATAGCATCCGAGAACGGTTGCGACGCATTTGTGTTCGACGGGCCACGGTCCGTGCCGGAACTTTCGTTTGCGGTTCGTTATCTCAGGGCAAATGCCGGCGTCGTAATCACCGCGAGTCATAACCCACCGCACGATAACGGTTACAAAGTTTACTTCAGCGACGGCGCACAGGTAATCGAACCGCACGCGAGTGGGATTATTGCAAAAGTGAACGCGATCGTCTCCGAAGCGTACGAGCCAGTAGCAAAAGATCGACAGGGCAAGATAACTCTCATTGGCAAGGACATCGACAACGCATACATGCATCGACTCGAAACGCTCGTTCTGGATCCAAGCGTCGTTCACGAGGCGAAATCACTGAAGGTTATCTACACCCCTCTGCATGGAACCGGCAGCGTCATCATCAAGCCGATGCTCAAACGGCTGGGCTTCAATTTCAAAGTCGTGCCGGAACAAGACCATTTCGATGGACGATTTCCAACGGTGAAATCGCCGAATCCGGAAAATTCCGAAGCATTAACAATGGCAATCAATTTGGCAGAAAAGGAAGACGCGGACGTGGTGGTCGCGACTGATCCAGATTGTGACCGCGTGGGCGCGGCAGTTCGCTCAAGCGACGGAAAAATGAAATTGCTTACCGGGAATCAAATCGGGTCGTTGATTGCCTGGTACCGAACTAAAACGCTATTTGAGAAAGGCGTGCTGAATAAACAGAACGCTTCCCGCGGAGTCATCATTAAAACCTTTGTTACTACGGATCTGCAAAAAGCGATCGCCGCACACTACGGTCTGCGCTGCATCGAAACGTTGACCGGCTTCAAATACATCGGCGCCAAACTGGGCAATTATGAATGCGCAATTCCGGAACGGCTGCGACGCAATTACGTCGATCTTTCCGAAGACGAAACGCGGAAGCTACGTCTGGAACACTCTTCATTTTATGTGTTCGGCGGCGAAGAAAGTTATGGCTATAGCGGCGCGGATTTTGTCCGCGACAAAGACGGCAACGGCGCCGTGATCATGTTTTGCGAAGTGGCCGCTTACGCAAAGGCGCACGGCAAAAACGTCGATCAATTACTCGATGACATTTATTCCGAGTTTGGTTATTTCGTCGAGAAAAACGGCTCCCTCGTTTTCGAGGGTGCAGAAGGCGCAACAAAAATCGCGAGCCTGATCAAATCATACGCCGCGAATCCGTTCCAGGAAGTGCTTGGCTCAAAAGTCGCCAATATTAGAAACTTCGAGACCGACGAAATTAAGGATGTGGAAGGCGACCAAATTCCAAAGGAAAAAATGTTGATGTTCGAGTTACAAGATGGAACGCGCATCGCAGTGCGTCCGTCGGGGACGGAACCAAAGATCAAGTATTACCTTTTTGCGCAGCGCCGGCCAGAGAACGGAAAATTCTTGGAGCTCAATCAAATCAAAATTGAAGGCAAAGAGAAACTCGATCGTCTCTGGGATTGGTTGCAGAGGGACGCGCAATCACGCCTAACCTGATAATGGAGGTTAAGCCGTTACCAAGGTTGCTGCGGATTTGGCCATGGCTGGCAGCGATTTGCAGCGGGCTTCTCTACACAGGTTGTTTTGCACCGTTTAATTTTACGTGGCTGTGCTGGATCGCTCTCACACCGCTCATCGCCGCAATTTGGTTTTCAGAAGCAGGGTCGAGGCATCGCTGGCTTCGTAATCTTTTGCTCGGTTACGTTGCTGGATTGACATTCTTTTGGACGGCTTTTTCCTGGCTGACAACTGTCACTGGTCCCGGTTGGTTTGTTCTTTCATTCTACATGGCGATTTATTTCGCCCTTTGGGGGTGGTTTTGCGGGCTGCTCCAGCCACGAGAAAGAAGGAGGGAACCACGTTCGACGAAATGGGACCGGATGCTGGCTCAAGCCCGCAGTGGTGCCGCTCCTTCGCGATCGCCGTGGATAAAATCAACAAACAATCTCCTCCTTGCCTTGCTTGTCGCTGCTGCATGGGTAACGCACGAATGGTTCCGTGGCTGGGTGTTCTCCGGTTTCGGTTGGAACGGGCTGGGGGTCGCGCTGCATGGCAACTGGCCGCTGATCCAGATCGCGGAGTTTACCGGCGTCGCCGGTTTATCATTCCTGGTCGCGTTTGCGAACGTCATTGCGGTCACAACCGCGCGCCGTTTGGTTCTTGAGGTGAGCACACGCACGGTGCGCCCACACTTTGACCTGACGCTAACATTGGCAACAATCGTGGGCGTTCTCACTTTCGGCCTGCGCGCTACCCAGGTTTCTCCACCGACAAAGATGCTCCGGGTTGCTGCGGTGCAATCGAATGTGCCCCAAAATCAAAAGTTCGACCCGCAGTTCACACGCAAGATTTTCGATCAATTCAGGCGCCTCAGTGAAATTGCGCTGCGATCCACTCCTCCCGCGGATCTATTGATCTGGCCGGAAAGCTCCATGCCAGGGCCGGTTCTTGCGGACCGGGAAAGTTATCAATTCGTGATGGATCTTGCGGCATCGGCCGAGAGCGACATCCTTTTGGGCACAATCGACGAAGAAAATGGTGATGTGTATAACGCCGCGCTGCTTGTTTCCGATGGAGGTGAGCGAGTCCAGGTTTATCGAAAGCTGCATCTCGTCCCGTTTGGCGAATATGTTCCGGCACGGCACTCCGTTCCCCTGCTTGCGCGAATTGTTGGCGACCAGGTGCCTGGCGATTTCAAAGCGGGCAAGAACCACACAGTATTCGAGCTGACAAACAGGGATGTGAAAGTAGCGCCGTTGATCTGTTTCGAAGACACACTCGGCGAGTTGACCCGACGCTTTGTGCTTCCGAGCGACACGAACCCCGGCGCGAATCTACTGGCAGACATTACAAACGACGGATGGTTTTTGCATTCCGCCGGTTCGCACCAGCACCTGGCAAACGCCATTTTTCGCTGTGTAGAAACACGCCGTCCGATGGTTCGCGCCGCGAACACCGGGGTAACTTGTTTTGTAAACGAATTCGGACGTGTCACCCAAAAATTGGAGGATGATACAGGCAGCACATTTACCGAAGGCGTGCTCACAGGCGAGGTAAAGATCCCGACCGAGAATGAACTAACGTTTTACACGCGCCATGGTGAATTGTTCGCCAAGTTGTGCGGAGTTCTGACTGGGATAGCCATAGTGATTGGGATCGCACGACGAACGTGGTTGTAGAGGCGTTCGCCGCGGCGAACGCCTGATGACTGCCGGTGCTTGGCACAAGCACCGCTACAACCGCTACAACGTCTCGCGAGAATTCCGCGTTGTGTTAAAAGAACTCCATGGCCGTCGAACTTCCACTCGATCATTTGAGCGAACTCTGGCCAGAGAAATTTCGCGGCGCGCGCATGGGCGCACTGCTGCATCCCGCCTCGGTCTCTGCGAAGCTCGAGCACGCGTCGCGGATTCTCGAGCGACACGATGGCAATCTTTTTCGCCTCACAGCGCTCTTTGGTCCGCAACACGGATTTCTCGGCCAGACACAGGACAACATGGTGGAATGGAAAAGTTACGAGCATCCCCGCTTGCGCATTCCTGTTTACAGTCTGTACGGCGAACATCGCGAGCCGACTGCGGACATGTTGAAAGACGTCGACGTTTTGCTCGTAGATCTCCAGGACATCGGGGCGCGTTACTACACTTTTATCTGGACGATGTATCGCTGCATGCGCGCCTGCGAGAAAGCGGGCATAGAGGTTGTCGTTCTCGATCGGCCGAATCCGATTAATGGCGTGACGAACGAAGGGCCGCTGCTCGATCCCAATTATAAATCGTTCGTGGGCCTCCATCCGATTCCAGTGCGCCATGCAAAAACCATTGGTGAACTTGCTCTTCAATTTCGAGACGAGGCCTTCCCGCAATGTCGACTGTCGATCCTGCCGATGAAAAACTGGGAGCGCCAGATGTGGTTGGATCAAACCGGTCTGCCATGGGTGATGCCGTCACCCAACATGCCCACCCTCGATACTGCGACTGTTTATCCAGGCATGTGTCTTCTGGAAGGAACAAATATTTCGGAAGGCCGCGCCACAACACGTCCATTCGAGATTTTCGGCGCACCGTTTATTGAAGCCGAAAGGCTCTGCCGCGAACTCAACGCATCAAAATTGCCCGGCGTTTTCTTTCGCGAAAATTATTTCCAGCCGACCTTTCACAAGTTCGCAGGTGAACTTTGTAGCGGCGCGCAGTTGCACATAACCGATCGTAATGCGTTCCAACCGTTTCAAACAGGCATTGAAATCATTCGGATGCTTCGAAAATTAGAGCAGTTCGCGTGGAAGCAACCGCCCTACGAATACGAATGGAAACGACTCCCCATCGAAGTTTTGATCGGCGGTCCGATCCAGTCCCTTTTCGACTAGGCTGGTTGGCGATCGACGTTGTAGCCACCGCGCTGCGGGCGGTCCAGCCCAGACGTGCCACAGGCACGTGGCTACACTTATTAGGCGTAAGCGGCATAATCACGGCGTGGAGCACGATCGCTCGAGCGGACATTCCGTGGCCGGAAGTTGTCCAGCGGCTAGCGTATGAGAACGAAAAGTTGGCGCGACGTCCTCAAGGACATAACGGCGAATACTTCGTAGTCTGCACTCTCTATTACACTCCGAAAGAATCTGGCTTCACATTTGAACGCGGATTTGATGCAACCCCAATCACAAAAGGTGGTTTGCGCGGGCGAAAATATCCTCGCGATTTTCTTCGCTCGGTGAAGAAGGAAGGCTTTGGCCGGATCGTTACACCAGTCAACGGACGCAATTACATTCGTTACAACGGCGGAAATTCATATGCATTCGCTTCAGCCCCTACGGGCGGAGGCGGAGTTTTGGTTCCACGCTTTTCCGCTGCGATGAAGTTTGCGCAGGGCATTCTGCGCCATGGTGCGATTGTCGAGACCGAATCCCCGGATTTGCAGAATGTGTTCCAGAGCAATCGATGGAAAATCATGGATACGGGCGGGGGTCTGCGCCGCTGGCAGATCGACTGCTATTACGGAGAAGACGAGCCTCTCGGGCCGGGCAAGTTGATGGGGCGGCCACGCGCGACTTCCTTCGAGTACGCATACGCCAACGCACGAATCACGAATTGACGTGGACCCATTTACGGTTTGGCTCAATTTACACGGGGACCTTGATTTCTTTATCCGACCGGAATCGCGTCCTCAAAGGATCGAACGCTGCCTACACGAAAAAACATCGATCAAGGATGTGGTCGAATCGTGCGGCGTGCCACATCCCGAAGTCGATTTGATCCTCGTTAGTGGGCAGCCCGTCGATTTTCATTACACGCTTGGGACCGACGCGGATATCGAACTTTATCCGGTAGGAACAGGAATTCCTGGATTTAAGGAACAACGATTGCAAGCTACTACCACTAGCCGCTTTGTCGCAGATGGACATCTGGGAAAACTTGCGCGTCACTTGCGCCTGCTCGGCTTCGATGTCGCCTATGATCCTAAGGCTGGCGATCGGCAATTGTTGCGCGTTATGGAACGCGAAAATCGGGCGCTCCTGACACGTGATCGTCGCTTGCTCATGCACGCGGTAGTAAAGACCGGTTACTACCCCCGTTCACAAAACGCTGACGAACAGACCGTCGAAGTGATCCGCCGCTTTAATCTTCTCGATTCCATTGCTCCATTTACACGATGCATTCGCTGCAACGGGCTGCTGCGAAATGTTTCCAAGGCCGAGATAGTTGAGCGCCTCGAGCCGCTTACCAATATCTACTACGAGCAATTCCAGCGATGTACCGATTGCGAACAGATTTATTGGCCTGGGTCACACTTCTCGAAATTACAAGAACGTCTCGAGAAAATCCGCCTGGATTCGAACAGCTGAGCTGAGAGACGCGCTGGAACTTTCTGGGAAAGGCGCGATTCAATTGTATCGTCGCGCTTCTGAAAATGAAATTTGGGCTTCGACGCACTGTGCTCACGATTCTTCTTACGGTTCGCTTCGCAATGGTGGCGCACGCGTACGGCCCGCTCGGACATGAGATCGTAGGCGCGATTGCGGACGAACGATTGGCCAATACGCCCACGGCCACAAAGATCCGCGCGTTGCTGGACGGATTTACTTTGGAAAAAGCTGCTGTCATTGCCGATGAAATCAAAGGCTGGGACAAAAACGGTGTCGATGATCCGAGGTCATTTCATTATTCAGCCCATCGGAACGTCGACGGCCAGTTGCGCGATTTCTGGCGAGCAAATCCGCCGACGACCGGCGTAAATCCAGGCGCGCCTTCGCATCATTGGTTCCACTATACAGACGTTCCAGTCGTGCCGGCCCAAAGATATCGGGAGGGTTCGGCCGGCCGCAGCAAATGGGATGTAGTTCACATGATTCCATTTTGCATCCAGGTTTTGCAGGGACGAGTGCCTGAACAAAATGAGCGCAGAATTACAAAGCCCGTAGCACTCATCTTGCTTGCTCATTACGTTGCCGACATTCATCAGCCGCTGCACGTAGGCGCGGAATATTTCGATCGGCGGGGGCGAGTGGTGGATCCTAATGAAGATCAGTCGGCACTTGGAGACGAAGGTGGAAATACGTTTACGCTAGAGCTGGGCGACGAGCCGCCACGCAAACGCGGAATTCATAGGAAGAAACTGCACGGCTTTTGGGATTACGATGCAGTGAACGCGCTTTTTCTGCAGGACCCCGGCACGCTACGGAAAGGTGAAATGCAGACACTCATCGAGCCGCATAAGAGGGAACTGATTCGCGAGCTGGCGACGCATGAACCCGACAACTGGCGAATGCCACCAAACGTTCCTGTCGATAGTTATGCCGAGATATGGGCAGACGAAATCTTGCCAATCGCGCGCGAAGCGTATGCGCGGCTGCAATTCACAGATGTGCACCCGCAACAAGAGAAAGACCGGACCGTTGCGGCCGGTGAAGCCGTCGAAAAACCAGCCGCGGATCATGGTGTTTATCGCGGTTGGGCGACTGACGTAGTGCGTAATGAACTGCACAAAGCCGGTTGGCGTCTTGCCAATTTGCTAGAGAAAATCTTGTAGCTGACCGATGCGAGCTGTTGTCCAGCGTGTAAGTCGCGCCCGTGTAACTGTCGAGGGCA
>Ga0137403_10010141_pt1 | contig 10439 bp, 8 predicted proteins | sample CZOMad2_1_16fung_FD_122057 | JGI IMG/M metagenome (GOLD analysis project Ga0137403, IMG submission 122057) | Vadose zone soil fungal communities from Angelo Coast Range Reserve, California, USA - CZOMad2_1_16fungal (Hybrid Assembly) | ecosystem: Environmental > Terrestrial > Soil > Vadose zone... | reverse complement strand
CTCCTCTTTTCTTAAAAGCCTAGACTCGTTTGGGCAGTGAAACCTACCCGTTTACCGCGAGCGGTTCTGTACCTAACGTCTTCCCGCCCGCGCGAATGCTTTGTCGATCGCCGTTCGCAGCCCGTCGGCGCTGAACTCAGTCAGGGCAACGCCGTTGATGTAGATGGTGGGCGTGGCTTCGATGCCGTAAACTTCGCCTTCCTCGATATCCCGGCGAATGTCCGCATCATATTTTCCGCTTTCGAACTCCGCGTCGAAGCGTTTGCGATCCATTCCTACCTGGCTCGCGTACTTTTTCAAACTCTCGGCGTCGAGCGCAGTCTGATTCCTGAAAAGTAGATCGATGTATTCCCAGAACTTGCCCTGCGCTTTGGCGGCCTCAGCCGCCTGGGCGGCCCGCATCGCATTCTCATGCGCTCTGGTCAGCGGAAAGTTGCGAATCACGAAACGCACGCGGTTGCCGTAAGATTTCAACACGTCTTCGATCAAGGGATACATAGCGCCACACGCGGAACATTGAAAGTCGGTAAACTCGACCACCGTGACTGCCGCGTTTGGATCGCCGCGAACGGCCCCATTGCCGATGGCTACGCTGATCGCCGGCGGCTCGGGCTCTCTCAAAAGTAGTTGAAGTTTCGCGCCGGCCCGTAGTCTATCTGCCAGCTCTTTCTCGAGCTTCTCCTGCTGCTGCTGTTGTAGATAAGTCGCGATACCCGTGCGCGTGCTGGCCAGGTCGCCGTTGATACGTTCCTTGTTCTCGGCATAAAACTTTGCGATTTCGGCTTCAGTCGGCGGCTTAATCTTTTCAGTAATCTCAGTGCGCACGATTTCTTCCGGCCCGACCTTACGTTTAGTGGCTTCGGCAACTATCAACAGATCGTTAATGCGGCGATCGAGAATATCCTTCCGCACCGCGTAGATCCGCCTTTCAAGTTTGTAGACATAAGACTTCATGCGCTCGTTAATCGCCTCGACCCTGATCGGTTGTCCATTGACAGAGGCGAGCACGGTCCCCGGCGCCAGGTTCGGCGCGTTTACATCCGCACCCTTCATGACCGCGTTGGTCATCTTGAGGCGATTCAACAGAGTCCGATACAGTTCTTCACTGCGTTGTCCCTTTATATAGTTAACCAGTTGCGGTCGCACAGTTTCCAAATCAGCGTTGCCCAGTTGCGCGCGGTTGGCGTCATAGGTCGCGCGAATTTCAGCTTCTGAAGGCGAAGCAATCTTGCTGTCGATTTCGCGATTGAGAAATTCATCGGTAGTCAGGCCGCGCTTCTTTGCTTCGGCCGCCGTCAGCAGAGAGTTGACCCGCGCGTCCAGGGCCCGCTGTCGTGCTTCCTTGATCGCCGTTTCGCGGTTTTCAAAGAACGCGCGTAGAAACGGATCGGAATCGTTTAACACGGCGGTATTAACCTGATCCGCGATGTCCGCGGCCGTGATGGTTGTATCGTTGACTACTGCGACAGTTGGATCGGCCGGTTGAGTTGGCGAAGGCTGAGCCGCCGGCGCGTTTGTTTTTGGCGATGAAGTCGCCGTGGGCGTTGGTTTCGGGGCCGGCGATCGAGGCGTGGATCGTCGAGGCGTTTGAGCTGAAACAGATACCAGGGCAAACACTGAAATGAGCAGGATTAATATTTCTTTTCTCATAAGACTGAAGGTTCGGACACTGAGATACATTAACGGATGATATTTGATGACGAGTCAGAGCACAATTCGCCGCAAAAGAACGCTCGCGGATCGTCTAACTCGGTGGCTCACGACGATGCAATCAAATTGCCAAGCCTACCAAATCGTTTAGGTTGAGTGGAACGGCGGTGTCTGCGAGAAAGCGCTTGACACATCATTCCTTTGAAATATACTTGCGCTCATTAACTGGCTCCCTACCCCACATCAATGGATGTTCCGGTAGTCAGATTCGTCCTAAACGATAACAATTGCGTTTCCACGAGTCGAGAAGCCGAGTACCTAATACGGGAAGGTAAGTCGTATGATTTCCAAGGCACTGTTGTTTCTGATCGTGCTTTTTTCTGCTGCCGGACTAACGGCGCCAGGTACGTTCCGTTCCGAGGGACAAGGCAAAGTCGGTCAGGAGTCGGAGGAATCAATCAGAGAAAAACTTAAGAAACGGTTTCCAATTGTTGATTCGTCTGAACCGGAACCCACTGACCCTCAAGAACGAACGAAGAGGCTGAAAAGAAGTAAGAAATACAACAGGAAAGACTCGGTAGTTCACCCCGAGCTTGTTCAGTCGGCACAGGGTTATGACTGGCCGGCCGACTTTAAACCGATACCGGTTTCCACCAGCGACATCGTCGTTGTGGGAACGATATCGGACGCAAAGGCTCACCTGTCGGAAGACAAGAACAGTGTCTATTCCGAATTTACTGTCACAATAAATGAAGTCTTAAAGAACGGTACGGGCTCGTACCTGGGGGCCGGGGATTCGATAACTCTCGAGAGAAAGGGCGGTCGCGTTCGTTATCCATCAGGACATATAAGTTGGTTCTACGTTTCCGGACAAGGTTTGCCTTTGCCGAATGCGCAGTATGTCCTCTTTCTTAAGGCAACTGACGAAGAACGATTATTCGATATCTTGACTGGCTACCAAATCCTCGATGGTCGGATCGAGCCATTGGACTACTCACCCGGGGTAGTTCATTTCGAGCGATATTCCGGGTCAGATGCAACGGCTTTTGTGAACGAGGTTCGGAGTACTATCGCCAGCGCTCAACCATAAACTCAACTCTTAGTAGCGCGTTATGCACAATCTCCCGCTCATTCGGTTTTCCCATCCGAAACTAGTAGTAGGTCTGTGTGTGACTATCCTCGTCTTAATGTCGTTAACTAGCACTGCTACTCTATTAGTGGAGGACTGTGTCACTCCGCCGCCATATAATCCCGGAAATAGCTCGTCCAAATGGGCACAAGGAGCTAACGTTACTGTTGTCTTTGACGAAGGTAGTAACTTTACGGACGCGGAGATAAGGGCAATGACGAGCGCAGCTCAAAGGTGGAATTCTGCGAACGGAACACCCGGGAACAGTTCCGGGGTAACTTTCGTCGGGTTCTCGAGGGGTCCAGCGCCCAGAGTGGGACCATTCACCAGATCTTGAAAGCGTTATGGCTCATGAAATTGGTCATACTTTTGGCCTGGGCAACTGTTATCCGGTACCTGGAAATCTGTCATGGGAGCGCCGGCGGCTTGTTACAGGGGTGCCGATGGCCAACCGGCTGGTTGTCTTTTGGGGCCGACCACCTGTGACAATGCGGCAGCCAAGCAATATGGCGGATATTCGGTGCCAACACCGACGCCCGCGCCGACACCAACACCGGAATGTCAGATAGAGTTCTGTAATCGCGGCGAATGGAGTTGTGATTTGGGCTGTTGCAAGCTTGCCGGCCGGTGTGTGCAATCTCCCATCTTAATAGATGTTGTCGGCAACGGATTTGATCTGAGCGATGCAAGCAGCGGCGTTAACTTCGATCTAAACAGTGATGGTACTGCGGAACGTTTGGCGTGGACTACGATGGACTCAGATGACGCGTTCCTCGTGTTGGATCGTAACGGCAACGGCCCTGTAGACAACGGCGCGGAGATGTTCGGCAATTTCACCCCGCAGCCTGATCCGCCGCCGGGAGTCGAGAAGAACGGGTTCCTGGCGCTTGCTGAATATGACAAGCCGACGAATGGTGGCAACGGCGACGGCGTGATCGATGGGAACGATTCGATCTTCGCTTCATTGCGTTTGTGGCAAGATACGAATCACAACGGCATCTCAGAGTCTGCTGAGCTTCAAACATTGCCCTCGCTCAACGTCGAGTCAATCTCTCTAAACTACAAAGAGTCCAAACGCACTGATCAGTACGGCAACCAGTTTCGCTATCGCGCCAAGGTTGACGACGCGCAGCACTCGCAGGTTGGCCGCTGGGCCTGGGATGTGTTCCTGGTGCACTAACCATCACAGATTCGAGTTTGAGAAAGTGGCACGGGCGTCACGCCCGTGAATCACGCGCAAGATGCGCGCTGCCACCACGCGCAAGATGTGCGTGCTACGATTGAGATCGCATTAGTTGCCTATGCCGCCTTCAGCCAGCTTCGTCACCGCCTCCAGCGTATCGATCTCTGCAACAGTTTTGTCCGGGCGCAGCCGCACGATGCGCGGAAAGCGCAGGGCATAGCCGCCCTTGTGCCGCTTTGATAGCTGCACGCGGTCAAAAGTTACCTCGATCACTATCCGCGGTTCGACCATGCGCACGCGGCCGTGAGCAAACTCCTGAATCGTGTGCGCGCGAAACCATTCGGTCATCTCGGCTATCTCAACATCAGTCAGGCCTGAATAAGCCTTGCCGATATTCAATAGCTCGCCGTCAGTTTCCGAACGGCGCACCGCAAAGGTGTAATCCGAAAGCACCTTGTGTCGTTTGCCGTGCCCGAGTTCCACGGTCGTGACTACGACATCGAGAGTGGCCAGCGCTTTCTTGAGTTTCAACCATTCGCGCCCGCGCCGGCCCGGTTTATAGAAAGACGCTGGGTCTTTGATCATCAAGCCTTCGTTGCCGCGCGCGCGGGCGGCATCGAACTCATCATCAAGTGCTGCGGCATCGTTGAATCGCTTTGCCCGGGAAAGTCGCACGGTTCCAGGGTTCAACCGCCCGCTACCCCGACGAGCCGGGGTTCTGACTACTTCTTCCAGTCGCGCCCGGCGCGCCTGTAACGGATCGTTTATTAAAACTTGCCCGCCCGCATACAAAAGGTCCCAGGCTACGAACACTACCGGCGTGCGGGCCAGCAAGTCCTCGCTAACGGTCTTTCGCCCCAGACGTTTTTGCAGATCGCTGAACGGCAGGATTTCTTCACCTCTGGCCGAAATGATCTCGCCGTCCATAATCACGTCGATCGGAAGTTCCGCCAGCGGCGCAAGCAGTTCGGGAAATCGGTTTGAGATTTCGTCGAGCGTGCGCGAATAGATTGCGACGCGTCCGTCTTGCACATGAGCCTGCCCGCGAATACCGTCGAACTTGTCCTCGACAAAGAATTCACCGGGCATGGTGCGCGCGATGTCACTGAGATCCGACGCGGGCGTTGCCAGCATCGACTTCAGCGGATGAAACAGACGCATTTCAACATTCTGCAAGTCGCCAGCGCGGGCACGCACGGCGGCCTCGCCAATGTCACCTCGCAGCATGTTGGCTAAAGAGACTTCGGCGAGCGGCTGTTTGAATGCGCTTGAGATGGCATCTTCGACCAGCCCTTCACGCAAACCGATGCGCAAATCACCAGAGAGAAGCTTGACCAGGTACTTCGCCTCCAACGGCGTCGCTTTCGACAAAACCTCGGTAAGCAGTTCAGTCTTGGCCTTCTTGCCGCGGGTCGCGCTCAGGCGCGCGAGCAGGCTTTCGGTTTCTCGAAGCGTCAGGCTCGGTTGGTTATCGGGCTTCGCTTCAACGAAAACTTCAAAGGCGACATCGCCGCCGTCGCCCCAGCGCGCGTAACGCGGGCCGAGGCTATCCAGCTCTACACCCGTCGACGCACAGAGCGCTTCGCTGAGAATGCTGCCGCCGACATTCGTCGTGCGCGCGTCGCTCAACGCGAACTGCTGGCCGGCAAAGTAGCGGGCGGCGCGAGCCAGATCTTCGTCGCTGAGCTGGGCAAGGTATTCACCGAGGAGCGCCGCCTTTTGAAGTTTCTTTGTGGTGGCGGCAACGGCTTCGGCGGTGCGCCCGAAGTGTTCGAGAGAGTATGGTGGCAGGGATTCAAGCTGGCTCATCGATCAAGACTTCATCAAATCCGTAGGCACGCGCACGGCCTGCGAGTCTTCCGGCGAATCGAATACTTCCGGATGGAGAATTCGCGCCAGGATTTCAATGCCGTCGACTACGCGCGGCCCGGGCCGGCTGAAATACGAAGTCGCATCGGTTGCCCAAACCGCACCGTTCTCTACCGCAGGCAGATCGTTCCAACCTTCAGGCAGGCGCGCGAACGGCAATTGGCGCAGAATATCTTCCTTGTAATAACCGCAGGGAATCAGCACGATGACTTCCGGCGCGTAGGCGCGAATTTCTTCAGCAGTCGTGGTCACACTGCGCTGGCCGGCTTTACCCAACGCGTGATCGCCGCCGGCGATTTCGACTTGTTCAGGGACCCAGTGACCGGGGGCAAATGGCGGCTCCAGCCATTCCAGCATCAGGACTCGCGGTCGCCGGGCGATTTGTTCCGCTCTTTCTCTAACGCGATCGAGCCGGGCTTGCAGGCTGGCAACTAGTTGATCGGCCCGGTCCACTCGATCGGTAAGTCCACCGACCAGGCGAATGTTCTCGAAAATTTCGGCGATCGTGTTTGGCTCCAGCGAAACCACGCGTACATCCGCTTCGAACATCCGCGCGGCCTGCTGGACGGTTTTGTAACTGACCGCGCAGACGTCGCACAGCTCCTGTGTCAGAATCAAATCAGGATTCAGCTCGCGCAGTTTTGCTTCATCCAGGTCGTAAATCGATCCGTGCCCGTCCAAATGTGCCAACTGTGATCGCACCGCGTGATCGATCTCCTTGCTCGTCATTGTTTCATGAGAGATCCGACTGGCAGTTAACCGCGGTTTGGCGCTAACCGAGGCTGGATAGTCACATTCGTGGGTGATCCCCACCAGCGCGTCTTCCAACCCGAGGGCGCACACAATCTCAGTTGTGGACGGTAACAATGAAACGATTCGCATTCCACTCGTCATGGGAAACCGTAGATTGCGTGAGGGGCGCTGGACTGTCAAGAAGGCAGGCCCATCTCTGGGGTTCTGTACGCGCCGTTGCTGTCCGCGTTACAATCCAATTCGCTGGCCGAAGCGTCAAACAGACTGAGACGGCCCCGATTAAGAATTAACGTCATGTATCTCTTTATCCTGGATTCAGTGGGCACTACGGAGTTGCTGGTAATCCTCGGCGCCGCGTTGATTTTCTTTGGGCCGCGCCGCCTGCCGCAGCTCAGCCGGCAACTGGGCAAGAGCTTGTCCGAGTTTCGCCGCGCTTCGGACGACTTCAAGCGCACCTGGGCGCGCGAAGTCAATCTGGAAAACGTTGAGAAAGGGGTCGAGCCACAGGACAATTCCATTCTCGATAAGGCGACCGAACGTATTCGCACCGCGCGCGAAGCCGCTGCGCGCGATTACGATCCGGTTGAGCCACAGGCTTCAGCAATTGCTCCGTCCATCACACCGGTTGATCCATCGCTGGTGCAACCGCGCGAAGAAATATCTCAAACGGATGGCACTCCGTCTGAACAGCCCACCAGCAAGCACGACTGGCTATGAAAAGTGAAACACAGACTTTGAAGTTTGTGTCACACGACCGCCATGCCCCGCCTAAGACCACGAAAAGCCAACCAGAGAACGGGACCCAACGAGGAAGAACTCGGCGGGCAGATGTCGTTTCTCGAACATCTGGACGAGCTGCGCACTCGTTTGATTCGCAGCATGATCTTTGTCTTTGCTGCGGCTTTGCTTTGCTGGTTCGTCTCTGATCGCATCTACAATTTCCTGGCGCGGCCGGTGCAGCGCGCGCTGGCCGAAGCGCACCAGCAGCGGCGCGTGACCATTGCCGGTCTTGCCGGCCAGGTCTCTACGGTTCCGCTCAGCTCGCTGCATCTGAACGACAAGCTTCGCTTTGTTTTCCCGGAAGCCGTCTACCTGGGTCCGGCTTCAATTCCGGCCGGCGCGTCGGTCATGGCGCGGGTCGACAAAGACACTCAGGGCAACATTGGTCTCTTCACTGACGAGCCGCTGTCCGCGGGCAATGATATCGTTCCCAAAGATGTGAAGTTGCCAATTGATCTAAGCAAGGGATACGACGCGCTCACCGACATCAATCAAAAAATGGTCGTGAATACGGCGGTAGAGCCTTTCGCGCTGTTCGTGAAGGTATCTCTGTACGCCGCCCTGGCGCTCTCTGTTCCGTTTTTGCTGTGGCAGATTTGGGCGTTCGTTTCGCCCGGCCTTTACCCGCACGAACGCAAATACGTCACGCCTTTCATTGGCTTGTCCACTGTCTTTTTCATTCTCGGCGCGGCCACTGCTTACTATTTGATCTTTCCGCCGGCGGCAAAATACCTGCTCGGCCTGGGCCAGGACTTTCGCCTGCTGCTGAAGGCTGACGACTATTTCGATTTCATCATTCTGTTGATGCTGGGAATGGGCCTGGTGGCTCAAATGCCCGCCATCACTTACGTGCTGGCGCGCATCGGCCTGGTAACCGCCGGATGGATGCTGCGGATCTGGCGGACTGCGGTCGTCGTCATTTTGATCGTGGCCGCGGTCCTGTCTCCGACCAACGACGTACCGAATATGTTGCTGTTCGCGGCACCGATGTTTGTTTTGTACGTCATTTCCGTCCTGGTAGCCTGGATTTGCGGGCGAAAACGCCATGCCGGCTAGAGCCCCCATTTTCCATATGTCATTTGCCATTTTTCATTTCCCATCAGATTCGGCCATACGACGGCCCAACGACAATGACCAGTGTGAAATGGAAAATGCCGGTTTCAGTTCCAAAGGGGGCAACTGCCTGCCCTTTTGACCGCATCTTGACTCTGGTTCGCGCCAAATCTAGAATTCATTATTCGATTCCGAGAGTCCGCATAATTGTTCAGCCAGAACGAACGCGCAACCATTAATTTTTTCCGAAGCTTTCGCAGGAGTAAATCGTTATGTCATACCGCAGATCGGACCGCTTGGCCGTCGCTCTTTTAGCCCTCGCCTTTGCCGCGCCTTCCAGCCTGGCACAAAAGAGCAAGAACGATCAGCGTCAGGATCCTTCTGAGAAGCCGCGCAACGTAAAGCCGGAACTTAAGAAGGCCTACAAGGACTGGCTGGACAAAGACGTCGCCTACATCATTACCGACGAAGAGCGGAAAGCCTTCAAAAAACTGGAAACCGACGATGAGCGCGAGCGCTTCATCGAAGAGTTTTGGCGCCGGCGCGATCCCGATCCGGACACCGACGAAAACGAATATCGCGAGGAGTACTACGAGCGCATCGCCTATGCCAACGAGCATTACGCCTCTGGCATCCCGGGCTGGAAAACCGATCGTGGCCGCATTTATATTACCTGGGGCAAACCGGACGAGATCGAAAGCCATCCGTCGGGCGGTTCCTATAACCGGGAGTCTTACGAGGGCGGCGGCTCAACTTCGACCTATCCGTTCGAGCGCTGGTTCTATCGTTACCTGGCCGGGGTAGGTTCAGGCATCGAGATCGAGTTCGTCGATCCGACCGGCAGCGGCGAGTACCGCATTGCGCGCAACCCCGACGAGAAGGATGCTTTGCTGCACGTTCCCGGAGCCGGACTGACCATGGCAGAAGAGATGGGACTGTCTGATAAGGGTAATCGCATCGCTAATATGGGCGGCATTGGCAACCCGAATTACACCCGAGAAGCCGACAGCCCCTTCTCGCGACTGCAGTTGCTCGCCGATTTGAGCCGGCCGCCGCAAATCAGGTTCAATGATCTGGCTTCGGCTGTGAATACCCCGGTCATCGAGGACAACCCGCTCGCCTTTGATGTCCGGGTAGACTTTTTCCGCCAATCCGACGAGCGCGTCATCACTGCCTTTACCATCCAAACTGACAACCAGAACCTGGTGTTCCAGGACAGCGGGGGGTTGCAACAGGCGCAACTCAATATATTTGGAAAGATCACCCACGTTTCCGGTCGTCGTGCGGGCATCTTTGAAGATCCGGTGATCACCAGGGCGACCCCGCAGGAGTTAACCGAAGCCAAAGACCGCAAGTCGGCCTACCAAAAAGCAGTCGCGCTGCAGCCCGGCAGGTATCGGGTTGACGTGATCGTTCGCGATATCGCCTCGGGCGCTACCGGCGTACGCCATGTTGGATTCGAAGTGCCCAGATACGATCCGGCTAAACTGTCTACCTCAACGCTGATCCTGGCTTCAAAACTGGAGGGGCTCGGCGATCAACCCGCGGTGGGCATGTTTACAATCGGTAACGTCAAAGTGATTCCCAACGTGTCCGGTGCTTATCATCGCGGCTCGCCAGTGGGAATCTACATGCAGATTTACAACGCCGGAATCGATCAGACGACGCTGCGACCTTCAGTCGATGTCGAATATGCGTTGCTGAAAGACGGCAAAGAGATCTTCAAACAGGCTGAGGATTGGCGCGGTAACAGCGACTCTGGACAGCGTCTGACGCTGGCCCGCCTGCTCGACTCTCGCAATCTGAATCCAGGCGACTACAGCATTGAAGTTCGCGTGCGCGATCGCGTCAGCGGACAGTCACTGGTGCAGACAGCGAAATTCACAGTTCTAGCTCGGTAGGTTCTTTGCGGCCGGCTCTCGATAACCAAGACTGCGCGCTGGCGGACAGGATGTCCGCGCGCCATAGAACTCTTCAATAGCTCGATCTCACCGTGCTCAGCTTGGTGTTGCCTTGCACTGA
>Ga0137403_10010140_pt1 | contig 10439 bp, 6 predicted proteins | sample CZOMad2_1_16fung_FD_122057 | JGI IMG/M metagenome (GOLD analysis project Ga0137403, IMG submission 122057) | Vadose zone soil fungal communities from Angelo Coast Range Reserve, California, USA - CZOMad2_1_16fungal (Hybrid Assembly) | ecosystem: Environmental > Terrestrial > Soil > Vadose zone... | reverse complement strand
TCTTGCTGAATGTGGGGAATATAGCTGTCCCCGTAATGATAGGAGTAATGAAACTCGGCAAAGGTATCGTAATGCGGGGGACGATCGACCCGCACATCGTAAACTCGAATTTTTTCCAACGGCTGCAGATCATCGTAAACGATCATCCGCCGCGTCCCGACAATGGTCATCTCCCGAACCTTGCGCGGCTCCAGCCAACTACTTTGGATGGTCGCGAATTTCTTGTTACGGAAGGAAAGCGAAAGATTTGTGACGTCTTCAATTCCCGCGGTTACGTGCGCGTTGCCCTGGCAGTTCACTGTCAGTGGCAATTCGCCAAGAATATGCAAGATGATGGAAATATCGTGCGGTGCCAGGTCCCAAACGACGTTGATGTCCTTTTGAAATAATCCGAGATTGAGGCGGCGCGAGTTGATGTAGCGAATGTCGCCAATATCGCCGGCGTTAATGATATCGCAGATTTTCCGCACGGAAGCCGAGTAGAGAAAAGTGTGGCCGCTCATCAGCACGACACCTTTTTCGTCGGCGATTTCGATCAGCTCCTCGCACTCCGCCGAAGATGCAGCGAGCGGTTTTTCCACCATCGTGTGCTTGCCGGCGAGCAAGCTCGCTTTGGCAAGATTGTAATGATAGGCAACCGGTGTGGCGATGGCGAGGGCATGGACCTCAGGATCGCTGATTAAGATGGCGGCATCGGTGTGCGCATCGACGTCAGAATACAGCGTGCGCAAATGGCGCAATCGACTCTCATTGATGTCACAAATTGCCTTGAGACGGCAACTGGTGAGCGTCTTGAAATTACGGACGAGGTTCGGGCCCCAGTAACCGCACCCGATTACCCCAACATTAATGGGTGATGACATTTTCGGCCGCTTAAGTCTTTACCGGCGGGGTTGGTTGAGCGCTGGAACGCGACGATGGCTGCACAGAGTCGGAAAACTGGCCGACGATCGCAGGCAGAGTTCGCAGGATGATCTTAAGGTCCAGTGAAAGGGCAATGTTGCGCGAGTAAAAGATATCCATCTCGATCATTTGGCGGAACGTTGTCCGGTTCTTGCCATTGACCTGCCACAGTCCGGTGAGGCCTGGGAGGGCGTTTACACGCGCGCGCTGTTCCGGTGCATAACGTTCAAATTCACCAACCGTGCAAGGTCGCGGTCCGACCAGACTCATTTCTCCTTTCAGCACATTGAAGATTTGTGGCAACTCATCGAGACCAGTCGCTCTCAAAAACTTCCCGCCCAGGATGAGACGTGGATCTCCGGTAGCGTCGAGTTTGATCATCGGGCGATCGCTAACGATCAAATGCTCGAGGTAAGCCTCATGAATATGAGTCTCAGCGTTCACCTTCATGGTGCGAAATTTTATGAGCATAAAGCGGCGGCCCTTGAATCCGACCCGCGGCTGCTGGTAAAAAATAGGCCCGGGCGAAGTGACTGCGACCCACAGTGCGACCAACGTCATTATCAGCAGCCAGACCGGGAATAGGAGCGTAACCATGGCCAGATCGATAAATCTTTTCCATTTAGGCAAGGCGGCCGCGAGTTCCTCGCGCGAGTACGGATTCGAAGGAAGCCTCGTCTCGGAATCGCCGCCGTGAACCCGTGCCACTTCGGTGACGAGTTGATGAAGAAAACGAGTAACCTCAGCGGCCTCTTCTCCATTGCCCGATGTGACGCGATTCATACGCGGTTTACGATTCGATTTTGGAATTTCGTTTGTTCTGCCTTCCATCATTTTTTTCCGTTTTTCCTGCCCGACCGATCCGAGGGATCGAGACACGCTGCCGCCCGTGGTTGCTGGCGTCATTTTCTAGCCAGAACCTTCCCCACTAAAGGTCGCGGTCACTCTCCCACGCGGACACGCTATAATTTCCACGCTTACTAGAGCTACAACTTTAACGATTTCTCGTCAATAGTTTTCGCTCTTATTTTTTAGGCTTTTTAGGTTTCTCTAGAAAGAACAGTAGCAGTCATTACTACGGACGTTAGGTCGCAGCAATGGGACCTTGGTCCTATTCCGGCTAACAAGCCTACAGCTCGCTTTTTATTAAACTGCCTCTCAACAAATTCGTTGCGCTCGAATCACGCGGTCGTCTCCCCCCAAGCCAAATTCACCGGCAAACTCATCCAACGCTCCCCGCACCCTTTCGCTACAGTGAACCCAATGGCGCCCCATACCTTTGCAACTAAATTTGCACCCAAAAGATCGCAATCGGCGCGACGGAGATACCCGGTAAAAGCCCATTACGTCGTCACGGATCACTCCAATATCCATAGCGACGCGCATGCCACAATTAGCCATGAACAAAACTTTTGCACTTTTCCCGTTGGAGAGCGTCCGTGGTCGATAGTGATACAAAAGCGGGCGACCAAAAATATGAGCGGACACGTGATCGGAACAAAGGATGGTGTGCTGAGCGAAAATGTGCCCCCCGGCGCGGTCGATGACGATGAGTTCACACGAGTTAGTATCTAAACTTTGGAAGCAGCGGGTGAAATCTTGTGTCTTGCCCTTAAAAAAGCACGCCAACTTGGAAACCAGTAAGGCTCTCGCGCCTCCGCAACCAATACTTTGTTACTCTAAGCGCTATACTTTTTAGGTATGCGCCTGACGACTCGAGAGCAAATAACTCCATCCGTACAGCCCGCCCACATTCACAAACGTCGCTGCTCCGAATTCTGGCCATGGCCAAATCGCCGCTGCAAGTTTGCGACGATCTATTGCGCCAGATCCCTCGAAATTCCGATTTTGCCGCAGGCGCATCGTAGCGACCTAGAAGCAGATTTCCCATATTACTGTGGACAAAAATGAGCCGCGCCGCGGATCGACGCCCGCGCGCGCGGCTCAGAGCATGGCTACTACTTCGTGCGGAAAGCTTTTACGTGACCGAGGTCAGCGAGGTCAGAAAATTTCTTGTCGATTTTCCTTGATAGCCTAGCCGCCCGCCTTGCCGCACAGCAGATTGAAACCGCCGTGCGGGACTGGCGAGTGATTACTTCTCCTTGCGATGCATCGGCGGTCCGCCGCCGACGCCGCCTTTGGCGTCTTTGTCCGGCGTCAAATCGGGGATGTCTTTCTTATCTGGATCAGGATTTTGTGTTTCACCCATTTTAAATGGGTTTCCTGTTGGCTTTGTAGCCAGGCTGCACAGCGGGATTGAACCGCCGTGCGCTGGCGAGGTGATTACTTTTGCTTCACTGGCGGCATGTAGCTGCCGCCTTTGGCGTCTTTGGTCGGCTTCAGATCACGCACTTCAACTTGCGGTTTGTCTTTTTTCTCTTCGCTCATATTACCTTTCTTAGTTGTTTTTTTGGTTTTGGGTTGTGTTAGTCGCGCCGAATAGTTGCTGCCCCCCGACGACCTTCTCGTCTGGGATCAGGTCGTCCAAACGGATCAGCTTATCTTTGGAACGCTTCTGCCGTTGAGCTCCACGCTCCCCGGAATCTGCGTCCTTTTTTTCCTTCGACGAACTCACATGCGCCCTATTACCACTATCCGTGCCATGTGATTTTAGCCTTCAGGTTCTTCCGCAATTTGCAGTTTCTGATCGATATCTAATGACTTGTTCAACAGTTCCTTACATTCCTAATACCATTAACTAAAATTCTGCTCCTATCATTTTGATGGGATTTGAACATGGCCCAGAATCTAGGCCATCTGGTATCGTTTCGATCGCAGTCGGATCAGTTATGATCCAGCTCGCGTAAATGCCGGCTCAGGGTGGCACGTGAGATGCCAAGAAGCTTCGACGCGCGCCGCTGATTTTGGTTCGCCTGTTTATAGACAAAACGCACGTGACGTTTTACTGCGCTTGCCAACGAGAGATCGCCGCGGTCGTGATTAGGATGCGCCTGGCTCACACTTTTCTCCGACGAATTCGCGGATGTTTGTAGCGGCTCGAGGTCGGGCGGAAAATGAACATGCTCGGGCATGATGACATCACCGTCGCAAAACAAAGTCATCGTTCGCACGGTGTGACTGAGCTCGCGTAAATTTCCGCGCCAATCGTGCATCAACAAACAATCCATCGCCGCGGGATGAATCGCGGTGATCTTTTTTCCCAGCCGCAAAGCAGACGCTTTCAGCTCGTTCGCGATTAATCCGGGCAGCTCTTCCCGGCGATCACGTAACGCGGGAATCAAAATCGTCAGACCATTCAGGCGATGATAAAGATCTTCGCGAAATTTCCCCTGCCGTACCCGATCACGCAGCGAAACGTTGGTTGCGCAAATGATCCGAGCATCTGTCTCCAACATCCGTTCGGAACCGAGCCGCTCGAACTCGCCATACTCGAGCACGCGCAAAATCTTTACCTGCGCCAGCGGACTCATGTCCGAAATTTCGTCAAGAAAAATTGTCCCGGCGTTGGCGAGCTCGAATTTTCCTTTCACTGCTTGTTGCGCCCCGGTGAACGCGCCTTTTTCGTGACCAAAGAGCTGACTCTCGAGCAACGTATCGCTCATGGCCGAGGCATTGAACGAAATGAAAGGCCCCTCGACACGCGCGGACGAATTGTGAATAGCCTGCGCAAGCAAAGTTTTTCCAGTGCCGGTTTCGCCAAGCAGAACGATGGGGACATCTGATTTTGCTGCGAGCTTTGCCAAACTGATGCAACGAGTCATCCCCGCGTTCGTCGTTCGCAGATCTTCAACTTTCAGACTGGTGAGGCGCGGTTGCATCAATTCCGTAATCCTTCGCGTAATTGCCGGATCGGCTCGAAGGCATATTCAATCAATGTCCGGCTTCCCACCCGAATCCGCGCTTCGCCTTTCATTCCAGGCCGTAACGAAAGATGGTGTCGATTTGCCGCTTCATCCAGTGATGCCAGCCCAACGAAATACTGACCGCTCGCCCCCGCAACCGCGGACGGGCTCACCCAATCGAGCTTTCCGCTGAGCGCGCCGTAGCGTTGATACGGGTACGCTTCGAAGAAAAACCGCACCGACTGATCCGATTTTAATTTCGCCAGGCCGGACTCATTCAGCATCAAGCGCGCGAGCGGTTTGGCGTCTTGGCGTCCAAGCTGACAAAGCTCCTGCCCACTTTGCACAACGCTGCCGACATTGCGCTGGGCCAGCGAAAGGATGACGGCGTCGTAAGGTGCGCGAATTGTCAGCAAGCTGCGTTGCGAATTTTCGAGGTCAACTTTCAAAGCGCCGAGTTTCATCTTCAATTTCTGCACTTCGCCGGCTTGTTCCGCGCGCTTGCGTGAATTCTCATTTCCCAGTTGTTGCCGCTCCAGTTTCACCTGCTCGAGCGTACGTTGGGCAACGGCTTGATCTTTCTCCGCTCCAGCGGCCTCGAGCTGAAGCTTGATTAAATCGATCTGTGAAAAACCGCCGCTTTTCGAAAGCTTCTCCAGCCGATTTAGCAAATCGCGATTGCTGGCAGTTTGCTTCTCGCGAAAGCGCAGCTCGCTTTCCGCCTGGGACACTTGCGCGTTCTTAATGTTTGCCTCGGCGGCGTAGGCTTCGTCCATTTTCGCCAGGGTCAGTTCCTGTGTATGCAAATCTTCCGTTAGGGTTTGCAGCTGCATATCGAACGCCCGAATCTCGTCCGACCGCAGGACAAATAGTTCCGCGCCGGCTGCAACCGTTTGCCCTTCGGTAACGGAAACCCGATTCACCGTGGCGAGGCGTGGCGACTGAATCGGATCGGCCCCGTCGCGCGGGACGAGGACAAAGGCGACGTGCTCCGTTTCGGGAAGGTGGACAAAAATGCCTGCCAACAGCGCGATGATAAAAAGCCAGATCAACCACCAACCCATAAAACGAATGACTTTCGGCGGCGGATCCTGCGGAAGCATCTCCGATTCGGTTTCAAACGAGCTGGGCGAGTAGGTTTCCGAGCTCATCCGCCGACACCCATTTGCTGACTGGACAAATAAAAATACAAACCGCGTTGCGCCATCAGCTCATCGTGCGAGCCAATTTCGGCCACGCTGCCTTTTTCCATCACGATAATTGAGTCGGCCTCTCGAATCGTGCTCAAGCGATGCGCAATTGCGATGGTAGTGCGTCCGGCCATAATGCGGCCGAGATTATTTTGGATCGCCCGCTCCGATTCCGTATCGAGCGCACTGGTTGCTTCGTCGAAAATAAGAATCGGAGGATTGTTATAAATGGCACGCGCAATCGCGACGCGTTGCTTTTGTCCACCCGAGATCGCGAGACCAGACTCGCCGATTTTCGTCTCATAACCCATCGGCAGCCGCATAATGAAATCATGCGCCGCTGCAGCCTGGGCGCTGGCGAGGACACGATCGAGGTCGGGCTCCGGGTCGCCGAAGGAAATATTGCGCGCGATCGTCTCGTTAAACATGTGGTTTTCCTGAAGCACCATTCCGATGTGACGGCGCACATCCCGATAATTCAGATTCTTCAGATCGACATGATCGAACAGGATCGTGCCTTCCGTCGGTTCGAGGAGACCGGCGATCAGTTTCACCAACGTGGTCTTGCCACAGCCACTTCGCCCGACGAATGCGATCATGCGGCCAGCCGCCAGATCGAGCGTGATGTTGCTTAAAATATTGGGCGCTTCCGGGCCGCCATATCTGAAACAGACATTGCGCAATTCGATCCTGCCTTCCAGGCTGTGCACTGGCGTTAATCGCGAGCGATCGCGTCCCTGTTCCGGTTCCTGCTCGAAGATATCGTTGAGCCGGTTCATTAAAACGGCAGCGAGCTGAAGATTGTCCCAAACGCCGAGGGCGCGCAGGATCGCGGCGTAAGCGATCGCCGTCAGCGAGCTAAAGGCGACGAAGCCGCCAACGCTGAGATGACCATTGATAACCTGGTTCGCGCCCACCCACAGAAAAATCGCGGTCGAGACCAAGCCGATGGTTTGCAGCACGCTGTCGTAAGACATGACCACGAAATTGGAACGAAAAATCTTTTTCGAAACGGAAAGAAACTCGTTCAACATCGCATCGCGGAAGACCGACTCGGCCGAGGCAGCTTTGACTGCTTCGATCCCTTTGATAGCATCAATTTGATGCGAACTATATTTTCCCTGGCTCTCCTCAACCTCGGCGAAAAGTGGTCGCAGAACTTTGAGCGAGAAATACATTAAACCGGCATAGAGTGGCACGGTGGCAAGGAAGGCCAGCGTGAGCCACGCGCTGTAGAGCGCCATCAACACCACCGCCCCAAGCAAATGCACCATCGCCAATAACGCAGCGACGCCATGTTGCACCGCGAATTGGCGGACCTGGCGTGCGCCATCGAGCCGGCGTTGAATATCGCCCGTCCTCCGGCTGGTAAAATAGCTCATCGGCAAAGAGAGAAGCTGCCGGCTAAGAAAATCGAGAATAGCGGTATCGAGCCGTACCGCGGCAAAGGCGAGCAAATATTCCTGTGCGATCGCTGCCAGTTGCACAAAAATAATCGCGGCAAGCATGCCGAGAATAATGATCTTGAGAAGGCCGAGATCATTCTCAACGATTACCTTGTCCACCACCATCTGGGTGAAAACCGGGAAAAGCAGTTGCAGAAAACTGACCGCAACAGCAAGTCCCAGCACCTGCAGCAAAATCTTGCGGAACTTTGCCAGGAACGGCCAGACCCAGGCCAGGCTTGGTTTGCTCTCCGGGGCCTGTTCGAAGGCAATCGTGTAATCAAACAATGCCGCGTAGCCCGACCACTTTTGCTCAAATTCTTTCCGTGGAATTTTGCGTAACCCCAGCGCCGGGTCGGCCACGCGCACGTGCATTTCGTCGACGTCGTAGAGCGCCATCCAGTGATTGCCTTCCCAGTGCACAATCGCCGGCAGGGGCATCACCGGAAGATTGCGAAGCGAAACCTTCAACGCTCGCGCCGCCAGACCGAGCTCGACCGCCGCGCGACAAAGTGCTTTCAAACTGGTGCCATCAGTAGCGGTGTGACAGAGCTGCCGGATGCGGGCGAGGCTGACCTTGCGCCCGAAGTGGCGGCAGATCATGCCCAGACTGGCCGCGCCGCAGTCCATTTCATCGATCTGCGTGATGTGCTCGAATTTGCGGATGCGTTGCTTCCTTTTCCGGAAATGTCCCTCGTCGTCGGCAAAGGGCGCCTCCGCGCCCTCCTTTTCCTTAACTGCGAATTTTCCATCGAGCGCGACTTTGTTGTGCGCCAGCGTTTCGGCCGGAACCAATTCCTCCGTGAAATCGAGGGGGACGCGCGCTTCGGCTTTCGCTTTGTATTGCGCCAGCCGTTCCTCCAGCAACTTGCCGAATTCGGGATAGCTCTGCTTCAAACTGCGCACCGCATCCGGATCGAGCGCGAGAAGATCACAATCCGAATATGCTTCGACCGAGGCCGCGCGCGGCGAGCCGTTCAAAATCGAGAGCTCGCCAAAAAAGTCGCCATCCCGATAAAATGCGAGGTTCACCTGCGCGCCATTGTTCTGCGTAAAAGCGCGTGCCCGTCCCTTCTCCAGGATGTACATCGGTCCAGCGGAGTCGCCCTCCTTAATAATAAGGTTGCCCTTTTGAAATTGAACTCGCTCGAGTTTCTCGATCACTCCTCGAAGCGCGAGAGTCGGCAGTCGCCCGAAATTACTAAATTCGTAGAGGAAACTCTGCAGCGTGTGCGCGCGTCGCGTCACCTGCATGTACTCTTTTAATTCTGGAGCCGTTTCGGTGAGCGCGAGAAACTCGGCCCGATCAAGTCGCAATACTTCCACCGAGGTGCTACAACGAACCGTCGCCGTCCGCGTCCCGCCTTCCGTTAGGGCCGCCTCGCCGAAGCTGTCTCCGGGCCGAAGCGTGGCCAGAACAATCTCCTCGCCGTTGCTCGCTCCCGATTTCACCACGCGGGCGCGTCCCGAAATCAATATATAAAAGGCGCTGGCGGGCTCGCCTTGTTTGACGATCAAATCGCCAAAGTCATGCCGCTCCTCCTGAAGCAGCGACCGGATTTTCTCGAAATGCTCGTCGGGTAGAAACCGAAAGAGAGCGGAGCGCCGCAGCAAATCGACATCTTTTACGTTCATTCGCTCGGAGGCAGGAAGAACTTCCAATCAATGTATTTGCTTAGCAACTCATTGAAACAGCGGTTGATAATTCGGCTCTCCAGGCGCGCGCGAATAATCGGGTCCTGCAAAGACGGTTCCGTTCGCGTTTTCACCCGCCAAACTTCGAAAGCGTCGCCTCGCGGAATGGGATCGAACAGTGTTCCGGCCTTTACACTCAAGAAGCGTTGCTGCTGCTCCGAGGGAATGTCCTCCAGCAAAACTTCGCTGTGGTGAAACGGATACCGGCTTTCGTCGGCGACTTCGCTCATTTCCATGCCGTCGCTCCGCACACAGGCAACCACTTCCGCCGCAGCGTCGCGTGAATCGACTTCCACTGTCTCGAGCTGAAAGCGCGTGAGATTTAGCTGCATCGGTCGTAGCTCTTTCTGGAGCGCCTGTTCCGTAAGAATTTGCGAAACACGCCGCTGGTAGACCGCCTCGGCAGCGAGGATTTCGTCGAGCCATTCCTGGTCACGGCCAAGCTGCGCCAGCCAATCAGCTAGTTCGGCCTGATCAATTTTCGCCGCCACCAAGAGTCGGGCGCGCGCCTCACCCACGCTTGCGTTTTTATCACCCGCTTCGTCCGCTTGCACCGCAACCCGATAACTTAGTCGTTCCGCCATACGATCCAGCGAGCCTGAGAGGATCAGATCAACCAGAAAAAGATCTCTCTCTTCCGGCGACGCCGTTTGATAGCTGGATTTGGGCGGACCGACCGTGCCGCTGTAAGAGCGGCCCCAGTATTGGCGAGCAAAATATTCACTGAATTCGGTCAAAGAAACTCCGCGATCCTCCAGCCAGCGCTCGGTTTCCTCCGCCGTGATCAGGTCATGCTTGTAACGAAACGCAATCGCCGCAGAATCGAGCGCGGAATCGTCCAGTTCCAATTCCCGTTCGTTCGCCAGACGATCGCACTCAGCCACGCGCAAAAAATCTTTCCACAAGGGATCGATTTCGCCACGCACCAGCGCGCAATCGACTACTTCTTTGGTGGTGAATCCGCGTTCGCCGCTCGAAAAAATCACTCGATTCTCTCGCGTGATTGGCTGGCTGACTGGCATCGTTCTGAACGTAGCGGATCAAAAAACTCGGCCGCTTCCGTCCCCAATCCCATGGTGAGTTGTCGATTCCCCGACCATTATTTCCCAGATGGTTGTCTCAGATTCACGCGGCACTGTCTCAAATTTAGGCCAGCGAAGTCAATAATTAACTGCCGGCGTTTTTCTTCCAAAGTCGGTCCCGCAAACCCGAACTCCGCTCTATTTTTCGTTCGATTGTTTGCCTCAAGATGTGCTCGGTGGCCCACACTTCCACTGTCTCACGCACCCTCGTGACTCCTGTATAAAGCAGCTCGCGCGTCAACAGCGGCGCGTCTCTTTCGGGTAAAATAAGCAGCGCATCACGAAACTCCGATCCTTGGCTCTTGTGAACGGTCAAAGCAA
>Ga0137403_10010139_pt1 | contig 10439 bp, 11 predicted proteins | sample CZOMad2_1_16fung_FD_122057 | JGI IMG/M metagenome (GOLD analysis project Ga0137403, IMG submission 122057) | Vadose zone soil fungal communities from Angelo Coast Range Reserve, California, USA - CZOMad2_1_16fungal (Hybrid Assembly) | ecosystem: Environmental > Terrestrial > Soil > Vadose zone... | reverse complement strand
GAACAATTTGACGAAGCTGGTCAGCAGCAAATTGACACCCGTTCCGATATCTATGCTTTGGGGGTCACGTTCTGGTACTTGCTGACAGGACACACACCGTTTGCGAGCCGCTCCATTGAGGAAATTCGAACAAAGCAAACGCAGCAACTTCCACTGGAACAACTCAAGAGCGTGCACGCACCACCGCAGGTGGCCGCATTGTTGAAGTCGATGTTAGCTGCCGATCCTGCGAGGCGACCGCAGACGGCGCGCGAACTCCTGTCGGTCATCCACCGTTGCTACACAAAATTCAGCACCGAAGCGCGTTCACGTCGGAAGCGATTTATGCGAGTCATTGCCGGAGCGATTCTCGTTCTCGGGGCGATCGCATTTGGAACCTGGCTGTATCAACGCGTCCAATCTTCGGCCCAGATCGAACGATCGATCGCGGTTTTGCCGTTTGAAAATCTCGGTCCGGATAGCGAGAACACTTATTTCACCGTAGGAATGCAGGATGAGATCACGGGCGATCTGGCCCGCTTGGGCGGTTTGAAAGTTATCGGGTCACAAAGCACACGCTCGTACGTGCCGGGTAAGGAACGTAATCTCCGAGAGATTGGGCGTGAGCTTGGAGTGAGACACCTGCTGCAAGGAACTGTTTCGAGAGACAACGATCAGATGCGCGTGGCGTTACACCTTGTCGATCTTCGCGACAGCGGCCGCCCTTGGAGCGAAACCTATGAACGTCCGAAGAAAGATGTGTTCGCCCTCCAAAGCGAAATCACCCAAGCCGTCGCCGCGCGATTAAATGCACGCCTGTCGCCTAGCGAGACTGTTGCGCTTAACGAGCCGCGAACGGCCGATTTGGGCGCCTATGATCTTTACCTTCGCGCTCAGGCTATCGGGCGGCTGGTAAAAGATACCGCCGAAGAGGCTTCCGCGACAGAGCAAAGAATTTCCCTTCTCAGTGACGCGGTAGATCGCGACCCGAAATTTGTGCTCGCTTACTGTGCGCTAGCGAAGGCTTACGACACTCTCTACCAGACAAAAGACATCACGCCGGTGGGCGAGCGAACCGTCGATTACCGCGCACTGGCTGAAGTCGCCTTGGAAAAGGCGCGACGCGTGGCGCCCGACTTTGGCCCGGTGCACCTCGCTTTGGCAGACCATTTCGTCGTGGCTCTCAATGATCTCGAGCAAGGCCGTCTGGAAATAGATCTTGCGCGCCAGACGATGCCAAATAGCGCCGCACTCGAGATGACTGCCGGATTGATTGCGCGTCGTCAAAGTCGTTGGGATGATGCTCTGCGCGCCATCGAGAAATCCGTTGCGCTTGAGCCACGCGCTACAGAGAATCTTTTTACTCTCGCGAATACGTACCGTCTCGTGCGCCGATACGATCGCTTCGACAGTGTGATGACAAGGTTGCTGGGAGTATTGCCGCCAGATCGCTCAGCGACCTACCGAGTGTTCCGCACTTTCGGTCCGCTGGAGAGTGAAGGCGAGCTCGGCCCACTGCGTGGAGCTGTCGCGACTGTCACACCCGAGGAGGACGCGAGTGGAGCGATCAGAGATTTGCACAATCTGATTGTCGCACTTTGGAACCATGATCCCGATTCAGTATCGCGGATTTCCGCACGGGCTGCCGAGACCACGTTTGCGTTCAATGGCGTGAAATATCCGAAAAGCTGGTACGAGGGTCTGGCCGCGCGAATGCGTGGTGACAAGAAAGGCGCGGAGGCCGCCTTTGCCACAGCTCGTATCGAGGTTGAAAAAGCGGTGTCGGCCGACGCGTCTGATGGCCGTGGCTTGAGTTTGCTCGCGATGATCGACGCCGGCCTTGGACGTCAAGAACAGGCTGTTCAGGAAGCAGAACACGCTTGCGATTTGGAGCCCTTCGAGAATTTCGGACAAAACGCGCCGATCGTGCGTTGCAATTTGGCCGTCGTCTATGCATGGAACGGTCAACTCGATTTCGCAATTTCAGAATTAGATCAACTGGTAAACAGGCCCGCGGGATCCAATCTGCCCGCCCAGGCAACTTACGGTGATTTTCGGCGAAACCCTTTATGGGACCCGCTTCGCAACGATCCACGCTTCACGGCGATCATGAAGCGACTCGCGCCCGCCGCATCTCGCTGAACCCGACCGGTGCTGCCTCGCTCCCATCGAGGAAGCCAGTCGATGTGATTTCCATCGCGCGAGCCGCGCCTGCCGAACTTTTCTTGAAATTTAGGGCTTTGAATTCGGGAGATAAGAACGTCAACCAATTCACCAACAACGTGGAACCCAAGTCGCCGTCACAAACATTCAGATTTTTTAGCTTACTAACTAATAAGGAGAGAAAAGAAATGGGAACGCCAAATATTGCAGACAAAGTGGTAGTAATCACCGGAGCCAGTAGCGGCATCGGAGAGAGCACGGCAAAGCTACTGGCCCGACACGGAGCGAAAGTGGTTCTAGGTGCCCGGCGTAAAGACCGGTTAGACGCAGCGGTGAAAGAAATTTCCGCCGCAGGTGGTAAGGCCATTAGCGCCGCTGTTGATGTAACCAAGCGTGCGGAAATGAAGCGGCTCGTCACAGCCGCGGTCGACGGTTTTGGGCGAGTCGATGTGATCGTAAATAACGCCGGGATTATGCCCATCGCACCGATCGATGCTCTTAAGGTCGAAGAATGGGACCGCATGATCGATGTGAATCTCAAGGGTGTCTTGTACGGAATAGCCGCGGTGCTGCCAATCATGCAAAACCAAAAGCAGGGTCACATCATTAATCTCGCTTCCGTTTTCGGTATCAAAGTGTTCGCACCCGGTGGAGTCGTTTATTGCGCCACGAAGTCCGCGGTGCGCGCATTGACTGAAGGTCTTCGGATCGAACTACACACCCAAAATATCCGCTGCACAATGCTCTCGCCTGGTGCGGTAGCCACAGAACTTCCGGAAGGTAGTTCGGACGAAGCGACCAGAAAGAATTTGCGCGAGTTTTATAAAACGACAATGGCGATTCCGGCCGAGTCAATCGCGAGCGCAATCGCTTACGCAATCGAGCAACCGGCGGATGTAGAAATCGATGAGATCGTTATCCGACCCACTGCCCAGGATTTCTGAGGTAGCCAATGAACCGGTAAACAGCGACGATAGACAAAGCCACAGCCAAGGGAAAAACTATGCCACCTGCTGCACCGACAACCCGCCCCCCTTTTCCTCCGTTTACAGGCGAGAGTGCGATTCAAAAGGTGCGCCTCGCCGAAGATGGCTGGAATTCTCGCGACCCCGAGAAGGTGGCCATGGCTTATGCAATCGACTCGCGCTGGCGGAATCGCACTGAATTTCCCCATGGGCGGCGGGAGATCATCCAATTCCTGAAACGCAAGTGGGCGAGGGAATTGGATTATCGACTGATCAAAGAACTTTGGACTTACGACGGGAACCGAATCGCCGTGCGTTTCGCTTACGAGTGGCACGACGACTCAGGTCATTGGTATCGCTCCTATGGCAACGAAAACTGGGAGTTCAACGACGACGGCCTGATGGTCCGACGGTTTGCGTCAATCAACGATCTTCCTATTCCGGAATCAGAGCGCAAGTACCACTGGCCGCTCGGGCGCCGCCCCGATAACCATCCAGGATTGAGTGACCTGGGCCTCTAGCCCTCTTTGTCCCGCACGAATTTGAAAACTCTTGAAAGGAGCAGCCATGCAAAGCTCGCCGAAATACCGGGTTGTGAGCGCTTCTGCGCCGAAATCATCCTGTGTCTTATTTTTTCTTTGCGGAGCTGCCGCGATGCTCGGCTTTAGCGCGCTCCGTGCGTCCGACGTGGAACCTTCGCGCCACATTTACGAATTGCGCCTCTACCACGTCAAGGAGGGGAAAATAGATGCTCTCAAAGCGCGCTTTGGTGACCACACCGATGCGATCTTCCGACGTCACAATATGAAGAGTATCGGCTACTGGTCGCCCGAAGATGCGCCTGATTCCCAAAATCTATTCATCTACATCCTCGAACATCCCAGCCGGGAGGATGCGGAGAAGAATTGGGCCGCTTTCCAAGTCGACCCGGAATGGCAGAAGGCAAAGACCGAATCCGAGGCGAGCGGGCCACTGGTGGATCATATCGATCATTACTTCATGGATCCGACCAGTTTTTCACCACTGAAGTGAAGGCGGCTTTGTGGAGCGCAAGTTGAATGAGCGACGCGGATTTCGCGATCGTGAGCACAAACGTTAGCTGAGTAAGTACGGAGCGAAACGCAGCCGTAAGCTCCACCCGAAAGTCGGTGCCACTTCCCCGCTTGTCATCCCGGTCGCGTGAGCCGCGGCCGGGAGATTTTCTTGAAATATTGGGCTTGAGACTCGGGAGATAATCGCATGAACATCAAGCAACAGAATTATGACACCAGCGCAACGAGAGTCGACTTGAAGCTCGAGGTCGACGTCATCCCCGTGTCCGACGTCGAGCGATCCAAGCGGTTCTACCAACTCTTGGGTTGGAGGCTCGACGCGGATGACGCCCCGGCAAAGAACGTTCGCATCGTCCAGTTCACGCCCCCCGGCTCAGGGTGCTCGGTTACCTTCGGCAACGGACTAACTGCGGCAGCGCCTGGCTCGGCCGCGGCGGCGCTGATTGTCTCCGACATCGAAGCGGCTCATGACGAACTCATCCGCCGTGGCATCGACGCGAGTGAGATGTGGCACGGCGCGTCGTTCCCCCCGGAGGCACGGCTTCCCGGCCCCGATCCCAAGCGCACGAGCTACGGGTCGTTCTTCTCCTTCAATGATCCCGACGGTAATACGTGGCTGGTCCAGGAGGTCACAACGCGGCACCCCGGCCGCATCTGATACGGCATTCGCATCGACGGCACACCGGGAGCTCGCGCTCAAGATGTTCCAGCAGCTTCGGGTGCCCCGAGGCAGGTTCAATCGGCCTGAACCGAACAGTAAAGGAGCTTAGAAATGGTAGATACACGGAAAACTGCAATCGTTACTGGCGCCTCGCGAGGGATCGGAGCGGGACTCGTCGAAGCGTTCTTGAAACGAGGTTACGGCGTAGTCGCAAACTCGCGAAACATTACCAAAGCAAATCCATTCGCTGCGGCCGCGAATGTTGCACTGGTTGACGGAGACATCGGCCACCCAAGCACGGCCGCAGCGATTGTGGATACTGCCGTAACGCGATTTGGCCGGATCGATGTGCTGATAAACAATGCGGGTGTTTTTATTCCGAAGGCCTTCACCGAATACACGACCGAAGACTTCAACACTTTAGTCTCCACGACGCTTGCAGGCTTTCTCTACGTGTCACAGCTCGCCGTAAAGCAAATGTTACGGCAGAAATCTGGCAGCATCGTCAACGTGTCAACTACCCTGGTTGACCAGCCGATCGCAGGTGTAGGGGCGGCCGTTCAAATTATGATGAAGGGCGCCTTGAATGCGGTGACACGCGCCCTCGCCATTGAATACGCGAAAGAAGGCATTCGTGTAAACACCATAGCGCTGGGAGTGATCAATACTCCTATGCATAAACCGGAAACTCACGAGTTTCTCAAAGGGTTGCACCCGGTCGGCAGGATCGGGGAGGTCAAAGAAGTCGTCGACGCAGCTTTGTTTTTGACCGATGCCACGTTCACCTCCGGTGAAATACTGCACGTGGATGGCGGCGCGCACGCTGGCAAATGGTGACCGGAACGCTTCGTTGCCGTTTCGCAAGCGGCTCGACGTGAGTCGAATGAGGGAAAGAAGATGGATATAAATTCGAGAATGCGATCGGTAAGCGGCGAAGACTCTCGCCCGGTCGGTGCCGAGCAGCGGCTGAAAGAGCTGGGCATAAAGCTCCCGGCGCCACCTGAGCCGTTCGGCACGTATGTGGAAGCGGTGCAGACGGGCAATCTGCTCTTTTTGACTGGCATGCTGCCCACGGAAGGCCGCGCGGCGAAGTTCATTGGGCGCGTCGGCGCGGAGTTTGATGTGGAAGCGGGGCGGCAGGCGGCTTATCTCGCTGCGCTCAACGGCCTTGCGGTTGCGCGCGAACACTTGGGATCTCTCGACAAAGTCACGCGGATCGTCCGGCTCGGCGTGTCGGTGGCGACCTCGGGAGATGTTCGCGATCAACCGAAAGTTGCTGACGGCGCGTCGGAGTTGCTGCAAGACATCTTCGGAAAAGAGAAGAACCCCAGCAGGCTAGTTTATGGTGTCGCAAGCCTTCCACTCGGCGCCCCGGTCGAGTTGGAAATCATTTTCGAGGTGGTGAGGTAAACGTGTGGCGACGAATGCCCGCTCGCCTTGCCGGTGGCAGTGAGTGGTTTTGAACAAACGGCTGAACATTCATGGGAGACAAAATATGCAAACCGAAACTCAGATGACGAAGCAAATACATCTTACGCGGCGCTCACCAAACTATTGGCGAGTAACCATTAATCATCCGCCGCTGAATATTTTCGGTCCGGACACCATTCCGCAACTCGATGAGGTCATCACGACGATCGAAACGGACGAGGCCGTCAAAGTAGTTGTCTTTGACAGCGCCGTCGAAGGATTCTTTCTGACTCATTACGACTTCGTGGCGCCAGTCGAGAACACAACTCGTTTACCGCCGGGGCCGACAGGGCTGCAACCTCTGCCCGACATGCTGGTGCGGCTTAGTCGTGCTCCGGTGGTATCGATCGCGTCAATTCGTGGACGCGCGACGGGCGTGGGAAGCGAGTTGGCCCTGGCCTGCGACATGCGTTTCGCCAGCCGTGAAAAAGCGATCTTGTCGCACTTTGAAGTCGGAGCTGGAGTGGTGCCTGGAGGTGGCCCCATGGCACGGCTACCCCGTTTGATGGGAAGAGGTCGCGCACTCGAAGTGCTTCTCGGCGCGGATGACATCCCTGGCGATCTGGCCGAACGATACGGCTACGTCAATCGCTCATTCCCGGATGCTGACCTTGATGCGTTTGTCGAGTCCCTCGCAACCCGCATCGCATCGTTCGACAAGCGGGCGCTCAGCGAGACCAAGCGCTTCGCCGACGTGGCCAGCTTGCCGCCCGACTACGAAATCGCACCAGAGTGGGATGTGTGTCTTGCGTCGATCATGCGGCCGGCCGCGCAAGAACGGATCAAGAAGTTACTGGACCAGGGATTTCACAAGACCGGTGATGTGGAGAACCGTTTGGGCTATCACGTCGGTCAACTCGGGCGTTAAGCGTCGGAAGAAGGGAGAACATAAATGTCACATCATGCCTCTGGTCCCAACTTCGGGTTTCCTCGCGGCGATGCCCGCCTCGACATGACAGATCTCTATGCGTTTCCCAAGCCAGGCGAACCGGGAAAGTCAATACTGATCTTAAATGTGCACCCGTCTATCAGGTTGGACTCGCCCGAGCCGACGACGGAGGAGCCCTTCGCGCCAGGAGCGCTGTATGAAATCAAGATCGACATCAACGGTGATGCCATTGCGGATATTTGTTACAGCGTTCAGTTCGCATCTTCCGAACATGGGCAGCAGACTGCGACAGTTCGCCGTATTCAGGGCACACGAGCCGCTGGCTTCGGCGACGACGGCGAAGTTGTGGTCCAGGGAGCACGGGTCTCAGTCGGGCGAGAGGCCTGGGTGACGGAAGTCGGCGACTTCCGTTTTTTCTTCGGCTGGCGCAGCGATCCTTTCTTTTTAGACGTAATCGGCAATTTCAATCACATGCAGTTCACCGGGGACGACTTCTTCATCGACAAAAATGTTTGCAGCATCGTGATTGAATTGCCCAACTCGGATTTGAGAAGCAATGAAGTGGGGATCTGGGCTCGCACGGTGGACAAAACTGGGGAAGGCTGGGTCCAGGCAGACCGAGGTGCAAGACCATTGCAAGCGGTTTTCCTCGTTGGAGAGGAGAGGGAGGCATACCTCACCGGGGAGCCGGCGAATGATGATCGCTTCATCGGCGTGTTCGCGCACGAGTTAGAACACACAGGCGGCTATACTCTGGAGGACGCAAAGGCCGTCGCAAGAAAGTTGTTGCCAGATATTCTTTCGTATCATCCGAACGAGCCGGCGCGCTTTCCGCACAATGGCCGGACGCTGACCGATGACGTTGTCGATCTTTTCTTCTCTATATACTCCAACCGAAACGTGACAGATAAGGTTGGGCCGCACGGTGACCTGCTGGACGAGTTCCCGTACCTCGGGCCGCCGCACAACGTGCTGAAACAATTGTAAGGAGGAATCTATGTCAGCAGTGAAGCTAGATGATGCGCGGCGCGTGATCAGCGCGGCGGAGAAGAAAGCCAGGGAAATTGGGCAGCCAATGAATATCGCGGTGGCTGACGAAGGCGGAAACATAGTCGCCCACATTCGTATGAACAACGCGTGGATTGGCAGCATTGATGTCTCTATGAAGAAGGCTTACACGTCGCGCGCATTCGATATCGAAACCGCAGATTTGGCAAAGCATTCGCAGTCGGGAGGCCAGTTCTTCGGCATTCATGCGTCAAACGATGGCAAGATCATGATTTTCGCTGGCGGCATTCCGCTGAAGCGCGAGGGCAAAGTAGTAGGCGCAATCGGTGTCAGCGGTGGCAGCGGCGATCAGGACCATGCCGTCGCGGAAGCTGGCGCAGCTGCATTTTAATGATATGAACAATCCATCTAAGACAGTTATTGTAACAGGAGCGTCGCAAGGCATTGGCGCGGGAATCGTCCGGGCGTTTCTCGCGCGCGGATATGACGTGGTAGGGACCGCCCGGAACGCGATCAAATCAAAAGAGCTTTCGGCTTCCGACCATCTGGCGTTGATCGACGGCGACATAGGTCAATTTGAAACAGCGCAGAAAGTTGCAGAACTCACCATCAAGAAGTTCGGTTCGATCGATGCCGTGGTCGCGAATGCCGGGATATTCCGGGTAAAGCCGTTCACTGAATATACGGCAGAAGATTTTCGCGCCCTTGTTGCTACCAACCTGTCAGGCTTTATTTACCTGGCGCAACTGGCGGTAAAACAAATGCAGGCACAACGGCGCGGCGGCAGCATTGTTAGCATCAGCGCAGCGCTGGCGGATAATCCAATCGCCGGTGTGCCAGCTTCCATTCCAATGATCACCAAAGGTGGTCTGAACGCGGTCATAGAAAGCCTCGCTCTTGAATACGCGAAAGAGCACATTCGATTTAACGCTGTAGCGCCCGGCGTCGTCGACACACCGCTGCACGCGGACGATTCGAACGATGTTCTGAAGACGCTTTCGCCGATGGGCACGATCTCCACGGTTGAGGAAATTGCCAGCGCCGTGGTCTATCTGACAGAAGCCAGGCAGATTACAGGGGAGGTGCTGCGCGTGGATGGCGGTGCGCACATAGGCAAATGGTAACTCGTGAAAAATCTCAGCCGGCTAGCGCCGAACAACGGTTGAAAGAACTTAGCATCAAGCTTCCAGAGCCGCCCGAGCCGTTCGGCATTTATGTGGAGGCTGTGCAGACAGGCAATCTGCTTTTTCTCACCGGGATGCTTCCCACCGAAGGCCGCGCCGCGAAATTCGTTGGGCGGGTCGGCGGCGACCTCGATGTGGAAGCGGCGCGCAAGGCAGCTCACCTCGCGGCGCTCAACGCCCTTGCGGTCGCGCGAAAACATTTGGGATCGCTCGATAAAGTGACGCGAATAGTTCGTCTCGGCGTCTCTGTGGCCACTTCGGGAGATGTTCGCGATCAGCCGAAAGTCGCTGACGCTGCTTCGGACTTACTCCAGGACGTTTTCGGAAAAGAGAAGAATCCTTGCCGGTTAGTCTATGGGGTGGCCAGCCTCCCACTCGGTACGCCCGTCGAACTGGAAGTCATTTTCGAGGTGGTGACGTGAGGCAGGAACCACAAACCGCTTTGGTGGTTTTGGTGCTGCTCACATCCATTCAATTGTTAACCGGAAAGGAACCTCCGATGGAACACCCGACTTTTTATCGCACGACACAGATTGACGGGCTCTCCGTCTTTTATCGAGAAGCGGGCCCGAAAGACGCGCCGACAATTCTCCTCCTGCACGGACTTCCCTCTTCCTCGCGAATGTTCGAGCCGCTCTTCGCGAGGCTTTCCGATCGATATCACCTGGTCGCGCCCGATTATCCTGGATACGGACACAGCGACTGGCCGGATCCGAAGCAATTCGCCTACACGTTCGATCACATCACCGAGATTATGAATCACTTCACCGAAGCGCTCGGGCTCTCGCGTTACACACTTTACATGCAGGATTACGGGGGCCCGGTTGGTTTTCGAATGGCACTCGCCCATCCGGAGCGCATCGAAGCGCTCATTGTTCAGGACGCGGTCGCGCATAACGAAGGCTTGGGCGCGAATTGGAAAACGCGGCGCGCGTTCTGGGCCGATCGCGCGGCCAACGAAAGCGCGCTTCGCACCAATCTGCTTTCGCTGGCGACAACGCGGACGCGACACGTCGGGAACGATCCTAATGTGGAACGTTATGATCCGGATTTGTGGACGGACGAGTT
>Ga0137403_10010138_pt1 | contig 10440 bp, 9 predicted proteins | sample CZOMad2_1_16fung_FD_122057 | JGI IMG/M metagenome (GOLD analysis project Ga0137403, IMG submission 122057) | Vadose zone soil fungal communities from Angelo Coast Range Reserve, California, USA - CZOMad2_1_16fungal (Hybrid Assembly) | ecosystem: Environmental > Terrestrial > Soil > Vadose zone... | reverse complement strand
TCCGATGATGCGCCCCGGCGTGATCGCCGGCTGGATTATTTTAGTGACGATTTTTATGCGCGAGTTCAGCGCCACGTTGTTCCTCTACAGTCCAGGCTCGGAACCGCTCGGGCCGCTGCTATATTTTCTCTATCTCGACGGCATGCGCGGCCGTGTCGCCGCTATCGGCCTTGTCATCTCGGTCATTTCGGTTATCTTGATCGCCATCGCCCAGCGCTACTCGCGCTGGGAGAGTTAGCGTCGAAGATAGAGAATGGAGGATCGATGATGGTAATGATCCTCAATACCATCCTCAATCTTCGATCTTCGATCCTCGACTTGGAAACAACAGGGGAGGCAAAGTGGAAAAATTATTTCTAACCGTCGCCTGTGGCGACTATGACCGAACCAAACCTCTTCAGGACGGCTCGGTGGAGCCGGAAGGAATCAAACTAAATTATCTGCCGATGCAGTCGGAAGAAATCTTCTGGCGCATGGGTCACTACCGAGAATTCGATGTCTCGGAAATGTCTCTCTCCAACCATATAACCATGATTGGTCGTGGAGACTCCCCGTTCGTGGGTATTCCGATATTTCCGTCGCGATTCTTCAGGCATTCGTCCGTCTACTACAATGTCGAATCAGGAATCAAAAAACCGGAAGACTTCAAAGGTAAAAAAGTTGGCACTCCGGAATACGCGATGACGGCGGCCGTGTGGATTCGCGGGTTTTTTAACGACGACTACGGCGTGAGAGCGCAGGATATGAAGTGGTTTCTCGGCGGACAGGAAGAGCCGGGCCGGAAAGAACGAGTCAAACTAGACCTTCCCCCGGAAATCACCGTCCAGTCGATACCCGACGACCGGACACTCAACAGCATGCTGGAGAGCGGAGAAATCGATGCGCTAATTTCGGCCCGCAGTCCCTCCTGTCTTGCCAACGGTTCGGGGAAAGTGCAGCGCCTGTTTCCCAACTACAAGGAAGTGGAAATCGAATATTACGAGCGCACGAAGATTTTTCCGATCATGCACATCGTGGTGATTCGCAGGGACGTGTATGAACGGCACCCATGGGTTGCCCGGAGTCTATATAAGGCCTTTTGTGACGCCAAGAACCGCGCCATCGAGAACATGCATATTTCCAATGCGCACGCCTGCACGCTCCCGTGGCTGTCGTGGGAAAGAGAGCAGCTCAGAGAAATCTTCGGTCCTGATTGGTGGCCCTATGGCATCGAGGCCAACCGCCACGTGCTCGAATCTTTAATTCGCTACATGACAGAACAAGGGCTTTTGAAAAGGCCTCTGAAAGTCGAGGAAATTTTTGCGCCGAGCTCTATGGGAGAGTTCAAGCTGTAGAGAGGCATTAGGCGCTAGCCAAGGCGAGAGAGTGGACGTTTGGAACGACTGGAACTACTTGAACGATTGGAACGGTTTGAACTGTCCGCAGGCGCCTCACGCCTCATCCGCTCCGCCCGCGTCGCCCATCTCGCTACCGCCGATGCCGGCGGTCAGCCGCACGTCATTCCAATATGCTTTGTCTTCGACGGCAACTATTTTTATTCGCCCGTCGACGAGAAACCGAAGCGTGTCACCCCGCGAAAGCTGAAACGGCTTAGAAACATCCGGGAGAATCCACGAGTTTCGCTTATCATCGACCGTTACGACGAGAATTGGGCCAAGCTCGTGTACATTTTGATCATTGGCAAGGCTCGTGTGCTAGTGAGCGGCGACAAGCACCGCAAAGCGGTGAACCTACTTCGAAGAAAATATCCGCAGTACCGAGCAATGAGAATTGATCGCATGCCGATGATATTGATTCTACCGACGCGCATGACGAGCTGGGGCGCAATATAGACGGCTAAACGCCAATCCCCAGTGACTTTAAAAGTCGCAACAAATATTTTTCGTGCAGGCCAAGCGTCCTCGCCGCCGCGGCGCGGTTGCCATTCTAGAGTTTCTGTTGAAGAGCAAAGGAGTCTATTCAGGGTAATCTTTATATTACCCCGCGTTATCTGACGGTAATAAAAAGTTACTCTTCCTGGCGCAGAGTGTGAGGAACGAATAGAAGCGTTAACGCTATAAGGCGGCCCAGGGGCTTAGATAGCGTGCAGACTTACTGTCCGTCTCTGAATTGTGAGTCGTTGGGATCCGATCAGAACAGCAAACGGCCGGACAGTAATAATGCCGCCGCGCAAACCCAATGGAGTAGGACTGAAGAAAGGATGCTCTCCGAACGCTCTCGCGCTATCCCGGACGCGAAACCGAAAATGAGGGCACCTCCTGAAATGAGAAACCATTGACTGATTTTGGATCTGGCCACTTGAGAAACTCAGAAACAAAAGAAGAGACGCCCCGGCATACAGTACGGTCGATATTAAAGTTGGCCAGGAACGCCGCCACGGCCCACCGCTTTTTTGTATCGGCAGGCGCGCAGCGAGATGTCCGAGAATCACACCGCGGAAAAGCAACTCCGCTCCCAGCGGAAGAAGGAGCGCAGCGAGACCGGTGAATTCGAAAACGTTGTCGGGTCCCATGCGGGAGGCGATCGATCCGGGGGCCCAGGCCCCGCCGGTCACGGCGCCGATGAGCGCGGCGGGGAGCGCGCTTAGCCAAGCAAAACTCGCAGGCACTCGCCAACCATAAAGCCCGGGAACTCGGCGGGCCTTTGACCAAAAAAGGATCCCCGCCGTCATCGTGAGAGCCACGGCAGACAAAAGCACTGTGTCTCCAGTGATAAACCCACGATCGCGGAGAAGGTTGCCGACAAAAATCAGCGCTACTGCAGGCGACAACGCCGCGACAGCGAGTAAAAGTGCTCGAGGAATCGCGGAAACCACGTCAAATAGGTTCGGTGCCCAAAAAGCTTCCCGCACCGCTTCGATGATCTGCGTAGGCGAAAGATTCGTTCCAGTCTTGCGCGGGGAAGCACCGTTTTCTGTTGAGCCACCCCAGCGGTTTTCGGAGCCACTTTTCACCGCCGGGTCCAAAAGATTCAGACGTTCATACGCTCGCTCGAGCGATGCCGGAAGGCTTCCATCTAACTGACGCAATCTATAGGTCGAGGGATCATCTTGAAATATCAATATTCCCAACCGCTGCCCGTAAACCTTTTGAAGCTGCCGCTGGACCTCATCTATGCTGGCGTCCGAACGGCAGGCGACCGCGACAGACACGTTAGCAATCTGGACTTGTGCCAGCTCCTCAACTTCATGAAAACCGTCAAAATCCTCCGGCGCGTAAATCAGTTCGTCGACGGCACGCAGTCGGTCGGCGATATATTCCAACAGATCGGTTTCCGACCACCTTCCATAGTTTTTGAGGACGATTTCCTGCTGCTCTAACTGCTTCAACATTGCAGAGGTGGAATGGAGCAGATCCGGCGGCAGCGCGGCTAAATCTCGAGCGTCAAGGCCGTGGCTATCGATAATACCTTCGAGACGCAAAAGCGGCATGATCTTGGCACAGGTTCTAGAGCGATCGTTGAGACGGCTGTGGTTAAGAACTACCCACAGGGCAAGAAGAGTGTCCAGATCGGCATCGTTTGCCAACACAACCCAGTCGCGATTGCGCAGTTCGAGACCCTTGCGAATCAATACCATGGCCTGTTCGCAGGTGGCCAAGGATCGAATACATCCTTCGTGATGATCTAGGTTGTAGAGTTGCTTCTGAACATCGACGAACGGATCGCCTTGTGCCGCACCGTCGAGAAAAATCGTTCCAGCCGGGTATTTGCGTGCCTGCTTGGCAGGTATAGCTAGTCCACGCTCCGCGCGAACCATGATCGTGGGCGCTTCAACGCACGTGAGGACCCGACTCGCGCCGTCGTTTCTGATGCTATAGCGATTCGGCACCGCTGAAACCTTGGCGAGATCCAAGTCCTTGGCGAAAACCGATTCGGCTTTGCCGTTACCCCGCTCCCCATTGTTATGACTCGTTCCATCGCCCTTTACCTTCTCTGCTGGTGATCCATGCTGTGGGGAACGAATTCCTAGCTCCCAGCCATCGTTACTCGTGAACGAACGCCGCTCGCGTCTCGTGAAGTCATCAGTAATCTCGTTCGTCGAAGTATTGGCTAGCCGCTCGCGCTGCAGAAGCAGTATGCGAGCGTCCTCGATAGACTGACACGAGAGCAAAGTGTCGCGAATGTAGTGGTCGGAATCATCAGATCTTCCTTTTGTCGGTGAAAACATCGTCTTTAGCTTGTGAATATAATCGCTGTAACCTCCGGCCCTCATAGGATTGTATTCCCAAACAGTTTGCCATGGGACTAAGCCACCGAAAGCTAGGCGAACGAGCTCGACGGAGGGCGCTGGCATACCCGTGATCAATACAAGCGCTTGCTCACCGCTGGCAAATTTTATCTGATAGTAGCGTTGGCGATCGATGAAATGATGAAGGACCCGCATGGCGGGACCAATTCCTGTGTCCGTTCCGATAGTCATCTTCGCTTCTCCGGTTTGGTTGAGCGTATCAAGTCAGTGGACCAACTCCCCCTTAGGTCCTCAACATTAAAACCGCTCTGCTGGATTTGGTATGGCTGTCACCGAACATCTCCCAGCAATGCTTATGCCTCGAACGCTTCCTTTGACAGGACTGGGCCAAAATGCACGCAAGAGTATCAATACAAGGCAAGAGCTGACAGCAGTCCACCGCTAAGAAGACGTTTTCGTGAAACATCGTGCGAAAATGTGCCGCTGTTGATCTCGACCTAAGGCAGTGTCGAAGCATGACCCGCCACTGAAGAACGAAGCGAGTATCGCGGATGTCTCAACTTTGCCTTGGCCTCTTGGCAAGTGGATCGCTCGCCGTTAAGCGGCACCACGCAGGGAAGCAGCCAATCAGGATTGTCTTTTGGTTCGTGCGGGTGACGGCGGCGGCTCGATAATATTACTGGCGTTTGAACTTCGCTAAAGCTGATCCAAAAAACAACTTGTAAATTTGCAAAGATCTTAGTAAGTGGGTTTGCACGCTTTGCCGTATTTTGACGCACTTAGTTTAACAGGAGACGCTATGAAAAAGATTTATCTGGCGGCTTTTCTTCTGTTCGCTACTCTCACTGTGATCCTCGGTTGGCCCGTTCCCGCACGCTCGCAGTTCACATGGCCTCCGGTATGCCAGGAAGGTTCGCTGCCGAGTCATGATCCGAAATATCCAGCGGATCAGTTAATAGTCATTTGCATTCCGCCCAATTGGAATGGTCGATTAGTCATTTATGCGCACGGTTTCGTCCCTGCGCAGGCGCCGCTGGAATTGCCCAGCGATGAACTTACTCTGGCCGATGGGACATTTGTGCCCAACCTTTTTTTGTCGCAGGGGTTCGCCTTTGCCACCAGCAGTTTTCACAAGAATGGGGTGGCGATTGAGCAGGGCGCCGAAGATCTAAACAAGCTACTCGAATATTTCAAAAAGATCGTGCCACCGCACTCGTTAACGAAGGTATTCATCACGGGCGCCTCGGAAGGCGGCGAGATCGCGCTCCTGTTGCTTGAGCGTTATCCGGGCAAATACGATGCTGGTCTGGCGCTATGCGCGCCGGTCGGCGGATCACCCGATCTGATCAAATATACGTACGACTTCCGAGTGGTATTTGATTATTTTTTTCCAGCTGTGTTTACGTTTCCGCCAAATCAGCCCGGGGAGAAACCATTTGGTGCTGTTGACGTTCCAGAGAATGCCTTTCTATTCTGGGAGACTGTCTACGTCCCGCGCATTATTACCGCGTTAACAACCGACCTGTCTGCCACTGTTCAACTCTTCAACGTTACCAAGGCAGCTATAGACGTGGCGGACCCAAGTTCTGCCATCACGACAGCTCTGAGCCTCTCGTTTTATAGTATATTTGGCACCAACGATCAGATCGCCACAGCAGGCGGGATACCCTACGACAACAGATCAACGACCTACGTGGGGTCGACGAACGATGCGGCGTTGAATTCTGGAGTAGAGCGGATCGAGGCTGATGGGCGGGCGCGGGCTTACGCACGCCGGTTTTATCAACCTACTGGAACTTTGCACGGGCCGCTGGTAACGCTCCATACCACGCTCGATGAAGTGGTGCCCTTTCAACACGAGGTGAACTACAGCAGCCTGGTCGCCCAAAAAGGTAAAAGCGCATTCTTAAGTATCGTGCCGGTGCCGCGGTATGGGCACTGCAACTTTACTTCACAAGAAGTTGTTCAGGCGTTCACACTGATGGTGCAGCAGGCCGAGGCACAACTGGTTAATTAACGTTTAGTAAAGAACGGACGGGATATAACAGCCATCAGGTTCCTGATATTGGCCCATCGTCATCATTGTCATCGGCATGACGGCCCGTAAACCCTCGCTCAAACACCAGCCGAAGAAGCTTGCTTGCCGCACCGGCAATAGGAAAGACAACGGCTCTGCATTCATTGCTGCAGCACCCAGCAATAGCGCTTTCATGTCTTCGTCCGCTTCGGCCACAGCGTGATTCCGCGAAAATCTAGTAACGGCCGTGGCATATGCCACAATACGACCTTCACGCAAGGCAACAAGAGGCGACAAACTCTGCAACGCGTCCTTCAGTTCGTTGAGGCGTTCAAATCCGTGGACTCTCCTACATAGCTCCGCACACGCGTCGAGATCTTCGCTCTTGAGGGGTCGAACCTCTATGCCAAGGAGGGGCTTACCCGCGGGTTTGCCTCGCATAAGCAGGAGCGGCTCCTTTATCTCAAATCCGAGGGAAGCGTAAAGAGACATCGATAGCATGTTGAAGGAATCCTGAACGAGACGCACGCCGGCTGCATCGTGGGCCCGTTCAAGGACCGCTTCCATCAGGCGGTGCCCTGTGCCGCGTACCTGAACCTGCGGGTCAACAGTAATCGGTCCCCGATGATTTGACCTTCACTCTCGGCGACCACGCCAAAGATCGAGGGATGGTTGATGCAGGAAGTCGCGCGCTGAATGGCCACTTCCACGTTAGGGTAATGCGGTGGAAATCCATGGCGGTCAGCGATGTCTTTGAACGCGTCGTAGATAATGCGTCCACAAGCCTCCGCGTCAGCAGGGACTGCGGGGCGGATTGCTACGTTCATCTTGAAACCTCTGAATTTCGATATGGCCTATGTCCCGACTAGGCTCAAGCCTATTTCGTCCGCCACAACTTTTTCAACGGGATCGCCACCACCGCACCATTCTGACGAGCAAAAAACTGGATTCACCTTCCAAGCGGCCAGAAATGGTTACTGCGCATCCCTGTTCACCGGCTTCTTGGTCTCACACCCTGTTTCGGAGATTAGCGCGGAAAAGCGCGCGACCTTTTTGCCTCTGATGGATATAAACATTTCACATCATATGCTTGATACGATGTTAAATCCTGAGGGTTAAAGAGAAAAAAACGCCTCAATCCTCCCAGAAATGTAAGAAGCTCATTTGCCCTCTTAAATAATCACGATTCGCCCCTCGTTTGATGCATTGCCAAGCGAGAAAACTGTGACACAGCCACCGGAATCGTCTAAACTATTTCCATCGTCGTTTATAATATTACCGCCGTCGAACTGGCATCAATATGAAATTTGTTCAGGGTGCCCAATCATGAAGCCAACCGCAGCTAATATTGACAAAGAGTTGGTGAGCTGGACCTTGTCTTGGCAGCCAGAGGGTCGTTGCGACAGTTTCACGGCAGAGGCGATCCTAGCCAATGCACCGTCAACTTCCGGCGTATATGGGCTCTTCAACTTCGATTGTCAAGTTTTCATCGGCGAGTCGGTCAATATTCAGGAGGCCTTGCTACGCCACGAAAGCGAAACCGATTTTCAATCTCGGCACTTACGGCCGACGGGTTTTACGTTTGAACCTGCCGCAGAGGAATTACGCAAGGCCAAGGCGGCTGAGCTGATCGCAAGATTCCACCCGGTGCTACAAACCGAAGCGGCATTGACCGAAACCTGGTCACCGTCAAACGGCCCGATGGTGAGCGAAACGGACCCGGGTGATCAGGAGTTAGAAACTTACGCCGATCATCGGGAATTCCCTGTGCACGAGCGTGAAGAGCGCCCGAAAGTTCGCCGGCGTTTCCAATTAAAGCGCACGCAGGCCGTCACGTTGGCGGCGATGTTTGTCGCGAGCGCGCTGGTCATTTTTTACCTTGGCATGCCCGCCGATTATGCTATTCAAAAGCGAGCGAATGGCGCAAACCCCACCTCGGGTCAAACTGAGATCGGTTTGAGACCGCAGAGTGTGTCTTCTATCGACAAGGCTGGCGGGCTTGTGAATCAAAGGGCCGAAACAAGACTAGCACAGCCGGATGTTCAGGCCTCTGCCTCGACCCCAAATGACACGGCGCGGTTCGCCGCGAAGAGCACTTCGGCCGCGGATCGCGCCGGCGTTCAAGCGAAGACAATTCCGATCGCTCACCCCTCAGAAAGTGCTAACTTGAGCAAGAATTGGTCGGTGCAGATTTCCGCATCGCCCGCGAAGGATATCGCCGATACTTTGATACAGCAGTTAAAAGCCAAGGGTTACGATGGTTACATGGTCCAGGCCGAGGTGAAAGGACAAACTTATTATCGCGTGCGCGTCGGACATTTCAATGCGCGAGAAGAGGCGGAATCAGTGCGCCAGTCGTTGGCGCAGCAAGAGGGCTATCGGGACGCGTATCTCACCGGAGATTGAGCCAGTGCACGAAGTTCATTCCGGTCTACTGCCTGTTTCTGCTCATCCGATAATTGGAAGCCGCAAAGATAAGTCGCTTATGAGTAGTTCGATCATCGAGTTCAGGCGGCATGCCGTTCTGCCAAATGTGATCTGTTAACTAGCAATCAGCATCTCAATCTCCGTACAGACCTTCTACCCTATCCGTTCTCGTGGGGCAGGATCAGGCGATCAAATAACCGCCGTCCACCACGATTGTCTGTCCGGTGAGATAATCGCTTGCTGGGGCTCAAGAATCTCTTCTCGGCCTCGCTCCGATATTTTTCGGGTATTGAATGAAGACTGTCGGCGAAATGAACTATTCCCCTGTCATCCATCCACCGGTACAGCTTTTGCGCAAGCAGTTCGACAAAAAAGCTAAATATAACCAATAAACAACTGCCGAAAGAAATTTCACGTAAATCTCTTTCTTTTTGCAGCACTAAGTTCACCTTGATCTTCGATCTAGGATCATTTCTTTTTCGGCTCAGGCATCTCAAAACTCTCTTCGCCCTTCTCCAAGAGTCTATGCCCAGGCACAGCGTCGGCGTCGGGAAGAATAGATATGGATTTCAGCACACGTCCGTCTCGGAGCCCGAATGCGTGAATGGTTCCAGCCGGAACAACCACGCTGGTCTGGGTTTCGATCTTATGTTCCTCGTCGCCGACACGCGCGAACCCGTCGCCATCGACTTCGAGGAAGACCAATACTTCTTCAGTGTCGTGCCAATGCAACGGTGTTCGGTGATGATCTCCCATTTCAGCTAACCAGACAGACAAAGAATTCGACCCGGCAGATCGGTTCACCGCCAACAGCAAAGACTGGCGCCACGGCTCGTCAGGAAACTCCAAGAGCGGTCGGTCCTTGTGGTGAATTACCTTCATATTTTCACTCCATTCTCTCTAGATTCGATTGTACTTCGCTCTACTTGGTCCCGACCGCGATGAGAAACTCGCCAGGTATTTCAACGCCGTTCGGGCCTTGGAACTGGCTTAACTCTTGCTCAACTTCCACCCAAGCCTGTTCACGCTCGGCTTCGCCTAACTTTTCGATAGGCTGGCGAAGAAAGACGCTTTCCTTCAACCTTCGGATCAACTCTGGAATGGATGAAAAATGACGGCGAAAAGTTACCTCTAGGACGGTGACATTAAGCAAGCCGCTGTCTTTGAAACTGTTCTCAAGTACATTGGATGCGCCGAGCGAGAACAGCGGTAACGGTGCGCTTCCAAAGCGGCGAGCGACGCCCAAAATTATGCCTTGACGCGGGTTCTTTTCCGCCGTCGAGAATACAAGTGCCGCAACTTTTCCTCCTGGCCTCACCACTCGGCGCATTGCTCTTAAAACTTTCTCTGGATTGGAGAAGAGCATCAGACCTAGCCGGCAAATGACGGCGTCGAAAGAGTCTGCATCGAGGTCAAGGCTCTCGGCGTCCATAACACGTGTCTCGACGTTCGTAAGCCCTGCCTTTCGCGCCGCCTCGGCTGCGGCAGTTAGCATGTCTGCAGAAATGTCTGTGGCGAGAACGCAGCCGTTTGCGCCCACGCGCCGAGCGGCGAAAAGCGTCTGATCTCCCGTTCCCGCTGCCACGTCGAGCACCCGGCTACCGGTCCGAACATCGGCCAAGTCGAGCATCAGTTCTGTCGCTGGCCCGTAGATCTCGTCACGCCCCGCTTGCCCACGACTCCTGCGTTCGGCAACCTCGCGTGACGCCCAGTTCATGCCCGTTTCATTAAGATCGCCTGATTTACTGGTCATCGTCTATGGCTCCTTGATTCGCACGAGAACCGTGGAGTCTACTATCTTGTCCCG
>Ga0137403_10010137_pt1 | contig 10440 bp, 15 predicted proteins | sample CZOMad2_1_16fung_FD_122057 | JGI IMG/M metagenome (GOLD analysis project Ga0137403, IMG submission 122057) | Vadose zone soil fungal communities from Angelo Coast Range Reserve, California, USA - CZOMad2_1_16fungal (Hybrid Assembly) | ecosystem: Environmental > Terrestrial > Soil > Vadose zone... | reverse complement strand
CTTGCTATCGGACCGGCCTGTAACGCCAAGGAGCCTCCCGAACATGTAGAAGCGGTGCGGGTGGTGCTGAGCAAGCTGGGATCGAGGTTTTCGTTGCCAGTAGAGAAGATCGAAGAGTCGCAAATGAGGACGTTGCTGCCCTTCCCCAACGAAAAAAGCTGGCTCAGGATCGCCAACCGCATGACCGACGTGCCGCTCGACACCAAAGATCCGAAGCTCGTGCTGGCGGTGGCGGTGGGGCTCGCGGGGACAGTGCTATTTCGGGAGGGCCAATGACTGCCACCGAGGAGCAGGCCCTTCGCTGTGCCGCTCGCGCCGCGCTCGCGCGTTCGAGTGAAATTGTGCTCGTTGGGAGCAAATCGTGCGACGGCCAGGAGTCCCTGGAGGCGTTCGCGATCATCGAATTCAATGGCGCCCGCGCGCTCGCGATTGTGGTGCCGGAGGCCTGGTTTGACGAAGAGGGCGCCGAGGCAGCGTGTCAGGCCATCCTGCGTCAGGAGAGCAAAGCGCTCGCCGGGAAGCCACTTGACTGATACTGGTTACTTCGTTGTTTCATGTGAAACGTAGGGATCTTCCGCGCGATGAGTAAAGTTCAGCTAGTTGGCATGATTGTTTCCGTGGTGGCACTCTGTGCCGCGGCCATTTGGCTGGAGCGGCGATTCATCAGGGCAAGGTACGCTCGCCTGCGCGCGGTTTGCCGCCGAGAATGGGAAGCTCGCGATCAGGCCGAACTACGGGCCATGGCGACCCAGCTGCAAGACCTGGCCAGCCAATTGACCCGCACCACCGCAGAAGGCCAGGACGCGACCCGGAAGGCTGAAGAGTACCGAGCGCTGAACGAGTCGGTGATGAAGCAGCGGGACCAGTGGACGAAGCTCTACGACCAGCAGGCCATTTCCCACGGGAACGCCCAGGTCTGGATGCTCGAGGAACTCGACCGCCTGGTGAGGCAGCTTCGGCATCACGGCGTGCAGGCGGAGGTGTCGCCGGCCATCCGGCAGGCCCATGGGCTGTTCCTGGAAGAGCACGTCAATCCGGTCCTAGCCCGCACTGGGATAGAAACGGTTCATCAAGGGAACCTGGTTACTCCCGGGGCCCCCGCCGCCCCGCCCGAGGGCCAAGGCTAGCCATGTCCGAAGACGATCATTCGAAATTTACGGCCCCACGCCCGGACGACGAAATGCACCAGGGGATCCCGGTGCCGGTGACATTCAGCATCGATCCCGAGGATCGCATGCCGGTGCCGGGCCCCTCCCACACCGACGACCGCCCGCCGCCGCTTGCTGTCGACACCTTCGTGTGCATGGAGGACAAGCGGAGCTTCGTGATCCGGAACTCGGATGGGTCGGTGTGGGTCAGTTTTCTGCCAGCAGATGTCTCACGCCTCCCGAACGGTGAGCACTATGTCGAGATCAGGCGGCTCATGCAGGTGGTGAATGAGCGCTATCCGAATCGAGCCGTTGATTATTTGGATGACGCGGTGACCCGAGACCATTTTTGCAGTCTCGGAGATCGGTCGACGCGCCTGACTCGCAACATTGTACAGAACGGAATACCTGTCAGCGTCGTGAACGTCGAGCCCGTCCGCCCTGCCTGCCAGCACTACATCCGCATGCAGACGGACATCTCGGCCGACCGTGACAGGCGCTACCTATCCCGCTCGTGCGCGGCGCAGCGCTCCGAGACGGGCGAGTACTACTCGGTCGGCGACGCGGCGATCTATGCCTGCAGCTTGCGAAGCCCACGACACCCCGAGACCGAATCATTGATGGACGAGATCGACGAACGCGACGCCAAGCTTGCGCTCAACAAGGCCAGAGCCGCGGCATTCGATGTGGACGCGGAGCTCGCCAAGATCGCTGACGACCAATCTTCCCCGGGCTCGCTCGGCGTGCTCGGCAACAAAGGATAGCGCCCCCATGCCCAAAGAAGAAGCCACGCCAGAAACCGATGATGTCCTCGAACTCCTCCACGGGCTCGCGGGAGACGCCAAGGACGCCTACGAGTCTATCAAAAAGAAGATTGTGTCGGGGGCGCTCAATGACCCAGCGGCGCTCGCCACCGAAGTGGTCGAGATGTTTTCGATCTTGGCGGACGCGACGCAGTTCGCGTTCCAGGCGCACAAGGATCATTTCGAGTGGGGCTCGGAGGTCGACGAAGATCTCGACGACATCAAGGCGCGCCTGACGACCTCGACGCTGCTCGCCGAAGACGCGAGCAAGCTGAAGAGCTTGATCTTTGCGCTCTCTGAAAATCTGCGCGCTCCGGCTGGTCCCGATGACGATGTGCCGGCGATCCTGAAGAAGCAAGCGGCCGATACGATCGCGTTCATTGACCAGATGACCGAGGCCGAAGCGGACGACGAAGACGACGACAACGAGGACGAAGAGACGACCTGAGACGCCGATGTCCTCTGCTTCCCCTGCCGACAAACCGATCGATCCCGCGTCCGCCCCTAAGGGGCGGCGCCGGCTCGTGCCGGATCTGACCGACACCATCGAAGTCGGCGGGGAGCGCCTGGCGCGCGTGGTGCGCGCGCCCGAGGCGGCGGAGCCAGACGCCGCGGCGGGACCGCAGTCCCTCGAAGACGTGATACGCCGCCACGTGACCCCCGAGGTGGCCGACGTGGCCGAGAAGTACCCCGAGCTATTGAGCGCTCTGGCGGAAGCCGAGCAGCAGCAAGGTGAAGCAGCGCCCCCTGAGCGCACGCCGCGCGAGGTCGCTAGCCGCATTGAGTTGTTCTCGGACGGGGACGTGGTGGTGCCGCACCCGGAGGCGGACGCACAGAAGCGTGAGGGCGTCGTGTCGCTGTCACCCGTGATCGGTCTGGATGACGCGCCGGAGCGAGATCCCCGCAGGAACTCGCCCGAGACGCTGTTCGATTTGTTCAGTATGTTCCCGGAGCTCGATGGAGTGAACCAGACGATTCGAGTCGAGCGCAAGGAGCCGAAGAATTACACCGGGCTCAAGGTGGCCGGGTGGATGCGCGACATTACCCGACCGATTACGCTTGCCGAGTGGCAAGAGATTTACGGCGGCGGCACCTACCGACTGTACATGTACGGGATGCCCAAGCGTGGCGGCACCATGAACCGCGACGGGCGCATGAATATGGTGCGCCTGGCTGACCCCATTACGTTCGTGTTCCCAGGGACCCCCAGTGGGCAAGCTGAAGTCTATGCTAGCGAGGAAGAAGCTATGAATGCCGAAATTGGAAGCCGTCTCCAGCGAGGCCCCGCGTCCATTGCGGATGCGTCCATCGTGAAAGAACAACTTGCCGCTGATTTAAAGCGCGAAGAGCGGCAGGAAAATCGCGAGAAGAGCAAGGACGAGCGGCTCGACGAAGAGCGTAAGAAGCGCGAGCAGGAGCAGGTGGGTGTCCTTCATCAGGTGACGACGCTGACGGGCCAGATGCTAGAGATGCAGGCGGAGTTTCGCCGTGAGCAGCTCGAGTCCGAGCGCGCGCACCATCGCGAGCTCCGGGAGCGGGACGAAAAGTGGGAGCAGCGGTTCAGTGACGCCAACGACAAGCGTCCGCAGGCGCCCGATCAGCTGCAGACAGCGCTCGAGATCAGCAAAAGCCTCAACGGCGATGGCAAGGGATCTACAGCGATGCTCGAGACCTTGCGCGGCGAGCACACGCGCGAGACCGAGCGGCTGCAGCATCAGATCAAGGAAGAGCGAGACCGCGCCGACGCTCGCATCAAGGATGCTGAGGCGCGCGCGGACGCTCGCGTCAAAGATCACGAGCAGCGCACGGCGAGCCTCGAGCGCGATCTCCGGGAGCGCTCCGACCGAGAAGTCACGCGCGTCAAGGAAGAAGCGGATCGGCGCATCAACGATCTGCAGCATCAGCACACGACAGCGATGGCAGCCGAGACGCGCAACCACGAGCGCGACCTCAACTCGCTGAAGGCGCAGCACGCCATGCTGCTCGAGTCGCAGAAGGGATCGTTCGAGATGCGGCTCGAGACCGCGCGCGGCGAGGTCAAGCGCACGCAGGGCGAGGCGGATCGCTACAAGAGCGAGGCCGAAGACAATAAGGATGTGGTCGGCAAGTTGAAGAAGCTCAAGGAGGACGCCCAGGAGCTAGGCATGGTGGAGGCCGCCGACAACGTGCCCGAGCCGCAAACGGTGGTGCAGATGTTGACGCAAGCAGGCGCCGGGCTCTTCCAGCAGCTCCCGTCGATCATCGAAAGCGTCTCGAGCGCCGTCAAGACCCGCTCCAATCAAGAAGTCGAAGCGGCCCGCGCGCAGGCGCGCAGCGAGATGGTATCGGCCGCGGGGAACTTCCCGCCGCAGTTTCCGCCGCCGCACCGTCGCCGCGCGCCCGAGCTCGGGGGCGAGTTCGGGCTCCGGCACATGTCCGAGGTGGGCCCTGCCCCGGTGAGCCCCGGCCATGACCCGCTCATCGTGCCGCTACCTCAGCAGCACTTCGAGTCGATCCCAGTGCCGCATGCCCAGCCTGCATTCCAGCAGGCGCCACCGCCCATGCCAGTGGGGGTGTCGACTGGGATGCCCCCAGAGATGCGGCCCTTGCCCGCGCCGACGACGCAGATCGTGCCGGTGTCCGCCTCCCAGCCACCACCACCACACCAAATCGCCGTTTCTCCCAGCGCGCCGCCCCCGCCACCGCCTTCAGCGGTCGATCCGGCTATCTTGGCTGAAGATCGCCAGATCGCGAACGCCGAGGTGATGGTGCTGCCTCATTACAACGCGGGCGTGCCGCCGGGCGCGGTCGCCGACGCCATGCTGTCCAACTTTGGCGTGGAAGAAGTACGGAAAACGCTGGCGGGGGTCGACGCGGACCGAGTGATCCTGGCTATTTCTCGCGTGGGCAGCCCCGATTCGCCGTTCTTGAGGCGGGACGGGAAGAAATATTTGCGGGCGCTCTTCTTGGAGCTGCGCAAAAAGGCCGGCTAAGCCCGTGACGCTGGCGTCGGTGGTCACGTCAGAGTCGCTCGAGGCCCAGGCCCAGACACTCTGGCGCGGGCTCCCTTGGCTCTGGGAGGAGGAGCTGAGAGTGTTCCTCGGATACGAGGCGTCGGTCGGTCAAGAAGTGACCGAGGAAGGCCTCGAGCTCTGGTTTGGGCGTGTGCAGGCCGCGCTGTGCCCGGTGGCGGGTGAGGGCTGTAAGAAGCCCGTGCGCGGGAGATTCTGCGAGTTTCACCGCCGGCAGGCGGAGGGAAGGACCTATGGAATTCTGACGTAGGACACCACATGATGACTGACGCAACGCAGAATTCCACGAGCACTGAAACAGAAGCTACCCATCCGCTTCGGGCCAGAGTGGAAGAGGCCGAGCGTGAGGCAGCGGAAGCGCAGCAAGCGCTCGATGTCATTCTGGAGCCCAGCGATGACTGCGCTGAAGGCTGGCGCGTGAGTCGCGCTGAGGATCATCTGCGTGAGGCCCAGCTCGAGCTCACGGGCTCCGATTGTCCGCGTCAATGGGAGTTGCGTGAAGAAGGTTTTGCTTACGACACTGTGACCGCAAGCTCAACCGAAGAAGCGATCGAAATCGCTCGCGGCAACGTCGACCGCTCGAACTACTCCGAGTGCGAAGGCACGATCTGGATCGATGTCTGCGTCACCTGCGAAGAGACCGGCGAGAGCGAGTCCGCCGCCGTGACCCTCGAGCCCGACGAGCCTGCTTGTGCTGCCGGAGAGCACCATGACTGGTGCTCCCCGCATGATCTCGTGGGAGGCCTCGAAGAAAATCCGGGGGTCCATGGTCACGGAGGCGGCGTCATCATCACTGAGGTGTGCCGCCACTGCGCCTGCAAGCGCGTAACCGACACCTGGGCCCAAAACCGAGACACCGGCGAGCAGGGGCTGCGCTCGGTGTCCTACGAGGAAGACGCTTACACGGATGAAGAACTCGCCGAGGTCGACTGGTCGTGAGCCGCGCGATCGAGCACGTGTTTGCGATCATCGGTTGCGTCACCGTCGCGATCGGCGCCATCACGGGGCTGCTCGTTGCGCTCGGGATCATTGAGTTGGAAGGCACCTTCCGGCGCCATGACGACGACGAATAAAATCATCCGGCATCTTGCTACTTGTCGTTGCGCGCTCTGCCAAAAGGTAGACGAGCTCATCGGCAAAGAGGGCAAACGCCGCGCGCTTCCGGGAGAGCCGAGCGAGGATTATTTCGTGACCGATCCGTGGGGTGCAGTTGCGGTCTGGGTGCCGGTGTTCTCGGGAGAGGTGTCGTAAATCAGGGTAGCGCGCTCAGCTCGTGCCAGCCCACCGCTTCGCGCGCCGCCTGCACATCGCCAATGCCCGCGCCGTTGGATTTAAACAATCGACCCTGTCCGCTCGACATGGACGGGTCTAGTCCGCGTTCATAACGAAGGTACATCTCGTCGCACTGGGCATTGCTGAGCCGCGCTTCGCCGAAGCAGATCGAGATGAGGTGCACAGCTTCCGGATCGAGCCCGCGCACGTCGAGGGCCAAGAGGCCAAGCGCATCGGCTTCTGTCACGAGATCGGAATCTTCTTGCACGGCGTGCCAAAGAAATTCTAGTTGGCGCGACGGATGGATGCCCTGTGGAAATTCGACGTTCATGGCGACGAAGGCCAGGTGCCGCTTGTCAGCGGCCTCCTTGTAGGTGTAAAGCTCGACCGTTTTTTCGATCGTCTTTTCGATGTCGACACTGACGGTGTTGACGTAGACGACCTCGCCCTCGTCTACGAAGCGGGCGAGATCGCTGGGCGACAAGTCGAGCGCCACGTCCTCGTCTTTCTCGGTCTCTTCTTCCGTCTTCTGATCGGCGAGCCCAATCCGGACTGCCGCATCCCACCAGCGGTCGGCTTCCGCGCTCCGGTTATCGGTCCAGGAGCAGATCCCGTCGCCGGATTTCCACATCTCGATTTCGACGAGATCCTCGTCGCACTGGTGCGCCCCGAGCGCGAGCGCAGTATAGAGGGCGGTGCCCCAGCCCTTGCCTTTGACGAGTACGCCATCAGGGGTGTGGGATCGGGGAAGGCCGGTGACCTCGCTCGGCTCGTTTCGGTGCTCCTCGTAGTAGCCCCGGCCCAGGCGCAAGAGCGGATCGGCCTCCTTGAGCCCACGAAGGCTCACATACGTCCCGTCGGTCACGACGAGGGCCGGCTCATGCGTCTTTGGGTTTGCGACCAGGCCGATGACGGTGAGCCCGCTGAGCGACCAGAGCTCGGGCGGCTTGAGAGGCTCGGGAGCGCGTAAGGCAAAGGCGGAGTTCTTCCTCAGGCGCCGCATGGTCGGCCCCATGGTGCCCGCCTGGCTCAAGAGAAGCAACTTTTTGAGCTATTTCACAACGCTGCTCTCTTGGACAGCCCGAAAAGTTGCGAGGGATGCCCCGGGGCAGGTAGGCTCGGCCTCACAGACTGTTCGCGGCGTTTCGGCGATTCAGGCAAGTCTGCGCAGGCCGACCCATGCCCTCCGCCATCGCCGCCACCCAGCCGACCGACATCCGGCCCTTCCACGGGCCTCAGGACACGATCCTGCTGATGATCTCGATGACCGTCGGGCGCCGTGGCGAGCAGTCGACGCTCGTGCGATCGCTGAAAGATCACATCGTACGCGAGGTCGCGCCGAAGGATTATCTGTCGGAGATCTTGGCGGTACGCAATTTCGTCGCCGAAAAAGTCAAGTACTCGAACGACGCTGTGGCCGTCGAGCAGGTGCAAGATCCCGAGCGCATGTGCCAAGAAATCGTCGAGCACGGCCGCGCTGTGGCCGACTGCGATGAGATCGCGCTCCTCGTCGGCACGCTGTGCCGTCAGCTCGGGCGCGAGGTCGAATACGTGACCGTCGGTTTCGGTCGACCCAACTCCTTTGCGCACGTGTTTTGCCGAGTGCAAGAGCCCAAGAGCGGACAATGGATCGTGTGCGATCCCGTAGCGGGCACGGACGAAGCCTCCATGTTGAAGCGCGTCACGACCAGCAAGATCTGGAGGATCGATTCATGAGCTACGTGACCACCGGGCGCAGACGCTCGATGCGAGGCTTCGGCGATGTCGCCTCCGACTATGCGTCGGCCATGGCAGCCTACGCAGCAGACCACGCGACGTGGGTGCAGCAGAAGGCGGCCTACGACAAGGCCATGTCGCTCTACGGCATGCAAGTCGCGGCTCAGTCGTCCGGCGCCGCGGCCTCGTACGCGGCAGCGCTAGCCGCCTGGAACGCGCAGCAATCGGTCGCGATCGCCTCCGGTGTCGCTTACAGCCAGCAGATGAACACCCGCTTGGCCCAGCAGAACGCTGCCAACGCCGCCGCGCGCGCGAAGGGCGCCGTCACCCCGGCGAGTTATCCGGGTTGCGTCACTCAAGCGCAGCACGACAGCTGGCAGGCGACCTGCGCTTGGTCGAGCACGACGGTCAAGGGCCTCGGTGCCGACCCCACGGGTCCCGCCTGCGCGCTGGCGCTGCTCCCGGTGTGCCTGCCGCCGCTTCCTCCGCCGATGGCGCTCAGCCCGAAGCCCGTCCCACCCAAACCCGTCGCCGTCGCTCCGCCCGCGTCGCTCCGCCCAGAGCCGAAGCCGCCGGCCGCGCCGCCACCCCCGGTGCTCAATACGACCCCGCAGCAGATCCCGCCTGGCGTGCCCGCGTCGTCGCCGACGCCGCCCCCGCCTGACACCAAGTCCGCCGGCCTCGTCAAGAACGGCCTCATCCTGCTCGTGATCGCGGGAGGCAGCTACGCGCTTTACCGCACCTTCAAGAAGCCGAAGGCGGCCTAACCCCCATGAGTTATTCACGAGCAATGGGAGCTGCGCCAACCGCGGCACAGATCGCTCAGGCCGCAGCCCAAGTCGCGGCGCTGACGGCTTCCGCACAGGCTCAGGCACAAGCGCAAGCCGCCGGACAAGCGGCCGCCCTCAATGCAGCGATGCTCGCGGCGCAAGCGCGAAATGCGGCCGCTCACTGCGTCGCTCTGCCGACCTGGCAGGCAGCTAAGATTGCCTGCGCTCAAAAGATGGCGGTCAAGGGTCTCGGCGCCGCGGCGTACGTGCTGCCCACTGCGCCGCTCCTCAACACCGCTCCCCAGATCGATCCGAGCGATCCCTGCGTCATCGCGGCCCAGACGCCGTGCTCGCCCGCTCCGCCGAGCTACGTGGCGCCGGCTCCCGCGATGGCCCCCGTGCCCGCTCCCGTGCAGGCGACCGCGGCTCAAGGTTTTCAGCACTGGGGACTCTTGGCGGCCGTCGCCGCAGGCGCCGCCGTGCTCTACATCACGACGAGGCATTCATGAGCTACGCGGTCGCAGGCAAAATCGCAGGCCTCGGGGACGCCCCGTGCAATAGCAATTTCCCGGTTTGGAAAGCGGCGCAGCTCGCTTGCAACGCGGGCGACGCGGCTTCGTGCGCTGCCTCCGCGGTGCTGCCGTGCGTCGTGCCGGAGCCTTGCCCAGCGGGTCAAGTGTGGATCAACGAGCGGATCCCGAAGCAAGCAAAATCAGGCGTGTGGGGCACGATCTCGGTCACGCACTGCGACCCGATTTACTCTGCTGCCGCCGCCTCTACGACTGCCAAGAATCACTGGGGGCTCTACCTCGGTCTCGCGGTCGCCGCCGTCGTCGTCTACAAGGTCGCCACTGGCTGAAAGAGCAAGAAAGTCACCATGCGCTACCCGAATTATCCCTCTCAGCCGTACACGGGCGATCTGCCGTCGATGGTCGCGGTGGGACCGTCCGACACTCGCTACTCCTCGAACGCCTCCCCTCACTACGAGGCGCCGTTCGATCGGAGATATGGGCGGCGGCTCGCTGGCATCGACGTGGAGGTGTCCGACGAATCGGCCGAGCCTGGCTGGGCCATCAATGAGCTGAACGCCCTCGCTGAGCTCGACGACATCCAATCGAACGGCGTCTTCGATCCCCCCGGCACCCACCCGAACGTGCACCCCGACGCGGGCGTGTTCGCGGCGCGGTACTCTCTCCCCGGTTACCACGCGCGCGAGGTGCCGTTCAGTAAGAGTGAGGTCGTGGACGCGACGACCGGGCGCCGCGTCGTCGGTGTGCCGTCGGGCGCGGTCAGTCTCGATTCGGCCGCGCAGATCGCCTTCATCGAGCAGGGGCGCTACTCGACCCCCCGGAACGTCGTGCGCTGGCAGTCGGCGGCTCCCATGCCCGGCGTCAACATCGCCGACTGGGTCCAGAACCCGCAGTCGATTGCGGGGATGGGTGCTGACGCGGCTCCCGCTCCGGGCCCATCGACCGCCGTGAAGGTCATCGCAGTGGGTCTCAGCGTAGGCGTGCTCTACGCCCTCTTCCGAAAGAAGAAGTGAGAAGATGTTCGATTACACAGACGACGAAGAGGAATTCGCGACGCCCGGCGTCGAAACCTCGGGCCAGCAATTCCCCGTGCACCACAACCAGATGGTGCAGGCCAACGCGGGCGTGGCCACGGCGTACAACCCCGCGGCGCACCCCATGGCGCCGCTCGGGCGCGGGCTCAGGGGCTC
>Ga0137403_10010136_pt1 | contig 10442 bp, 12 predicted proteins | sample CZOMad2_1_16fung_FD_122057 | JGI IMG/M metagenome (GOLD analysis project Ga0137403, IMG submission 122057) | Vadose zone soil fungal communities from Angelo Coast Range Reserve, California, USA - CZOMad2_1_16fungal (Hybrid Assembly) | ecosystem: Environmental > Terrestrial > Soil > Vadose zone... | reverse complement strand
CGGCACTACCAAGATATCGGTTTGGAGACTTCGTATGAACCGACGTCAAGTTCTTAAAATCGGCCTGGCCTCGCTCGCGACCACAACCATGGCGCCGCTCTCCGCGCTCACCCAAGGATCGGGCCAAGCCCGCTATCCGGAGCGGCCGATCAGGCTCGTCGTTCCGTTTGCGCCGGGCGGCGCGACCGACGTCGCCGGCCGCCTGTGGGCGGAGAAGATGAAGCCGCTGATCGGCACCATTGTTGTCGAGAACAAGCCGAGCGGCGGCGGCGCGCCCGGAACGACCGAAGTCGCGCGCGCGCAGCCCGACGGGTACACGCTCCTGTTCGGCAACACCAGCACGCAGGTGCTGCTGCCGGTGCTGATGCCGAAGCCGCCTTACGATCCGGTCAAGGATTTCACCGCGATCTCCATCCTGTGTGTCTCCCCGACCGTGATCGTGGTGAACGAAAAGGTCCCGGTGCGCACCCTGCGCGAGCTGATTGCTTACGCCAAGGCCAATCCGGGCAGGCTCTCCTATGGCTCCGCCGGCGCCGGCACGCTGACCAATCTGGCGGGCGAACTGTTCAAGCAGCTCATCGGCGCGCCCGACATTGTGCACATTCCCTACAAGGGCTCCGCACCCGGCGTCGCCGATCTTGCCGCCGGCCACATCCCGATGATGACGCCGAATATCGGCGGGCCGCTGATCGACTTTCATCGCGCCGGCAGGGTGCGCATCCTTGCGGTCGCGCACGATACGCGGCTCAAGGTTGCGCCCGACATCCCGACCGCGATCGAGGCCGGACTCCCCGGCATGGTGGCGTCGAACTTCAACGGCCTGTTCGCGCCGGCCGGCCTCTCGCCTGCGATCGTCGGCGAGCTTGCGCAGGCGACGCGCAAGGTGATGGACGATCAGGAATTCCAGCGCACGCTCACAACGTCGGGCTTCGAGCCGATCGCGGATTCCGGCCCGCAGCAGGCACAGCGCCTGGTCAGCGACGAGCTTGCGCGCTGGACGCCGATCATGAAGTCGACCAACTTCAAGCTCGAGTGACAAGGCAAGTTCCTGCGCGCCGACTTTGAGTGAGTCATTGCACCGTCACGTTGGCTTCGCGGATGACCTTGCTCCAAAGCTCGGTCTCCTCGGCGAAGAACCTGGCGGCATCGGCGGGGGTGCCGATCATGGGATCGAGCCGCAGGTCGCGCAGCTTCGCGCTGACCGCCGGCCGCCGCAGGATGTCGACCACGTCGCTATTGATGCGCGCCGCGAGCGCCGCCGGCATGGCGGGCGGACCGACCATGGCAAACCAAGTGATGGAGCGGAATCCAGGCAGTCCCGATTCCGCGATGGTCGGGATATCGGGCAGCGTCGGCGCGCGCTCGTCGCCCGCCACTGCCATGATGCGGATCTTGTCGGCCTGATGCAGCGGCACCGAGGTGGTGAGCGTATCGAAAAACATGTCGATATGGCCGGCGATGAGATCGTTGAGTGCGGGCGCGGCGCCGCGATAGGGCACATGCACCATCTTGATGCCGGCGCGGATCTCGAGCTGCGCGCCGCTCAAGTGCGCGGTCGAGCCGCCGCCCTGTGAGGCGTAGGTGAGCTTGCCCGGATTGGCTTTGCCATAGGCGACGAGCTCCTGCACCGTGCGCGCCGGCAGATCCTTGCGTACCGCGAGCACGTTGGCGATCTTGGCGAGCAGAGACAGCGGCACGAACTTGTCGGGCTGGTAGCCGATCTCCTTGAACAGAAGATGTGCGACGGTGAGCGGCAGCGGCGGGCTCACCAGCAGGGTGTAGCCATCGGGTTGGGCGCGCGCCACCTGTTCGCTACCGGCATTGAGGCCGCGGGAATTGTTCTCGACGATCACCGGCTTGCCCCAACTCTGGCTGAGCTGCTCGGCCACCAGGCGGGCGAGCGCATCGGTTGTCGAGCCGGCAGGCGAGGGCACCACGATGGTCACGCGGTTGGCGGGAAAGCTGTCCTGCGCCTGCGCGCGTGGCGCGCTCGCCACCATTGCAAGAAACAGCGCGAAGAGGATCGTCCTATACATCGTCATGTCCTTCAGCCGAAACCGCATCATTGCAACGGAATGTTCGCCTGTTTGATCACCTTACCCCACAGCTCGGACTCATCCGCAAAGAAAGCTGCCGACTGCTCCGGCGTCCGCACCGAAGGCTCCATCTGGATGGCGCGCACACGCTCCACGACGTCCGCGCGGTTGAGGACCTCGGTGACATCGCGGTTGATCCGCGCGATGAGCGGCGCAGCCATATTGGGTGGGCCGACCAGCGCATACCAGGTGATGGCGCGATAGCCGGACACGCCCGCTTCCGCGAGGGTCGGAATGTCGGACGCCTCCCGCAGTCGCTCGGGCGTGCCGGTGGCGATGATCTTGACCTTGCCGTCGCGATGCAGGGGCAAGGCCGTTGTCGGCGTGTCAAACATCAGATCGACATGGCCGGCGATCAGGTCGTTGATGGCGGGGCTCAAGCCACGGTAGGGCACCTGCGTGGTCTTGATGCCGGCGAGCATCTCAAGCTGCACCGTCGCCAGATGCGCGATCGAGCCAACGCCTGGTATGGCAGCCGTGATGCGGTCGGGATTGGCCTTGGCTCGCGCGATGAAATCGCGCACGGTCGAGCCGTCGAAGCTCTTGCGCAGCACCAGCACATAGGGACCGGTCGTGAGCAGCGCGATCGCGCTCCAGCGCTTCGGATCGAACGGCATGTCCTTGTAGAGGAAGCTGTTGGTCGCGATCGGGCCGGGGGCGGCGACCATCAGGGTGTGGCCGTCCGGCGCAGCGCGAAACACTTCCGCGGCGCCGATGTTGCCAGCCGCCCCGCCGCTGTTCTCGACGATCGCGGACTGTCCCCACTTGCGGGCGAGCTGGTCGGCGAGCAGCCGCCCCAGGACGTCGGTGCCGCCGCCGGCCGGATAGGGGACGACGATGCGCACGCTCTTCCCGGGAAATTGCGGCTGCGCGCGGCTCAGGTCCGCGGTCCAGAGCAGGGCGAGAGTGGTCAGGGCAATCAAGCGCATGCTCGGTCCCTCCGGTGCCGCGGTGGTAAGCTTTCCCCGTCGGGTTCGTTTTGTCAAAGACGCGACGGCGCAGCTTTTTGGTTCTGCCCGGCATGTCCTCTCCGTTCGCCCCCGCCACGCCATCAGTCAAACCGAGCCCGGCGCAATTTGCCGACGCACTCGTCAACGAAGACGCGCACCTTGTTGGACATCAGCCGGGTCTGCGGATAGACGACCTGCACCGGCATCGGCTCGGTCTCGAATTTTTCCAGCACGTATTTGAGCTTGCCGCTCTTTCGGTAGGGCGCGACCATGTACGACAGGAACATGCCCAAGCCCACGCCGTCGATGCAGGCATTGACGGCAGAATCGATCTCATTGCAGGTGATGACGCTGTCGATCGGAACACTCTGCTGGCGATGGCCAACCTGAAAATGCCACTCGCTGCGCGGAACGAGACCGAGATGTCTGATGCACTTGTGGGCGCGGACGTCGTTGGGGACTTGCGGGACGCCGTGGCGGTGCAGGTATTGCTCACTGGCGCACACGACGCGGCGTACACGCCCGACTGGAATGGCCACCAGCGAGGAATCGCGCAGATGGGCGATCCGGATCGCGACATCGATGCCTTCGTCGATGAGATTGACGACACGATCGACGAATAGCACGTCGGCGCTGACTTTCGGGTAACGTTGCAGGAAGTCGCATACGATCGGGCCCAGATAGCGCCGCCCGAAAGCCACCGATGCGGTCACCGAAAGCTTGCCCACCGGCTCGGTCCGGCGCGCACCGAGAATGTCCTCGGCCTCCTGCGTGGCGGCGAGGATGTCGCGGCAGCGCTCGAGATATTGCGAGCCTTCGTCGGTCAGGTGGATGCGCCGGGTCGTGCGCTTGAGCAGCGAGACTCCGAGCTGGTGCTCGAGCGCCGCCAGCGTGCGCACGACCGTCGGCAAAGAGGTGTCGAGCGCTCCGGCCGCAGCGGTCAGGCTGCCGGTCTCGACGATCCGCACGAAGGTTTTCATCGCGCCAAGCTTGTCCATGGGCCGGATTATTACTTCATAAAATGCAATAGTCTATTGCCGTTCAGCCCATTTATTAAGGCGCGGGGAAGCAGCACAGTGAGTCCATTGGGCCGGCCCTGGTTCCCAGTTGTCCGTCGCGCCGATGGGCAGCTGTCCCGTAACTCGTCACGGAGAGATCCCATGCTGATGAACCTGCGCTGGGCTGCATCGATCATGATCCTGACTGCTTTGGGCGGCCCCGTTTCCGCCGACGTGATCACCGATTGGAACGAGAAGGCGGTTGCCTTCGTCACCAAGCAGCGCCTGCTGCCGCCGCAGGCCGAGCGGGTGATCGCGAGCGTTCACCTGGCGATGTTTGATGCCGTCAACTCGATCGAGCCGCGCTATCGGCCGTACCGGCTCGCTGTCATCACGGCAAAGGACGCTTCACCTGAGGCCGCCGCCGCGGTTGCGGCCGGCATGGTCTTGGCCGGCTTGCATCCAAACGACACTGAAGAAGTGAATACATTGATGGCGGCGTATCTTGCGGCCATCCCATCGAGCGAGGCCAAGTCGAACGGCATCAAGGTCGGACAGGAGGTCGCTGCCAAGATCGTCGCCGAGCGCAAGGCTGACGGCGCCGACGCGCCCGACGCCTATCGGCCGAAGACAAAGCCCGGCGTGTATGTGCCGACGCCGATCACGGCCTCATCCATGTGGCCAAGTGTGAAACCATTCGCGATGCAGAGTCCGTCGCAATTCCGGCCGCAGCCGCCGATTTCGCTGAAGGGTAAGGAATGGGCAAGCGACTACAACGAGATCAAGGGCCTCGGTGGCAAGGCCAGCACAAAGCGGACTGCGCGACAGACCGAGGATGCGCAATTTTGGCTGATCACCGGACCGGTGAGCTACTATCCCATTGCTCGGCAACTCGTCGCGGCGAAGGGAATGAATGTCCTCGACAGCGCCCGCTTCATGGCTCTTGCTTCGGCAGCGGTCGCGGATTCGTTCATCGCAGTGTTCGATGCCAAGTATCATTACGACTTTTGGCGGCCGATCACGGCGATCCGCAATGGCGACATTGACGACAATGCCGCGACCGAGCTTGACTCGACCTGGCAGCCGATCGACAACACGCCGATGCACCCGGAATATCCCTGTGCCCACTGCATCAGCAGCGCTACCTTCGCAACGGTGATTGAAACGGTGCTGGGAAGCCCGGATATTCCCGAAGTCACCATGACGAGCCCGACAGCGCCGGGCGTCACGCACCGCTGGAGCAACGTTTGGGCCTATGCCGACGAAGTGTCGATGGCCCGCATCCATGCGGGTTTCCACTACCGGTTCTCGACCCGCGTCGGTCAGGACATGGGGCGCAAGATCGGACGGCAAGTCATGCAGAATCTCATGCCGCCGATTAACGTGGCTGGGAACCGTTGAAACGGCATCGCTGAGGCTGCCAGCGGCCGGGCCGGCCGCTGGCTTTTGAAATTCACACTCGGCGGAACGATCTGGAGGACACAAGATGAAGCTCGCAGCAACCAGCCTTGCTCTCGCCTGCGCGTTGTTAGGCCCACAGGCATTGGCACAGCACAGCGAGGGGCACATCATGCTCGATCCCTCGGAGCTGGTGTGGAAGGACTTGCCATCGCTGCCCGGTGTGAAGATCGCGGTCATCGAGGGGCCGCTTGATAAGCCGGTGCCAATCATGTTCCGGCTCAAGTTTCCCGCCAATTTCAAAGTGATGCCGCATTGGCATCCCGGCATTGAGCACATCACCATCATCTCCGGCACGCTGCACATGGGGCTCGGCAGCGTGTTCGACCCCGCGAAGACCCGGCCCTTGCCCCCCGGCAGCGTCTCGGTCATGCAGCCCGGGACTCACCACTATGTGTGGACCAACGAAGAGACAATCGGTCAGGTTCACAGTATCGGGCCGTGGTCGGTCAACTATGTCAATCCGGCCGACGATCCAGCAAAGAAATGACTTGCGATCGCGGCAAAATTGACCACCCAAGTGAAGACACAGTGAAGAAGACACAGTGACATGACCGATGCACGCCAGCTTGCCGCCGATACTGCCGTGCAGCCGGATGAAGTGATGTTCTCTCCGGCGGTGCGCAGCGAGCAGGCGTGTCGCGGCTCGCGTGAGGCCAACGCACGGCGAGCTGCGGCCGGTCGCTTTGCGCGTGAACTTTCCGTGGACGCCATGGCGTTCATCGCCGAGCGCGACTCGGCCTATCTGGCAACGGCGAGCGCCGATGGGCAGCCCTACGTGCAGCACCGCGGCGGTCCACCCGGGTTTCTCCAAATACTCAATGACCATACGCTGGCTTTCTTGGATTACCCCGGCAACAAGCAGTTCATCAGCATAGGTCATCTCGCCGAGAACGAGCGCGCGTTTCTGTTTCTGATGGACTATGCCAATGCGCTACGGCTCAAGTTGTGGGGTCGCGCCCAGGTATCGACCGACCCCGAGCTCATTGCGAGCTTGAAGCCTTCCGTTGGCTTGCGCCGTCTCGACCACGCCATCGTGTTTACTGTGCTGGCGTGGGACTGGAACTGCTCGCAGCACATTCCGAGGCTGGTCCCGGCCGAGCCCACTCAGATCACGTGATCGGGCGCGAGCTTGCAGCCATCGCCGTCGGTCTCGACTTGGACCGTCGGATGATCGATCTCGAAGCGGTGGTGCAGCTCCTGCGATAGCTGCCGCAGGAACTCGTCCCCGGTCTGACCTTTTGGCATCACCAGATGCACCGTGAGCGCGGTCTCGGTGGTGCTCATCGCCCAGATATGCAGGTCGTGAATGCCCTTCACTCCGGGCAGGCCTTCGAGATACGCGCGGACGGCGTCGGGGTTGATGCCGTGCGGAACGGCGGCAAGCGAAAGGTTGACGGCGTTGCGCAGGAGGCCCCAGGTGCTCCAGACGATCACCGCCGAGATCACAAGGCTCGCTGCGGGATCGATCCAGTGCCAGCCGGTGAGCAGGATCAGGCCGCCCGCGACCACCACGCCGACCGAAACCAGGGCGTCGCCGACGAGATGCAGGAACGCGCCCCTGATGTTCAGGTCGTCGGCCTGGCCCGCCATCAACAGCCAGGCTGAGATGCCATTGATGACGATGCCCAGCGCCGCGACGATCATCACCGTCATGCCGGCGACCTCGTCCGCCTCGGAGAACCTCTGAATCGCCTCCCAGGCGATGGCGCCGGTCGCGACCAGCAGGATGACCCCATTGGCAAGCGCGGCCAGGATCGAGGCGGAGCGGAACCCATAGGTGTAGCGGCGGGTGGGGCTAGCCTTGCACATGACATGGGCAGCCCAGGCGAGCAGCAATGCCAGGGCGTCGCCGAAGTTATGTCCGGCATCGGCGAGCAGCGCGACCGAGTTGGCCATGACGCCGAACGCGACCTGCAGCACCACCAGCCCGATGTTGAGCGCGGTTACGACCGCGAATGTGAAACCGAAGTCCTTGGGCGCGTGACTGTGCCCGTGATCATGCGCATGCGCCGCATGATCGCGCTCACCGTGACGGTGTTCGCCATGATCGTGTTCGCCATGATCGTGTTACCTTGGCGGTGATCGTGCTGGTGCGCGGCCATGCACAACCTATAGCGGAGATGATGAGCGTTACACTATCACCTTGATCAGGCGCTAGCAGCCGAAGCGTTGCGCTGATTTGGTAGTTCCACCACCACCGTGTCGAACTCGCTCTGCAGCTTGCCGATGATCGCCGGCTGATCCGGCGTATGCTCTGACGGCTCGTACCACGGCCGGCGTGGTGTCACGCCGCCTTCGAGCGCCTGCGCGATCAGGCGTCCGATCTCCTCGCCCTGCAGCGGCACGAGCTTCTTGTCCGGATCGTAGCGATAGAGCTGCGGGCAGAAGTAGACCGCATGGATCCTCGGGTCGTAGCCGTCGACCACCAGGAAATGCTTGGCGCGAAGAAGAATGTTGTATTTCCTGACGACCTTGCGCTCCTGGGTGGCGCGTGCGACGCGCAGCCGCTCCGGCGACGGCCCCACGATGGTGCCGGCCTCGAGCAGGATCACCCAGTCCTTCTTCGCCGCATTGTGCCGATGGATCGGGACGTGATGGCTCGGCACGCTTCGTTTGAAAAGCCCCATGATGGTCTCGCGGTCGAACGATCGGGCCTAGACAGTAGCAAGGAGGGCCGCGACGTCAATCGCGGCCCTCAATCGCGGGCTTTCAGTTCTGCGTGAAATATCGCAGGTCGGGCGGCGCCTGGTTCTTCTTGGTCGGCATCAGGTGGCCGTCGGCGCTCAGGAAGTAAGCCTCGTTGCCGATCTGCACATGGTTGTTCCCGACCGTGCAGATATTCAGCACGAAGTGCGGATTGCCGGTGCGGCGATAGGTCTTGAGCACGGTCCAGGGACGGGCCAACGCATTGTCGATCGTCGTCATCTCGTCGTGCAGAATGTCTGGATTCTGCTTGTCGCGATAGATGCGCTCCTTGATCACGGTCGCATTGTCGGCATGCAGCGGAGTGCCGGCATTGTCGAAGCTGCGCGGGCCCATGAAGTTGCGGGTCTCGACCTCGAGCACGTCGTACTTGCCGTCGCCGTCCTCATCGATCCATTTGCCGATCGAGTAGCCGTCAAAGGTCGGCTCGACGTCGGTGGGCCAGTTGCGGCCGTCAGTGTAGATGCGGCGCGGCATTGCCTGCGCGAAGATGACATGCGTGGCCCTCGGGGTGACGACGAATTCGAGCCCCTGGTTGCCGGCCATCTCGCGCGGCATGCCGCCCGGCGTGCATGAGAAGGTCTGGTTGCCGCCCTGGCCGCCGGCGGCCTGGTCCTTGAGGCCGGCGTCAAAGATCGCCTGATATTCTGGCGTCAACGGAGCCTGCTGGGCGCGTCCTGGCCGCTTGGTCTGGTCGTAACGGTTGCCGCCGGTTGCGGTGAAACGCATCGGTCCCGACCAGTCCGGATAGCGCGCGGGATTGTATCTGTCGTTCTCGGGGATTGGCTGCTGCGCCTGCACGCCGATTGCGGCCATGCACAGCAGGGCAGATGCGAGCGCTGCGATCGCGTTGCGACCGATCATGACTGTCCCTCCCTGATCAACGACACGGGCCAGCAGTGCCGCAGTCGTCTTGCGTGGAGGCTACAATACCTTCCCGGTCGCGCGGAAGGGCATTAACAAAATCCGCCGCTGATCTACCGTCCGGACTTACCTTGCTGAGTGGACGGCTTCTTGTCGGGCGCGGTGCCAGCTGGCGGGGCGGCATCGGCGCTGACCGATTTCGCCGGATTGACCGAAATGCCGAAGAGTCGCCACTGGCGGGCGACTGCTTCGAAGACAAGCGCGAAGTCGAGCTGAGCCGGTTCGCCGGGGAAATAGCCCGTGATATGCAGGCGCTTGTCCTGGTCGATGCTCGGTGGCACCGGCAACTTCGGAGCGAGGATGGCGACGGCGGATAAGTCTATCCGCTGAGCGGAAAGACTGGAGAAAATCTGGTGCAGTCGACCTGCATTGTTAGCCTCGCGAAACGAAGGCGACGCCAGGTCCCGGAGCACGGTGTAATTGCCGGTGCGCAAAGCATCATTGAGGCTCAACAGTGTGGAGCGGATGAGAATCACGATGATGTCGGCGGATGGAATGACGACGTCCGGAGTAGCCGTCTGCACCGGCTGAGTGGACGGCCGGCTGGGCTGAGCGACCGGAGGTCCAGTCTTGCTCTGTGCTAGCGCGTGACGCGGCGCTGTGAGTGAGGCGAGGGCCACCAATGCACAGGGAAGAAGGGCCAGAACATGGCGCCGACCTATATCGTCGGCGACTTCCCGCAGCCGGGCGCGATGCCGATCGTCATCGACGGCCAGGTCGTGGTTACCAACACGCCGGGCACCCCGGACGAGGAAACCGGCACCCTGTAACCCATGAGCTCCGCCGATTTCATCGCCCTCCTGGAACAACACCAGATCCGGCTCAAGGCCGAGCCTCCGGCGCGCGAAGCCGTGGCCTGGTACTGCCGCGCGTGCGGCGAAAGGGTGGAGTGCAAGAACTGTTCGGTGACGTTAACCTGGCACAAACGCGACCGGCGCCTTTTGTGCGGTTATGTGACCGGGCGAACGGTTCTGCGCACGGTCGGCCGACGCGGATGCGCGGGTATGACCCGACCAGTTCACAACGTGTCGGCTTACCTGCGCGCTCTCACGGGGTCCGCGTCCGGAGGTGGGTGCAGCACACCCGCACGGGTGCTCTCGTGGGCAATTTTGTTACGGTGCGCGTTCGCGTACGTAGGGGGTTCGTCGCATCATGTTCCCGCTGTGGGATGTCGCCATCGCACCGGTCCTCGCGGCCGCTCGGGTCAGGCGTGTCGTCGAGGAAGAGATACTCGGAGCATGGGTTGCTGGCGTTGATCCGCCCGTCCGCCGGGCAGGTGTGCCACTCGTTGATGGTAGTGTCGAACTGCA
>Ga0137403_10010135_pt1 | contig 10442 bp, 8 predicted proteins | sample CZOMad2_1_16fung_FD_122057 | JGI IMG/M metagenome (GOLD analysis project Ga0137403, IMG submission 122057) | Vadose zone soil fungal communities from Angelo Coast Range Reserve, California, USA - CZOMad2_1_16fungal (Hybrid Assembly) | ecosystem: Environmental > Terrestrial > Soil > Vadose zone... | reverse complement strand
TGACCGGCTTCGTGCGCAAGGTCAAGGCGCGGCTGGTGCGCCGCAGGGGCGCATCGGTTTTTCAACCCTATCGCGACCTGCTGCGGTTGCTCCGAAAAGAGGTGGTGCTGGCGGAAAACGCCTCATGGCTGTTCCGCGTGACGCCCTATGTGACTTTTGCCGCGATCTGGGTTGCCGCGGCGCTAGTGCCAACCTTCGCGACCGGTTTGCCGTTCAACTGGACGGCGGATCTGATCGCCATCGTTGCACTATTGGGTAGCGCGCGCTTCTTTCTGGCGCTTGCGGGCATGGATGTCGGCACCAGTTTCGGCGGCATCGGCTCGAGCCGCGAAGTCATGATCGCCGCGCTTGCGGAGCCGGCGATGCTGCTGATCGTGTTTTGCATGGCGCTGGTCGCCGGCTCGACCCAACTTTCGACGGTCGCAAACTTCATGGCCTCCTCCTATGTCGGCTTGCGGGTATCGCTGGGAATGGCCGTGATCGCGCTCATCATGGTGGCGCTCGCGGAGAACGCGCGAATCCCGGTCGACAATCCGGCCACGCACCTGGAGCTCACCATGGTGCACGAGGCCATGGTTCTTGAATATTCAGGCCGTCATCTCGCCATGATCGAATTTGGCGCCTTCCTCAAGCTATTGCTCTACATCTCGCTGATCGCCTGCGTGTTCCTGCCGTGGAAGATCGCCGTGTTCGGCACCGGCCCCTTGGCATACGCCGTCGGCGTCGCCGCCTATGTTGTCAAACTTGCGGTTGCAGGCTTTTCGCTGGCGCTGTTCGAGACCGCGACGGCGAAAATGCGGGTCTTTCGCGTTCCGCAATTTCTCGGCGCAGCGCTCATGCTGGGCCTCCTCGGTACCCTTCTGCTCTTCGTGTCAAAGAGTTTCTGATGCAGATGCACAGCCTCTCCTTCGACGTCTCGCATACGCTGGCAGGCAGCCTGGTCCTGATCAGCTTCATGATGCTGTACCAGGATCGGCTCTATTCGCTGCTCAACGTCTTTGCACTGCACGCCTTGGTACTTGCGCTTTCCGTCGCCTGGCAGGCCTTCGTCCAGAACGCGCCGCACCTTTACGTGACCGCGGCAATCGCCCTCATCTTCAAGGCAATCATCATTCCGGTGGCGCTGCACCGCATCGTCAAGCAGCTCGGGATCCACCGCGACATCGAATCGGCCGTGGGTATCGGTCCCACCATGCTGGCCGGGATGGGGCTGGTCGCGCTCTCCATGGTTTTGATGCTGCGGGTGACCGCCGAGGCAGACCCGTTGGCGCGCGAGGATCTCGCCTTCGCGCTGTCGGTCGTGCTGCTCGGGCTTCTGGTCATGGTGACCCGCCGCAATGCGGTCAGCCAGGTCGTGGGTTTCATGTCGCTCGAGAACGGACTGATCCTGGCGGCAACCGGTGCCAAGGGCATGCCGCTGGTGGTCGAGATCAGCGTCGCATTCTCGATCCTGATCGCCTTCATCGTGATCGGCATCTTCCTGTTCCGCATCCGCGAGCGCTTCGACACCGTCGACCTGCAGGCGCTCGAGCGCTTTCGCGGCGAGCAGCCATGAACCCGGGCAGCTTCGATGCCGTGACCGCGGTGCTGGTGATCCCGGCGGCGACGGCGGCGCTGCTGGCGGTGCTGCCGGGCTATCGGCTGACCTCCCGGCTCAATGTGCTGGCCGCGTTCCTCACCTTCCTCGCGGCCCTGTCGCTGCTGGTCGTGCGGCCGCTGCCGGGGCTCTATCTGCTGGTCGACGACACCAATATCGTGTTCATCGTCCTCAGCACCTTCGTCGGCTTCACCACCAGCGCCTTCAGCGCCAGCTACATCGCCCACGAGCTGGAGACCGGGCGGCTGACGCCGATCAACCTGCGCTTCTATCATGCGATGTATCAGGTGCTGATGTTCGCCATGAACCTGGCCCTGGTGTCGAACAGCGTCGGGCTGATGTGGGTGGCGATCGAGCTGGCGACGCTGACGACCGTGCTCATGGTCGGCATCTATCGCACCCATCAGGCCCTCGAGGCGGCCTGGAAGTATTTCATCCTGGGCAGCGTGGGCATCGCGCTCGCGCTCTTCGGAACCATTCTCGTCTACATGGCCGCGCGCCCGGTCGTGGGCGAGGGCGTCGATGCCATGCTCTGGACCGTGCTGATCGACCATGTCGCGGCCTTCGACCCGGGAATGCTGAACGTCGCCTTCGTGTTCCTGATGCTGGGCTACGGCACCAAGGTTGGCCTGGCGCCCCTGCATGCCTGGCTTCCCGATGCGCATGCCGAGGGCCCGACACCGATCTCGGCCGTGCTCTCGGGCCTGCTGCTCAACGTGGCGCTCTACGCCGTGCTGCGCTTTAAGATGCTGCTGGCGGGGAACAGCGGCGCGCTGGCGCCCGGACCCTTGATGATCACCATGGGCCTGTCCTCTCTGCTGCTCGCCTCCTTCATGCTCTATCGCCGGCGCGACATCAAACGCCTGTTCGCCTATTCCTCCATCGAGCATATGGGGATCATCACATTCGCCTTCGGCCTGGGCGGGCCGCTTGCCAATTTCGCCGGGCTTCTGCACATGACCATGCACAGCCTGGCCAAATCCGGCATTTTCTTCGCCGTCGGCCATATCGCCCAGGTGAAGGATACTCAGAAGATCGCCGACATCCGCGGCCTGACGACCGGCCATCCGGCGCTCGGCTGGGGCTTCCTCATAGCCGTGGTCGCCATCGCAGGATTGCCGCCCTTCGGCATTTTCATGAGCGAATTCCTGGTCGCCACATCCACCATCGCCCATCAGCCCTGGTTGGCACTGCCGCTGGTGATCGGCCTGCTGGTCTCATTCGGCGCGCTCATTCTGCGCCTTCAGGGCATGGCCTTCGGCGCGCCCTCGCCCCAGCCCCACAAGCCGGTGAGTGCCAGCCTCGTTCCTCTCTGGGCCCATTTGTCGCTGGTGCTGCTGGCGGGATTGCACCTGCCCGCTGCCCTCGTCCAGTGGTTCCAGAGCGTGGCAAGGATTCTGGGATAGACCGATGAACCAGGACCTCGCATCCCTTCTCGCTGGTCTGGCACCCAAGGTCGCGGGCCATCGGCCCTGGCCGCGGCATATCCTGGATCGCAAAGGCTGGCTGGATCTCCTCGGCCAATTGGAGGGCGCGGACTACCCACTACTCGGGTTGTGGGGCGACGGCGACATGGTGCATCTGGCGTTGCGCGATGGCCCATCCGCCGCAGTGGCCAGCCTGCCCTGCCCGGATCGGCGATATCCCGCCGTCTCGCCCTGTCGGCCGGCCGCCGCCCGCCTCGAGCGCGTAGCGCGCGACCTCTTCGGGCTGGAGGCCGAAGGTGCTGCCGATGTCCGGCCCTGGCTCGATCATGGGCGGTGGCCGCGCCGCCGGCCGAAGGGCGCCGAACCAGGGATCGTCACCGCCACGGCCTATGAATTCCTCGCAGCCGAGGCCCAAGGCGCGGTGCTGCACCAGATTCCCGTCGGCCCGATTCACGCCGGCATCATCGAGCCCGGCCATTTCCGCTTCCACGTCAACGGCGAGACCGTGGTGCGGCTGGAGGCACGGCTCGGCTATACCCACAAAGGCATCGAACCAAAGATGGCGGACAAGACGCCGGCGGAGGCCGCGCGCCTGGCATCCCGGATTTCCGGCGACAGCGCGGTCGGCCACTCCCTCGCCTTCGCGCACGCCGTCGAGGCCGCGCTTGAGGTTGTCGCGCCGCCGCGTGCTCATTTTCTGCGCGCCCTGATGGCAGAGCTGGAGCGGCTGGCCAATCATTTCGGCGACATCGGTGCGATCTGCAACGACGCCACATTTCCCCTGCTGCTCGCCCATTTCTCCGCCTTGCGCGAGCAGGTGTTGCGCGCGGCGCAATCCTGCTTCGGTCATCGCCTGATGATGGATTGCATCGTGCCGGGTGGCGTCGCGGTGGATCTCAACGCGGCGGGTACCGGGCAACTCGCCGAGCTTGTTCGCGACTTGCGCCCGCGGCTGGCCGAACTTGTCCGCGTCTACGACAGCAAATCCTCGCTGCTGGACCGCATGGTTTTGACCGGTATCGTCAAAACGGAATTGGTTCATCGCTTCGGGGCCGGGGGCTATATCGGCCGCGCTTCGGGGAACGGTCACGACGCGCGGCGCAACCCGGGCTACTCGCCCCACGCCGAAGACGCCGGCGGCGTGCCGATCAGCGCGCTGGTGTTCGGCGGCCGACGCCGCGAGGTCGCGCCGCTCGTGTACGAAGCGCGCGACTGGAAGCACGGCGTGCTGGTCGGCGCATCGCTCGCCTCGGAAACCACCGCCGCGGCCGTCGGTCAGGTGGGTGTCACGAGGCGCGACCCGATGGCCATGCAACCGTTCTGCGGGTACAACTTCGGCGATTACTGGCAGCACTGGCTCAATATCGGCGCGCAGCTCGCGCGACCCCCGCGCATCTACCACGTCAACTGGTTCCGGCGCGACGCGCACGGCAAGTTCCTGTGGCCGGGCTACGGCGAGAACCTGCGGGTGCTCGCCTGGATGCTGGATCGCTGCGCCGGCAAGGCGGGCGCGAGCGAATCGGCCGTCGGCTGGCTGCCGCGGCCCGCGGATCTCGACACCCGGGGACTCAACGTGGGCGCGGATGCGCTCGCCGCCCTGCTCACGGTGGATCCGACGCTGTGGCGCAAGGAGCTCGGCGAGCTGCGCGAGTATCTGGGCAGGTACGGCAGCCGCTTGCCGGCGGCGCTGCTCGCGGAGCTCGAGTCGACCGAACGGCGGCTGGCGTGAGCGCGGGGCGCGCCCGCGCCCGTCACACCTCTTCGCAGGTGTAGCCGATGGTCTGCGGGGAGCCCTGCTCGGGCAGGCGCCCGAGCCCGATCATGCCGCGGCCCTTGATCTGCAGGCTGTCGCGGCGCACGAAGGACTCCTCGCCGTCAGCGCTCTGCACGAACGTGCCGTTGGTGCTCTGATCGATCAATACGAACTTGTTGCGGCTGATCTCGATGCGCGCGTGCAGGCGCGAGATCAGGTTGCCCTTGATCACCACGTCGTTGTCTTCGGCCCGGCCGATGGTGATGCTCGAGTGCCGCTCATCGACCAGCAGTTCGCGATCCTGACAGCGCAACCGCAGCCGCATGTGGTGCGCCGGCCGTGGGTCGCTCGCAATCCCCGGCACCATGCTGGTCACGTCCTCGGTCTGCCACAGCACCTCGTAGAGGACGACTTCACTCCCCTGACCCTTGAGCGTGGCGACGTCGATCTGGCGGCACGACGCGCGCCACTCCGGCGACAGCTTGTCCACCGTCGCCGCGGTGGTCACGATCTGCCCGGCCTTGGCCTGGCTGGTCATGCGGTTGGCGGTGTGCACGGCGGCGCCGAACACGTCGCGATTCTCGAGCATCACCGGCCCATAGTGGCAGCCGATGCGGATGGCGACCGGCTGTCCGTCGACGTTCAGTTGCGCGTGCGTGGAGATCTGCTGCTGCATCTGCGCCGCGGCGTTCAAGGCGGCGTCGGCGCTCGGAAAGGTCGCCATGACCTCATCGCCCATGGTCTTGATGACCGTGCCCTGGCGCTGCTCGGTGGCGGTGCGCATCACGTCGATGCAGATCGCCACCATGTCGCGCGCCCGCAGGTCGCCCATAGTGTCGTAAAGCCGGGTCGATCCGACGACGTCGGCAAACAGGATGGCGAGTTCGATATCCTTGCCCATGAGTGCGGCCCGATTATACGCGAGCGCTTTCGCGCCGCTAGCAAGGGTCCCGGGCCCGCGCGCCGGCAGGAATCGCCCGCCGCAGCAGCTCCGGACCCGCTCCGGCGGCCCGCGCACCCTCACTCAGCGTGCGCCGGTAGTCGCGCGCCCCGGGCTCGCCGCTGTACAGGCCGAGCATGTGGCGCGTGATTGCGGCGAGGCGCCCGCCGGCGGCGAGCTCGCGCTCGGCGTAACGCTGCATGCGAGCGGTGAGCGCCTCGCGCGTGGGTGCGGCGCCGGCACCAGGATGCAGCGCCCGCTGCAATTCGGCGAGCAGGTACGGCCGGTGGTAGGCCTCGCGCCCGAGCATGACGCCGTCGCACCAGCTGAGCGCCTCGATCACCGCGCGCGGCTCGCGCAAACCCCCGTTGACCACGATCGGCAATGACGGCAACGCCGCCTTCAGCCGCCGCACGATGTCGTGGCGCAGCGGCGGGATCTCGCGGTTGTCCTTCGGTGACAGGCCACCCAGCACCGCCTTGCGGGCATGCACGATCGCGACCTCGCAGCCGGCATCGCGCACACTGCGCACGAAGTGACACAAGGCCTCGAAATCACGCTCGGCGAAGTGCGCCACGGGCTCGTGCAGTTCCCGGCCCGCGGCGCTCACCACGCCGATGCGCATCTTCACCGTCACCGGCACCCGCACTGCCGCGCGCATTGCGGCCACGCACTCGCCAACCCGCGCGGGCTCCAGCATCAGGCAGGCGCCGAAGGCGCCGCTCGCCACGCGGTCACTCGGACAGCCGCAGTTCAGGTTGATCTCGTCGTAGCCCGCCTGCTCGCCGGCGCGTGCCGCCGCCGCGAGCTCGCGCGGCTCGCTCCCGCCCAGCTGCAGCGCAACCGGATGCTCCTCAGGATGGAACGCCAACAGCCGCGCGCCGTCACCGCGCACGATCGCCGCCGCGGTGATCATCTCGGTGTACAGCAGCACGTCGGGCGAAAAGCCGCGCAGGAAGTAACGGCAATGACGGTCGGTCCAGTCCATCATGGGCGCCACGGCGATGTGGCGAGTCAACTCATTCATCCTGTATCCGGTGAACCAAGTCAGGGTGGTGTCGCTACCAGTTCGATATGTGCTCCGTGCCCGTGAGCACGCGCCAACTTCTCATCGCAGGTCAACAGCGGCGCCGCAAGCGCCTCCGCGAGCGCCACGTAGGCCGCGTCATACGCGGACACGGCGGACCGGAGGTCCCAGATGCGCCGCAGCAGAGGACGGTGAGCGTATCGCTCGATCATGAGCTGCTCGAAGTCGCCGAGTGCCAGCTCGGCGCGCGCCAACGTGATTTCGCGAGCCCGCACCAGGCGCCCAAGCACTTGACTCACTTCAATATCAATGAGGTGCGGAGCGTGCAAGCGCTGCGTCGGGTGCAGCGCGCGAGCCGCGATGCGCTCGGCTCTAGATGTTTGCAGTACCAGCTCGATTGCTGCAGAGGCATCGAGAACGATCAACGCGCCTCGCGCTCCTCGCGCAGCACTTCGGTCGGCGACACTTTGCCCTTATAGCGCTCCCGCTGCTTCAAGCGCTCCAGCATCTCCTCGGCTGTTGGCTGTTCGGCAATCTTGCGGACCTCGCGCACGAGAAAATCAGAAAGCGACAGGCCGCTCAAGGCTGCGCGTGCCTTCAGCTGCCGGTGGAGCGCATCCGGGACGTGACGCAACTGAATCATCTTTGCCATGTGCTCAAGTCTACTCGCATGTGCAACACATGTCCATGTGCCGGATGATCGCGTCGAAGCGGCCGGCAAACCGGCGTTGAGCGAGCACGGGGCTCGCGCCGGGCCACATGACCCCGGAAACACTCCATCGCGATTGACAAATCGCCCGAAAACCTTCCGCTATATCTTACTTAGATACACTTGGTGTTGTAGACACAACGCTAGCACTCTGATAGCATTTTATCCATGGGTACCATCGTCATCAGAGATCTCCCCGCTGATCTCCACGAACGCCTCAAAGCCCAAGCGAAGCGTAACCATCGATCCCTGACCAAGGAAGCCGTTGCGTTGATCGAACGCCAGCTGACCGAACCGCGCGCCATGCCGGAGCTACCGCCACCTCTGCGCCTCAAGGCTGGACCCGTAACAATCAAGCAAATCGAAGCTGCGATTTCCAAAGGGCGTGATTGAGCGCCGCGATGCAGGTCGTCGACACCAACATCATCGTTTACCTGTTGCTCCAGGGTGATCGTACGACTGCGGCGCGTGCCCTTCTGGCAAAGGATCCGGACTGGCGTAGCGATTCGTTCGTGCTCGTCGAATTCTGCAACGTATTGGCGACAATGGTGCGAACCCGGTTACTTGCTGCGGGGCGAGCGCGTGATGCGCTGAGCAAAGCGGAGCAGGTCATTGAGCCCGGTTTGCATCCGGCCGCGCATGGCACGTCACTGGCAACGGCCGAGGAGTTTGGCGTGTCGGTTTACGATGCTCGCTTTCTGGTCGTGGCTCAAGTGCTCGGCGCGCGACTGGTGACCGAGGATGCGAAACTGCGCCGTGCGGCTCCGGCTTTGACCCACTCGCTCGAACAAGCTTTGGCTTAATGCCCCCTGCACGCCTATCGGCGTCGGGGACCAAGCTGTCCAACTGTCTCGACATGATTGGATGATTCTTCAGTCATTTGTCGCGCGCTTACCCGACTTGCGTGTGCGTGGACATGTATTGAGCCCGTCGAAGCCACTCGTACTTTCAATTCGATCTCACAATAGCTATTGGAAACCGTCTTGGTATCGACAGCGATGGGCCCTGTTGGAATTAGACGAAAGAGTACAATCCGCTTCTCGCAGCAAGCACCGATCCACACGGGAGATTTCAGATGCGCCCCCGCTCCGCCCTGCTCGCAACGTCCGTTCTCTTCTACTCATTGCAGGCCGGCGCAGATCCCGTGGAGTTTCGCAGAGTCGCGCATGAATACTACCAATGGCGCGACGCGGCCTATCCGGTCGCGACCAGCGCCGCCGGGGATCACCGCTTCGACACTCGACTGACAGACTACAGCATGACCGAAGTGCTCCGGCGCCGTCAGCACGTGAGCGAGCTGCTCATGCACGTGAGCTCTCTTGCCACAGACGGATGGAGTAAGGATGACCGCGTCGATCTCGTTCTATTTCAGGCGGAGCTCGCCGGCGCGGACTTCTTCGGCGGCAAACGGAACCCGGAAGGCTCGGACCCGCAGCTGTACGTTAACGAGTGCACGAACTCGATTTTCACCCTATTGCAGAAGGACTATGCGCCGCGCCGCACGCGCGCGCGCGCGGCGACAGCGCGCCTCGAACAGGTACCCGCGCTGCTGCGCACCGGGCGCGCGAACCTCACGCAGCCGGTGAAGCTGTTTGCGTCGCTCGCAATCCAGGCTGCCCGCGGCGGCGACGACCTGTACACCGTGAGCTTGATGACTCTCGCGGATGATCTGCCGGCCGCCGAGCGGAAGCGCTTGATCACGGCGCGTGACAACGCGGTCAAGGCGTTGCACCAGTACGCCGATTGGCTGGACGCCGGCCTGAGCAAGATGCCGGAGTGGCAGCCGATGGGCGAGGCGAGCTACAACTATCTCCTGAAGCGCGTCTTGCTGTTGCCGTTCGACGCGCACGATGTCGCGCATTTGGGCGAGATCGAGCTCACCCGCTATCGCGCGCTCGAGGCGATGCTTCGGGATCCGAGCCTGGCGTCACCGGACCCGTCGCGCGCCAAGCACGTGCCGAAGGACGAGGCGGAGTTTCTCGCGGCGTACGAGTCGCGCCTGAAAGAGATCGTCGAGTTTCTGCAGGCAAATCGGTTAGTCACGATCCCGCCCTACATCGGTCCCTTCCAAATTCGCCGGCTTCCTGAAGCGTTCAAGCCGACGAGCCCGGGCGGGTTCATGAACGCGCCGGGCGTATATGACAAGGATCCCGGTGGGTTCTACTACATACCCACGTACAACCCGAAAAGCGGCAACTTCTATATCCGCGCGGCGATCGAAGATCCGCGGCCCATCCTCGGCCACGAGGGCATTCCCGGACACTTCCTGCAGATTTCGATCGCCAATCACGTCGCGGACGAGATCCGGCGCCAGCAGGGCGACAGCGTATTCGCCGAGGGCTGGGCGCTGTATGGAGAAGAGATGCTGATGCGGGAAGGCATGTATCCGGACAACTCTGCCGGGCAGGCCCAGATCCTGCGCCTGAGCCGCTATCGCGCGGCACGCATCGGCGTAGACGTGAACCTGCACACCGGGCGCTGGAGCTTCGAGCAGGCGGTCACGTACTTCATGGAGGCTGGCGGGCTAGACCGCGAAGCTGCGGAAGGTGAGGCGGCGGGTGCGGCCTCTAACCCATCGCAGAAGATCTCGTACATCACGGGTAAGTGGCAGATCATGCGTCTGCTCGGGCGCTATCGCGACAACCAAGGCGCCGGCTTCCGCCTCGGCGCATTTCACGACCAGTTGATCAGCTACGGAACCTTACCGCTGTCGGTAATCGAATGGCTGATGTTCGATGACGAGAGCTCGCTGCGCGAGGCGCTGAAGTAGCCGGATTGGCAATCGAATCCTGGATGGTCGCGTCGGACGCCGTGAGGCATCGATTGCCAAGGCCATCGGGCGCGAGGCTTAACTGGCACCGCCGCTCACGTTGCGGCTGTGAGCCTCTTTCCGGCGCAACTTTGCGCGCACGTTGGACGCCGTAAGGACCGACAGGTACGAACGAACTTTCGCACCCAGCCGCGAGAATTCCTGTGCAAACAGACGCCG
>Ga0137403_10010134_pt1 | contig 10442 bp, 6 predicted proteins | sample CZOMad2_1_16fung_FD_122057 | JGI IMG/M metagenome (GOLD analysis project Ga0137403, IMG submission 122057) | Vadose zone soil fungal communities from Angelo Coast Range Reserve, California, USA - CZOMad2_1_16fungal (Hybrid Assembly) | ecosystem: Environmental > Terrestrial > Soil > Vadose zone... | reverse complement strand
TTTTCCAGCCCGGCGTCGTCCTGCTGTTGAATCACTTTCGCTCCGTCCGCCACGGCTTCTTGCACGAACTTCACCACGTCGGCTTTGGTTTTGAAAGCCTCTCGCGAAGGATTGTCGCCTTCGCCGAAGTCGGGCCCGAGGTTGGATCCAGAAACCCTTCGGATCAGGACGAAATCCAGTGCGGCGGCGTGGAGAAGATTCAGGGCGAAAGTGCGCTGGTCTTTCTGGAGCTTGTAATCGTACTTGTCCTCGGGGAAATCCTGAGCCATGGCGACGAGCTTGTTGCCAATGTCGTTCCAGCGTTCGAGCGTCTCCTCGGCTCGGGAGGAAGCGGGCTTGGGGGGTGCAGTCTGGGACTGGGCCAGAGTGGGAAGGCTAGTTCCGGTGACGATCAGCAGAGTCAGCACGACGAGAACACGCCCGGACACCTTTCCGGGCAGGCGGGAAGACTGATTCATCATAAATTCTCCTTTGGATTGGCGATCGACTATCGGCCGCATTGGCGATCCACGGCGAAAACACACCTCGGCGAGGGTAGGCGTCCGTGCGCGGCGACATCGGTTAGACGCGGGGAGGTTCCGGAGGTTTGGTCAAAATTTTGAATGGTTGGGGGACTGCAATTGGTGGGACTGCCATAGGGAGGGCCGCTGGGCGCGTCGCGGCGTAGCCCGAGTCCCCGCCCTGTCGCTTTAGAACGGCCGCGACAAGGACGGGGCACCCGGCTAACCCGGCCATCCGATGAAGGATCCAAAAGCCTTGCCCTGCCAACCGCCTAATACTTCAACACGGAGCCGCCATTTCCGTTGACCACCCAGACACTGGCGCCGTCGAAGGCCACAGAGCCGCTGGTGCCGCCGGCCCCGGGGAACGTGCCTAGAATCGCCCCGTCGCTGGGGCGGATCTCGTAAACATTCGTGCCACCCGAGAGCCACACGTTGACTCCGTCGTAAACCAGGCCTCCTTCCCAGGCTCCGGCAGTTGTGTTGACCATGATGGCGCCATCGCTGATCCGCAGCTTAAGCACATTGTTCAAAATAGATACCCACATGTAGGAGCCGTCGAAGGCGAGGCCCCCGGGGGCCGCTATCGTGTTGTAGGTGCAAGTGGAAACGCAGGCCCCATCGCTGGCGCGCAACTTCGTGACGGTGTTGTTGTAGTTGGACGACCAGATGTTCGAACCGTCGAAGGCTAATTGGCTCGGGGCGGTTCCGGTGCCCACGCTGAACGAACAGGGAAAGAGGCAGTGTCCGTCGGTGGCACGCAGCCGGACGACGCTGTTGGAGCCGGAATTGGCGATCCAGACATACGTTCCGTCAAATACCATCCCCTGTGGGCCGGACGATTTGAGCTTGATCATGTTGAAGACGTTCAGGACCGTCCCCGTGCTGGCCTGCAGCTTGGTGACGGTGTTATCGCCGAAGTTGGAAACCCAGATGGCGGCTCCATCCGACACGATGCCGATGGGAGAATTGCCCACGGTGTAAGTGCCCAACACCACGCCATCGGAAGGACGGATTTTCGCTACCTGGTTGCTTCCCTGCAGCGTGACCCAGATGTTGCCGCCATCGTACGCGATGCCCCGGGGGGCCGAGCCCACGGAGAAACTGGCGGTGAGGTTGGCGGCGTACCAGCGCAGAATCGCGACCTGGTTCGGATTGGCCGAAGTTTGCGCAGTGGCGGTGGTTGCCGGAGCTATTGTGAATGCGGCGGCGAGTAGGGCGAACAACATGTTCCGTTTCATGGAAGTCTCCTGAGATTTTTTCTGGCTAGTACTTGCTGACCGTTGCACTCTGATAGTTGCTGGACCAGATATTGGCTCCATCGAAGGCGATGCCGAGTGGGAACGAGCCGTCGGAAGGAGTGGTGGCGAGAACGGCGCCGTCGCTGGTCCGGAACTTGACCAGCGTGTTGGCGGCGGTACCAGCCCACATGTTGACACCGTCAAAGGCGATGCCTGTGGGTGCGCCGCCGACGCTGGCTGTCGCCACGATCGCCATGTCGCTGACGCGGAGTTTTTGCACGGTAGTGACTCCGCTGTTGTTGGCCACCCACATCGAGCTGCCGTCGAAAGCCAGATACAGCGGCCAGTTGCCCACGGTTTGCAAGGAGAAATTGCCGCCCGCCACCGGCTGTTTCGCCACTTGGTTGGTCTGCGGGCAGGCCGCCCACACGTTCGCTCCATCGAACGCCAGCGTTCCCTCGGGTTGGCAGTAGATGTACCACGCAGACAACACGGCCCCATCACTGATTCGCAACTGGTCGATGATGCCGCTGGAGCTGCCGATCCACATCGACTTCCCATCAAAGGCCATGCCGATCAGGCCGCCGGTCGAAGCAACTGCGTGGTCCCAGAGAATCGCACCGTCACTCGCGCGAATTTTCGTGATCTTGTAGGTAACGCCATCCGAAGCCCAAATGCTGGCGCCATCGAACGCTAGAAGCTGCGCGGGATGGCCGAGCGGGAAGTTCCCGAGATTCGCGCCGTCGCTCACGCGGAATTTCGAAACGCTGTTGGATTGCGCGTTCGCTACCCACATATTGGCGCCGTCAAAAGCCATACCCCATGGGGCGGTTTGCGCCGCAAAAGAAGCGCTCGTGTTGGCGGTGTACCACTTGAGGATGGCGATCTGGTTGGGATTGTTCTGAGCCAGCGCCGGAAATGACGAAACAACGAACAACGCCAGAACGGCAGTCAGCCAGATGGAAGGACGAAAGTGTGGAAGCACATTGTGGAACATGGGGTTGATTCCTCTCGTGTTGTAATTCGAGGGCTGGCGCCGATTCGGCGTTGTCAGCCACGACTACCTGGAAATTTGCCCTCTATCAATGAAGAGCGGAAAAATTCCGCGAATCGGGTCACGTTGGTGCAAAGTTTTTTGAAGAAGGATGATTCTTAAGGTGAGAGCGTGGAAATCTGGGAGGCGGGGACGTGCGAGGAAGTGGAGACCGGTTCTGACGTCAGCAAGCTCAAGAACACGGTTGAGGCAACTCCCTGGTGGGGAGTTCGCTACATCCGGAATCCCAGTCCTGTCGCTTCAGGAAAACCGCGACGAACGGCAGGGACCCGGCAGACTCAAAGGAAGGCGCCTATTGGCAGGTGATGCTGGAATTGTTCGCGGCGAGTTTCATGCACGCCTGATGCTGCTTTGTGTGTTTGGCGGCATCGACTGGGTTCTGGTTCTCCGGCATCGCACCCGAGATGACGGCTCCGCGCTGCACCAGAGCGGGTGCTTGTGCCGGTGTTTCCTGAACGGCGGGAACTACCCCGCTCGGAGTCGAGACCGGGGCGACCTGAACTGCGGCGCTTGGTGTTACGGGTTTTTCTTCGGAGACCGGTGTGGGAGCTAGTTTGCTATGCTGCGCCCAGTCGGAAACGATCAGATAGCAAGCGTCTTTGGCGGCGCTGTTTACCGTCCGGGTGGCGCTGGAACCGAGCAGATCGCCGGCGCGATTGGCAACCTGAATCTGGCTGTTGGTTCGCAGCAGTCCGCGCTTCTGTTTCGATTCGCGATCTAACATCACTGTGTAGTCAGCGGCGGACTCGTTCAGGGTGACGGTGATGCCGGAGCAGTCTTTTTGCAGGTCCTTATTGACTTCCATGCTCTCATCGTGAGCGTCCACGTTGCTCTCGGAGTGACCGGTTCGGAACCAGCGGTTTCCGCCAGAGCTGGCGTTGGTGGCGACGTTCTGCGTGCCCTTGCCGGAGACGTAGACCCGCGGCTTATCTTGAGCGGCCGCGGCGATGGTCAGGGTGAACAGGACTACAGAGAAACTCAACGATTTCATGGTTTTATCCTTTACAGGAAGCGTAGCGGGTGGCTGGGGAGTTGCCAAATTACCTTTGTGTGGGTGGGGGCTTGGTACTTTCGGGGGTAGCGTTGCGTTTCATTTTCATAATCCGTTGCTCGGCCCCAAAGAAACACCTGAAGACGAGGCGTCGATCTTTACCTTGGGGCTAAAGCCCTCATTATCTCTGAGTCAGAACGCGGCGCTGAAGCGCCGCTCTACCGATCCTGGTGATGGGCAGCGGTGTCGGGGCCGGCGAGGAGCAGATCCCTCGGCTTCGCTCGGGATGACAGTCCTTAGTAAGAAAAACAGATTCCTCCCTCCGGTCGAAATGACAAGCTTCAAATCGGAATGACTACTCTCGCAAATCGAAATGACATTCCTTTTTTGTCAGTGTCTTTGCGGTCGATCAGCACTCGATCGCGCAAGCGTTTTCCCAATTCTTGTAGAAGCCATCGTAGCTTCCTACAGCTTCCGGTAGTGGAAGGTGGGTGTGCGGAGGTGTGTAGTGTTGCAGAGTTTCTGTGGTGTGGTGGTTGGTCCCATCGGTCGTGCCGGGTCGTCCCTCGAAAACTATCGTTGATCCCTAACCTCTGTCGGAACGGTGTTTCGGCGGATTGCGTGCACGACAGGAGGTGATTTGCGGCCACTGGACGTTTGCGGATTTGTGTCTTGTCGCCATTGCTATTTCCCAAGGAGACGGATCGCATGAAACGCGGGATGTTCTTATCGAGCGCAGTGGTGTTGGTTGCGGTGTTGTTGGTCGCGGCCGGGTTGGGACAAGAGACGACGGGCGGAGTGCAAGGCACCGTCAAAGATCCGAGCGGGGCGGTGGTACCGAAGGCATCAGTGGAACTGACGGGATCGGCGCTGGTGGGATCGAAGAAATTGGAAACGGACAGCCGCGGGTATTATCGCTTCGCAAATTTGCCGCCGGGGACTTATGTCTTGTCGGTGACCGCGGAGGGATTTACGTCGACGAAGCGAGAGAACATCACCATTGAAGTGGGGCATTTGCCGACTCTGGATTTGACTCTGCAGGTGGGCGGAAGTTCGACTGTTGTGGAAGTGACCGACGTAATTCCGCTGGTGGACGTGGGGACGACGCGGACGATTACGAATATTACGCCCGACATTATTGCGGACATTCCGCATGGGGTCTCGTATCAATCGGTAATTCAGTTTGCGCCGTCGGCGCGGAATGAGCCGCTGATGGGGAATAATGCGCAGCGCGGAACGGGCGCGGGATCGCAGATTCGAGCGGGAACGGGCGGAGCGGCGGCGGGCAGCGACTCGAATGGCGGTGGATTCGGATATCAGGTGGGCGGAGGATCGGACTCGGAGAATCGGTACCTGGTGGATGGGCAGGATACGTCCAATGTGATCAGCGGGTATTCGCGCTCGGATGTTCCGTTTGAGTTTATCGACCAGGTGGAAGTGAAGAGTTCGGGGGTGGAAGCGGAGCACGGCGGCGCGCTGGGCGGCGTGGTGAACGTGATCATGAAGCACGGCGGGAATGAGTGGCATGGATCGGCCGGGGCGCAGTTCGAAATGAGTGGGGCCGATGCGAATCAGAACAATCCGTTCGTTTATTACAACTTTCAGGATGCCGGAAATTCGGCGACTGGGCGGGATCCGCAGGCGGTGACCTATGCGCAGCGTCCCGATCACACCCGATATGTCCAGCCTAACTTTACGATTGGCGGGCCGATTCGCAAGGATCGGCTATGGTTTTTCCTGGGCTTCGCGCCGAAATTCAACTCACTCGTGCGGACCGTAAACTTTGGCGCAAACGATGGCGGGGCTGGAGTGCAGACGTTCAATCAGGACCGCCAGACGTACTTTACGAATGCGCGGCTCGACGCAGCCTTGACGCAGAGAGTGCGTGTGTTTGCCTCGGGGCTCTATCAACTGCAAAGGGAGAGCGGAGTGGTGTTACCGTTTGGGGATTCCACGGTTTCGGGGCCGGGATTTGTGAATCCGACTTCGCCGAATCTGCTGACGTTGTTTGAACATGGCTTTGGTTATGTGGCTCCGAATGACACGTTCAACTTTGGAGCCGACATTACGTTGACTCCGACGTTGATTGCCACCAGCCGGTTTGGGTACTTCTTCGAGAACTACCACGACTTCGGGTATCCACAGCAGGGGACGCTGTCGAACTGGGTGACGCCGGGGACAAAGGGGCTGCAGCCTGGAGATGGAGGAGTCTTTCAGAATTGCGTGCAGCCCTGCACTCCCAATGTCACTTTGCCGGTGCCTTTGCAGGAAACCTCCGGATTCTTCTCCGAGGGGTACGACCAGAGCTTCACTCCAAAGGACGCCAATAAGCATCGGCAGTTTGATCAGGATATTGCGTGGTTTAAGGGGACGCGATTTGGAACGCACAACTTTAAATTCGGCTACCAATACAACCAGACTTCCAATGACGTTTATCAGCGCTACAGCGCGCCTTATCTGCAGGTGTTTGCTGGTGCGGGCAATTTCTTCCAGCCCGGCGGTGACGCGGGCAAGGCAAACTGCGCGTCGTTCCAGGGCCTGTATGGTGGCTGCGCCGGGCTCTATGGCTACGTGAATGCGTACGACTTCGGTTCAAAGGGGTACGCCTCAAGCGTGAATCACGGGTTCTTCGCGCAGGATGCGTGGAACATCGGACGCGGCGTTACGATCAATGCGGGGTTACGCATTGAGAAGGAGTATCTGCCGGGTGAAACCAGGGCTAACGGCTTTCCCGCAAAGCCGATTAATTTCGGCTGGGGAGACAAAATAGCTCCGCGAGTGGGAGCGGCCTGGGACGTGTTCCGCGACGGGAAGATGAAAGTCTTTGGCAGCTACGGTGTATTTAACGACTTGATGAAGCTGAACCTGGCCATCAGCTCGTTCGGCGGCCAGTACTGGCAGAACTGCTTCTACGCGCTGGACACAACAGATGTTCCTTCCCTGCAGTTGACGCCCGACGCCACGGGGCGGTATTGCAGCGGCACCAGCACGACGGGAGCGAGCTGGGCCGGGGGAACGACGCCTGCGGGAGTTACGTTCCTCGAAAATCAGAACTTCCGTGGAACGGAAGGAGTGGACCCGAGCCTTAAGCCTTACCGGCAGCATGAATCTGTTCTTGGAATGGATTACATCATCTCCAAGAACCTGGGCTTTGAGGCGCGCTGGGATCGCCGCCGCCTGGATCGCGTGATTGAGGATGCTGCCATCTTCGATCAGACGGGCAGCGAAACGTTCCAGATCGTGAATCCAGGATACGCCTTGAGCGCGACGAACGTTCTGTGCGGAGCTTTGTGCCCTCCCAATATCAAGGCGGCTCGCCGCTACGATGGACTGGAACTGCGGTTGACAAAAGCCTCCAGCAATCGCTGGTTCGGAATGGTTTCGTATACCTACAGCCGTTTGCGCGGGAATTACTCAGGCTTGACGAGCACGGACCTGGCCGACGGCGGTGGTGGACGCAACGCGCCCAATAACAGCCGGTCGTTTGACGAGAGCTACTTCCAGTACGACGCCAACGGCAGGTCGTCCAGCGGACCGCTGGCTACGGATCGTCCGAATGCGTTCAAGGGATATGGGTATTACCAGATCCCGTGGAAGTGGCACCACATGTCTACCAACGTGGGCCTGTTCCAAACGCTCTATCAGGGGAGCCCGAAGAGCACCTATCTCGATGTGGGTTCCGCGATCGACCAGCCGCCGTTCTCAGGAGGGTACCCGGTGTATCCCGAGGGACGGGGCAAGTGGGCGAATATTACGGTGGCGCCGAACAGCGCGGGATTCCTGACGCCGACGGTGACGAGCATCTGCAGTTGCCGCACGCCCTGGTTCAGCCAGTCGGATGCGAGCTTCGTGCAGGAGATCAAGCCGAATCCGCATAACGAAGCGCAGGTGCTGCGATTCTCGGTGAACGTGAGCAACCTGTTCAATCAGAGGACGCCGACTGCCTACATCTCGCAGGTGGATACGCAGCAGTTCCAGAGCTTCATCACGCCGAATGGACAGTTGCTCGGAACGGATGTGGCATATGGAGCCTTCGAGCATGCTTATCCCTGGAAGTCCTTGATTCAGGGGTCGTCGGGTCAGGCGGTGCCTTTCATTCCCAATAGCCTGTATGGGAAGGCTGCCTTGTTCCAGATCGCTCGGGCGATGCGGTTCTCCGTGCAGTACACGTTCTAGCTGGCAGTGTCTCCTACTGGGGCCGGGAAACCGGCCCCTTTTTTCCTGCGCGTTGAACCTTCCCTGTCCCCTCATCAATCGACAAAAGATACGACGGTGGGAATAAAAGGCTTCCTATATGGGTTTGCATGGGTACCGAGAGAACAACCGTGGCCGCTGCGCGGGCACAGCTGGAGGCGGGAGTCTGCGCGGAGGTAGATGCAGGTGAACGAAGGGGTCCACCAAGGCTTCCTGGGGACAGCGGCTCCTCGCTACGCCGACGCCGTGCTGGCGCTCGAGATGGCCATGGGATTGGCACTCCTTGTCGGCGCGGTGCTCGCACGTAGGAAGATGTTTCGCCTACACGCGAGCTGCCAGGCGGCGGTCGTGCTGCTCAACCTTGCCGCCATCCTGCTGGTGATGGTTCCATCCTTTCAATCTCGCGTGGGCCCGAGGATACCGGCCAAACTTGGCAACGCTTACTATGCATTGGCGACCCTGCACGCAGCGCTGGGAACCGCGACCGAAATTGCCGGGTTGTACATCCTGCTCGCCGCCGGCACAAACCTCCTGCCGCAGCGCTTTCGAATGACCCGATATAAATTGTGGATGCGTGGGGTGCTGGCTTCCTGGTGGCTTGTACTGCTGTTGGGATTGGCGACTTATGGACGTTGGTACGTGTAGTGCGTAGTGCGTAGTGCGTAGCGTGTAGTGTGTCGTGGTCCTACGCTCAGGATAAAAGTTTTTTGCGGGAGGAATTCTGAGTCGGCGTCAACTCCATTCGTCGATCGCGACGGTCTCGTCGGCTTTGTTGTTGGTGGCGGTGACGACGACTTTGTTGTCACCGGGATATTGGCCTTTTTGGGTAAGGGTGTTTTTCCAGGAATTTGCGGGCGGGGTGACGTCCTTGTCGTAGTCTGGGGAGCCGTTGACCTGGATGAGGACGTGCGTCAGCTTCTCGCTTTTGGCGGTGGTAATGGTGGTCGTGATGTCCCAGCCTACGGCTGGGTTTTTTGCGTGAATGATGTCGATGGTCATGTCGTGTCCCCCTATTTGTGTTCCGGAACATAGGGTGCCTTAATTTCGGGGGATTGGCAAGGGGTTGTTAGGGCTTCAAGGATGACCGCCTTTCGCCCCACCCGGGCGGGCTGGTTTCATGCTTCTGCCCACGACTTGCGCCATGGCCTTTACTCTTCTCCGGGCGCCAACCCGCTTTTGTGCAACAGCTTTTGGGTGGCGCAGGCATTCATGCCTGCATTAGAGTGCGAAGTTGGATCGGCTTCAGCCGCTGAGGTTAGGGCTAAGTTCTAAGCCTCATACTTCGCTTCGAAATGGACACGCCCTCGGAGAGCGCCTTTCGTTTCTCAGCGACAGGGCGCGGAGTCTTGAGGATCCCGCGATCCATCGCAACGCTCCGCGTGTACCTTGCCAGCCGTACGTTCTAGGAAAGCATAGCGCCGGTGCATTCCTTATTCAGCGGAGTCGTGGGCTACGCCGATTTCCTCTGGGGTTTCATGAGGCTCGGACCCGTCGTGGGCAGAGGCGGAAATGTCGACGACCTCGGCGGCACCGTCCCCTGTGACTTCGGCGGCCGGAGTTGCATCCTCGCCTTCCTTCTTCTTCACGCGAACGTTGGTGATTTTCGTGAAGCCTTCCTCGAAGGTTGGGGGTTGGAGTTTGGCCCCCATGCGGCGCATAACGTCCTCGGCGACGACGCGCTGGCGTTTGCGATTCCGGTCAAGGCAGACTTCGAGCGGGACGTCGAAATACACGGCGTGGACTTCGTAGCCGTAATCGTGAGCGAGTTTGATCCAGCCCTGGCGCTCGTGCGGCGAGAGGTTGGTGGCGTCGACGTAGTTCATCGGGCGGCGGGCGACGAGACGGGCGCGGAGCAAAGAGCGGAGGTTCGAGAACACGAGATCCTGGAAGCGCTGCTCATTGGGGTCGTCGAAGAGCAGGCCGCGGAGAAGATCGCTGGATAGCGGAGTGATGTTGTTGCGCTTGAACCAGGAACTCTTGCCGGAACCGGGCAGGCCGATGGAGAGTACGACGACGCCCTTGTACTTCTTGGGAGCGGCGGGCTCGGAGAAAACAGCGACGGGACGCGGTGCCGGACGCTCGAAGTCTTCTGCGGAATCGGCGGAACTCGGGCGCAACGGAGATTGCACTGCGCTGTCGAGCGAGATTTCAGCGGGTTTGGCGCGTCCACGGCCCCGGCGGCCACGACGGCGGCGGCCACGACCTGGGCCGCCTTCCCGGCCTTCCGCGGACTGTGAGGGCCGCTCCGGAGCAATGCTTTCGGTAGCTTCCGGCGGGGCGACGGCTCGGGGCGGACGGGGCGAACCGGAGCGTTGGGGAGCGTGACGACGGGGCGGGCGCTCGAAGGAAGAGCGCTGCGGAGGACGCGGCGGCGGGAGCATATCGGCGTCAATACGGTTCCAGCGGTTGTCGTCATCGATAGGCGGCAACGGGGCCGGAGCGGGACGGCTGGGAGCGGACTC
>Ga0137403_10010133_pt1 | contig 10442 bp, 7 predicted proteins | sample CZOMad2_1_16fung_FD_122057 | JGI IMG/M metagenome (GOLD analysis project Ga0137403, IMG submission 122057) | Vadose zone soil fungal communities from Angelo Coast Range Reserve, California, USA - CZOMad2_1_16fungal (Hybrid Assembly) | ecosystem: Environmental > Terrestrial > Soil > Vadose zone... | reverse complement strand
CCCGCCCTCAATGGCCGTGATCCAAGTTATCACTGCTACCACGCTGAACCTTTCGCCGGGCAGGAAGGAAGCTGTTGGGAAAAACACGAAATGGAACGCGAAATTGGTCGAACCACCGCCCACGCCGCTTAGGACGATCAGGCTTTGAAGAAGCTCTCTTGATTGCTCTTCGACCAGCTCTCTCCCTCCTGGAGATTCTTTGCCATGAAATCACATTATTACGACATTGTGAGACAAGAGGATGATAACTCCGCGATTTGGCTTGAGGCTGTCTCTGACCTGAACGTCGCCGAGTCTCGTATCCAAGAGCTTGTTTCGTTCTGGCCTGGTGAGTTTCAGATCATCGACCAAGAAAATCATCAGATCATTGCCCGGGTGAATGGCCTCCTCCATCGGGGCGCGCCAATGGTCGAGTCTCAGAAGGTACGATAGTCTAACGTGCGCAAGAGCCACATTGCTCCGATTTCGCAGACGGATCCGGCTTCCGATCAAGTTTGGTTGGAACTGTATGCCTTGGCCTCAGTCGAGGTGACATCGGAACAGCCTGGCTATCCGATCGAATCCGGGTTGCTGGGTGACAGTCCGGGCTGGCGAGCAGCCCATCCGGGAACTCAGATGGTCCGGATAATTTTCGATCGGCCTCAAACCTTGAGACGTATCTGGCTGGTTTTCGAGGATAGCGAAAACGCACGCACCCAAGAGTTCGTCTTGCGATGGTCAGGAGGCCTGGAACCTACGGTTCACGAAATCGTACGGCAACAGTGGAATTTTAGCCCGCGAGGTTCCGTGCGGGAGACCGAGGACTACACCGTCCAACTCTCGGACGTAGCGACCCTCGAATTGAGGATCGTGCCTGACTAGAGTGGCAGCGACGCTAGGGCATCCTTGCGAAGTTTTCGGGTAGCGTGAATCGCGTACGGCGTTGCCTTTTCTCATTTGGCGAGCGAGCCTAATACCTTTTGTGATATTTACCGTCAACGGCGAACCCTCCATTTTCATCCCGCGTCACACTGGCAGACCAACGCTTATTCAATTGATATTCCCTGTATGATCTCCCGCTGTGTGGACGTAACATCGGTCGCGAAAGTGAACAGGAAATTGTTGGTCACACGCTTTTGCATTGCGATGCGGGCGCCAGGATCGGAGTTGTTGCCGCCCAACGTCGGGTCGATCGACAAGCTGGAGAGGCCAGCCAGCTTTTGGACTCCGCCGCTCAGCTGACTTGCGGCCCCTTGGGCCAGAAGTGAACTTGCTCCAAAGCTGGACGCTGAAGCTGCGGCCTGTTGGGCAGTTTGTCCTCGGGCAATGAGATTAATGATATCCGCTGTGGGCAACTGCGGGTCGGAGACGTAACTGGTCTGCATTTTGTCGAGCGGCCCGCGAAACGTCAGGCTCAAGTTGTATTGCTTAATCGTGCTTGTGAGCAGTACGTTGAGCACGGGTTCGGTGCGGTTGGGATTCGCGAACTCGATGATGCCGCGCTCAATTTGGTAGCGCTGGTTCATCAGGAATATATCGCCGGCTGTAAACTCCGTTCTTCCGAGGATCACCGGATCCGCGGCACTGCCGACAACATGGAGGTTGGCCTGTCCCTGTAGGCTTACGGCGCTGCTCGTAAGGTTCAGGTCGCGAGCAGTTTGTACGGCGATATCCAGCTTGACCCTGTTGGCCATGCCTGCGCTGGGGGCGGATTCCGGACCCGATTGAACTTGCCCCGCGAATGTTGCCAAGTCGAAATTCTGAGTGAAACTTAAGCTGTCGATGCGTACCTGGCCATTCAGATTCGCCGCCTGGCTGGTGCCGACCAGATTGAGATCGCCTCCCAAAACGGTCCGGATCGCGTCCTGGTAGCGGATGCGAACGTTCTTGCCTTGAAGAGCGACGTTCATTTGAAGCTGTGGCCGATACGCGATTACTCCTCGCGCGGAAATCTGTCCGCCTCCTGCCTCCCCCACAAGCTGCGCGAAGGTTATTTGATCCTTGTTCACGTCGAGGACGCCATTCAAATTTTGCAGACCGACAGGCGCATCGGGGTGAGTCATGGAAACGTTCTCTAAGCGCAGCTGCCCTTGGAGGGTTGGATGATCGGTTGGGCCCGCCGCGCGAAGATCGAGCTGCAGCTTCCCTGAACTCTGCAGATCACTTTGAAAGAAACGCAGCAAGTGCATATCGACAGCGCCTACAGCGGAGAGCGTCACAGGTGCGGCGCCACGCAATGGAAGCTGACCTTGCAGCCGTAAAGTCGTGTCGGTTCCGGAAATGTCCGCCGGGTCGAGTGCGACAACAGAATTGGCGTAATGGATGCGAATGGGTTGCGCATTCCCGATCTGCAAACCTTGGTACTCAGCTTTTAGAGTTGGAATGATCACCTGCGCTTGCATGCGATTCTTGTCGTCTAACGGTCCTTCGGCAGACGCATGCACTTCCACGACGCCGCGCGGCCCGTTGCTCTTGGCTGGGGCGTACAGTGCCAGGAGGCCCTCGATGGGCATTCCTTTCGTGTCCAGGCTCGCCTGGATGTAGTGCCCGTCGCTAATGTTCATGGTCGCGCGGGCCTCCACGGAAGTTCGCAGAACTTCCGAATCCAAGTCCAAATGCACTTGGCGATTAGCGACGTTGATGTTTGCCTTGATACCCGAGACACTCGCGTCGCGCACCTGGAGCTGAGGAATTTGAGCCGTGAGTGTCAATTGCGGATCGTCTATGGTGCCACGTCCGTTAGCGTCAACGGTCAAAACGCCTGCCACTCCCAAGTTTTTTTCCTGTACTGGTTTGAGTTGCGCTAGGTTGATGCCTGGAACATTGAGTTGAACTTCGTAGCCTTTGCGTTTCGGATAGAGAACGAGTTTCGCTTTCCCAGAGCCCGCAGGCAAGCTTATGTCTAGCGATGAGGTAAGCGCATCGCCGTTTCCTTCGGACTGAATCGATAATTGCTGCAACGACTGTCCATACACGGTGGCTCTCGTCAGCCGAACGGATCCTTTACCGATCGGGTTCAATTGAGAGCCATGCATCGAGAGAGCGACAGAAAGATTGCCGGAAATGGGATAGTCAAGCCTCGCGAGCTGCAGTAGCTGATTGATTGCAAGATCCCTCGAACTTACCTCCAAGGTGATGGGGCTCGACGGCAAGTAATGCCAGTTTGCGAGACCAGAGCCGACGGCGAAATTGATGTAGCCCTGGCGCGCATTCACGAGCGAGCCATTGTGGATCGAGATGCCCGATTTGCTGGCCTGCAATCTCAGCTCAAGGCTGTGCCACTGGGTATTCTTCACTTGAAGGCTTCGGCCGGCCAGCTGGCCTCGAATACGAGGGTCATTCACAGTGCCCTCGACGAGTAGCTGCAAATCAGCGGCACCGGCGAGATTCATGGAGCGCGGAGAGGAAGTGCTTGCAGACGGTTCTGGCCCGATTCCCTGGAATGCGGCAACGAGAGCATCTACTTCCGTCAGGTCTGCCGCGTGCGCTTGTATTTTGAGATTGAGCTTCTGGCCCGCGGTTCCGTTTATTTCCACACGCGTCTGCGGCGTATCGACGGATGTGTCTGTGAGCGTCGCCGTTGCGGTTCGACCGTCATAGTTCAAGTGAACCACACCGTGGACGGGAACAGGCGCTGTCCGACTGCTCGGGAGAGCCGCCTTCAGCGTGATCTCCGAACGGGCCTCCATGTTCTTGATGCTGCCAGCCCACGCTGCATCAGCGGTTCCGCTAATCTGTCCATCTACCGGCATCGGACTGAGACGCGTGGTTCGTAAGGCGGCGTTAGCGGCACTCAATGAGATTGCCTGCACGGACGCATGGAGCTTAGCTACCAAATTGGTGTCAAGATGCTGGATCGTTGCCGTCGCCGTCATATGCCCACCAAGCAGGTCTGCCTCGAGTCCATGCACATCGAGGTTTCCGTCGAAAAGTTTGAACTCCCCGCGGATATTGCGAACGACCGCATTAAGATCGGCTGTGTTGACCGCCAATTCGCGGCCATTCAAGCGCCCATCCAAATCCAGAGCGTGTATCGCTGGCACGTTTTCCTGCTGTTGATACCGTATGGAACCCGTCAACGTGATTTCACCAGCTGGGAGGGAAGTGTTCCTGAGAGCCGACCTCGCCTCCTGCGCGTGAAGCGTAACCTTGTAAGACCCGCTGGCCGACGGTTGAGAGTAGTTCTGTACTTGGCCTTGCAATTCCAACGTGGAGGAAGCCACCGTAAGAAGCAGAGGCTTCAGCGTAAATTCGGAAGGAGTTGCGTTGAACGCGGCGGTCAGGTCGTGAGGAAGCGGCTTCATATTTCCATACAAAACGCGTCCGTTTCGATACGAAAGCTTGCCATCGTAACCTTTTCCAATGAGCTCAGCTTTGATTTCGACTTGTAGATCATGCAGCTCGGCGTCCAAAGGGGTTTTGACGTCGTTGTAATAGATCTCGCCATGTTCGAGCAGAACGTGTCGGATTCCAAGATCGAACAGATTCGTGGTGTTGCTATTCGATTTCGGAGGTGTGGGAAGATTCGTGGTCCCATCCTTTCTGACTTGGAGATTCACCACTGGGTGACGGAGGACAATCTCGCTTAGATCAACCTTTTTGCGTAGCAGCGAAATGATTCTTAGACGAATCCTGAGTTGGTCCGCTTGAACGAGCGGGCGCGCGGATGCCGGCTGATTGCCACGCACTGTAATTCCGTAGGCGTCGGCGGTGAGCTGTGAGAGGTGGAGCGCCAAATTCTGAACTTGCACTTCTGCTCCCGTGGCATCGCTTGCTTGTTTCTCAATTTGAGCGAGTAAGTATTCCTGGAATCTCGGGCTGCGAAGGACGAGGTACCCGGCCGCACCGAGGACCGCGATACTCGTCACGAGGACCACTGCTATCGAACCGAGTTTTCTTTGCCACGTCATAGGGCACCTTATGTGGATCTCAAAAAGCCTGCCCCAGAGTGATGTAGAACTGGGTAGCGTTCACTCCCGTAACAGGGTTCAGATTTCGTCCGATGTCAAACCGGATAGGACCCACCGGAGTCTTATACCGGAGCCCCACGCCTATCGTGTTCGTGTAGTCTTGAATGAAATGGCTAATGTTGATTGCGCGGTAGACGTTGCCACCGTCGTAGAAAAACACAGCGCCCAATCCCTCTTTAATGCCTAGAGGAAAACGCAATTCCGAATTGAGGATGAATAGCTGACGGCCTCCAACGGGTACCTGGAGGTTTACACACGTGGCGGGGTCAGCGGGGTTGCCGCACGCGGGCACCGTGCGTTGAGGCCCTGCCCCGTTTATAGGAAAACCGCGAAGAGTGGTTTCCCCTCCGGAGAAAAAGCTTTCACTGGTAGGCACGTCGCTGTTGCCGAAAGCCTTGGCGAGGCCCAACGTAATTCTGTTTGCCCAGACTGTCGGACCGAACGACCTGTAGTAGGAACTCTGCCCCAAGAAACGTGCGAAGTTGGCGCTCGAGCCCAGAGCCTTTGGGGTGATTCCCAGATCCAAAGTCTGGTAGAAACCGCGGCTCGCATCCAAGGGTTTGTCGCGGGTGTCGCGAATCCACGTGGCGGAAAGTGTCGAAAGGCGGACTCGCTGGTCCTGCGGCAACACCAATCCAGGAATTAACAAATCGGACAGAATCGTTCGGCGCAACCGATAACGGAGCTGAATTCTCCGCGTTTTATCTTTGTTCAGTGGTTTCTCGAGTTGCCATGAGCCTTCCGCCAGACGCGCCGCGAAGGTGGGATTCTCCGTGGTGCGCTCGATCGACGCACTAAACAGCGAACTCCAGCTTGACGCTCTGAAGTGTGGCTGGGTGTAGGCGGCAAGAGCACGTTGATCCAGCCGCGAAATCAAAATGGAAGCGGACGCCGATTCTGCGAGACCACGAAGATTGTAGCGGGTGAATGTGATCGAGCCCCGAGGACTCACAAACGTCTTTTCGTCAGCGGTGAAATTCGCCGCTCCGCTAGTAATAGGCGGCAGCCCAGGAAGGGCGATCGTACCGGAGGGGATATTTCCTCCACGGCGAGCCACTTGCAACCCAAAACCGTAGGTAATCTCATTCCTGCCGGCTTCGTGTAGTTTGATGAGTACATCCTCCTTCATTTGATCGGTGATGGTGCGGCGAGAGTCGACGCTCTCCCAATCAAATACGCCCAGGTCATGTAATCCGCTCTCGCCTGCCAGCAAAGCTCGTTGACTCAAAGGGGCTGCCGGGCTGATGTGTGCGGTTTTTTTGATTAACGATGCTCTCGTCTTCTTATTGCCGAGGAGAACCACTTCGCCTACTTGTACCTGCTGTCTCTCCGTAATCGTGTAGGTCACATCTACTCTGTGCGGATTGTCCGGCAAACGTGTGACTTTGGAGTCGAAGTCGGAATTGAGAAAACCCCGGTCCAAATACAGGGCCATGATGTGACTGCGGTCGTCAGCCAGCGCTTTCGGGGAAAACGGCTGGCCCGTCCTGAGCCGCAGGCCCCCTTTCGGCGAGAAAGCCGAGCTGGGTATGTGGGCGTTCCCCTCAATCGTAAGGTTGTGAACCAGTGTTTGCGTGCCCTCGGCGATTTGAAAAGTCACGTAAACTTTTGGCTCACGATCGACAACATCAGTGTCGACTTTTACGTCTTCGTATCCCAGGTTTTTATAGAACGCGGTAATGCCCGTCACACTTTGACGGAGCAGCTTTTCACTGAACTTCCCTCGGGAAAGCAGAACGAGACGGTGAGGCTTCACCGCGACCTGCCGGATCAGCAGATCGTTGTCGAAATGCTCGTTACCTCGGAAATCGACGGTCTCCACTCTGTGGCGGGATCCCCGCTCGACGTTGTAGACCAGCTCGACATGTGAGGACTCGTTTTGGAAATTCGTGGTCACTTTCACATCGAAGTAGCCCTTGCTTTGAAAAAAATCGATCAGATTCCGTCGGCCTTCTTCCACCAGGTCAGGGTCTACAGCTCCTTCGGAAAATATGGGAATCAGTTTCTTCATCTGCCTATCGCGAAGGAACGGAAGCGCCGAAAGCTTCGCGCCCGTGACATGTACCTTGACGATCGGGCCCGGCCGGGCATCAATAACCACATCGGCGCGATTGCTGTCTTGGTGATAGTCAGGGTGCTCCAGACGAACCTTGCTGGCGAGGTGATTTTGTTTTGCGAGATCCCGCTTCATGCGCTTGACGCCTGAATCGATTCGTTTGGGGGTGTACGGCTTACCAGGTTTGAGAGAAGCTCCCGTAGCGGTGGCCCAGAGGGAACGCGTTGCACGCCGCAAGCGATCTGCTTCGCCGGGTTCCGCTCCCTGAATTTCTATGTTTCCCAACTTCGCCCGTTTCCCCAAATCGATGGTAAACACCACATTGGCGAGCATGTGAGCTTCATCGAACTGGGATTGCGCTTGCACCTGGGCTTGAAAGAAACCGGCGGAAACAAAAAATTGGTGAAGATTGTCTTCAGCCTTCGATACGAGTTCCCCTTTGTACGGCGTTCGGTTCGGGATATCCACGACTTGCAGGAGTCTCGTGTAGGAAAAGCTCTTGGTCGCGCCCGGAAAGTCGAAAACTCCAAAGTACAACGCCAGCTCCAGAGCGAACGTCACCTGCAGCCCGCCAGGGTCTGGCCTAACGTCGACTTCTATCTTGCTGAACCGCCCAGTTCCTTGCAGAGCAGAAATCGTATCGGCCACCTTCGAGCTTGAGTACGATTCACCCGCTCGCTGTTGCACTAACGGTCGCAAAGACTCTACGGAAATCTTCGGATTCGCGACCAACTCCACTGCCGTGACCTTTTGGCCTTCATAAGGAACTTTGTTGCTTTGGCTGGTCTGCTGGCACCGGGTGCATGAAGGCCACGCGAAAACGACGAGAATAGGAATGACCCAGCTGCGCATAGATTAGGGGCTCGCAGTACGTGTCGGTCCAAATCGATGCCATGGCAAAGCCACTGAAACGAAAACTGCGTGCCGGGCGTTGGAAATTCATCTTGGCCTCAAACTGGACACTGCCTCCGGATAGATACAGATGCATGCGACTGGTTCCACTAAGTCTAGGTCGAGGTGGGATGACCGCAATCCCCTGAATAATGTAAACGCCTGAGCAGGGTCTCAGACTCGGTCGCGCGCGAGATGGGCGATTTTAATGAGAGGAGCACGAATAAACGACTGCTCGCAAGACCTGCATTGACATCCATAATCCCCAGTATGGTCCGCCTCGCATTGACGGTAGAGAATCCAATTGCGTTGATCGTCGCGAAGCGTGAAACTCAGTGAAGTTGTCGTTAATATTTTCGGTGGACTAGATATCTGGGAATTCCCCGGCCACCGGATTGACCGCATATCGCGTGGAGAAGGTGTATGGTTTCTCCGTCCGCGAACTCCCCCAACGTTGAGACCCACGCAGTCGAAGCTGGGCCAGTATCCATTTCTGCGTCAGAGAACGAACAGAGATTGCAATTCCAAGCTGGGTGCGGGGTGCGCTTGTTCTTTAGGCCGAGGGCGATTTCCGCGCTGCTCAAAACCACTTATTTGGAATGGAGCAAGGACAAAGCGCCGCGGATGGGCGCAGCGCTGGCTTATTACACTATTTTTTCTCTGGCTCCCCTCCTGATCATCGCGGTTGCAATTGCCGGCCTGGCTTTTGGGATGCAAGCTGCGCAAGGTGAAATTGCTGGGCAGATCCAAGGACTCGTAGGCCGAGATGGCGCGAAAGCCATTGAGGCCATGATTCAATCGGCCCACAAGCCTGCCCGCGGAGTGATCGGAAGCCTGATCGGTGTGTTCGCGTTGTTCTTAGGTGCTTCCGGGATATTCTGCGAAATGCACGATGCTCTGAACAGCATTTGGCACGTAAGTCCGGACACCAAGGCTGGCATTCTAAGCCTCGTCAAGGAGCGTTTCCTGAGCTTTGGTATGGTGCTCGGCATCGGATTCTTGCTTTTGGTTTCGCTGTTGCTTAGCGCGCTTCTGGCCGCCGTGACAAAATATCTTGGAGGCATGCTTCCGATTCCGGCGTTCTGGTTTGAATCCCTTGATTTTCTTCTCTCTCTGCTTTCTATCACCGTTCTGTTTGCAATGATCTTCAAGTTTCTGCCTGATACCAAAATCGCCTGGAGTGACGTTTGGATCGGAGCGGCGCTCACATCCTTGTTATTCACCGCTGGAAAATTTGTCATTGGATTTTATATCGGGAAGAGTGTGTCAGCTTCCGCTTACGGAGCCGCCGGTTCTTTGGTGGTCGTCGTCGCCTGGATCTACTACTCCGCGTTGCTCTTGTATTTTGGCGCGGAATTTACGCGGGTCTACGCGCGCACGCTCGGTTCGCAAGCAAGGGAGAGGATCTAACCAATCGTGGGGACGTTCGTCTGACGGCGCAAGGCAAACCCGCAGAGCCGGCATTCTTCCGTGAGCGCGAATTTCGTGTGCCTATTTCCCGGCAATGGCTTCGCGGAGTTCCCGAATCCGCCGCAGAAAGAAATACCACAACCAAGGAAGAGAGCACAGCAGTGGGATTGCGATACCAGAGATTTGGGGCCAGTTAGCCCATCGCAAAACATCGCGTTCCGCTGCGGCCAATTGTCCCTGAATGCCACTGTAGCCGTCAGATCTCGCCAAATCGACGGGATCACATATCGCCTTTCCTGAGAAAATGCTCGCCAACGCGGAAAAAGTCCCTTGCTTCTTCGCTTCTGCTTCCGTTTCGGCGACACACGCTCTCTGCAGCTCCTGAACCCTGCGCTCTAGCCGGTGGGTGTTCATTTCTCCGAGACCGTAGATCAACGCACCCACGAAAATGCCGCTGATTAGAATTTTTGCTGGCTTGTCCAAATTACAGCACCGCTTTTCTTCAAAACGTCAAGATTTCAGCTCGTCTTGCGCAACATCCTCCGCAAGTTGCAAGGCAGCAAGTGCAACCTCCGCAGATCAGCCGACAGCATACATCGCCATTGTAAGATGGCCATCGCCGGATGGCTGCCAGCGGGCGTGGCGGGCTCGGGAGCGTCAGCGAGAGTCGGTCCAGCTAGGAGTAGCCGATCAGATGTCTTCGATTCTCGGCCTCAATGCCTTGAATCCGGGTTCTCTACGAACCTTGGTTGGTGAGCCACGCGGTGGGCCTCCGGCACCCTCTCTCACCCATCCAGATTACACGAGACTGCGCACCCTGTTTCAATTTCCGTCTAGCAAAAAACTCCCGAGGCGCGCGAGCAACTGGGCACGATCTGCATACCGTTACGCAGGGCGCCCCTTTGAGGTAGGTTTTGAGTGCGATCCAGAACTCTACCGAAGGAGCACCCTCAGTGAAGATCAAGTATATCGGCAGGGTAGTAGAAGTCGCAGAATTTCGCACGTCCACAACATCGCAGAGCACTCCTCTGCGCTTTGCCAATCGGAAAATTCTCTTATGCAGTTTGCTTGATGAGGTGGCAGCTACAACCAAGAAGCAGTTGGCCAAATCCACGTCATGAAATTTCCTCTTCCGC
>Ga0137403_10010132_pt1 | contig 10442 bp, 8 predicted proteins | sample CZOMad2_1_16fung_FD_122057 | JGI IMG/M metagenome (GOLD analysis project Ga0137403, IMG submission 122057) | Vadose zone soil fungal communities from Angelo Coast Range Reserve, California, USA - CZOMad2_1_16fungal (Hybrid Assembly) | ecosystem: Environmental > Terrestrial > Soil > Vadose zone... | reverse complement strand
TCGCGCGTGATATCGTTTTTGATTTCATCCAGCGTGTAGCCGACCGCGAGTTTTGCGGCGATCTTAGCAATCGGAAAACCCGTGGCCTTCGACGCGAGCGCGCTGGAACGCGACACGCGCGGATTCATCTCGATCACGACCATCCGGCCGTTGTCGGGATGAACCGCAAACTGAATGTTAGACCCACCGGTCTCGACGCCGATCTCACGAATTACCGCAAACGCGGCGTCGCGCATCATCTGGTATTCCTTGTCAGTGAGCGTTTGCACAGGTGCAACGGTGATGGAGTCCCCTGTATGCACCCCCATGGGATCGAAATTCTCGATGGAACAGACGACCACGCAGTTGTCCATTCGGTCGCGCATCACTTCCATCTCGAATTCTTTCCAGCCGACCAGCGATTCTTCGATCAGCACTTCGTGAACCGGCGAGAGATCGAGCCCACGTGCAGCGATCACATCGAGCTCTTCGCGATTGTAAGCGATGCCACCGCCAGTTCCGCCGAGAGTGAACGCCGGTCGAATGATGAGCGGAAATGTGCCGATCTCGCCGATGATCCGATCGAGATCCGCCAGAGAACGCGCCACGCCGGAGCGCGGCACCTCGAGCCCGATGCGCAACATCGCTTCCTTGAACAACTGCCTGTCTTCGCCTTTGGCGATGGCCTGAGCGTTTGCTCCTATTAATTTCACGCTGTGCCGCGCCAGCGCGCCGTTGCGGGTTAATTCCATCGCGGCATTGAGCGCCGTCTGTCCTCCGAGGGTGGGCAAGATTGCGTCCGGTTTTTCACGTTCCATGATCGCTTCGATCACTTCAGCGGTGATGGGCTCGATGTAAGTGTGATCGGCGAATTCTGGATCGGTCATTATTGTGGCTGGATTTGAGTTGACCAGCACGACCTGATAACGCTCTTCGCTCAGTGCCTTGCACGCTTGCACGCCGGAATAATCAAATTCGCAACCTTGCCCGATGATGATTGGACCGGAGCCGATCAGCAGGATTTTGTTGATGTCGTTATTTCGCGGCATCTGCGCCAGCGCGGACAGTAAACGAAATCACGCGAACGTCACGCAGTAACTCACGCATCCTGCGTGATTGGTCGAACAGGCTTCCAGCCTGCACAGTGAGCAGCCAGGATGGCCGCTCGACGAGACAGGCAAAATGCCTGTGTTACGCGACCATCCGCTGTCGATCCAGCCAGACTTTGCAGATGCTTTTGATGCGCGTCAGAACGTAATACACCGTCTGGCTGCGGATACGGACCAGTTCCGTACCCACAATGCGAGTTACGAAATCGCTCGGAAGATCTAGAATTTCCTGCGGAGTCGAGCCTTCGAGGCCTTTGCAAAGAATCGCGGTCATCGAGCGGGTAAGCGTTTGCACTTCCGGGCCGAGCGTCATGCGAATGTGCGCCTTCCCTTTTTCGTCCACGAGCAGGTAAACACCCACGGTGTCAGTGCATTCTTCGTCTTTCCGAACATCCACCAGATCGAACTCCTCGCTTTCGCGCGGCTCCTGGTTCTTCGCGTTGTCCGCATAAGAAACGAGCGTCTCGCGCCGCTCATCTTCCGGAAGCGATTCAAAGAGATTGATGATCTTGTTTAATTTCGCGGGATACATTGACGGTCACAATTTACCGCGGATTCCATTCATGTCATTCCGAGCGAAGTCGAGGAATCTCTTGCTCTGAGCAAGGTCTTTGTGGCTAATTGCACTATGAAAACTCCGATCAAAGTCGCTGTGACTGGCGCCGCCGGGCACATTGGTTACGCCCTCCTGTTTCGCATCGCCTCCGGCCAAATGTTCGGACCTGATCAACCGCTCAGACTTCATTTGATCGAGATTCCAGCCGTGCTCGGCGCGCTCGAAGGCGTGGTGATGGAATTGGACGATTGCGCGTTCCCGCTCCTTGAATCGGTCATCCCGACGGCGGATCTCGATGAAGGCTTTCGCGACGTGAACTGGGCCCTGCTGGTTGGAAGCGTGCCACGCAAGGCCGGGATGGAACGGAAGGATTTACTCGGCGTCAACGGCAAGATTTTCATCGGCCAAGGTCAGGCAATCCAAAAAAATGCTGCGGCCGATGTTCGCGTGCTCGTAGTTGGAAATCCGTGCAATACGAATTGCCTGATCGCGATGAACAATGCGAAGGACATTCCGCGCGATCGCTGGTTTGCCATGACGCGACTGGACGAAAACCGCGCCCGGGCGCAGCTCGCGCACAAGGCCGGCGTAACCATTTGCTCGGTCACGAACATGACCATCTGGGGAAATCACTCTTCAACTCAGTATCCCGATTTCTACAACGCCAGGATTGACGGTCGCCCGGCGAACGAAGTGATCGGGGACGAAAAATGGCTGAAGGAAGAATTCATTGCCACGGTGCAGCAGCGCGGCGCTGCCGTGATCAAGGCGCGTGGACTTTCTTCAGCCGGGTCAGCTGCAAATGCGGTTGTCGACACAGTGTACTCGCTCATCAACGACACCTCAGGCGACAATTGTCACAGCGTTGCCATTTGTTCCAATGGAAGTTATGGCGTCGAGCAGGGATTGATCTCCTCATTCCCTGTCCGCGTGCGCGCCGGAAACTGGCAAATCGTGCAAGGACTTCCGATAAATGAATTCAGCCGCGCGAAAATTGACGCGTCCGTGGCAGAATTGAAGGAGGAGAAATCCCTCGTTAGCGAATTGATTTCGTAGCCACGAACCGAAGGCATTTTTAGCGTGTTCAGAGGATAACCCCGATGATCTCCTGGATTGCGTTCTTCTCATTGGAACAGGAATGAGGCTCGGGCATTTCATTTTTCGGGTTGATCTGCAATTCTAGCGCGTGAAAGCAAAGGTGCATACGTCAGCTTGACGCGGAACTCTTTTCACGTTGGCCGCTTCGGATGTTATCGCCACAGCGCTTAACATGATCACCGCAGATAACCAGTCTCGGCCCGACGGGGTGAATCAGTTCCACGCGATTGACGTCCTTTGCGTGACTATCCTGATCGTGTATTTCCTTCACTTTGCTCTCCCAGCCTTGGGCGGAGGCTTCGGTGAGGACGAAATCTTAGCCATTTTTAACCACTGGTTTCCGGGAGCATTAAAATCTCTGTGGGCGAATATGTGTTTCTGGAAAGGAATTGGCCGCCCAGGGGGCGCGGTTTTTTATCTGCCGCTTTACCACTTTTTGGGCTAAATCCTCAACCTTATCGAGTCGCCCAAATCAGCATCCTCGCCGCGTCAATCCCGATTGCATATCACCTGGCCCGGCTGCTTGCCTCTTCGCGCTCGATAGCGTTTTTAGCAGTTCTTGCGTTCTGTTATCACGCCCAACTCGCCAACTTGGTGTTCTTCGGCGCGTTTAGTTACGACGTTTTATGTGGCCTCTTCTACTTTGCGGCGCTGACCTACTATATTCATATTCGTGTGAAAGGACTCTTTCTACGGCCCATGCAGTGGGTGGGATTCCTGGCTCTGTATATCTGCGCCCTAAATGCCAAGGAGATGGCGGTCACGCTTCCGGTGGTCGTATTCATTTATGAACTCTTGAAATATCCTCGCGGAGTAGAACCGCCAAAGTTCTCTCGTTGGGTTTTGTATGGCGCTTCGCCTGCTCTGGCTGCGGGTGTGATCACGGCAATTTACTGTTACAACAAAATCTACGGGTCAGGTTTTGTTGGAAATTTCGGCACAGAGGTCGTCGAGTACCGGATGAAGCGAGCCCGCCTCGATCCGGGGATTGCCGCCCTCCTTGAATTATATATGCCTCGTTATTCTTGGCACCGATTTACCGAATCGAATGCACACTATGTTAGCGAACTTTTTTACCTAGTTCCCAATCATGTCTCCACAGGAGAGATGCTTCTTGCGATATGGGCGTTATTGTTCGCCTACGCTTTTTTGCGGCGAGATTACATGCTTAAATTGATGGCATTTTGGGTCGTCATCACCCCGCTTCCGCTTGCCTTCATTTCCCCTCGCGGCGGTGGTCGCCTTTACATTCCGCTATTCGGGTGGGCGATGATTTTTGCCAAGCTTGCGTGGGACCTGATCACGCTGATCTACAGATGCCCTACATGGTTGAGACAGAGTGCGGGGTGGGCGCCACAACAGCAGCAATCGGCGGGCGACGCGGCTACTGATCGTGGCCCGTGGGCACTGATCAGAGCGGCTGCCCGCGCGGTGATGGGCAAGATGTCGCCCATGACGTTTCAAGCGTTCGCAACCCTCGTAGTTGCCTTTGGTCTGGCAGTCTTTACCGAGTGGGAAAATCAACGTTCCGGGCGCATTCGCGCCTTGCTCAATTCGGGACAGGAAACAGTCCACGTTGTCCAAGCGTTTCGCTCACTGAACCTGCGTCCAGCGTCAGGCAGCATGATTGCTTAGACCAGAAAAACAGTTCTACCAAAGTGGATACTACCCAGCGTTCTTCGCTTCACTGGCCCGAGATAATCCCGTGCGACAGCTGATAGTGGAAAATGCGCCCCGCTATTGATATTGCGTCGCTTCACTCGTCTGGGGCAACCGTACCCTGCAAATATATATCCAGGACCAGGATCAATTCACCGAGGAGCAGATCGCAAAAATGAATTACATCATCTCGTTCGATGAATTCCAAGCCAGGCTTATTCGTCGTCCCCCTGCGGGTTAACCTTGGCACGTCAGGTCTTTTCGCAATCGCATGTCGCCGTCTTGAGATAAATGGCTTCTGATTTCTCAGTCAGCGTCAAGCTGCTCTCGTTATCGCCGGCCGACGCTTTCTTCAGCCGGCTCCGCGGCGAATGCGGTTGTGGATACCCGCCTCTTCTCTTTTCAACGACACGCGGGGGCGATGATTGGCACAGCGTGGCAGCTTGCTCCGACGGGAGTTATGGCGTTGAGAACGGATTGATCTCGTCATTCCCAGTCCATGTGCGCGGCAGAATACGCAGCCCAACTACCATGCCGATCGATGTATATATTAAACGTTTGCGAAACTCCTCAGTTGACGATTCTGGGTCCTATGGGTTTTGGAAGTCTTGCTCGCTGTGTTCTGGCTAACTAGTATTGCCCTTAATGCGCCCTGAATCTGGACAACAGAAATTCTCTGGCGTGAACCGTCCCCGCAACGACGCGAGCGCGCACACTAGGCCGGGATTTTCTCGCGAACAAATCGGTCTGCGTGGATTGATAGTTCGTTCTCTCTATCAGCTAAAGGTAGCGCTTCGGGGTAGCAAATACTTCATTTTGTATCTCTTCACGGCCGCGTTGTTTTTATCAGTCTGGCACTCTCGAGCAACGCATCGATTTTCTTTAGGGGCGCTTGTCGTTTTCGTAGCTCTCTGCGTTCTCTCTTTGATCTACGGACGTTTCTTCATCAAGCTTACGTCGCTGTCCTTCAAGGCCAATTCCAGCCTCTCGCTTCAGTTTGTCTGCGGATACCTGGTACTAAACACAATTCTGTTCTTGCTTTCATTGTTTACGCCGTTCGCCATTGCTATGAATGTTTCGATTGTCGGCTGGGGAGGTCTGCTAATTCTGCTTTCCTCTCGTGGAATTGCCAAAGATGCTCCAAAGCCTGCTGATTATCTTCCAGACTTTCTTTGCCTTTTGCTAAGTGGGATCGCTGCCACCTTGTGGTGCACTGATGTCCTGCGTCCTGTCGCGGCGGAGGGATCACTCACCATTTACCAGACTAACCACGATAGCTTTTTTCATTCCCGCCTAATCAGCAGCTTCGCGCAAGCTCGTGGTTTCAAAACCATGTCCATCATCTTGATGTCTGACCAGCCGGTGCCCCTGTACCACTACGCGATGTATCTCACGCCGGCAGCAATTTCATTTTTCATCACTTCCAGCGCTTACATCACGTTCGTGAGTTTCCTTATACCATTTGGCATCCTTCTCACCGGGCTGGCTGCATTTTCGTTGGTAGGTTCGGTCTGGGGACGATGGCCGGGAATCGCTGCGACATTGGCTGTCGCCATGCTACCGGATGCTTATCAGCAAGGATTAGGAAATAAGTTTTTTAGTTATTATCCTCTTCAAGAAGCAGCCCCCGGAGGGTTGTATGGCGTCGCGTGTCTTGCGATCGCCTGGATGTTTATCCTGGATGGCTGCAAAGCATCCCGTGTGACATCGATTTTATTTGGTTATGTAATCCTTATCGTAAGCGTCGTTTACAAGGCGCAGCTATTTGTGGCCAATGCGTTTTTGCTCATGATTTATCCCTGCGTCTTCTTTCGTGGACTCCAGATACGTTGGCGAGTCGTCAGCGGCATCGTGTTAGTGAGCTTATTCTGCCTGGTTGTGAGTTTATCCCAGCATGTAAATCGGATTCCCACTCTACGTTTGGACTGGAGCGCCCTAAGACCCTACGCTCGTGCAATAGTCGCTACCTTTGACCCAGGATTTCTTAAATCCTTTTATCAGGTGTTGCTTATAGAGGGGCGACCAGGCATGGTCTTCCTTCCTTGGGCGGCTAGCATGCTTGTCCTGTGCACATTTGGTCTCTGGACAGCAGCTTATGCTATAACTTCTTTTTTGCAGAAAGCGAAAATTGGAGCGGCGGCTTCCCTTTTTCCGTTTTTTGTGATCGTTAACTATGTGGTGATGTCTTTAGGATTGGCGATTGACGCCAACGGAGTCGGCATGCCGGTGGAACTTCTGCATCGACCATTTGTTTGGGCGTATTTTGTTGTCGCCGCTTGGGGTGGGGCCGGAGCTTATGTTTTATTATTCGGGGATCGGCCACCAGCAAGTAAGTCTGCGCGCATCCTTGCAACAGCCATTGCAATTTTGAGCTTTTCAGTCCCGCTTGCGTGGGCACGCAATCTTCAGATCCTTCCCCGTGAAGGATATGATAGCTACAGAGCGATGAACCCAGTGCCCTCCGGTTTGGTCAAAGCCTGCTCCTACATTCGAAAAAATAGTCAATCTCAAGATCTCGTGCAGGATTCCGAAAACGATCCTCGATTTTGGGTCACGGGCTTGGCCGAGCGTCAGGACTTCGCTATAGAGTGTAAACCGTGGGAACGACTCTGTTTGCCGGCGCTTCGTCGGCGATTAGACGAACTGGCCGCCTTTAAGAGTATGACAACTGAGATTGATGTCGTCGAATTCGCGAGGCGAAATAAAATTTCCTGGTACATCCTTCGGCCTGAGGCGAAAGTTGCCTGGCCAACCTCGGTTTTGAAAAAGCCAGTATTTGGCTCTGACGGTTATAGAGTTTATCATTTTCCTCCGTAGTGCCACCAAGGTTGTGTGAAGATATACAAGTCGCATTTTCGAACCGTTTGGCCTTGAAGCTTTAGATCTTGATTTGCGATCAGGACAACGTGTCCATATCAGGACCGATTTCTTTTGCGTCTTGCCAGCAAATCGAAGCATTTCGGTCGCGACGGTCACACCGGTTTCCTTGCGATCAAATACAAGTTACCGAGCGGAAACATGAGCGGCAGACTTCCGAAAGCCGAGGTCTTCACGTCCCGCGTGACTCGCCAGATGATCACTGTGTGTTCCGGGTTTTCCCAGAGACGAGCGGCGGCGTGTCCTAGGAATTTTGTTCTCTCCCGTTCTCGGTGAACAGAACCAAAAGTGTCAGACCGCGCGCTACGACGACATACGTCAAGGCTAGTGTGCAATAGCCGGCTACCCGCGAGCTCGCTAACGTCCTCCCAATGCTGAGTAACAGGCACATGAGGATCTGAATCACAGCATAGTGATAAATCAGATGCGCGCGCAGCATGTCCGGTTGACCGCTGTAGCGGCCAATCAGCATCGTCGTAAGATGCATAAAGTGATGGTAAGCTCGCTCAGGCGTGCCACCACGAATGGTCGCCTGCCGCGGCGGGATGTGTCGCGACAGCTCGTAGGCTAACCCGACATGATAGAGCCGATCCGGAAACCCGTCGTAGATCATTCCCACGGTTTGGGGTCCCTCCTCCAGACCGATTGCGCGGGAATACCTGCCACCATGCTGGCCGCAATCAGCACCGCCAACACCCAGTCGAAACGCCTAAAGCGCTTTAACAAACTCTCAAAAGCTAGCCTGTGCTTAATCGCATGATAGATCAAGCCTGCCGCTGTCACAGCCTCCACCGAATAGAAAAACCAGTTACAATGAAGCGTCGCTGCCGCAAAGTAGAAGAGAGTCGTCATGCAACTCCACGCAATATCACGCTGTCAAAAACCCCGCGATGCATCCGAGGACGATCCTAATGAATTGCCAATGTCTTATATTCATTGTGAACGCTGGTTGAGGACAGGAGGGTCACGGGAGGAACATGCCTATCACGTCAGTGCCTTCGATTCTCTGAAACTGCAGTTGAGCGTGCAGCACGATGTTACATTGCAAACAGATCATTCCCGGTTTCAGGGGTCCTCGCATTATCGAGGTGCTTGGGCCAAATTGCTGCTTCTGGTGTGTTGTGGGGTCAGAAGAGATCAGACGTCTGAGTCAAAATTTGCAATTTTCGCACCTTGCCGACAAGTTTTTATTACTTGTCGACGGCTCGGGAGAGATCAATCTTTACGATTTTGTGAGCTTGACATCCAATCCGGACCAGAACGACCTGAAAAGGCTGGCGCAGGCGAGGCGACGCTGTGCGGCCAAAATCCTTGAACTGTACAAAATGGCCGGCGCGGGCCATATCGGATCATCGCTGAGTTGCCTTGAGATTTTGGTCGATCTTTGTTTCGGTCGAATGGAGAAAGACGATGTCCTTGTGCTTTCCAAGGGTCACGCCGCGGCCGCGCTCTACACGACGCTTTCATTATCGGACCGATTGCCAGAAACTGAACTTTCTACTTTCTACAAGGATGGCACGGTTCTATCCGCCCACCCCCCGTGTTCAGGCGCGATTCGCGCCATCCCGTTCGGGACCGGCAGTCTCGGTCACGGTTTGGGTCTCGCTTGCGGGATTGCGTTTTCGTGCCGCTTTACTGGGAAATCATTCAAGGTTTTCGCAGTGTTGTCAGACGGCGATTGCAATGAAGGGTCCACTTGGGAGGCGGTGTTGTTCGCCAGCCAGCAGAAGCTATCCGCTTTGACTGTTGTCGTCGACCTAAATGGTGTCCAGGGAATTGGGTATACAAAGAATATTCTTAACCTGGAGCCTATCGTCGATAAGTGGACATCGTTTGGCTTTGCGGTTGCGGTGGCCGAGGACGGTAACAACTTCGGCAGCCTTTCCCGCGCCCACGAAGCGGTAAAGAACTCGCCCGCGCCGCGATGCATCATCGCTCGAACCGTCAAAGGGCACGGAATTTCTTACATGGAGAACCGTGTGGAATGGCATTATTTACCGATGAATGAAGAGCATTACGCGCAGGCGTTATCCGAACTGGCAGATCCGCGGCTGGATTAACGTTGCTCTAAGTCCTCTATGCGTAAAGAATTTTCAAGCTGGATCGAGAACTTTGGCCGAAATGAGAGCCGGTTCATCTTCCTCACCTGCGATCTTGGTTTTGGAGCGCTCGAGAACGTGCAGGCAGCGCTACAGGAACGTTTCGTAAACATGGGCGTCTGCGAGCAAAACATGATATCGGTGGCTGCGGGACTTGCTCAGCAAGGGCTAATCCCCCTTTGCTATAGCATAGCACCGTTCGCGGTTTTCAGGCCCTATGAGCAGATCCGAGTTGATCTGGCCTTGCACCAAATGAATGTCAAGATTGTAGGCAACGGCGGCGGTTACGGCTACGGGATCATGGGAGGGACTCATCATGCTCTTGAGGACATCGCCGTCCTATCTGCCTTGCAGCACTTCGCTTGCTTCATCCCGCTGTGCAATTCGGACGTGGATGGCGCGTGCGCCGCGCTTTTCCGGTATGTCGGGCCTTCCTACCTCAGGCTAGGTTTTGGGGTGTGGCCCGATGATGCCGGAGAGCTAGAGGGATTCAAGCCCATAAGGAAGCTGGCCGGCAGTCGGCCGGCACCCCCGAAGGCGACGATCGTTGGTCTCGGGCCGGTTCTGCTGAATGTACTTCCCTGGATATTGGAAAGGGGAGAGACCGATGTTTTCGCTGTTTCCCAAATGCCGCTCGCCGATCTTTCGGACGAATTGCTCGCGAGTCTCCGAGCATCCGGTTTACTATGGGTGATAGAGGAGCATCGAGCTCGCGGGGGCTTAGGGGAACACTTGGCGGCGCGCATGGCGCAACAGGGAGTTCCATTCCGCCTTCATCACACATACGCGGTTGGCTATCCCGATGGTCTGTATGGCAGCCAATCATATCACCAAACTCGTTCGGGTCTCGATCCTGTTTCATTGCAGCAAACGTTCCAGCGGTTGTCCGCTTAGATAACGCGAATGTCTGCCAACATCACCGATCAAGACGGCGACCTTTGCTCGGACACGTGGACTGAAGTTGACCGCGAGGACGTACAAAAGCTTTCTGGTCCGATATGGGTCGTAGGCGCTTCAGGTTTTATCGGGGCTAAGCTTTTCTTCTCGCTCGCTCGAACCCGCTCC
>Ga0137403_10010131_pt1 | contig 10442 bp, 7 predicted proteins | sample CZOMad2_1_16fung_FD_122057 | JGI IMG/M metagenome (GOLD analysis project Ga0137403, IMG submission 122057) | Vadose zone soil fungal communities from Angelo Coast Range Reserve, California, USA - CZOMad2_1_16fungal (Hybrid Assembly) | ecosystem: Environmental > Terrestrial > Soil > Vadose zone... | reverse complement strand
CGCGGGTGGGATTCGAACCCACGAATGGAGGTTTTGCAGACCTCTCCCTTGGGCCACTTGGGTACCGCGCCGAATCTCTAAGTATAGCAAATCCTCCAAAACGCTCCGGTCAACGCAACCGACGGGAGCATCTTTCCATCTCTACTTTTTATTAGCGGGAGCAGGCGTGGCAATTTGCGCTTCGCGCAGGAAGCGCGCAGATTCTTCCGGCGGCGTGGGATTAATGTAAAAGCCGGTGCCCCATTCAAACCCCGCCACCTTGGTCAGCTTTGGGATAATCTCGATGTGCCAATGGTAATGATCGTTGATCTCTTCCCCGATCGGCGAAGTATGGATCATGAAGTTGTACGCGGGACGATCCAGAACGGCATCCAGACGCATCAGCGTGTCCTTCAGCATCCGCGCCAGGCTGGCGTACATCGAGCTTTGGTTGTTTTCGTAGGACGACCCATGCGCCTTGGGCAGCAACCACATCTCAAACGGGAACCGTGAGGCGTAAGGGGCCAGCGTGATGAAATGCTCGTTTTCACCGACGACCCGCTCACCGGTGTCGCGTTCCTGCCGGATGATGTCGCAGAAAATGCAGCGTTCCTTCTCATCGTAATAGTGCCAGCAGCTGTCCACTTCTTCGCGCACGCGCCGCGGAACGATGGGAAGCGCAATCAGCTGGGAATGAGGGTGCTCCAGGGAAGCGCCGGCCGCTTCACCGTGATTCTTGAAAATCAGAACGTACCGGAAGCGCTTGTCGTTTTTCAGGTCCAGCATGCGGTCGCGGTATCCCCACAGCACATCTTCGACCGCGCGCTCCGGCAGCGTCGCCAGCGTTGCCGCATGCTCCGGAGATTCGATGATTACTTCGTGCGCGCCGATTCCGTTCATCTTGTCGAAGAGCCCTTCGCCTTCGCGGTCCAGTTCGCCCTCGATACCCAAAGCCGGAAATTTGTTTGGGACGACTCGAATACTCCAGCCTGGCGTATTGGCGCCGCCGCCGTTGCGCCCATACACAAGGATCTCCGGCGGCGTCTTGGCTTCATTCCCTACGCAGAACGGGCAATTCTTTGCATCTGTGGCGACAACACTTTCGCGCAGAAACTCGTTCGGCCGTTTTCCGCGTTCCGTCGAAATGATCACCCATCGGCCCGTGATTGGGTCTTTTCGCAACTCCGGCAATTCCATCCTCCTCGAACGTGTTCCTGGCAGCTCCGCAGGGACCGCTAATAGGCTTCAAATTGTACCGCGTCTAGCGTTGCTGTGAAGGTGTTCCTGCGATACCTCGCTACATCTGCGGGCTGAACGCGTCCTTGTGCAACCGCACCACTGGTGGCTGTCCCGGTCTATTGTCAATCGCCACTACATCGAACCGGCAGGGACAATCCCCGGCTCGGCGCTCCGCAAGAAACCTCTGCGCTGTCCGTATCACGACGCGCTGCTTTTCCTTGGTTATACTGAGTTCCGGCAGCGCAGGCAAATCCTCTCCGACCGTGCGCGTCCTGACTTCCACGAACGCCAACGTCTTCCCATCGTAACCGACGAGATCGATTTCGCCTTTGATGCCGCGTGGCGTGTAATTCCGTGCGACGAATACATACCCCTTCCCGCGTAAATACCAATAAGCGTAGGTCTCTCCCCGCACGCCGGTGCGCCGCGCCTCCAGCTTTTTCGCGTCGCTGGAAAAACCATTTTCTTCGCGCAACCCGCGACGCGAAGCCCAGTGAACCGCTTGAAACATCAAACGTGAAAAGATCGGCATCTACCTACCACCGGACCTTCCATTTTCCGCGAAGTATAAACAAAAATCCCGCGGCTGCCACCTTTCTTATTGGCCGGCCGCGGGAATTCCCGTGTGCCTCTCTGGTTTAGATTTTCGTTTCGGCCTCGCGGAAGCAGTCCTCTAACGTGCGTATCGCGAAGTCTGCTTGTTCCTGGTCAATCAGGAGCGGCGGCGACATGCGAATGGAGTTCTCGCCCGAACTGAGCAGCAACAGTCCTTTGCGGAACGCCTTGTTGATCACCGCGTCCCGCAAATCCGCTGCTTTTTCCTTGGTCTTCTGATCGCGCACGATTTCAATGCCGATCATCAATCCCTTTCCACGTACATCGCCGACGACTTTGAACCGGCTCGGCCAATCGTTGATGCGCCCGAAGATGTAGTCGCCCATCTTGCGGGCGTTCTCCATGTAGCCACCTTCGATGAGGTCCATCGTCGCCAGCGCTGAGGCGATGCACACGGGATTTCCGCCGTAGGTGCTGCCATGCGATCCCGGCTTCCATCTCATGACGCTTTCCTTGGCGATGAACGCGCTCAGCGGCATGCCGCTGGCAATGCCCTTCGCAGTGCAAAGAATGTCCGGCTCGATGCCCGCGTGTTCGTAGGACCACCACTTTCCGGTGCGCCCCATGCCCGATTGAACCTCGTCTACGATCAGCATGATCCCGTGGCGATTGCAGATGCGCTGCAATTCCTGGAGGAAAAATGCCGGCGCGGGAACGAAGCCGCCTTCGCCCTGAATCGGCTCAATGATGATGGCTGCGATTTCCTCGGGCGCAAACAGCCGCTTGAACATCTGCTGTTCGAGGAGTTCGAGGATTTCCGTACCGCAAGTTTCCGGCGTATGACCGTGCGCACAGCGGTAGGCGTAGGGGAATGGAATGTGCTCCACGCCGCCGAGGAGCGCGCCGAAATGCTTGCGCTGCGTATTCTTGGAAGCCGTCAGTGACAGTGAGCCGAGTGTGCGGCCGTGAAAGCATCCGTAGAAGGCGATGAGCTTGTCCCGCTTGGTCGCATAGCGGGCCAGTTTGATCGCGCCTTCGACTGCCTCCGTGCCGGAATTGCCAAAGAACACTTTCTTGTGTTCTTTGCCCGGCATGGTCGCCACCAGGCGCTCCGCCAACTGTGGCAAGTGATGGTGATAAAAATCCGTGCCGGAAATGTGAATCAGTTCGGCAGCTTGCTTCTGAATCGCTTCCACCACTTTGGGGTGGCAGTGGCCTGTCGAGCAAACGGCGATGCCCGCCGCAAAATCCAGGAAGGCATTTCCGTCAATGTCCTCTACGATGGCACCGTGACCCCTCTTGGCGACCAGCGGATATTCGCGGGTCAACGACGGCGACATGAACTTCGCGTCGTCTTCGATCACTTTTTTGGCTTGCGGCCCGGGCAGCTCCATAAGCAGCCGGGGCAATTTCGTTTCGGTAGCGGTAATCATTTCTTATCCTCATTCCTCATCGCAATGGATGGTCAGCAGTTATTGTGGAGGGGCTACCGCAGAGCAGGTTTGTGTGCGCACACGTAAATTGGGCTGCGCCCCGCCAAGGAGAGGAGACTTAATCTACGCCGTAGAGGCTCGGTCGTTCTTCGGCGGGAACGTAACTGCCGGGGATTCTTATGGCTTTGGTGAGTTTCATTTGCGTTTCCAGCGGACGCTTCCGTCCTTCGCATCCTCAATAATTATACCACGATCCGCCAGTTCTTTGCGGATGCGGTCGGCCGTAGCAAAGTCGCGCTTTTTCTTCGCTGCGTTGCGTTCTGCGACAAGCTTGTCGATTTCCGCGTCGCCCGGCCCGCCCTCCGGGCGGCCATACCCAAGCACGCGAAGCTTTTCGCCGTCGTTGTCCTCCATCACCGCGAAGACTTTGTCAAAAGCGGCCAGAAAATCTTGCACGCCGGCGACATCACCCTGGCGAAAATCGCCTTTGTCCATCGCAATGTTCGCCTCGCGCACCAAGTCAAACACCGCTGCCAGCGCTCGCGCGGTGTTCAAATCTTCCGAGAGTCCGGCGTCGAACTCGTCCGCGGCTTTCGCGATACGCGCGGCCATTCCCTTTTGCTTGCCCGCCGGGAATTTTCCCTGCTTTAGGCGATCTGCAAAATTGCGCAGTCGCTCTACGGAACTCGCCGCCTGCTGCAGGCCATCGAATGTGAAATTGAGCTGCTTCCGGTACGGAACACTCGCAAGCGCGAAGCGCAGCGCCGAAGGTTTATAGCCTTTGCCGAACAAGTCGCGCAGCGTATAGAAATTGCCGAGCGACTTGGACATCTTCTCGCCTTCGACAAGCAAATGTTCCGCGTGCAGCCAATACCGCGCGAAGGGTTTTCCAGTGGCTGCCTCGCTCTGCGCGATTTCGTTCTCGTGATGCGGAAACGCCAGGTCAATGCCGCCAGTGTGAATGTCGAGTGTGTCTCCCAGATATTTCATGGCCATTGCGGAGCACTCGATGTGCCAGCCCGGGCGGCCGGGCCCGATCGACGTTTCCCAGAAGTGCTCGCCCGGCTTCGGCGCTTTCCACAATGCGAAATCCCGCGCGCTTTCTTTTTCATAGCGATCGTTATCAACGCGCGCGCCGGCCTGAATTCCCGTCAAATCAATCTTTGAGAGCTTCCCGTATTCAGGGAATTTTGCGATTCGATAGTAGATCGAGCCTTCGCTCGGATAGGTGAAGGTCTTCTGCTGAAGCCTCTGAATCAACTTCACCATGTCATCGATATAATCCGTGGCGCGGATCCAGTGTTCCGGCGCTTCGATGCTCAGCGACTTGCAATCGTCAAAAAACGCCTGCACGAATTTTTCGGTGTAATCGCGGATGTTCTTTCCCGCAGCAGCCGCGTTGGCGATGATGCGGTCGTCCACGTCCGTCAAATTCATGACGTGGTTCAGCTTGAATCCGCGAAGCTTCAGGAATCGCCGCAAAATATCCTGAAAAACGAACGTACGGTAATTGCCGATGTGCGCGTAGTCGTAGACCGTCGGCCCGCATGTGTACATGCGCACTTCGCCGGCTTTTTGCGGCACGAACTTCTCGATCTTCCCGGCCAGCGTGTTATGCAGCTGAATTTCAGCCATGATCTCTAAGTCGTCTCTTTTCGGCGTGCGAATAAACGCTAGATTGTAGCCGAGCCATTGGAAACGTAGCAACGTGGAAGCACCACGCAATGGCTCAAGGCCTCGGCGAATGCGACTCTATCAGTCCTAATTGACGTATCCCTCGCCCACAAATAAGGCCGAGGGCGGACTCTTATCCTTCCTGGGTACGTTTGTGGTGCTGCTCAAACGGCCACAACGTGTGGCGCAATCCTTTACACGGCTTACACATCGTGTTACTGTTTTTTCCCGTACCGCCATCCTTGCGCCAGGCGGCTGGGCCTCTGACCGAGAACCTGCCAAACGTGTCTGCGGGCGATCCCAGTGTTCTTGGGATGGACCTGTTGCTCGAAAGACCCTCCCCTCGAGGAACGAAACGTCGTCTCTTTTCGCCTGTTCTGCCTCCGGCTGATTGGTTTTGCAGTGTCTTGGCGCGATGGACGACCAAAAGGGGACATCTTGCTTAAGCTCCGAAAAGTGGAAATCCTTGGCTTTAAGTCCTTTTGTGAGCGCACCGTGGTCACCTTTAGCGGCTCTGGCACAACTTGCATCGTCGGACCCAACGGTTGCGGCAAATCCAACGTGGTGGACGCTATCTCCTGGGTCCTCGGCGAGCAGAGCCACAAGTCGCTCCGCGCCGAGCGCATGGCCGATTGCATTTTCAATGGCACCACCAAACGACCTCCCCTAGGACTTGCCGAAGTCACCATCACCATGGAAGACCCCGAGCTGGCGGAAGCCGCGCGATTCGTGATGGAAAACGCCGCTTCAGATTCCGCGACGGATTCTGTGTCTTTTGCCGATGAAAATAGCGCCGCCTCCACAGAGGCAACCGAAATTCTCTCGCTTGACCCCGCGCGGGCCCCCGAAACACAGGACCTCACCACCGAAGGTTCGGCGGATATGCCAGCCGAGCCCGAGGGCAAGTTCAAGAAGAAAAAGAAGGCCGCGGACAAGCCTGTCCTGGCGATGAAACCGGGCGAAGTCGTCGTGAGCCGGCGGCTGTACCGCTCCGGACAAAGCGAATACCTCATCAACGGCCGCGTGGGAAGGCTCCGCGACATCCAAGAAATGTTCATGGGCGTCGGCCTAGGCCCCGATTCGTACGCCATCATCGAACAGGGCCGCATCGGATTAATCCTCTCCACGAAGCCCATGGAGCGCCGCGCAATCATCGAGGAAGCTGCCGGTGTCACGAAATTCAAAACCAAGAAGCGCCTCGCGGAAGCCAAGCTCGAATCCTCGAAAGTGAATCTCGCGCGCGTCAACGACATCGTGGTTGAAGTCGACAAGCAGCTTGGTTCGCTGAAGCGGCAAGCCGCCAAAGCGCGGCGCTATTCCGAAATTCGCGACCAGATGCGCGGGATCGTCCGCCAAATGCTGGCGGGCAAGGCTCGCGAATTGGACGCCGAAGCCGAACGCATCGCAAAACAGCTTGAGGAGTTGACTGCCTCGGAATTGCAGCGCGCCACCGCGGTCCAGCAGCAAGAAGGCGAGCAAGACCGGCTGAATCAGCGCATTTACGAACTAGACGCGGAAATGCGCCAGAATCAGAATGTTCTGAATCTCACGGCGCTCGAAGTCGACCGCAGCGAGAACCGCATCGCGTTCAACCGCCAGCGCGCCGAGGAACTGGCTGGGCGCCACACTCAGGTCCACGCAGAGCTGGAGCAGGCCACAGCGCAGGCTGCAGAGTGCGAGTCCCGTACCGCCTCGCAAATTCAGGCAGTTACGCTGCTGCGCGAAGAGTCGGGCAAGATCGCCGCCCGCGTGGAAGAGCTCGCAAACCGCGCCGAATCCCGCGGCACGCAAATCGCCGCGGCGGAAACTCGCATCGTAGCTCTGCGCCGCTCCGCCTCGGAGGCGGGCGAAAGCTTGCTTCGCTTGCACGGCGAGCAGAAGCAAGCCGAAGAAGCGCTCATTCACCAGGCCGAAGCGCTCCGCAAGCTGGAAGCGACCGAGCACGACGTGCTCGAAGCCTCGATGCGCGCGCGCGACGATGCCGACAATGCCGCTCACGATTTTGAATCCGCTTCTGGGCGGCTCGGCGCGCTGAAGCACGGCGCCGCGGAGCTGCAGGCCGCAATCGCCGGACACCGCGAGCAGCGCGATGCCATCACGAAGCAAGTGGAGGCCTTGCGCGATTCCCTCGCCGGAGTTCGCGCGCGCCACTCCACGCTTACGCAAATTCTGAACGATCGCTCGTACACTGCCGACGCGGTGCAAAAACTTTTCGCCGCCAACGAACGCGGCGGCAGTGCCAAAGGTTTCCACGCCGTCGGCGTTCTCGCAGACTACGCCGAAGTCGAAGAGAAACACGAAGCGGCCATCGAGCAGTATCTCCGCGACGAACTGGAATACGTCGTCGTGGAAACCTACGATCATGCGCGCGCGGGCGTCTCCATGCTTCGCGACGAAGTCGGCGGCCGCGCCACCTTCTTCGTGGATTCGCTCCGCAATTTGCGGCTCTCCTCCGAATACGAACCGATCGTCAATTTCCGCGCCGAAGACGGCGTCATCTCGCGTCTCGACAAGCTGGTGGAATTCCGCGATCCACTGGGCGCTGCGGCCAAGCAGTTCCTGCCGCGGCTGCGCTCCGCTTATTTGACGGACAGCACCGCTGCAGCAGAAAAGATGTCGCGCGACAATCCGCAGTACGCCTTCGTCACGCCCGACGGGACCTGCTACCAGGGCCGCATGGTCACCGGCGGCCGCCCCGATGAAGTCGGTCCCCTGGGCATGAAGCGCGAACTCCGCGCTCTCAATGCAGATGTTCTCCAGCTCGAACATCGAATGGCTGAGCAGCAAGCCATGCTCGAAGCGGTTGCCGCTGAGTTATTGGCCTCTGAAAAGGCTCTCGAGGAAATCGATACGAAGCAGCGCGAAGTGGAACGCGAGGTCATCTCCGCCACGCACCGGCACAGTCACATGCAGAGCGAACTCGCGCGCCTAGGTCTCGAACTCGCCGTTTGCCAGAACGAGCTCGCGCGTACTCGCTCGGAAGTGGAATCCGCGCGGCAGCGCGCCGAGCGCGCTAAAAACCAGCATGACGCCGCGGCTCTCAGCCGCGCCCAGGCCGAGGGGGAAAGCGCGCGACTTGCCGAAGAGCTTGTCCTCCTTCGCGGCTCCATCCAATCCGAGCAGACTGCGCTCGCCACTGCGCGCGCCGAGCATGCTGCAAGGAACGAGCGACTCACCGCTGCCGAAGCTCTTGCCGCGCGCCTCACCGAGGAACGCGCGGAACTCGAACGGCGCGAGACCGCTCTCCAACTGCAGGCCACTTCAATCAGTGATGAAACAACGGCACTCGCCAAGCAGAGCGAAGAGCTTGCAGCCCAGCTCGAAGGCCTGCGCGGTGAAAAACTCCGCCTGGAGATTCGTCAACGCGAGCTCGAACAGGAATGGGAAGCTGCACGCACCCGCGTCACACAGATGGAAGATCATCTGCGCATGGGCCGCCAGTCTCTGCAGGAACTGCGCGAACAACGCAGCCACGCGGAAGTAGACCGCGCGAAAAACGACTCCGACCGCCAACACTTGCGCGAAACGTGCATGAGCGAAGTGAACGCGCAGCCCGAGGACCTGATCGCCACAGAAGCCGCCTTCATGTCCGGCGAAGAGCTAGCCATTGCGGAAACGAACTACCGCGAGATGAAACAGCGTATCGAAGCGATGGGCCCCGTCAATATGATGGCGCTCGAAGAATTCAACGAATGCGAACAGCGCTTCACGTTCCTCACGCGCGAGCGCGACGACTTGTTGCAATCCATCGCCGACACGCAGCAAGCCATCGCCGAGCTCGATCAGGCCACCAAGGAAAAATTCGAACTGGCCTTCCACTCCATCAACAAGAACTTCTCCGAAGCCTTCCACACCATTTTCGGCGGCGGCATGGCCGAAATGCGTTTGACCGAGCCGGACAGCTCCGGCGATGCCGGAATTGACATCGTCGCTTCGCCTCCCGGCAAGCGCCTGCAAAACGTTTTGCTGCTCTCCGGCGGCGAAAAAGCCATGACCGCGCTTGCGCTGCTCATCGCCATCTTCCGCTACCAGCCGAGTCCGTTCTGTATCCTCGACGAAGTGGACGCACCGCTCGACGAAGCTAACGTCGGCCGCTTCACCCGCCTCATCGGCGACATGAGCGGCCAGACGCAATTCATCATTGTCACGCACAACCGCAAGACCATGGAAATGGGCAGCGTGCTCTACGGCGTCACCATGCAGGAACCCGGCGTCTCCAAACTCGTCAGCGTCCGCTGGGAAGGCTCGGAGGCCCAGGCGCCCAAGCGCCAGGCCGCAGCAGCCTCCGCCGCCTGAAAAATTCTCGCATTTTCATTTGTCGAGGCGTCCGCCGCGGCGGCTGCGTCCACACAACCCGGGAAAAAGCCCTCTCCGCGTTTTCCATAATTCTTTTGACTTCTTTCCCTTCTTGATTCGCACAAATTTCCACCGCCTGCGGCTTTGACTTCTCGTTTCGCTGCGCTAGAATGCTTCTCACTTTGTCGGGGGAACGCTTTCTGTGTCTTCTGCTCCTGCCATGAAAGTCTTGACGGCAACTCAATTCGGCGGGCTGGTTCCCAGCGCGCGCGGGAAGGTCCGCGACATCTACGATCTCGGTGACAAGCTGCTGATCGTCGCCACCGACCGCCTCTCCGCCTTCGACGTTATCCTCCCCACCGCGATTCCGGACAAGGGCCGCGTCCTTACCCAGCTGTCGCTTTTCTGGTTCAACTTGTTGAAAGATGTCATTCCCAATCATGTTCTGAGCGCCACTGATTTTCCCGCCCCCTTCGATGAGTTCAGGGACGACCTCGCCGGCCGCTCCATGATCGTGCGCAAGGCGCAGCCGCTGCCCATCGAATGCGTCGTCCGCGGCTACGTTTCCGGCTCCGCGTGGAAGGACTATCGCGCCACGGGAAAAATTAGCGGCATCGCGCTGCCCGCCGGCCTGCGCGAATCCGACCGCTTGCCGGAACCCATCTTCACGCCTGCGACAAAAGCGGCCGCCGGCCACGATGAAAATATTTCCTTTGAACGCGCCGCGTCGCTGATCGGCGGAGAGCTTGCCGAAAAGGTGCGCGCCGTCAGCCTGGAAATCTACCGCCGCGCCGCCGCCTACGCCGAACCGCGCGGCGTCATCCTTGCCGACACCAAATTCGAATTTGGCCTGCGGAATGGCGACTTAATCTGGATCGACGAAGCCCTCACTCCCGATTCTTCCCGCTTCTGGCCCGCCGCGCAGTACCATCCAGGCGGCCCCCAGCCTTCCTTCGACAAACAGTTTGTACGCGACTATCTCGAGCGGATTCACTGGACTAAAACCCCCCCCGGCCCAGAGCTTCCCGCGGAGGTCGTTGCCGCAACGCGCGCCAAATACCGGGAAGCGTTTCGCATCCTGGCAGGGCGCGAATTGAATTAGCAAGCCGGCCCCTCACCCAGCAATTTCTCAGCGGAGTGTGCCATCGTGAAAGATCAATTGGAAGGGCTCGTCAACCAAATGGTGGAGCGCGGGATTCTATTCGACGAGGCCGTTGGTGAGTTCGAAAAACGTTTCATCAAGCGCGTGCTGGACCGGATGAATGG
>Ga0137403_10004658_pt3 | contig 10442 bp, 9 predicted proteins | sample CZOMad2_1_16fung_FD_122057 | JGI IMG/M metagenome (GOLD analysis project Ga0137403, IMG submission 122057) | Vadose zone soil fungal communities from Angelo Coast Range Reserve, California, USA - CZOMad2_1_16fungal (Hybrid Assembly) | ecosystem: Environmental > Terrestrial > Soil > Vadose zone... | reverse complement strand
TGCCCGTGAACCGCAAACTGTTCGCTTGCAATTTCCATCGCCACGTCAAATTGACTTTCATCCGCGGCATTCACGGCTGAGGAGTAAATAACGATCGAGCTCGGCAAAATGACTAGCGAAATGAATCGATTCCAATTGCGTGTCTGTTTAATTTCTAATGTCATCACTACTTCCCGAATGAGAGCTCCAAGCCTCGGTGAATGAACCGAAGAAACGCGCCTGCAACACGGCATTGGTTTACGCCTATGAAATCGGCGCTTTTGTCAATCCGGCTGCAGACCCACGACTGAGTAACCCCGGCAGCGTTACAACGCCGAGAGTCGCGTGGATGATTGCTGCAACGATTCGCACAACCTCCGGGGGACCCACTTCGTCGCCCGGTCCGCGAATAAGAGGGTGGTGCCCGCCGTGGCGGCGATGAAAGCGTTGTATTTTGACCCTTGGCATGCCTGTTTTATTCCCCTCACGACATCATTTGCGCGAGCAAGTGTCGTGCTGCCAGTCCTACGTTGCAGGAGTGACACATGCCCTCGAAGTATCGAGTGCGCAAGGATAAGCGATGGTATCGGGGAGTAAAGCACCGGCGGAATAAAGCGCACGTGCCGTGAGTCTGCCTCGTAGGAAGACGCAATGTCTCTCATGGTATGAGGTGACGCGATGATCAATGCAGCGGTGTTCAACAAGTTGCGAATTGGCGTGCTAGCGCTAGCCGTGGGACTCGCGCTAGGCACGACAACGATTGCGCAAGCCCACGGCGGCGGTCACGGGGGCGGTGCCTACGGAGCGGGAGGTGGGCATGGAGGAAACTTCAGCGCCGGACATGGAGGCCGTGGCGGCTACGGCGCGTGGCGAGGCGGTTATGGCGACGCCCGCTTCGGCTACGGCGGCTTCGGCTACTACGGAGGCTTTGGCATCCTCGGGTATGGCCTGTTCTTCGATGCCCTTCCGCTCTATTACTCCACGTTGTGGTGGGGTGGCAGTCCGTACTATTACGCGAATGACAACTATTACCAGTGGAACGGAGCTGTGTCTCTATATGAGACCGTGCGCCCACCCAGGGACCTCGCGAACCAGGTTGCGACGACCAAGGCGTCCGAAAACTTCAATTTATCTGACTTCAATTTATTTGCGTACCCCAAGAATGCGCAGACGACTGAACAGCTGGCGACCGATCGCAGTGAATGTCGGCACTGGGCCACGGATCAAACCGGAGTCAATCCTCCACAGGGAGATAGTGAAGCAACGGTCGCGGCATCTCCCGCTGAGCGGCAGGATTTTCTTAGAGCTCAATCGGCGTGCTTAGAGGGCCGCGACTACAGCGTGAAGTAATAGCTGGAGCAGGATGCCGGCAAAACGAAATGGTGGGTGGTTGTCGAACTCGCGGCAAAATCTTTTTCTGCACATAGGGATTTCTTGCCTGATTCTAGGTGCGGCAGGGTGCGGCGGTTCGGCGATGCCGACACCGCCGAGCGCGCCGCCTCCGTCTCAGGCTCCGCCGACGCCGCAGCAGATGGGCTCGGTGACGATCAACCCCCAGAATGGCGCGCTGTCCGCCGGACAGACCATGCAGTTCACCGCGGTGGCCGCGGGCGGCGGCACCATTGACTGGTCCGTGAATGGCATCGCGGGGGGCAATGCCACCGTGGGCACGGTGGACGCCGCGGGCAACTACACGGCGCCCCCGATATCGCACAGCGTCAACGCCGTGATCCAGGCTGCCGCGGGCGCCGCGCCTCAGGCCAATTTTGCCACTGCAATCGTGGTGCTCATTCAGCCAGGTCAGGTGCAGGCAACAGCCAACCCACAAGTTGCCTTGTACTCGATGAATCTTCCGCAACCCGGCACCGTGACTGTGCAGTTTGGTGCGGATACTGCCTACGGCATGCGTACATGGGCGCAGCCCACGCCCTCGAGTCCGGTCAATTATGGCGGCCAAGTCGACATCCAAGTGGCCGGCATGCGTGGGTCGACCAACTACCACATGCAAGCGCTGATCACGTTGGCAAACGGTGTCACTTACAGAGATAGCGACCACGTGTTCGCGACGGGTATTCCGCCGCTCACCTCTTCGCTTCAAATCACGACTCCCGGCGGGTTGCCTCCCCAGCCGGGGATTCAGTTGTTCGATACCATTTCGTTCGGCCCGACACCCTACAACCCGAAACTGGCACAGGCGTTTGCAACGGACCTCCAAGGCAATGTCATCTGGACATACAGCTACGCGAGTTCGCCCGTCAATGTCATAACACCCATCAAGCCATTACCCAACGGACACTTTCTTCTCGTGTTGACTGTCAGCAGTGGGCCCACGAACTCCATTGTCCCCGCCAACACGGCCAACGATGTGCGCGAGATCGATTTGGTAGGCAACACAATTCACGATCTGCCGATGTCCTCGCTGAATCAATCTTTGGCGGCGAACGGATTTCCGGGCCTGAATCTCTTCGCATTCAGCCGCGATATTTTGGCGCTGCCGAACGGACACTATGTCCTTATGGCTCAGATGGCCAAAGCGGTGTCGAATATAACGGGATATCCCGGCACGACGAATGTAGCCGGCGATGTGCTGGTCGATGTCGATCAGAACTACAAGCCCGATTGGGTTTGGAATTCCTTCGATCACCTCGATATCAATCGCCATCCATTTCAATTTCCCCCCGATTGGACCCATAGCGATGCCCTGCTGTATTCCACGGATGATCACGACTTACTGCTGTCAGTCCGGAACCAAAACTGGGTCATCAAGATTGACTACCGGGATGCAACGGGTACGGGCAATATCGTCTGGCGCCTGGGTGAGGGCGGAGATTTCAAGCTGGTCGGCGGCGTGGACCCCACCGATTGGTTCTATGCACAGCACGGGATGAACTTCTTCAGTCCAAATACCAGCGGTATGTTTCAGTTGGGGTTGATCGATGACGGCAATGATCGGCAGTTTCCCCAGGGCGTCACTTGTGGCGCCGCCGGGGCCCCGGTGTGTCACTACTCGACTGTTCCGGTGCTCTTGGTGGATGAGTCCGCGATGACGGCCACGCTGCTGCACCACTATGTCGCACCGGCCAATTTGTTCAGCTTCTTCGGTGGACAAGCCGATCTCCTGCCGAATGGAGACATCGAAGTCGATTTCGGTTCGCCTCAATCGGGTGCTACCGTTCAGGAGTATCAACCCGGTTCCACCGTCGTAGAGACTTCTCCGCAGATCGTGTGGCAGGCGGTATCGCCAGGATATGATCAATACCGGGCGCTGCGTCTGCCCAGTTTGTACCCAGGGGTACGATGGTAAGAGGAAAATTCAACCATGGCCGCCCTAAAAGCGGAATCCGATCTCGATCGGGAGATATTGAACTGAACTGGATGAGTTGATCCGGTGATAGCGGGCTTCGACGAACCATGAACGTCCGAACGGCAACGCGAAATCTAGGCCCACACCGGCATTCCACCCAAAATTCGTGACGCCGTGTGCAGCGACCTGGGCCTCGCCGTACCCATAACCGTATCCATAGCCGTATCCATAACGATAACCGTATCCATAGCCGTTATAAACCGGCAGCACCTGATCGAGTTCTATTCGCGTGTAGTACGCGCCAATCCCTGCGATACCGTAGCCCCGCACGCCATAAGCGAGCGGGATGTGATACACCAAGTTACCGGTGCCTGACAAAATGCTGCCGGTTCCCGAGTCGATCGGTTGGTTTGTGGCTTGCTGTCCGGCATTCAGCAATGCGATGGACGCATTGTGTTCGCTGTAGCTCAGATCGAAACGGAACTCTAACGGATTTAACCAGGCTGGCGAGACGCTGAGACCTCCACCCACTATATAGCCGCCTTGCAGGAAGTCAGAGGTTGTTCCTAGCGTGTCGCTATAACCGCCCAGTGCGTACCAGTGGACGGGCGACTCCTGGGCTTGGACGGTCGAGGCGGCAGCGAGCAAGCCTGCTGCCAACAGACACGGAGTCAGTGTTGATCTAGACATCGTCGATCTCCTGGCGCGAGGCCCCTGGGTACAAGCATCAGCACACCCCTCTTCGCTCTCGTCGTAGGCAGGCGCCGCGATTGGTCATCCGACATGTCCGTCTCCACAAACGGGGCTCAGGAAAGAAGACCTCCGATCGAATCGTCTTATTCCCTGCGCCGCGGTGGTCGTCCACCAACATGGCTCGCACGCTATCAACAGATTCCTCACCACGCTGTTCTACACTGCCGGATTGGCTGATTAGACGGACGGTGTCTAGATAGGGAATATGTTGCTCTGCTCCGATGTCTTCTCTCCTGAACGGCAACTGAGGAGACGGACATGTCGGATGACCAATCGCTGCTATCGCGTCGCAACGCTCTGAAATGCATGGCCTATGGCGGGGCCGGAACCCTTTTCGCGCTGTCGGGCGGAGTGTTCACACCGATCGATCTGGCCATGGCGGCCAGCGACAAGCAGGGCGCTGCAAAACTGGGCAAGCCGCTGTTCGTACAGATCAGCGACACCCACATCGGTTTCAACAAGGAGGCGAACCCGGACGTGCGCGGCACCCTCACGCAGACCATCGACATCGTCAATGGGATGTCCGATCAGCCCGCGCTCATCATCCATACCGGCGATATCACGCACCTGTCGAAGCCCGCCGAATTCGATCTGGCACAGCAGTTGTTCACCCGTCTGCGCACCACCGAGATGCACACCGTCCCGGGCGAGCACGACACTACCGATGCGACCGTCTCGGAATACTTCAACCGATTCGGCAAGGCGTCCGACAACAAGGGGTATTACAGCTTCGATCACGCCGGTGTGCATTTCATCGGGCTCATCAATGTGCTGCAGTTCAAGCCGGGCGGTCTAGGCACGTTGGGCGCCGATCAAATCGCTTGGGTTACGGCCGATTTGAAGCGACGTTCCGCCAGCACGCCCATCGTCGTCTTCGCCCATATGCCGCTGTGGACGATCTATGAGCCTTGGGGCTGGGGTACGGGTGATGCGGATCAACTCATGAGCCAGTTGCGCCGCTTCGGCTCGGTCACCGTACTCAACGGTCACATTCACCAGATCGTGCAGAAGGTCGAAGGCAACATGACCTTCCACACGGCTCGCTCGACTTCCTATCCGCAACCCGTCGCCGGCGTGGGGTCCGGACCCGGGCCGCTCAAGGTGCCTGCGGATCAACTGGCGGGGATGCTTGGGATAACCAGCGTCTCCGTGGTGAAACATCCGAGCTCGCTGGCACTCAATGACACGGCGCTCGCCTAGGAAGGCGTCAACCTTGACTTTGGAGGATACTCACGTGAATTTGCGACGAAATCAAATGCTGCTGACGGCTGTCGGTATGGTGATTCTGGGGGCGATGGAGGTGTATCTCCCGTCGGTTGCAGAAACCCCAGACGCGACGAAGATCGTGGTGAAGAATTTCATGTTCAACCCCACGCCCTTGACAGTCAAATCAGGCTCGACCGTGACCTGGACCAACAAGGACGATGAGCCGCACACCGTGGTCAGCGACACAGGAATGTTCAAGTCGGGCGGCATGGATACGAACGAGAGTTTCTCCTACAAGTTCGACAAGCCGGGCACGTATCACTTTACCTGCTCGATTCATCCGCGCATGGTCGGAACGATCGTCGTTCAGTAGATCGAAAGCAATTCCCTGCACGAAGTTGTCGTCGGGTGAACGCAGAAGGACAATTCCGGCATATTGGATCGGCGGGTATTGCAGAGTGGCGCAGCGCGTCGAGTCACATCGCGCCGCGAAGCTCGCCCAAGTAAACCCGCAACTGTTCGCGCGCGCGGAACAGCCGTGCCTTTACCGTGCCCAGCGGACTGTCGGTCATGTCGGCGACTTCCTGAATGGAATGACCCCAGTGGTAGGTGAGCATTAGACCTAACCGTTGTTCTTGAGACAAACGACCCAAGCCTTGGGCCAGCCAATCGTGTTCTTCGGTCTCTTTGGTGGGGTCGGTCACTCGCTCGGATTGCCCATTAGCGCTTGCCGCGCGCCATCGCTTATGTTGGCGCAGCGACTTCAGCGCAATACGATAGGCGATCCCGAAGATCCAGGTCGACACTCGCGAGGACCGGCGAAATTCAGCGGCATGCTGCCACACGGCCATGAAAGTATCATTGATGATCTCGTCGATATTCTCAGAACGTGGTGCCAGCCGCGACAAGAATCTAGTGAGTGGCCGCTGGTAGCTCAGATATAGTTCTTCGAGCGCACGGCGATCGCCGCGTGCAACGGATTCCAACCATTGGTCGTCCGACACACCCGTCTCCGATTGGGCACACGAAGACTAAGACGGCAGAACGCCGTATTTTATTCCTGCCTCATCAGTCACTGTGGTCTCTCGATCTGTCAGTCTCTCCAAACGCACTTGGAAATAAGACCTCATTTCGTTCAAATTCCATTCCAGCGTGACGATTTATCGCCATTTGCCACCCGAGAGACCGGTCGTTGGAATAAAACGACCGCACACATAGTCCTCTTTCGTGAGGAGTAACTCAGGGGTCAGCCATGTCGGATGGTGAATCGCTGCAATCGCCGGCGGACATTACCGTTGCGCGGGCCGGCACGGCGACAAAGCTCAGAAGAATCGCGCATCGGCCTGCCTCATCGCAATCAAACAATTTCAGGAGCTATACATGAAAGTGCAATCACTAGTCGGGGCCACTGCGGCGCTGGTAATTTGTTTATTGCAAAACGCCTACGCCGAGCAACCATCGGCGCCCTGCCACCCCAATCCGAATGCGGCGGCGGATAGCCTTACCGTCCGCACTCGCGGCGACATAGCCGGCCTTCCCGATCCGCTGAAGGACCGGCTGGTGCGGCTGGCGGACCGTCCTCATACGTTTCTGCCGATGCAAGTATTTGCCGAAGCGGACCAGCCGGGCCAGCTAGTTCAGTATTATTTGCTGGATACGGACGGCTTTGAACCTAACGTGTTTACCAAGATTTTTCCCGGCGTCAACGACGCCGCGCAACTCAGCGCCACGGGAGCCGACTGCGGCTTGCCTACACTCGGAACCGTCCGCGTGATACTCGAGCTCAAACCTGGGCTGCCCACCAACGCGAGTGATCCGAAAGCATTTCTGGACGTCTTCACGGACATCTCGCCGTTGTTCGTAATCAACAACGAGAGCGGGTGGTACGAAGGTTGGATGATTCACGATCTTGTCGTGCCCGATACGGCACCGCCACGCAAGGACGGCCACGCGCAATTCGGCAAGATTACCGCACAAGATGCTGCAGAACTAAAGGAGATGGGAGACCACCGCAACATCGCAGGGCAATTCTTTACGACAGACGGCAATTCGGTTCACTTCCCCAGCAAAACGGATCACTTCCCCGACAGACAAACGAATGTGGTGTCCATCTACGAGAGCATGGGTGCGTATAACGCCATGCAGCAGAGCGATGTACATTCCTATTGGGAGTTCAATTATCTTGGAACCAACTGGATCCATCCTTTATACGAACTGCCGTTTACCGGAGGATTTCCGGATAACTTCGGCAAGGCGCCCGACACCTTCCAAGATGGCGAAATCGGCAAGTTGCAGTCCATCGTTCCTGGTTCCGGGCCGCGTGGAATCAACAACGATCCACGAGTAGTCGGGGACAATCCTAATCTTCCACGCGATCCGGATAAGTTCGACGGCGACGTGGATACGCAGCGAGAATTCCGTGAACGCGGTATTCCGAGCGGACTTGCCAATGAAATCTTCCTGGATGTCTATGCGCGGCCCGCCTCGTTTGAGCCGGGCGTGAAAAACCTACAGCGTCGGTTGTTCGATGCATACGCCGCAGAAGTGGCCCGCGTCGATGCCAACCATGACGGCATCATCTCGGCTCCCGAAGGCGATCCGGATACGGCGTCCGATGGTTTTTCCAACAACTTTCGGTTGTATCTACCCGTCACTTCATTTAACCGCTTTGCCGTGACACGCGAGATAAACGACGGCTTGCTCGCGCCGCGTTTCTCTCCAAGCCAGAGAGCGTGGGTTCTGACAGGGTCCCGCGTCGCGGTCACCCCTTCGGTGCCCGCTGCCACTGGGCGCGATTCTGACGATCGATAGTAAACAGAAGTCCGGTCCCACGGCCGAGGCCATGATCACGCGATCATGGCCTCGGCTTTGCCGGGCATAAGAGTCCACTGCCTTGCGCAGATCGCACTTGGGATAGTAAACAAAAGGAGATATAGATGAAAAAGATAGTCACCCCCGCAGCGTGGATGGTGAGTCTTGGGTTGATGCTGTCGTTCAGTAACGCGTTTGGACAGGGAGGGAGTCAGGGTTCGGCCGACACGAAAACGGCAGCGGCCGTGCCCGATTCCGCGAAAGGCTCGGTGGAAGTGAAGCTCACGGAATACAAGATCGAGATGCCCGCCTCGGTCAGCGCCGGTGCGACGACGTTTACGGTGACGAACACGGGCAAGGAAACCCACGGCTTCGAGATTGAGGGGAACGGGATCGAGAAAGCACTTAAACCAAGGTTGAAGAAGGGCGAAAGCGGTTCTTTGCAGGTGGACCTTAAGCCTGGCACTTACAAAGTGTATTGCCCGGTCCTTGGCCACAAGGGGCGCGGCATGTCTCTTGATCTGACCGTGAAATAACGGGCCGCTGACACGTGCCATGGGAAGGCACCGGTTGGATACTCCGATGCATGGCCGAATGACCGTGGTTGAGATCCGCGTCGCTTTCAGTCCCGCACCTTGTTGCCGAATCCGCGTGATTTTCCGGCCATGACTTCCATACAAAACTCGATGAACACACGCACTTTCGCTGCGCGGTGAAGCCGAGAGGGATATATGGCGTAAAGGGGGAAGCGCTCATCCGACCATTCTGGAAACAGCTCGACCAGCCGGCCGTTATCCAGAAGATGCTTGCATCCCAGTTCGAGGATCTGGGCTATTCCGGCACCGGCCTCGCATGCGCCAATCAACGTCCCCGAGTCCGATACCAGAAGGCGCCCCTTGACCCGAAGCGGGATCACCTCTTTCCTCCGTCTGACCTCCCAGCCGTAAGGCCTGGCGTTTGCCGCATCGTAGAAGTCGATGCAATCGCATGCCTCGACGTCCTTCGGGTGGCGCGGCCGTCCATGGATTTTGATATACGAAGGTGAGGCCACGGTCAGCACCCGCGTTTCAATGAGCTTTCGAGCGACGAATGACCCGACCGGCGGCTCGCCGAAACGCAGAGCGAGGTCGAATCCATCGGCGACAAGATCACCCACTGCATCTCTCATGATCAACTCCACCGTAACTTCTGGGTAACGTGTCAGAAACGCTGCAAGATGTGCTGACAAGACGATGCGAGCGAAGTAGGGATCGATGTTGACGCGCAACCGTCCGAGTACCTTGGTGGCGGATCCGGATGCCGCGATCGCTGCCTCCTCGATGCCGGCTAGATGCGGCCCGACTTGTTCATAAAAACGCCTTCCTTCATCGGTCAGCGAGAGCGAGCGAGTAGTGCGTGCCAGCAGCCGCGCGCCTACGCGTCGTTCCAGGCGCGAGAGTGCCCGGCTCACACCTGACGGAGAGAGTCCCAGGGCTTCGGCGGCCCGTGCGATCGTCCCAGCCTCGACCACGGCGATGAGCACCGTCAGGCCAGAAAGTAGCTTGCTGTCGAAGGTCATGGTATTCCTGATGAAAAATCACGACTATCTTCACATAAGCGCTGTTATAGCACGAATACCAACGCGGATTTTCAAGCGCCATTTCATCACGAGGTGTTGGTCGAAGTGGAATAGAATTCTCGAATGCCGATGAACTTTGATGCATCACCTGATGCCGCCGCCGCTCCCCACGCCCAACCGCAAAGGATCTTCGACGGCCCGCTACGCCGCGCGGCACAGCAACTGATCGACCTCGGCGGAGTATCCGACGTGCGTGTTCTGCAAAACGGTCGTGTGGTGACCGGGATCGCGGGCGACAGGCAGCGCGTCTATGTTCAGTACCAACGCGCGGGTGCCTCGACCATCGAGGGCGAGTGCAGTTGCGGCGAGCGCAGTCCCTGCGTGCACGTTGCAGCGGTGGTGATGACTGCGGCCAAGATCTCGGGTGCGCCGGCGACCGGCGATCGCCGCACCGGCATGGATCTCAGCACCGGCAGAGATCCTTCGCCAGGGCCGCCGGAAAGTGCCTTGCAGCGAGACGCTCCGCTGCGGCAGTCGCTGTGCTACCTCATCGAGCCCGACGCCGTCCGAGGATTACAGCTTTCCGCGTGGGTAACCCAGACCTTGGCGGGCAGCGGGCACATCCAACCTGGAGCCTGCCCTTTCGCTCCGCGAATTCCCGACGGGAGTAAAGACTATCCCCGTTACGTGGACGCGCGGGACCGGGGGATTCTCGACGCGCTCACGGCACGGCAGTTCCACGGTCCGTGGGATCTGACGGGCGCGGCCGGATTCGATCTGCTGCAGCGAGCACTCGCCACCGGCCGCGCTTTCTGGCGCTCGCTTCAGGAT
>Ga0137403_10005094_pt2 | contig 10443 bp, 11 predicted proteins | sample CZOMad2_1_16fung_FD_122057 | JGI IMG/M metagenome (GOLD analysis project Ga0137403, IMG submission 122057) | Vadose zone soil fungal communities from Angelo Coast Range Reserve, California, USA - CZOMad2_1_16fungal (Hybrid Assembly) | ecosystem: Environmental > Terrestrial > Soil > Vadose zone... | reverse complement strand
GAGACCGCCGACCGCCCCGCTAGCGGGTTGCGGGACTCGCAGGCGGCTCAAGAAGGTCCAGATGCGAGGCGGCGCCCGAGAGCCGCACGCGAGACGTAGTCTCTCTACGTTGAGCGTGCGGCCGAGGGCGCCAACGACGCAGATGGGCCTTTTTCAGCCGCCTGCCAGCGTCCCCAGCGCGTAGCCGGCCGCGCCCCCGATCAGGCAGAAGAGGAGCGAGCGGGTCGGGCTGAGCAGCAGCGCGCCCAGGGCGGCCCAGAGGATGGGGCCGTCGACCAGCGCGCGATCGCCGGTCACCAGGGTCGCCGTCGCGAGCCCGGCGAAGATCGGCGCCGGCATGCGCGCCAGGATCGCCTCGAAGCGCGCCCCGGCTCGCGGCAGCAGGGCCAGCGAGGCCGCGCGACTGCCGTAGGTGATCGCGGCGATGATCCCGAGCACCAGCGCGCTCATCGCTCGCCTCCCGGCAGGGCCACGAGCACCGCCGCGACGACGGGGGCGAGGCCGCGCAGGTCGGGCAAGGCGAAGGCGATCCCGGCCGTGAGCAGGGCGGCGGCCAGGGCGCGCACGGCGTGGGAGCGGCGGGTCACCGCCAGCGAGGCCAGCCCGATGAAGAGGACGGGGAAGATCGCGCCCGCCACCCTCTCGACGCCCGCGAGCCCCACTCCCAGCACGCCGATCAGGGTGCCCACCAGCCAGGCGAGGTAGCAGATGACGCCCGAGATGAGGAAGGTGCGCTCGATGGCCGCCCCCGCGGGCACGCCGGCGCGCTCGGCGGCGTGGCCCGCGGCGACGGCGAATCCAAAGGTCTCGTCGACGAGAAAGAAGGCCAGCGCCGCCCGACGCAATCGCGAGCCTTCGAGACGCGGCCGGAGGACGGCGCCGAGGACCAGGTGACGCAGGTTCAGCACGACGGCGATCAGCACGAGCGGCAGCATCGTGGCGCCCGCGCTCAGCAAGGCCAGGAGCGCGAACTGCAGCGCGCCGGAGAAGATGAGCAGCGAGGACGCCAGCGTCAGCGGCACGCCCATGATGGCGCGGGCGGCGGCCCCGTAGAGGGTGCCGAAGACGAGGATGGCGGCCGCCGCGGGCAGGCACGTCGCCAGGATGGACCGGGTGCTCGTCGCCTTCACACGCGGCGCCCGGCCCTCACTCGCCGGGCTCCCGACGCTTCGTGGTTTTCATCCCGTAACACTAACCGCAGGTCGCGCTCCGGACACGCATTTTTGGGCTCCAATCCCTCCGGCGCCTGTCATAATCCCCGGGTACTATCCGGTCGCCACGCGAAAACGTTCGATGGTGTCGTTGTCGGACGAAGAGGAGGCGCCGTGACTCGCCACGCCGTCGCGCTCGGGACCCTCGCCCTCGTTGCGCTGGCCACCGTCGGTCCCTCGCCCGCCGGCGACCTCGGCGACGAGGCTGTCGGCCTGAGAATAGGCCTGGCGCTGGACCGCGCTTCCACCTTCACGGATGTCGTCGGGCTGTCCGCTTCCACCGCCTATCCCTACCTGTCCTCCGTGAACCCCGCGGCCGGGGATTTCTTGCGCGAGCCCCCCAATGAGTTCCGGGTCATCGGGACGCTCACGGGGGCCTATGTGGCGTTCAACAACGGGAGCTCGTTCATCGCCGGTGCCGCGAGCGCGACCTACCGACTGCCGGCCGCCGGCACTATTCTCGCGTCTTACACGCGTATCGACTCGCAGGACGTGGAGAGTCACCAGGGGGACCATTTCACCCTGAGATCGAACGAGCTGCGCCTCACCTACAGCCACTTGCTCGACACGTGGATCTCGGTCGGGGGATCGGTTCGTCTGACCCAGTCGAGGCTGGGTCTGTCGAGCCTCTTCTCGGACTTTCCGCTCCATACCGATACGGAGTCTCTCGGCGTGGAAGGCAGCCTCGGTGTCCTGGTGGCTCCACATCGGCAGTGGCTGATCGGTCTTTTGGTGGCGCTTGGCTGGAGCCGTGGGGAGACGACCGGATTCGTAGACCTCCCTCCGGAGCCGTTCGGGCCCGGCCTCACGTCCATTGACTTCACGGACAACACGCGCTCGCTGAACATTCGGGGAGGAGTCGGCTGGCGGCCATCCGAGAAGTTCAGCGCCTACGCCGACTGGCAGTATCTCCGCTTCACCAACGTCCGGATCGGCTCGAGCGACGACAGCGCCGATGTGGGTCGCATGTTCGCGGGAGTCGAGTACCTCCCCTTCCAGGTCCTCGCGCTGCGGCTGGGCGGCACCGCCGATACCGATCGCCAGTTCACCCTGAGCACCGGGGTGGGGTTCTATCCGACCAAGTACTTTCAGGCGGAGCTGGCGTACGTCTACAACGCGTTCCCGGAAATCCGGAAGGAGTTCGGCCGGGCCCATCTGATCAGCCTCTCGCTCGCGCTCGTCTTCTAGTGTCCTGGGCATTCGAGGTGAGCCATGACGAATCGCGCCTTCCGAGAGACCCGAGAGCAAGTGGCGCAGTCGATCCGAGGAACGCTCGCGCGTGAGTCTCGAGGAATCGAGGTGCGCCTCGCCTACGTCCGCGTCGCCGCTCTCGGCGCCGTATTGTGCCTGAACACCGCGTCGATCCGCTGGCCGTGGCTTCAGAGTCTCGACCGTCTCCCGCCGATCAATGCGCTCACGGATGCGGCCATGCTGGCGGTGGCCGTCGCCATCCTGTTTCTCCTGCAGCGCGGATGCTACCCGCCGGGAATCACCGCCCTCTTACCTGCCGTGGACGCCACCTTCCTCTTTTGCGCGTACGGCACCGTGCTGGCCACCGCCGAGCCGGCACTCTTTGGCGTCGGGATGGAGGAGGTCGCGGTGTACTGTGCCCTGGTCGCGTTGTCCGGTGGACTCCGGCTCTGGCCCGTATCCGCCGCCTTCAGTACCGGGGCGGCCCTTCTCGCATTCGTCGCGCTGACCACGTCGAGCCGAGAGTCGCTTGGCCTGCATACCCAGGCGCTGATCACGATCGCTGGTCTGTTCGGATAGCGGCTCACCACGATCGTGCGGACCTCGCTCGATGGCGAAGTGCGTCGAACGATCTTTCGGCGCTTCTTGCCGGAACACCTCGTCGAGCAAGCCCGGCGAGATCCTCTCGGCGCCATCGGGGAGGCGAGCGTTCTCGACGCCCCGTTCTGTTCACCGACCTCCGCAATTTCACCGGGCTCGTCGAGGCGATGCCGCCCAGCCAGGTGCTGGACTATCTGAACGAGGTGCAAGGACGCCTGGCCGATATTGTCGCCAAGCACGGCGGCACCGTCGACAAGTTCATGGGCGACGGGATACTCGCGGTCTTTGGTGCGCCGCGCCACGTGGCGGATCATGCGCAGCTCGGGATCGCGGCGGCCACCGAGATCATCTCGTCGATCGCGTCGCTCAACCGCGAGCGTCGCGGGCGGGGGGAGCCGGCGGCCGAGATCGGCCTGGGCGTGCATACCGGGAGCGTGATCGCGGGATGTGTCGGGAGTGGAGCGCGCCTTGAATTTACCGTCCTCGGGGATGCGGTGAACGCGACCTCCCGGCAGGAAGGCCTGACCAAGGAGATGGGCGTGACGGCGCTGGTGAGTGAGGAGACGGTCAGGCGCGCGAGCAATGAGACGCGGGGGGTGCGCGACTACATTCTCGGGCGATTGACCCGCCGTGGAGAAGTGTCGATCCGGGGACGCATCGCCCCTCTGTCCGTCTACTCGCTCGAGGGGGCCGCGGCATAGCTTCGCGGATTCACCTCGGCGCCATGGCCGCTTGACACCACGCGCCGATCTGGACGAGAGTTCCGCCCATGCGGAGCAGCAGGTACGTCAAATTGGACCGGCGAGGCTAGGCCGTGCTCCGGGTCTTCAGCGGGGCCACGCTGGTCGATGGCACCGGCTCCGCGCCGGTCGCCGATGCCGCCATCGTCATCGATGGGGAGCGGATCGTGGCCGCCGGCCCACGCCCGAGCCTATCCTGGCCGGGGGATGCCGAGATCGTCGACGTGCGGGGGAAGACGATCATTCCCGGCCTCATCGACGCCCACGATCACCTGGCCTCGCATGGCTATGGCCTGGCCACGCGCTTCGGCCTCGACGAGCCGGCGAGCACGGCGCACCTCCGCACGGCGCGGGTGCTGGCCGAGACGCTCGGCATGGGTTATACCGCGGTCCGCGACGGCGGGGGCCTCGACACGGGCTTCAAGCTGGCCATCGAGCAGGGGCTGATCGCGGGCCCGCGCCTGGTGCTGGGGCTCCAGATCGTCTCGCCGACGGGCGGCATCGGCGATCGCGTCAGTCCCTCGGGCCACCAGGCTTCCGGCCATAGCTGTTGCGGGAGCTACGACCCGCTGCTGCCGCGCAGCATCGCGAATGGGCCGGACGAGGTACGCGAGGTGATCCGCACCATGGTCCGCGCGGGCGCCGACGTGATCAAGACCGCCACCACGGGCGGCGCGAGCTCGCGCGCGGGGCATGGGCCGCGAGACGCCGCCTTCACGCCGGAGGAGATGCAGGCGCTGGTGGCGGAGTCACACGCGCAGGGACGGCGGGTGATGTGCCACGCGCTCGGGGGCCCGGGGCTCCGCACCGCGCTCATGGCGGGCGTGGACTCCATCGAGCACGGGTGCTACCTCGACGAGGAGCCGGAGCTCATGGCGCGGATGGCGGGGGAGGGCGTGTTCTTCGTGCCCACACTCACCGTCTATGTCTACCACCGGCAAAGCGCCACGCCCCACGTGCGCGCGCGGGCCGAGGATCTCCACTCGCATCACCTGGCCAGCATCAAGCGGGCGCTCGAGCTGGGCGTGCCTATCGCCGCGGGCACCGACGCGGGCGGGCATGGCCATCCCCGGAACGCGCTCGAGCTGCGGTATCTCGTGGAGGCGGGGCTCACCCCGATGCAGGCCCTTCGCGCCGCCACCCAGTGGGCGGCGCGGTGCCTGGGCCTCGAGCGCGAGGTCGGGACGCTCGAGAAGGGGCGGCTGGCCGATCTCGTGGTGGTGGACGGGAACCCGCTGGACGACGTGACGCTGCTCCTCGAGGCCGCGCGGATCGAGCTGGTGATCAAGGGCGGCGCGGTGTGTGTCGATCGGCGGGCGCGGCGCGCCGCGAGAGATTGACACCGCTCCCGGCGGCGGCCAGACTTGGGGTGGCGAACACTCACATCGAGAGGAGGCTCCCCATGGCGAAGGTGCTAGTGTGCGGTGACTTGATGCCCGGCTGCAAGGCGGTACTGGAAGGAAAAGACGAGGCCGAGGTGATGGCCAAGGGCGTGAAGCACGCCGAGTTGGCGCACAATATGAAGACCATCCCTCCCGAGATGGCGGCCAAGGTCAAGGCGGCCATCAAGGACAAGTAGCCCCTCCGGACTCGACCCTGTAGCCGGGGTGCCACTCATGGGCGCCGAGAGTAATCTCGGCGCCCGTCGTGCATCCGCTTGACGCCCTATCACGGTCGACTGGGCTCGCGTTCACTTATTGGTGACGCGACCGGATCGTCGACTTCGGAGCTCGCGTACCTTACGCTCGCGGTATGGCCCTGGGGGACTGGCTGCAGGAGCGGCTCTTCGAGCGCCGGATCGTGCAGGTCACGGGCCGGCTGGATGATGACGTCGCCGCGAAGGCGGCCGCGGCGCTGATGGCGCTGGACGCCGATGGTGACAAACCCATCGATCTCCACTTGGACTGCCCCGACGGCGCGCTGGAGGCAGCCTTCGTCCTCATCGACACCGCTGCCGCCCTCCGGGCGACGCTGCGGGTCCGGTGCCGCGCCGAGGTGGGCGGCCCGGTCATCGGCGTGGTCGCCGCCGCCGACCACCGCGCCGCCGCTCCGCATACGCGGTTTCATCTGTCCCAGCCGACGGCACGCTTCGTGGGGACCCCGAACGAGATCGCGGCGCGGAGCCGGCAGCAACAAGACCTGCTCTGGCGACTCTACGCGTTCCTCGCGCGGCGCACGAGCCGGCCCGCCGAGGAGATCGCGGAGGACATGCGGCGCGGGCGCTACCTCGACGCCCGGGATGCGCTCGAATACGGGCTGATCGACGAGATCAGCGGCACCAAATAAGCCGCGCGCAGGGCCCCCCTGGGCGTGCCCGCCGGTTTGACAAGGGCGCGGACGGCGGCCTAGCATCGGCCAAGCGCTGGCACGCCGGGCCTTTGGCCGCCAGAGACCGGACCCCAGGGAGGAGGCACCCGATGGGCGAGATCCTCGGTTTGGGCCTGACGCATTATCCGCCGCTCATCGGCCCCGACAAGAACATGGCCGATATCCTGCGCACGGTCATGAAGGATCCGGGCCTGCCCGAGCGCTATCGCGACCCATCCGGCTGGCCCGAGGCGATGCGGCGGGAGTACGGCGCCGACGGCGGCACCGCCCTGGCGGCCGCGCATCGGGCGAGCCTGCTCCGCCACTTCCGCCACGCGCGCAAGCTGCTCGACGACTTCCGGCCCGACGTGGTCGTCATCTGGGGCGACGACCAGCACGAGAACTTCACCGAGGACATCATCCCGCCCTTCTGCGTGCTGGCGTACGACCAGATCGAGGCGCGGCACCGGACACGGGACGCCGCCAGCAACGTCTGGGGCGAGAGCGAGGACACGCAGATCCGGATCCCGGGGCATCGCGAGGCCGGCAAGTTTCTCGCGCGCCGGCTCCTCGAGCAGGACATCGACGTGGCGTACGCCTATGCGCCGCTCCACCATCCCGGCCTCGCGCATGCCTTCCTCAACACCGTCATGTACCTCGACTACGACCGCGTGGGCTTCAACTACCCGGTGGTCGCGTTCCAGGTCAACTGCTATGGCCGGCGGGTCATCGCCCAGCGCGGCTTTCGCGGCAGCCTCGCCCTGCCGCTCGCCGACGCCGAGCTCGATCCGCCCTCACCGTCGCCCAAGCGGTGCATGGAGGCCGGCGCGGCGGCGGCACGCGCGATGCGCGAGAGCCCCTGGCGCACGGCGCTGATCGCGTCCTCGAGCTGGTCGCACGCGTTTCTCACCGACAAGAACCATCAGCTCTACCCCGACATCGCGGCGGACCGGCGCCTCTACGAGGCACTCCGCCGCGGCGACTACGACGCCTGGCGGGCCACGCCGCTCGCGGACATCGAGGCCTCCGGCCAGCAGGAGATGCTCAACTGGTACATGCTCGCGGGCGCCATGGAGGCGCTCGGTCGCAAGCCCGACGAGTGCGACTTCATCGAGACGTGGATCTTCAACTCCAACAAGTGTTTCGCGGTGTTCAAGCCATGACGACGACAGCGACGACGACGGCCATCCCCAAGCTCTCCGGCGACATCCGCCACCTCATCCCCAAGCTCGGGCTGCGCGAGTACTGGTATCCCGCCCTCGCGGACCGCTCGGTGGGCTCGCGGAAGCCCGTCAAGGTGTCCCTCCTGGGAGCGGAGATCTGCCTCTTCCGCGGCGCCAACGGGGCGGTGGCGGCCATCCAGGACGTCTGCCCGCATCGGGGGGCGCGGCTGAGCGAGGGGGACTGCCACTACCGCGGCACGGTGGCGTGTCCGTATCACGGCTGGGTGTACGACGAGAGCGGCAAGAACGTGGCCGTCCTCTCCGAGGGGCCCGACTCCGGTGTGTGCGGCAAGCCCGGATCGGAGGCGAAGGTGTACCCGACCCAGACGCTCAAGGGGCTGGTCTTCGTCTGGATGGGAGAGGGGGAGCCCGCGCCCATCCAGGAGGACGTGCCCGAGGAGTTCTTCGACGCCGGCGCCCTCGTGCAGGTGGGGCAGGTGTACTGGAAGTGCAACTGGGAGGTCGCGCTGGAGAACTCCATGGACTCGCACGTGAACTACGTGCACCGGAACGCGGTGGTCGTCATGCGCGGGGGCTTCATCGCCCGCGGCGCGCAGGGCGAGCACCCCATCTTCGTGGGCAATGGCTTCGGCGGCGACGTGGCCGAGAGCAACTACATGCGCAAGAGCCCCGCCTTCGACCTCTACCCGAACGGGTGGCGGTGGCCCAAGACGAATTACCGCCGGTTCTGGACGTGGCTCACGCGGCCCCTGGCCGATCGCGCGCGCCGCAATATCCCGCCCCCGAAGTCCGCGCGCTGGTGCGGCGGCCATCACCTGCCCGGCATGTTCCGCGCGGAGTTCGGCTGGGATCTCTACACGCGCATGTGCGTGCCGGTGGAGGAGCACCTCACGCGCGTGTGGTACTACCACTGCACGCGGCCCAAGAACGCGTGGCGCCGCTTCTGGGACCGGTTGGCCTATGCGACGATCCGGCGCTGGATCATCGAGTACAACTTCTCGCGTCAGGACGAGCGCGTGATGCTGCACCAGCGCTACGACACGCCGGAGAAGCTCTCGGGCACCGACGCCGAAGTCATCGCGTGGCGCCGGCTGGTGGTGACCAAGCAGCACGGCGGCCGCCATGCCGCCTTCGAGTACCGCAATCCCGACGGCCTCGACCCGAACAACGTGCCACTCGAGCGCGTGTCGGTGCGCTACCTGCAAGAGCAGGCGGGGGGGAACGGAGGCGCGCCTCGCCCATGATCACGCGGCGCCGATTCCTCGCGGGCGCGGCGCTGGGCGGCTCCGCGGTGGCGCTGGGGCCCGCGCGCCGCGCGGCCGCGCAGCCGGCCGACTGGGGCCAGGTGGTGGCGGCGGCGAAGAAGGAAGCCAAGGTCGTCGTCAACACCTTCCCCGGTGATGTCTACAAGCGGGCGCTCAAGGCCTTCACCCAGGCCTATCCCGAGGTCAAGCTCGAGCATACGAGCCTCCACTCCCAGGACTTCGCCCCCCGCATACTTCAGGGGCGGCAGGCCAACCTCTTCACCTGGGATGTCTCGCTCATTCCCACGAGCACCGCGCTCCAGGTGCTGCGGCCGGCGGGAGTGTGGGACCCCGTCCGCCCGGTCATCGTGCTGCCGGAGGTGAAGGACGGCTGGGAGGGTGGCTTCGAGCGCGGCTTCGCGCTGGTGAAGGACCGCGCCCTCTGCTATGGCTTCGTCGCGGTGCGCGGGGGCGGGGTCACGATCAACACCGACCAGGTGAAGGAAGGTGAGGTCCGCGGCCTGAAGGATCTCCTCGACCCGCGCTGGAAAGGCAAGCTCTTGCTGCCCGACGTCCGCGTGATGGGCGACAGCTTCTGGCCCATGACCGCGGCCCGGCTCAGCATGGGCGACGACGTCATCAAGAAGCTCTTCGTGGAGCAGGAGCCGGTGCTGAGCCGCGACAACCGGCAGGTGGCGGAGTTCATGGTGCGCGGCCGCTATCCCATTGCGCTCGGCGTCAACCCGCAGATCCTCGCCACGTACCAGAAGCAGGGCCTCGCCAAGAACCTCAAGCTGCTGCACTTCGCCGAGATGGCCACCATGAGCTCGAGCAGCAGCACGATCTGGCTGGTCAACCGCGCGCCGCATCCCAACGCGGCCAAGCTCTTCATCAACTGGCTCCTCACCCGCGACGCGCAGGTGACCTGGGCCAAGGAGGTGGAGACGAACAGCCGGCGGTCGGGCATCGAGCCCGGCAACCCGCAGTACCTGGTGCCGCCCGAGGCCAAGCTCATTCAGATCGATGCCGAGGAGAACCTGCCCGAGGTGGTGAAGACGCAGGACATCGCCCGCGCCGTCATCAAGTAGGCCGACACCAGGTAGGTCCAGGTCGATCGAAACGGTCCTCACGCTCGCCGACGTCAGCAAGGTGTTCCCTCCGCACGTGGCGGTGGACCGCGCGTCGCTGGAGGTCCGGCGGGGCGAGGTGTTCACCCTCCTCGGCCCCAGCGGCTGCGGCAAGACCACCACGCTGCGTCTCGTCGCCGGGCTCGAGCGGCCCGACGGGGGCGAGATCACCCTGCGCGGCCGCGTGGTGGCCTCGGTGCCGGGGCGGGTCTTTGTCCAGCCGGACCGCCGCAATCTCGGGATGGTCTTCCAGTCCTATGCCATCTGGCCGCACATGACCGTGTTCGAGAACGTGGCGTATCCGCTGAGCCTGCGTGGCCTCGCGCGCGGGGCGATCCGGGAGCGAGTCGCGCGCGTGCTGGACCTCGTCGGCCTCGCCGGCATGGAGACGCGAGCGGGTACCGCGCTCAGCGGCGGGCAGATGCAGCGCCTGGCGCTGTGCCGCGCCCTCGTCTACGAGCCGGACCTCCTGCTGCTCGACGAGCCCTTCAGCAACCTCGACGCCAAGCTCCGCGAGCAGATGCGGCTCGAGCTGCGGCTGCTCCAGCGGCGGCTCGGGGTCACCGTGCTCTTCGTCACCCATGACCAGATCGAGGCGTTGAGCCTCTCCGACCGCATCGCGGTGATGCAGCGCGGGCGCGTGGAGCAGGTGGGCCCGCCGCGGAGCCTCTACGAGCGGCCGGCGTCCGCCTTCGTGCGCGACTTCGTGGGCTCGACGGTGATCCTGCGCGGCCGCGTGAGCGCGCTCGAGCCGGGCGGGGTCCGGGTGGCGATGAACGGGGCGCTGGCGGGCCGGACGCTCGCGGGACGCTCGGTGTCCGACTTGGCGCCGGGGGCCG
>Ga0137403_10010129_pt1 | contig 10444 bp, 12 predicted proteins | sample CZOMad2_1_16fung_FD_122057 | JGI IMG/M metagenome (GOLD analysis project Ga0137403, IMG submission 122057) | Vadose zone soil fungal communities from Angelo Coast Range Reserve, California, USA - CZOMad2_1_16fungal (Hybrid Assembly) | ecosystem: Environmental > Terrestrial > Soil > Vadose zone... | reverse complement strand
AGCCTGGGCTTTCAGTCGCCGAACCAAAGGTGCGTTGCAACTATGCCTGGCCACTGCTGTCGGGTTCGTCGTCGTACTTTCGGCCATGTATTTCGGAAGCGGCGGACGGGCCCTCGAAATATTTCGCGTGTGCGCCGGTGGCGGCGGCTCGCTGATCTATGCGCTCGAGGCGCCGTACCGCATCATTGGATCGGCACTCGAATCCGATCCGGTGATGGTCATCTTTCTGATCCCTGCCGTGGCCTTTGGTCTTAGCCACCTCAAGAAATTCCCTACAGACATATTGCCAATTTACTTTGTTCTCGTGCTGGCGGTAACCACCGTGATCTTTGGCTCGCCGGGAATTGGTATCAATCACTTGTTCGACGTACAGATCGCCTCCGTCATTGTTCTTGTGGTGGCCATCTCCCGTGCCCCAGCCTTTGCGGAAATCGGCAGCGGACTTCTCGCCCTCGCTCTGGTTGTCGCCATCGTCCCGGCTTCGCAAGGCCTCCACGGTGACCTGACTCGGCCATCATTCCGCGGCGATACCGCCGAAGTGCTTCGCCGCCTCCCGACCGACAACCGCCCGGTTCTAGCAGAAAACCCGTTGATCGTCGTGAACGCCGATAAGACGCCGTATTTGCTCGACCCGTTCATGTTCCGCATCCTCGCCATGAAACATCCAGAGCTGGCCGGTAATTTTTGGGAGAAGATGAAGCATCAGGGCTTCGCGGCCGTCGTTCTTGAAAGAGACCCAACGACGGCGGAGGGAAAATCCTGGTACACCGACACGCATTTCGGCGGCGAATTCTTGCGCGATCTCGATGAGCACTACACGCTGAACTTCGCGACCTCAAAATCGTTCGTCTACGTGCCAAAATCGGCGATGGATGCAAAGGATCGATAGAGAATGCTAGCAACCGCCTCACTGCAAACTTGCCCGACCGGGCCGCTGATAATCGCATCAGCAATCGGCGATTCCCCCGTCGACGTGTCGCTGGTCCTCCCCACCTACAACGAAGCCAAAAACATTGCCGCCGTAATCGCCCAGCTAGTCCCGATCCTCGACTCCGTCCCCAATCTCCGATACGAGATCATTGTAGTCGACGACGACAGCCCGGACCGCACCTGGGAAATCGCGGTCGGCCTGACGGACAAATTCCCCCAACTGCGCGTCATTCGCAGGCAAGGCGAGCGCGGCCTCTCCACCGCCGTAGTCCGTGGATGGCAAGTCGCCCAAGGCCGCATTCTCGCCGTCATGGACGCCGACCTGCAGCATCCCCCGGAAGTCGTCGCCAACTTGTGCAAAGAAATGCAGCGCGGCGCCGACCTGGGAATCGCCAGTCGTCACGTCGAAGGAGGCGGCGTAAGCGACTGGAGCCTGGCCCGCAGGATCATCTCTCGCGGCGCCCAAATGATCGGCTTCATGCTGTTACCCGAAGTCATCGGCCGCATCAGCGACCCCATGAGCGGTTTTTTTATGATTCGCCGCACCGCCATAGAAAATCGCACGCTAAGTCCGCTAGGCTACAAAATCCTTGTCGAAGTCCTGGGCCGCGGCACGGTAGGTTGGATCAGCGAAGTCCCCTACACTTTCCGCGAGCGGGCGGAAGGTTCCAGCAAACTCACGAACCGCATTTACCTGGAATACTTTCAGCACCTCTTCCGCCTGCGTCTCTATCTACTGCAAATTTCCAGCTTCTTCCGGTTCTGCGTCGTAGGCGCAAGTGGCGTGGTCATCGACATGTCCTTCCTCTACCTGCTAAGCGATCCCAGAATGTTAGGCTGGGGCCTGACCCGCAGCAAAATCCTGGCCGCCGAAGCCGCGCTGCTAAACAACTTCATCTGGAACGACGCCTGGACTTTCGGTCACATCGCCCAACATCAAACGGCGTTCGGCCAGCGCGTGAAGCGCTTCCTGAAATTCAACGCCATCTGCTCGCTCGGCATTTTCTTCAACGTAGTCATCATCAACATCGAGTTCAATCTCTTCCACATGAACCGCTACCTGGCCAACTTGATCGCCATCGGCCTGGTCACTCTGTGGAACTACAAGTCCAACAAAGAATTCAGCTGGCGCGTAACTGCAAAAACCTGACACGCCTTCAATCTTGTCAAGCTAAACCTTCGGGATGGACAAACGGAGCTGTACGCCGGATCCGCGTCCGAAATGTAGGGGCGCGCTCTAGCGTGACCTCGCGGGCGCCCCGCGAGCCGGCCTTCCCATTGCAGGGCGGCCTCACCCAAAACCGAACAAGTCAGCCGATCATCCAACTAAGTGCACAATCATCGGCAACCTCCGTAAGGTAGAACGAAATGACCCTTTCGCCCGAACCCGAACCTCAAACCAATTCGGTCTTCAAAAATCCGCTACTCTATTCTTCCTTCGCCCTGGCAATCGTAGCCGTGGTCGTAGGCTGGATCCTCTTCTCGCGCTGGCAGGAAAACAAACAGATCGATCGTCAATCGACGGCAGCAAGAAATGAAAAGCAAAGGGAAAACGACCGAACCGCCCTCGATCAATTCGGCGGCAAAGCTCTCGACATCCAAAGTTTCTACGCCAGCCCCGGCGCCGTTCATCGCGGCGGAAGCGTTCAGTTATGCTACGGGGTGGCCAACGCCAAAACCGTAAAACTCGAGCCGCAGCCCAATCCCGTCTGGCCTTCGTATTCCCGCTGCGTCGATGTCGCTCCGGCAAAAACAACTACTTACACGCTGACGGTCGAAGACGCCGCCGGCAACGTCAAAACCCAAACGGTCGAAGTGAAAGTAGAGACGAAGTAGAGAGTGCTCCGCAAATGTAGGGGCGCGCTTCAGCGCGATCGTTCTTTGTTCCCCGACTTCGATGGTGGCACAGGCACTCCTGCGTGCGCTCCCACGATCGCTGTTTCCAGTAAGCGCCAGAATCGAACCCGGATCACCGCACCAACACTAAGCCGGCAATTTCTCCGCGGTCGGATAATGATGCTGTTCTCGCCCCACTTTCCCGTCATATTTCGTGCTCGTCTTGAACAACTCATATCGACCGTCCGCCGACAAAGCGCGCGCTCGTTCGCGAAGCAACTGCATCGCTTCCGCTGTCAAAGGCCTGAAGCCGCGTACCACGGCCAAGTTCTGCTCCAGCACGCCAAGCGAATCCATGCCACTGATGGTCGTCGCCACCGGCAGACTCATGGCATAACGCAAACCCTCCTCAGCTGTAAGCGCCTTCGGAACCAGCTCGACCTTCATGTTCCATGGGCCCTCCACCGCCGGGAGCCCTAAATTCTGGACAGGCGGCCCCGGTTAGATGGCCCCTCCTTCCGAAAGTGCTGCGCTCCCAACAGCTCGCTTGTAGACGCGTTTCGCTCGCATCTATAATGCCGCACATCTATAATGAAGGACTTCGGCGGACGCCCTGTTCCAGGAGACAGTGCCGCGCCGTTAATTCAAAGAACGACGATCGACGACCATGTCCGACCCACTCAAGCAGATCAAACAAAAGCTCCAGGACGAAATCATCGCCCTCGAGCACGAGCTCAACGTCGAACTCCCCAAAGAGATCGCGGTCGCTCGCGCGCACGGCGACCTTTCCGAAAACGCCGAATACAAATTCGCCAAGGAACGCCAGGGATTCGTAAATGCCCGTATCGGCCAACTGAAGCGACGCATGGGCGACCTGGGCATGCTCAATCTCACCAACATTCCGAAGGATCGCGCCGGCTACGGCTCCCGCATCATCGTGCTGGACACCCAGAAAGATCTGAAGATCGAGTATAAGCTGGTGAGCAGCGAAGAAGCCGACGTGGAAAAGGGCCTCATTTCCACTACTTCGCCAATCGGCAAGGCTCTGCTCAACAGGAAAGTGGGCGACGAGATCCAGGTCACTACGCCCGCAGGCCAGAAAGAATTTGAAGTGGTACGACTCGTCACGATTCACGACGAAGCGTAACGATTCACAGTGTATCGGTCACAGCTGCCAAGCACCCCCCGCTTTGGCAATGGGATCGCGAAGTTCAGTCTAAGGGGTAGCAAGGCAACGGTGGATCGCCCGCTGCAAACGGTGGGGCAACCTGGAGTGTCGTAGCGGTATCCCACGCTCGACTCGTCAGCGCCCATGGTACGCTACAGTACGTAGCGCCCCTATTTTGTGAGGGATTATGGATTCGTACTGGGGTGCAGGACCTGCGTTGGGTTTCTTAACTCTTCTCGGCTATGTTTCCTTCGTTGCAGGCGCCACTCTGGTTTGGCGTGGCCGCGACAACATATACGTCTGGGTCCACGACGAGGTACGCACTTACCAACGCCATCTATCCCGCTACACGCCTCTCGGCCCTTTCTATAGTCCTCGTGAAGAATCCCGGCTGAAGGTAATTCCTACAGAAATGGTTCGTACCCTGAGCTGCATCCCCCGCAGCCGCTACACCTACGCCGCATCCCTGCTGGTGCTCGGCCCTCTCCTGGTCTTCCTCGATTTCTTCATTTAGTTCAAAACGAGAGATTTTTCGCGTCGCCTTGCGGCGGTTTTTCTCTTTGCCTGGACAAATGAAATCCCCTTTGCCATCCTCCTAATCCGATGAATCCCTCCTTGATCGTTCACGGCGGCGCCTGGGACATCCCCGACGAAGCGGTCGAGACCTGCCAATCCGGCTGCCATCGCGCACTTACCGCTGGCTGGTCCGTTCTCTCTTCGGGTGGATCTGCGCTGGACGCTATCGAAGCCGCCGTCATCGTTCTGGAAAACGATCCCGTCTTCGATGCCGGTTACGGCTCCCACCTCAATCTCGATGGGCGGGTCGAATGCGACGCCATCGTGATGGATGGCGCCACACTGCGCGCGGGTTCCGCAGCCACGCTACAACGCATCCGCAATCCCATCAAACTCGCACGCAAAATCCTGGAGACCTGCCCGCACATGATGCTGGTTGGGGAAGGCGCCGAGCGTTACGCCAAAGCCCAAGGCATCACGCTCTGCGATCCCAAAGAACTCATCGCCGAAGCCGAATGGCAAGCCTGGCAACAATGCAAGAAAGACAAACACGCCGCTGCAAATCATCGCGGCCACGAACAAGGCACGGTCGGCGCTGTCGCGATCGATCGAAGCGGCGCGCTCTTCGCCGCAACGTCCACCGGCGGCACCTGCTGCAAACTCCCCGGCCGCATCGGCGATTCCCCGCTAATCGGCTGTGGCTGCTACGCCGATTCCGAAGCCGCCGGCGTCTCTGCAACCGGCTACGGCGAAGCCATCATGAAAATCGTCATGGCCAAAACCGCCGTCGACCTACTTCGCCCGTCCGAAGGTCGAACGATTGCTCAGCCCATGGAACGGGCACAGCACGCCCATGCAGGGTCGCGAAGGATTGCGCCGAAACTTGGCAGCGAAGCGCCGATTGGACACGCGCCGAGCGCCGCCATGCAAGCGGCGAATAATACCATCGCCCTCTTCGCTAGACGCACTCAAGCCACGGCCGGGCTAATTCTCCTGGACCGTGAGGGCCACCCCGGATACGCCTTTAATACACCGCGCATGGCTTACGGGTATGTCGCACCTGACGGCTCTTTCGTCACCGCCGTCTAAGTAGCACAGGCACTCCTGCCTGTGCCAGCCGCAACCGAAGCAAGGTCTCTCGGTCCCGCCGAAATCCGTGGCTTCATTTCCCCGTCCCCTCATTGTCTATAATTTCCTCTCCGCAATCGCCTTCCCGGCCGCCACGCCCGAGGCCCAAGCCCACTGAAAATTAAATCCGCCGAGCCATCCGGTGACGTCTACAACTTCTCCGATGAAAAACAGCCCGGGTACTTTCCGGCTCTCCATGGTCTTGCTCGAAAGTTCTGCTGTATTCACCCCTCCTGCGGTAACCTCCGCCTTGTCGTAACCTTCCGTGCCCGTCGGGCGAATCTCCCACCGATGCACTCCATCCTCCAACATTTCAAGCGACCGATTCGTCCAATCTTCGGGTTCGTGCCGTTCGATCCAACAATCTGCCAAGCGCTGCGGCAAAGCCTTGCGCAGCGCCCCGCGAGCGGCGATCAGGTCGCGTCGCCCAGCGCCATTCCGCAGCGCCGAGGTCCAATCCTGTCCGGGCGCGAGATCGATCATCACCGCTGCATCATCTGTCCACCTCCAATACGAAGAAATCTGCAAAATTGCGGGACCGCTCAAGCCCCGATGCGTAATCAACATTTTTTCCCGGAAACTCGCTCCCCCGCACGCCGCCGTCACCACCGCTGACACGCCGGCCAGCTCGCAATACGACCGTCCGTCTCCCCGTCCGAAAACGAGCGGAACCAATCCCGGCCGGCAAGTTGCGATGGAATGCCCAAACTGCCGGGCCACCTCGTACCCAAACTCGGTCGCTCCCATCTTCGGAATCGACAATCCGCCGGTCGCTACTACGAGTGCCGGCGCCGCGAACTCCGACTCCTCAGCTTTCCCCGATTGTGTGGCGCGAACCACGAACCCGCCGTCGTGTGAGACTTCTCGTACTCTCGTATTCAGAAAGATTCGCACTCCCGCAGAAGCGCACTCGTCCAGCAGCATCCCCAGGACATCGGTCGCGGACCGATCGCAAAAAAGCTGCCCTGCAGCTGCCTCCGGGTATGGTTTCTTCTCGTGATAGGGAATTTTGTGTCTTTCCAAAAGCTTCAGAAAATCAGCGGGCGTGTAGCGAGCCAACCCTGACCGGCAAAAGTCCGGATTTTCCGACAAGGAATTCTCCGGCCCGCAATGCAAATTCGTGAAGTTGCATCTCCCTCCCCCCGAAATCAAAATTTTCTTTCCGGGTTTTTCGGCGCGCTCCAATATCGCCACCCGCAATCCCAGCCGGCCGGCCTCCACTGCGCACATCAGCCCGGCCGCGCCCGCGCCGAGAATCACCGCGTCAAATTCCTGCCTCATCGCTCCCCAACCGCGCCCTCAGCCGTGGAATCCGACCTAACATCTTTGACTAGCCTGAATTGGCGCTGCCTTCATTCGGTGCTACGATAACCGTGTCCTTGACCCCGGTGTCTATTCCTAGGTATGGAGATTTCATAATGACCGAAAAACCGAATACCACCATGCCCGGAACCGTTAACAAAATCATCATCTCGCCCCATCCCGACCTCCCGGAGAAAGCCGAAATCGCCGTAGACGGCGCCGACGAACTCTATCGCGAGATCCGCATCGAAAACACCCTCACCGACGAAAAAGGCAACGAAGTAAAGCTTAAGCCTGGCGCCCAGGTGGAAGTTACCGTCGAAGCCGAGCTCAAAGACACGGTCGCAAAGGAAAAATCAGCGGGAAAAAGCTGACGCAGTCGCCGGCCAATTGGAAGCCCGATGGGAGCCCCATTGGGAGCTTGACGATCTGGTCTGCGGGCTGTGGCTGGCTACGTCCAATCTTGCTATAATCTAGACTCGGTCAGGTACAGGGCTATATCCCATCGGTCGCGATCGCGGCCGCCAGCAGTTGGTCTAGGGAATGGCACCGGAGGCCACCATGAGTGTTGTCCCGAATACGGGCGACGGTAAAGTCACCGTTCCCGCCCTCTCGCAGCGCAAATCAGCTGCGGATTCTCCTTCACAAAAAATCATTTGTTTGACGGCGTACGACTATCCGACCGCGCGTTTAGTGGATGAGGCGGGCGTCGACGTCATTCTAGTGGGCGATTCACTGGGGATGGTGGTGCTCGGTTACGAGAGCACGCTGCCCGTCACGCTGGACGAAATCATTCATCACACGCGTGCGGTGCGGCGTGGGACCCGCCGGGCGCTGGTGGTCGCCGACATGCCTTACGGCACCTATCACACCGACAACGCGGAATCCCTGCGCAATGCGGTGCGCCTGGTGAAAGAAGCGGGCGCGGAAGCCGTGAAAGTGGAGGGCGGCGAGCGCCGGCTGGAATTGATCGCGCGGCTGACCGAAGCGGAAATTCCGGTGATGGGCCACGTCGGACTGACGCCGCAATCGGTGAACGCTTTGGGCGGCTACCGGGTGCAAGGCAAGACACCGGACGCTGCGGAGCAATTGCTGCGCGATGCCCACGCAGTGGAGGCGGCGGGCGCGTTTGCAGTGGTGCTGGAAGCGGTGCCGCGCGAACTGGCCGCTCAAATTACTCGCGAGCTACGCATTCCCACCATTGGCATCGGCGCCGGCCCCGAGTGCGACGGCCAGATTCTGGTGATCCACGATCTCCTGGGGCTCACGTTTAGCCCCGCGCCAAAATTTGCCCGGAAATATGCCAACCTCGGCGAAATCATTTCCGGCGCGGTGCGCGAATATTGCGAAGACGTGCGCGGTGGCACCTTCCCATCGGATGGCGAGTCCTACCACTCCGGCGAAACGGTGAAGACTCGCAAGCTGTTGCACATCGATTGCTAAGCTCGCGGACGGCTTGTGACAGAATTCCCTCGAACACGGTGAATCAACCATGACACCAGAAGAAATGAGTCTGCTCTACGATTTCAACGCTTGGGCAAATCATCGCTCGGTGGAAGCCGCATCGGCGCTGACGCCGGAACAATTCACGAAACCGTTAGGCTCGAGCTTTTCTTCTGTGCGCGACACGTTGGCACATATTTGCGGCGCGGAATGGATTTGGCTGGAACGGTTTCAGGGGCGCTCGCCATCGTCCTTGCCTGATGCGTCCCAGTTTGCGGATGTTCCGAGCCTGCGGGCCCATTGGGACGAACTCGAGACCCGCTTGCTGAAATATGTTCATGGGCTTGCACAGGAAGATCTCGACCGTGTTCTGGAATACAAGACGCTGAAGTTTGGCGTGTATAAGAATCCTCTTTGGCAGTCGCTGCAGCACGTAGTGAATCATGGAAGCTATCACCGCGGCCAGGTCACCACCATGCTGCGGCAACATGGCGCGCAGCCGATCCTTACCGACCTGATGCACTTTTACAGGGAGCGCTCCGTCGCCGCGGGCGCCTGAGTCCGGTGCGCTGACCCTTTCTCGTGGAGACAATTCGAACCATCGCCTGGATGAAAGAACACGCGCGGCAAGCACGCGCCGAAAACTGCATCATCGGCCTGATTCCCACGATGGGCGCCCTACATGAAGGCCACCTCGCGCTGGTGAAGCGCGCGAAGCAACAATGCTCGCAGGTCATGACCTCCATCTTTGTGAACCCCAAACAATTTGGCCCAAAAGAGGACCTCGCGAAATACCCGCGAACCTTCGAAGCCGATGCCAAAAATCTTGCCGCGGCCGGTGTCGACGCTATTTTTGCTCCGGAACCTTCGGATGTGTATCCGGACGGATTCCGCACCTATGTGAGCGTCGAAGGCTTGAGCGAGCGTCTCGAGGGCCGCTCACGGCCGGGCCATTTCCGCGGCGTGGCCACCGTCGTGCTGAAGCTGCTGGAAATCGTGCAGCCGCACTTTGCTTACTTCGGTCGCAAGGATGCGCAGCAGGTCCGAATCATTTCGCAGATGGCTCGCGATCTGAACCTGGGCACCGAGATCGTTGTCTGCCCAATCGTCCGCGAAGCCGATGGCCTGGCGCTCTCTTCGCGCAACACTTATCTCAAATCCGACGAACGCGAAGCCGCAACCGTTTTGCATCGCGCATTAATCGCCGCGCGCGACGAACTCGCCGCAGGCGTGCGCGACGCTCTGCAGTTGCAAACCGTTCTGCGCAAGGTATTGCAAGCAGAACCGCTGGCAGCTGTAGATTACGCCGAAATCGTGGACGCCGACACGTTCGAGCCAGTCGTCCGCGTTTCGCGACCGTGTTACATGGTTCTCGCCGTTTTCCTCGGTAAGACCCGCCTGATCGACAACCTCTACATCGAGCCCGTGAATCCCGGCTCCGACGAGTTGCTCTTTCACGTGTGAGTTCTAATGCGACGCGGCGGCCGCTAGGACTTCGGCGGCGTGATTTTTTACTTTCACGTTGTCCCAGATTTTGGCGATTTTGCCGTCCGCGGCGATCAGGAAAGTGCTGCGGACGATGCCTTGGTAGGAGCGGCCCATGAATTTTTTAATTTGCCACATGCCGTAGGATTCGATCATCTTGTGATCGGGATCGCTTAGCAATGGGAAATTCAGTTTTTGTTTGGCGCGAAATTTGGCCAGGGCTTTTTCCGGATCAGCGCTGGCGCCCAGGATCAGCACGCCCATTTTGTCGAAGTGCTTCTTTGCGTCGCGAAACTCGGACGCTTCGGTCGTTCAACCGGGAGTGTTGGCTTTCGGAAAGAAGAAGAGGACGACGCGGCGGCCGCGGAAATCGGCGAGAGAGAGGGTTGCACCTTCGTCGGTCTTCAAACTAAAGCTTGGGGCTTTGTCGCCAATTTTCAGCACGCATTCACCTCAAGACAGCAGCCTGCGCAGGATGTCGTTTACGGCTTGGGGATTGGCTTGGCCACGCGTGGCGCGCATTACCTGGCCTACAAAAAATTTGAACACGCCTTCGTTGCCGGAGCGGAATTTCGCCACGTTGTCGGGATTCTTTTCGATCACTTCGCGGGCGGCTTGTTCGATGGCGGAGGTATC
>Ga0137403_10010128_pt1 | contig 10444 bp, 13 predicted proteins | sample CZOMad2_1_16fung_FD_122057 | JGI IMG/M metagenome (GOLD analysis project Ga0137403, IMG submission 122057) | Vadose zone soil fungal communities from Angelo Coast Range Reserve, California, USA - CZOMad2_1_16fungal (Hybrid Assembly) | ecosystem: Environmental > Terrestrial > Soil > Vadose zone... | reverse complement strand
GACGTGAGACGCCACTACGATGACGACGATGGCGACCACGCCGTCGTCTACCTCACGGATGGAGCCGAATCGGCTCGGGCTACGTGCTCATCCAGCGGGACCACCTCGTCAACGTGACCAGCCTGGAGCGTGAGCGGTTCGAGCGGGCGCACCCCGAGTTCTGCCGCCGGATGGGCATCGGGCAGGCGCCGCTAAAGTCTCCAGCGGGAGTGATCGCGATAGTCCGACTCGGGCAAGCAAGGTTCAAGCGGCGTTGCCGCTAAGGTCCGTGCCTGCGTCCGCCGATACTCGAGGGGGGTGACAGGAGATGCAGCGGTTGCCGGCCATCCTCATGCTCGCCATCATCGTGCACTCGGGCTGCGCCTGTCGGAGCAAGGGCGCGCGGCCGAGCGACCCGACGAACCTCTGGAACCGCAATGAGGTGGTCGCCGTCCCAACGTTTGCCGGGAACCTGATGGGAACCGCGCTGAGCATCCCGTTCCTCTACCTCGCGTACGGACTCCTGTCGCCGCTGCGCCTCGAGTCGCGCAAGACCTACAGCGAAGCGTGCGGGCGGGCGACGGCGCTGATTCCCTTGAGCTTTGCATACGGGGGCGGAGCGTTCCTCGGCACCCCGTTTATCCTCCCGTCGCTCTTCTTCGCAGACGACCCAGACTACTGCTGGGCCGACTGACCGCGAAGCGAGAGCGTGGCCGCCTCCCTGCGTCGCGCTCGCCCGCCCGGCCACCACCGCCCATCCGCCGCCGACACCGAGTTGGACCGCATCCCCGAACGCCTGGGCGAGATCGAGTGCCTGAGAGCACTCGCTGTAGGCGCGGCTACGCTGCGGGCCGGGCGGTTCGGTGACAACGAAGTGCCTGAGCAACACCCGCGCGTCTCGGGCTGCACCGTGGTCGGGTGGACGGCCAGGAGGTGATCGCGGAGAGTCCAGGCGTTCGGTGGCCGAACGCGCTGGGACGCGTTTTACGAACCAGCCTTATGGTAGGTCATTCGGACCGTTACTCAGTGGTCCCGGCCGAACAAGAGCAGGTGCGCGATACGCACGAGCGACAAGGCGAAGGCGAGCGCGAACAGCGAATAGACGATGCCCCAGCGGCTTTTCCCGTATGCCTGGTGCGCCCGGATTCGCGCATAGAGGAGGAATGCCAGCAACGCGACGTAGGCGCAGACCTCGACAGGGTTCACCATGACCTCCGGTAGTGTCTAAATTTGAAGGTTCTTCCGGCTTCAGTGTGGGTAAAGAGCCTGCGGCCTTGGAAGGTAGCCGAATTGGCCCTGTGACGCTAACTGCTCGAACTGGCGGAAGAACAGCTGGGTAGGGGGCACTGAGAAGGCGAGCCTTGGGGGGCGTCGCCGCCCCGCCTACCCACGGTCCCACCCACACGGGATCCCGAAGAGCCAATTTCAATTTGTCGCGCTTCGGCGGCGGGTCCGTCACGACGAGATGTTTGACCAACACGCCGAGGGTCCCGGGCTGAACCTTCTTCGCATGGGCGGCCAGGAGATGATCGCGCAGGGCGCACTCTCCTCGTCCCCGATCCGCTCGGCCTCCAGCACCTCCTCGCGGCACTGCGTGCACGTCACCACCAGCGACACGGCCGTACCCTGGCGGCTCCCACGAGAGTCCGACCGTCAGGCTTCTCGCCTGGTTTTCGACGGGTCGTCGCTCTCAGGCGCCTTCTCGCTCTCGGGCGGCTCCCGCAGCCCCTTCTGGAACTCCCGCATCGCCTTTCCGAGATTCCCCATCATCTCGGGCAGGCGACCAGGGCCGAAGACCAGCAGCACGACCACGAGCACGACGACCAGTTCGCCGGCGCCCATGCCGAACATGGGGAGCGAGCATAGGAGCACGTCGTGTCAGCCGCAACGCCTCGTCATCCTGCGAGAGGTGGACTTCATCCCTGAACTCCCCTGGGTGAGATCGAGCGCCCTCGCTGCCCGCTGATGATCTACACTGCCGGCGGCGGCGATTCGGTGACGACGAAATGCCTGAGCAACACGCCGAGGGTCTCGGGCTGAATCGTTCTCGGGTGAACGAGCAGGAGGCGATCGCGGAGGAGGCACTCCTCCTCGTGACCGAACACCTCGGCCTCCAGCACGACTTCCTCGCACGGCGCGCACGTCACGACGAGGGGCGCGGGGTGCCGGGGTAACATAGTAGGAGCGGGCTGGGAGTGGAGCGGTTCCGACCCCTCACACATGCGCCTCGCCGTCCCCGTTCGCCGGTGGAGAACCGTCTCGTCCTCAAGTTCTCGCTCCCTGGTGCCGATGGGATGTGGAGGAGGAGAAGATGATCCGCAGAGCCGTCATCGCAGTCCTGGCCGGTAGCCTTGTGGGCGTCGGTGCCTACGCCACCATCGTGCCTTACGACTTCACGGGACACTGGACAGGCACGGCGCATCGGCCTGAGAAACCTGATCTCGCCATGCTCGCCACAGACCTCACCATGACCACACCACCCACGTTTACCGGCGCGATGACCGTCGTCCTTACGGAGGAGACCTTTCACTGCACCATGAGTGGCGTGCAGCGGCGGCGAGTGGTGATGACCGGGCCATGCGACAACACAGCTCACCTCACGCTCCGGGGTGCCCTCGACGCGACCAGCGGAACCATCGCGGGCCGGTTCGTCTACAAGCCGCCGCCGTCCATGCACAAGCCTCCGAGGCACGGCTCGTTCACGCTCACGAAGCAGACCTGAACCGTCGCGTACCGGCACGCGGTAGCCTCGACGCGCTGACCACCTCAACCCCCTACGCCTTCCCGCCGAGGTCGCGGTGGACCGCATCCCCGAAGTGCTGAGCGCGCTTCGAACGGCTGCGGGCGGTAGACCCCCCCGCGCGTAGGGGTTCGTGCTGGCGCCCATACCACTCGATCAGGCGCGCGGGCCCACGAGATTGGCGAGCTCCACGGAGTCGTGGTACCCGCGCTCATGAGTTCAACCGGCGTCGGGCTCGCGTTCGCGATTCTCTTCCTCGCGCCCGGGGTCGCGTTGACTGTTCTCGTCATAGCGATCGGACTCGCGTTCTGGCTGGTGCAGCCTCGGCCCACGGGCAAGTTCTCCGGTAGTCGCATCGGTCTGGCGATTGCGGTCGGCCTCGTGCTCACCATTGTCGCTATGGTGGTGCTCGGGCAGCTCATCGAAGGAGCGCACGAGCGGAGTCTTCGCCGCAGCGGTGCTCTTCACGACAGTGGCGACGGCGCTGTGCGCGTTTCTGTGGGTCAAGTTCGGCTCGTGCTGGAAATTCCCGAGGCAGACTCGGCGCTCGATCCCAGCTCCCGGGCCACCTGCTCGGCGCGGATCGGCACCCCATTGTGGCGAACAGCCGGTGCGCGTCGCGAGTCTCGCGCCGGCGGATGACCTCGTCGCCAGCAAGCCGCGGACTCCCCGGCATCCCGCCGCGCCTGGAAGTCTTGTTGGCCTACGTGGACGTTCGGGTGGATTGCTGGCCGCCGCACACGAGAGGACGAAGGGGATCGCCCCGTCGTCTACCTCGGGGAGCCGATCCACTCGGGCTACGTGCTCATCCGCCGCGACCACCTCGCCAACGTGACCAGCCTGGAGCACGAGCGATGGAAGCGGGCGCACCCCGAGTTCTGCCGCAAGATGGGCATCAGGCCCCACTGAAGGGGTTGGCACGCTCTGACGTGTTCACAAGTAGCGGCTCAGACGGTATCCGGCGGGTCGTCGTCTGACCCTGCCGGCATGATCCGGAAGTGGGGCAAGATCGCCTCGGGACCAGGATGCTTCCCAAGCTCCTCCTGTGGGTGAAGCCGCCGGAGATGGGTTGCCATGACCGTGAGTGCAGTCGCCCCGACATCGTGGACCAGGGCGACAGGTCGATGGCAGTGGCGACACGAGATGAGCAGCCGACTCCCGGCCATGCTTGCTATCGCCGTGCCGCGACACCAGCGCCGGCATACGGAGATGTTCGCGCCCGTCCTGCGAACGCTTGTTCCGTGCAGGAGACCGGTAGGCCCTAACGTTCACAGTGAGTGCTGGCCCCAGTGGCGGATCGCGGCTCGGTAAAAAACCCCGCCGTAGCTCCCACGGAGCTGTTGCAAGCGTCGGCGCGGATCGCGCTCGTTGGGCCGGAGACGGGCAGGTGTTACCCACCCCCTCCCCGCCGAGGTCGCGTTGGACCGCATCCCCGAACCGCTGGGCGAGAGATCGGGCGGCTGCGAGCTAGATCTCGACGACGGTCGGATCTACGATGCGAGCATGGACACCACCGCGATCTCGCCCGCCGTGCACCGCCAGGAAATCCACGACCACCTCGCCGCCTGCCGCCCCTGTGCCGCGTTGCTCGCCTACTCGCGGCGCTTCGGGGACTGTGCGGCGCTGGCAAGCTGGCGCGGGCTGCTCGCGACGCACCTGGCGAACGAGGAAGAGTGGCGCGCCGTCGTCATGCGCGACGTATCTCGAGCTGCTACCGCCCCTCTCCACCCCCGACCTGACTCCTGTTGCGCCGTGATGCCGTAAGCAAGTGGTACGCTCGCTGCCGCCAGCTTGCTCACGGCGCGTCGTTCTTGAGTTTCAAGTCCGCCGCCATACCTGACGATACTTCCCTGGGACACCGACGCCCAGAAGGAGAGGACGCGGATGATGACTCCGAGCCGGCGTCTGGCAGACGTGTTCTGTACGTTGAGCGATCCGGGTCACCGCTCCGTCATCCGTCGCGTCGTCGCCTGAGGCTACAGGTGGACCTCGGTAACTTGAAGGGCCGGATCGGTGAGGCGCTCGTCGAGAACATCTTCCACCTCGCCGGCTACCGCGTCGCCCGGCTTGGCCGCGAGAGCGACGTGCAACGGCTGCTCAAGGAAGGCCATGACGACTTCTCGCCTGACTTCCTCGTCTGGAAGCCGGTCACTGGAACGCCCGGCGCCTTCTGGCTGCTCAACGTCGAGGTGAAGTACCGCTCGGACCTTGCCGACTTCTTCCTCCGCTTCGGCGGTGCGGAGAAGCTCGCCAATGCGAAGCAGCGATGGCCAGACCTCTACTTCGTCTTCGTGACCGATCACCCCGCCGCTGGTCGCTCCTACTTCCAGGCGATGTGCCTACGCGACTACACACCAGGTGAGGAGCCGAACCTCGTCGATCTGCACCAGCTCCCGGCGCTCAACATCTATCCGAGCACGGTCGCGGAGCACGAGGCATTGGCGCAAGACCTGTTCGCACCTCTCGGCTCCCGTCAGCCGTCGCGACGGGATGCTATCGCCGCGAGGCGAAGGGTAGCGGATCGCCACCCTGGCGCCTGACGAGGACCACTCCACTCGGTCGACAAGCGATCAGGAGATGAGCATGCGCCTACGGACCCGACTCCTCCTGCTCCTGCCCTCGCTCGTCGCCTGCACGAGTGTCTCGACGCACCGCTTGGTGCCGGCAAGCTACCCGGCCCGATCCGCGTCGGTCGCGTGACGGCAACGCTCGACGCGCGCTCCATTCCAGCGGATCGGCTCCCCGTCCGCCCGCGACTACGGCACCTCAACCGTGCTGAGTGGCGCCGTCCTCGAGCGGCTCGTCAAGGACGGGCTCCACGACGCGAGCCCGGCGACGGACCCCATCCCCGAACGCCTGGGCGAGATCAAGCAGCTGGGGGCCGGGCTGTGTCGCTGCGACACGAGCACACGAGCGACCATGCCCCTCACGGCCTCTTCCGCATGGACGCGGATGAGGGCACAGGCGGTCGGCTTCCGAACGGCGCGACTTGTCAGCCGCCCTTCCCGGTCAGATCCAGGTTCCAGGCACAACGGTTCCACGGGCTGGCGGGATCATCGAGCAGGTGCTGATACACCTCCCGGTAGAGCCGGCCATTCCGCTCTGTCTCTTCCTGGGACCAGAACTCCCGTCCAATGAGGTAATTCTCTCCAAGGTCCTTCCATGAATCGAAGGTCCTCTGGAGTCTGCGTGCCGCCGGCATGATCCGGTCCCACGCCTCGTCCTCGGTGAGGTAGCCCACCAGGTAGCCCCAGCGGCACAGCGTGATGTAGCGGCTGTAATCCCACCCGAGCAGGCTCTTGTCCCCCAGCTTCGCATGATGGGCAAGTACGACTTCCAACTCTTGCCGTGCTTGAGCGTTGTCCTTCAGCGTATCCCGCACCTTCACCAGCTCCTCAGGGCTGCGTGTCGCGACGTAGCGGGCCACCCGGTCGAACTCCATGCGGTGCCCCTCCTCGTCAATCCATCTCAAGGCCGCGAGCAGCGTCTCTCTGTCGGTGACGCCCCACCATTCGCGTAGAAGCTGCTGCTTCTCCCTCACGTTCGCATCGGTGCGTTCTCTTCCACCCAGCAGATCGTGGCGCTCTTGGTTACGTTTCGTAAGCACGGCCGTCGTCGCGAGCGCCCATGTCTCGGGACTTCGACACCCACCAGCCAGAGTGCTCCAGAGTGACAGGAACATGGCTGCAACGAACACGATGCCGAACAGGTACGTCCAGCTGATCACGAACCTCCGTCCGAACAGCTTCTTGAGGAACGCCTGTGAGTAGACGGGCCAAAGGTACTCCGGCGGATCAACGAGCCATGACCACTTCCTGTACGCGCCGTAGATCATGGCGAACCCGGCACCGAGAAGGAGCACCCACAATATGATCCAAGGAAGCTGGTTCACTCCCTGGCGACTACCACGAAGCGCTGGTCAGGCGTCAACCGAGCAACCGGATCGCCGTAGGCACGGCACCGTGCGCGAACGACGACATGTGAAGAGCGGGCGCGGGGCACTGGTGGCGAAGCTCGGACACCCGCCGCCGACTTGCCTGCTACCGCCGCCCTCGCCACCGAGGTCGCGGTGGATCGCATCCCCGAACGGCTGGGCGAGATCGAGCGGCTGCGGGCCGTGCTCTTGCTCGGCATCAGACTCGCCAACCGAAGAGCGGCGCGACCACGAGCACCGCCAAGACAAGAGATATGGCGACTGCCCGCCCGTCTGCACCCGTCCTCGGTCTCGGGACACCGACCAGGAGAAGGATCGCCGGGAACGCGCTGAGAACTTGAAGTATCACGTAGTCGCGGGTCGAATCCCATGTCGGATGGAGAATGTGGGTGTGAGCGACGCTGACCGCCCACGCGACAAATAGCACAGCCAGCATAGCCCAGCCGAGAAAGGTGCGCCGCCACATTTGAACCAGACAGAGGACGAACGTAACCAGCCACTGGATGACGGCAAAAGTTCCCTCATCAACTGCCATCAGAGTAACCAACCCACATACAAGAAGCGCCGGCACGTAAGGCCATCGCCGCGCTTCGGGTCGAAGAGCTACCAACCCCTTCACAAGCAACCTGGGCATCAGTCAACGCCCGCGCTCTTCCGATACTCACGAGCTTCCTGTGCCACCTCTTCCGCACGATCCACTTGGCCCGTTTTCAAGAGTACATCGCTGAACGCGCTCAAGAACTTCACGAACTCGCGCTTTGCGTAGCTGCTGCTGAGCGAGGCGCGCTGCTTCCAGTACGGCGCATAGGCACGAGACAAGCACTCCAACGCCTCTTTGTATTGCCCGAGTTCCAGATGGCATCGACCGCGCAGGGCATGCGAGAAATAGATGCGCTCGCTGTCGGGTTCGAGTTCGTCTGCTTTCTCGAACAGGTGCGCCGCCTCGGCGTACTTTCCCTGGTAGAAGCGGGCCAACGCCCTCCCGAAGACACCGCCGGCTCTGACCCCCGCAAGCCAGCGCGTCCGGCGAGTCATTAGGCAACGGAGGCTGCGACCAAGGGTGCTCCCTGTCAAGATGGAGCCAGCGGAGCCTTGAGGACGCGGCTACGCTGCCGGCGGGGCCGCCCGATGACGATAAAGTGCTTGAGCAGCACGCTCAGTGTGTGGGGCTGCACCGTCTTCGGGTGCGATGCCAGGAGGTGATCGCGGAGGGCGCACTCCTCGTCGTCACCAGGCACCTCGGCCTCCAGAACCTCCTCCCGGCACTGCGCGCACGTCACCACGAGGGACACGGGGCGCCGAGTAGCATGGTCCAGGCGCGCTGACGAGCGTGAGACGACTGGCACCCCGCAACGAGGATCGCCTTTCGCGTCGCCGGGGAGGCTGCCGCTCGCCTCGGCGCGATACCGCAAGCATACCCAGCTCTGGTTGCGCACTTCCTGAATACGCCCTAGCGTCCGCTCTATGAATCCCGACGCTCGATTGGCAGTGAGGCTCGCTTTCCTCGTTGCGTGTGTGGCGTCCAGCCTACCCGGCTGCTCATTCCCATGGCAGTCGAGCGCGACAGACGCGCAGCCGCCAGCCACTACCACTCCGCTTATCAAGGGCGTCGATCACATCCTCTTCACGGTCTCTGACCTCGACCGCTCGGTGAAGTTCTACCGGGACGTGCTCGGGCTGACCGTCGCCCATAAGAGCCGCCACTTCGTGTGGCTGAAGGCCGGCGAATTCGGCATCGCTCTGAGCGATAAGGCATGGAGCTTCGAGAAGAAAGGTGAGCCAAAGGGGGTCGGCATGATCCCCCACTTCGCGGTGCGCGAGATGGACGCGCTCGCCGCCAGGCTAAAGGAGCACCACATTCCCTGGCTCCGCGAGCCGAAGGACGAGGGCTGGGGCATCGAGGCGTTCGTGACCGACCCGGATGGCTATGAGTGGGCGTTCGTCGCGCCGTCTCACCATGGCCGTTGGTGGGTCTGGCCGCTGAATCGCCTTGCGGCGTTTTGAACCTTCTGCTCTGCGCGTTTGACCACTCGCCCTCCCCGCCGAGGTCGCGTTGGACCGCATCCCCGAACTCCTCGGGCGAGATCGAGCCGTTACCACTGGTCGCTCAAGAAGATGTCGTCACGCTCGACACTGGTAGATCAGCGAGGCGTCCCAGCCCCCGCGAAGCCGCTCGTAGGGCCCGGCCGGTGCACCGCGTCGTCGATTGGCGGCTTGGGCCCGCGGGCGTATAAGCAGCGCGACCATGCAGGTTGCCGAGGCGCTGGTCCTGGCTGCCTTGGTGGCTGGGCTCTTCTGGCTCCTCGGCCCCCTCCGGCGCCGGCTCGAGGGCTGGCTCGCCCGCCGCCTCCGTCCCTCGGAGGCGAGCCGGCGCGCGCGGGTGGTCGTGCTGGGGCAACGACGGGACGGCCGCGTCGCACGGGACGGTCATGAGCGGTGAGGAGCGAGTCAACGCGCCGGCACTCCTGTCGAGCGGCATCGTACTGGGCGGCATCCTCGTCCTCGCGGCGGTCGTCTACGGCTCCTTCACGATCATCCAGCCTGGCAACGTGGGTGTCGTGTTCAACCGCTGGTCGGGGGCGCTCAAGACGGTGGGGCAAGGCGTCGCGTGGCGCATCCCCTGGGTCACGCAGGTGCAGTCGTACCCGGTGGCGCTGCGCACCTACACCATGGTGCGCCGCAGCGCGGAGGGCGCCGTCCAGGGCGACGACTCGCTCGACCTCCCGACCAAGGAGGGCCAGCACATCCGCCAGGACATCTCGGTCACCTACAACACGAGCCAGGAGAAGGCCGCGGACGTCTTTCGGTCCTTCCGCGGCGCCGAGATCGGCGACATCGAGTCGACGTTCATCCGGCGCACGATCATCACCACGGCGCAGAACGCCGCCGGGCAGATGTCGCTCACCGACCTGATCTCCAACCAGCGCGGCCAGCTGCAGGGGCAGATCCAGGACAACTTACAGCACGAGATGAACAAGATGGGGTTCGTGGTCGACAAGGTGAACCTCGGCGCGAGCCACCTGCCGGACGCGATCGAGCAGCAAATGCAGCAGAAGATGGCGGCCCAGCAGCAGGCCCAGCAGGCGGAGTACGAGCTGCAGCGCCAGCAGACTCTTGCGAAGGCGAAGGTCGCCGAGGCCGAGGGCGACGCGCAGGCAACGCTCGTGAAGGCCAAGGCGCAGGCCGAGGCCAACAAGCTCCTGCAGGAGGCGCTCACGCCCCTGCTCATCCAGAACAAGGCGATCGAGCGTTGGAACGGCACGCTGCCGCAGTTCACTGGCGGCGGGGCGGTCCCGTTTCTCAACCTGAAGGACCTGGGCGGCGTGAGTGGCGAAGGGCACTCTACAGTCCCCGGGCACTGAGGCACGGTCGGACGAAGAGAACCTCGAGCCCCCGCCACTCGGGCGGCGGGATGGGAACGACCGCGTGTCGTTCCGCACGAGCAGGTTCCCCGGCTTGAGGCACCCCGGAAGTCGCTCACCCGGAGGGGGCGGTAGCCTCCGGTGTCCCAGTCAGGACGAAGAGTCGCGCCGCGCTGCGTTCAGGCACCCGTTTCCTGCGCGATCAGCTCGGGCGGCAGCGGGTAGTCGAGAGCGACCAGTCGCACCGCGCTACGTCGTACGGTCGCCCGCCCCCCGGAGCAGCGCCTTCAGGATGTCGATCGGCACCGGGAAGATGGTGGTCGAGTTGTTCTCCGCGGCTACCTCGACGAGCGTCTGCAGGAAGCGGAGCTGCAGCGCGATCGGCTCCTTCGCCATGATCGCCGCCGCGTCCACCAGCCGCTGCGCCGC
>Ga0137403_10010126_pt1 | contig 10446 bp, 4 predicted proteins | sample CZOMad2_1_16fung_FD_122057 | JGI IMG/M metagenome (GOLD analysis project Ga0137403, IMG submission 122057) | Vadose zone soil fungal communities from Angelo Coast Range Reserve, California, USA - CZOMad2_1_16fungal (Hybrid Assembly) | ecosystem: Environmental > Terrestrial > Soil > Vadose zone... | reverse complement strand
CAAGAGTCTCTTCCCGCTCGCGTTCGCGATACGGGCCGAAATATTCGCGGTCTCTGCTCTCACGATAACGTCGCCAGTCAAGGCTATCAGGATCGAAGCTGCGCCACCCAAGTCTATCGCCGATCACCACGATGTGTTCGAAAAACCCGCTCGGATCGATAAAGCTCAGCGGATTATTCCCCACATAGCTATACCGATTGTAGTTCTGCGTGTTACCGGACTCGCTGATAAACGGATCGGCCGATAAGAAACGCCCAGTAATCGCGTCCTGCACGCGCCCGTTCATGTGATTGAGTCCGAGACTTCCGAGCGCATCCTGGCCGGTATAGCCTTCTCGCGTGACTCCGCTGCTGGCGACTTGATCGCCGTTCGTCGGTACGCCAGACCAGGTGGAAGGATTGCGTCGCGTGCCGAAGGCTGAATAGCTTTCGCTCACGACTTCGGCACCGCTGCTGTCGGTGATCTTCGCGACACTTCCCAGCCCATCGCGAAGTAAATAGCGCGTCGAGTTCGTGCCGTTGGATAGTCGACTCATGATCGCCACGGCTTGGCCATTGGCAGAGATCTGGTATCGATAGTCATCCGGCTGACCGGTCACGCTCACTTTCTGAAGTCCGCCACCCGCATAGATAGTGGTCTCCGTCACCGACCCCTTGACGTAAGCTTGTTTCCAGCGTGCTTGGTTCGCATCGTAGAAAAGGTTCGCAGTCTCGCCATTGCCGTTGATCACGGTCGGATAGTTGTACTTGCTCCACGTGATGTTGTTGCCGTTGCGGGTGACGGCGTTGCCGTTCGAGTCATAGCTGTAGGTGTAGTTTGAATTCCCTGCTTGCGTGACTTGGTGCTTGTGAGCGGGGTTGTAGGTCCAGGCCGCGCCTCCGGCGACATCGCTTCTCGAGGTGATATTCCCCATCGCGTCGTAGCCCAGACTCAGATTCGTTACGCCATTGAGCTGCGAGTAACTGAGACGATAGAGATCGTCGTAGTAGAAGTTCTCGGTGAGGCCCAGGTTGTTGTTTTGCCGCTGGGTGAGATTCCCGGCCAGGTCGTAGAGATACGATTGATTTTGGGCACAGGTACCGCCACTGATGCCGCATTTGATCGCGCTGAGCAAGCCGGTGACCGGCTCGAACGTGCGATTGGTGACGAGGCCGTTGCCCCACGTCTCTTGGGTGATATGACCCCGCGGATCGAGCGCATTGGCTTGCCAGAAGACGGTGCCCGCGTTGGCGTCTTTGACCTGCGTCAAGACGCCGCTGTCATAGCCGTATTGAAGTTTCAGGCGATAGCTTGAAGTGCTGACCGGATAGGTCTGGGTGTCCGGGAGTCCGCTGGCGTTATACGTGTAGTCATAGTCGTAGGCAGTGTCGGAAACAATATGCCGATTCTTCACTCGCCCTGTACTATCGTAAAGATACGACTCCGTTGGGCCGTTCGTTGCGCTGATCGACTTGAGCCGTCCGATTTCAAAGGCAGCCGCACTGCTGCCATACGTGAAAGTAGCCGTTCCTTCGCCTGCGACGGTTCGCGTGCGCAGACGCGACAGCGCATCGTAGGCCAGGTTGAAGCTGGTCCCGTTCGCATCCGAGTACGCCAGCACCTCGCCGAGCGCATTCGGTGAGTAGCCCGACGACCCCATATCCATATCCGTCGATCCGGTTTCGAAAGCATTGATGCCATAGGCGTAGGTTTTGGTTAAGAGCGTATTCGCGAGACTGTCGGTGACAAAGAGGAGGCTACCAAAGGCATCGTAGGTGAAGTTCTGGTAGTAGCCGTTGTGATCTTGAGAGCGTCCGAGCGTGCCGGCGACGGTCGTCACTTTGGTGGAGTGTTTCCCTTGTGGGTCGGTGACAGTTGTCGTACGGCCCGCATACGCAACGCTGCTTTGGCGATCCACCGCGCCGCTGGAATTCAGAAGTTCGTCCAACACCAAGCGATTCAAGGCGTCATAGCTATAGCGGTGACGGCTCTCGTAGGTGTCGTTCCCCGTGGATGGCGAGGGTGCATCGGCTGTCTTTACATTGCCTCGATTATCGTAAGTCGTGAATGCCTGGGAGAAGTTACCGAACGGCAACCGTTGAAAGACCCTGCGTGGACGACCCAGACTATCGGAATAGGTGTAGCGCACCGCAATCACGGCATTCGCCGTGTCGCGCACGAATTCACTGACTAGGAACGCCATCTCCGGAGTGCTCGGTCCGTCCGGCGTACCGATGTCCCAGGTGGTTGCGGTGCCATCGGGTCGATTCTCACGGATCATTCGACCGAAGGCATCGTATTGCCACGTCGTTTGAATTCCATTGGCATCGCTTGCGCGCGTCCGCACACCGAGGTTGGTGTCGTACTCGAATTGCGTCGGAGGTTCATTCAGCGCATTCGTAGTCGATACCGGGAACTGGCCGCTCGGACCCCAGTCGATTTTTGTCACTCGTGTCGTAAAACCGCTTCCGGTCGTTGTTACCTTTTTGATATTGCCAAAGCCATCGAACTCATAGCTTTCGGTGACAGCATAAGTTGAGCTGTTGGGCTCAGTAATCTTTTGCGAGACGCGGCATTTGCTCGCATCGCTGTCCTTCGTGTAGTTCACCGAGCGAGTGATCGTCGGTACGCTAGGTGCAGTATTGGTCACCGTGACGCTGGTAGGCAATGACAGGCACCAATTGGTCGTATCCGGAGCAATGGACGCAGCAGTAGTCGAGGTCCAAGATTGGCCAACAGATGGCGATGCGGGCGTCGTCGCGTCGTTGTCGGTCACCGTCGTCGCCACGTTCGTGGCGTTGCCATAGTTGTCGTAGGTATAGGTGGTGGTAGCGGTCGAAAGTAGGTTGCCGTTTTTCGTTCCACCCAGCTCATACGATTTAGTGATCGACTGACTTAAAGAGGGAAAGTAGCGTTGATTGCTGGGCGTAGTGTCTAGGGTGACGGAGCCGTAGGTATTCTGAACTTCACGCACAAAGGGCGCTGGGTTGGCAGTCGACTGATACACGATGTCGTACACGAGCGCGCCGGTGTATGGAAAGTCGGTGCGATAGCCCCGGCCGACATTCAGTTGATTGCGACTATCGGATTGGTTAGTTGACAGAAAGCCCTCAAAGCCTCGGCCTTGCAAATTGGCCCGCGCACCGTAGTACTGGAATTGTTGGGTATAACTTCCCCCACTTCCATCGGATGCGGAGAATTGATTGACAACATAGAGCGGCCCCACGTTATCGATCTCGGGGAAGATCGGTGTCAGATACTTGACGTAGTTGCTCCGGACGATGGACACATACGTCGGACTGAAGTTCACGCCAAATCCGTCGGTGATGGTTGCCAGCAGATCAGGTGGAGTGCCGGTGCTGTTGTGTGGGTAGTAATTGATGCCCCCCGATGAACTCGGGCAACCGAGTTCGTCGAGACCATCGCCATTCGCGTCCAGCGAAAAACAGTTGGCTATAAAGGGCATCGACGTCGTAATCAGATTGCCAAAACCGGCGCCTGTCGACAGATAGATGCCGAAGGTGCCGAAGTTGTTGACAAACAGGTCGAGTCGACCATCGCCGTCCCAGTCGATCGTGCCGGCCGGAGTGGTCGGCACAGACATACTCGACCCTACGGTGCCGTTGCAACTAGAGAGAACAATGTAGTTTGGATTGCCGGCTCTGAGATAATCGGTGCACGCATCGTCGTTCCAACTACCAAACATGTATGTAGAGTAGAAATTCATCTCCTCCTCAATCGGCGCGGCGGTAAATGTTGCGCCGTTCGACAGCAAGGCATAGCTGTCAAATTGATCGATAAAGACCGGTTTGACCGTATTGGGATCGTGCACCTTATAACCGACTGTCACCGACAAGTCATGAAGGCCATCGCCGTTGAAATCGAGTTCTTTATGCCTGCCCATAGTCGCTTTGCTGGACAATCCGATCATAGTGGCATTGCTTCTCGAATACGCCAGTGTGGCTGTCGAACTGAAACTCACGACCCCATTCGTGCTGGTGTTAAGTCGTGTGTAAAGCGCCGCGCCCGTTCCTTTGGCCGTGTTCGTCGGAAAGTTCAGTGTGATGAGGTCGGCGCGCCCATCGCCGTCGATGTCGGCGAAGGCAGTTTGAGATGCCGCGGCATCGTAGGCCAGCCCGGTTGAGACACCGGTAAATGCCGATCCATTCCAGGTGTAGAACCACCACGTGCCGCCATTGTTGCAAAGCAGACCATCACGGCCTGTGCCCAATAGATCCTCTAGCCAGCAGTTGCCGTTGCTGTTGACGTTGACGCCCGTATTGATCAGCGCGCCGTAACCGCTCGATGAGCCAAACGACACGTAATAAACGCTGCCGTCGTTATAAACAATATCCGCATAGCCATCGGCATTGAGATCGTAGAGTGCACCACCGATGGCAGCTAGGGGGTTACTCGACACGCCCGCCTGACCGTTCTGATACGTCATCGTGGTCGGCGACAAGCAAGTGGTTGCCGCGTCGTCTGAACATTCTTGCACTTGCGAGAGTTCGGTGCGGCCGGTGGTGGGCGAGGCCTGATAGCTCAGTGAATACTTTTTCACCGTCGCGCCCGAATGCGCGATGGTGATCGAGTTGAGCAAATGCGCGTCGGTGATGAGCGTGCCGGCGATGTAGCCATACGTTGAGCCCTGCGGCACGTTCACCCCGTAGGCAAAGCTCATCGTGTAACTCGCCGCGGTTCCCTGGGTCGCATTCGAGGTCCAGGAAATGGTCGCCGGCACGGCAGACCCGGTCGCCTGGCTGTATACGATCGTCAGGGTGTTTCCGGAGCGATCGCTCACTTGATTCAGCAGCCAAGTCAGCACCACACCGGCACCCACCACCACTTGCGAATCGGCGCTATTGCCGTAGGTGTACGTCAAGCCATCGCGACCGCGCACCGTGAAGGACGCAGGCCCATCACCGGCAGCGCCGTTGGCGGTGACAGAAGAAAAATTCGCGATCTCGGTTTGATACGTTGAGCCGGCGGATCCATAGGTCCCGGTTGTCGAGCGCAGGCGATTACCATCCAGGCAAAATACATCCGAAGTCGTCAAAGTCACTGCGCCAGGCGCGCCGTCCTGGGCGATGGTCCTATTGCAGCGATTGATCGAACTCAACCCGGCGAGCGACCAGCCCACGCCGAGCATGCTATTTCCATCTTGACTGTTGTAAACGAGCGTCAAGTTGGGCTGAATGTTCTTGGTACCCGGCGGCGCCCAAATCGGAATCGAGTAAGTGGCGGCTCCTGAACTCGAGACGGAAAACGATCCGCTCGTGCGCCCTACGGCGGCGTTTGCGCTCGTCGCGTGGCTGCCGCAAACAACGAGTACAAGAACTGCGACGATGAATGACTTTGACATGGTTGTGTCTTCCCTATCAATTTTTGAGCTGTACTGTGCGCGCTGACTTTTCGAGCGCTGGTGCAGCTTGCACTTCGAAATTCAATGTGATGATTTCCGTAAACACTTTTTCGCTGGGCGGCGCAGAAAGCGGCGAGGCCGCTTGAATCGCTTGAAACAGCGAGGCTTGCCAGAGGCTGTCCGCATCGCATTGCTGCAAGGTGATTTGCTCCACCTCGCCTTGCTTCGATTGTTTGATCTGCGCCCTGCAGTGAAATGAGGATTTCGTGGGCGCAATTGGATACGTCCACGCCCGCTCGATGCGCGCTTTGACCTGGCCCATGTAGCGGCCGAAGAGCATGACCAGTTGCGCGCCGTCGCCACTCGAGTCTTCGGATGCGGGGGCGTTGTCCGCTATCTCGATCTCGGGCGCGGGCGGGGCGCCGATGTCTGCTGCGGACAGGGCGAGCGCCTGCATTGAAGCCTTCTCCCGAGAGAGTGACGCTGCATAGGCCGAATCATTCTGCTGATCCGGGGCGCTGATGCTGTTGTCGTTCAAGAACAGCAATACCGAAACGCGCTCGCTGCTGTCCGCATTGCGTGCCACGGCAGCAAATCCCTCTTTCATCGGTGGCCGGGTCCGGTGAACCGTGCTTCCCAGCACCAGCGAGCCAATCAGCAGCGAGTGCAATACGATCGTCACCAGCATCGCCCCACTCCACAAGCCCCACGGTTTGACGCCGAGTGTCTGTAAGCGGCCACCCTGATCGCGATGTGTATTGCGACGTGTTGGCTGCGGCGCATCGATCACATAGACCTCGTTCGCGACAAGGTCTGCGTTCGCGGACGTATAGCGCATCGATTCATCATGACTGTGTCGCACCACGCTGAGCACCGGTCAGTCGCAGCTGCCGGCGGTCAGCGTGACCTGAGTCAGCACCGTTGAGTTCGCACTCTCGGTGCCGCCGGTATCTCGAGCACGGATGCGATAGCTGTAACTGGTGCCTGCGGTGAGCGGTGAATCGTAGAAGACCGTGTTGGCGGTCAGCGAACCGATCTGCGCAAAGCTGCTGCAACTCGCGCCCTGACAGCGCTCGACAACGTAGCCTGCCATCCCGACGCCACTCATCGAGGCGCTCCAGGCAAGATCGATTTCGGTTGCCGAGGCGGCGGTGACCGTGACGCCCGCCGGTGCGGTCGGTGGGGTTTGCGTCGTCGCACTCACAATGCTGGACGGCGGACTCGCGTTGTTCGCGGCATCGAGCGCGATCACTTGATAGCGATACGTCGTGGCCGCTGTCAGTCCGGTATTGTTAAACGTCGTACTCGCGAGTGTGCCGACAGTCGCAAAGCTTGCGCACCCGGCGCCTTGGCAGCGCTGGACTTGATAGCTGGTCACGCCGACATTGTCGGTCGCGACCGTCCAACTCATGTTGATCTGCGTGCCGGAGATCACACTCGGCGTCAAGTTAGTGGGCGCGGTCGGCGGCTGCGTGTCCGGCGGAGCGGGCGTCGTCGCACTGGCAACGTTCGAGGCGGGGCTGACGTTCGTCGCCGCATCCACCGCGAACACCCGGTAGCTGTAGCTCGTGGATGCGATGCGACCGGTGTCGTTCAACGTCGTCCCGGCGGGCGTCGCTATTTGCGCGAAGCTTGAACACCCCGATCCTTGACAGCGCTCCACGCGATAGCCGGTGACACCCACGTTGTCGCTCGATGCCGTCCAGCTCAAGTTGATTTGCGTGCTGGAGACTGCGTTCGCACCAAGGCCACTCGGCGCCGTCGGGGGTTGCGTGTCGGGCGGGGCTTGTGTCGTTGCGCTTACGGTGTTGGAAGCTGGGCTGACGTTGTTCGCCGCATCCAGTGCGAAGACTCGGTAGCTGTAACTTGTCGATGACGCGCGACCGGTATCGTTCAACGTCGTGGCGGCGGGAGTGGCGACTTGCGTGAAATTCGAACACCCGGTGCCTTGGCAACGTTCAACACGATAGCCCGTCACGCCCACGTTGTCGCTCGATGCCGTCCAGCTTAGATTGATTTGAGTGCTTGAGACGACCACCGGCGCTAATCCGGTCGGCGCCGTCGGGGCTTGTCCATCCAGCGTCGAGGCATTGACGATGCTGGAGTACGCGCTTGGATTGTTGGCAGCATCCAACGCACGCACTCGGTAACGATAGGTGGTCAATTGAGTTAGGCCGGTGTCATTAAAGGTCGTTCCCGTTGGTGAACCCACCAAGGCGAAGTTGCCGCAGCTTGCGCCGGTGCACCGTTCCACTTGATAGCTTGTGACGCCCACGTTGTCCGTCGACGCCGTCCAACTCAAGTCGGATCTGCGTGCTGGAGATCACCGTCGGCTGTAGGTTGGTTGGTGCGGTTGGCGCTTGCGTGTCTCCGCCACCGGTTGCTGCCTTGAATGCCGCCAGCTGCATCACCCACCACCCCGAGTCCTGGGTCGCCGTGGCGTTGTAGCTGCCGGTCGAGGTGACGACTTGATCCATCAGCATACTGCTGTCATTGGTAAACAGCCGCTCGGTGTAGCCAGGGCCGACGTCTATCGTCGCGAATTCCAACTCGTTGCCCGCGACTAACAGAGCGTTGGCATTCGTCGTGGTCATCAAACCGCTATCCATCGAGGATCCCACGCCCGCAGCGCCGATGGCGCCATCGAGAGGATTGACCGTGTCGATTCCGCTGTACTCGGCGATACGGATGTCCGGATAGGGGACAGCGGTGCTGGCCACGACGCTCACCGTATTGGCGCCCGCCGCCGCCGCAAGGATGTTTTTCGCGTAATAAATGTACTGCGTTTCATGTCCCGCGCTGAGCGTCGGGCCGATCGCTTTGCTATAGGTATTTCCCTGCGTATCCGTGAGCGATACGAGTGTTGACGTCGGGTCGTTCCAACTGACAATCACCACATTTAAATTACCCGCGGTTTGCGCGGAATCGAACGTGACCGTGGTCGTTGTCTGGGAACCGTTCGGCGTCGACCAATTGCTCTGCACGAATGCAATGCCAGCAGCAGCCTGTTGGCTAAAACAACAAACTGCCAGCACGGCGCAGAGTCGCCAGTCATCGAGCCGTCTCGCGGCGCGCCGGACCCGCGCTTGGCTGCGCACGACAACCTTGCATTCGATAGGCCTGCTCTCTGGGGCTTGAGGCGCTCTAGGCCGCGAGCCCAGCAACTCCTTGTTCCTCGGTTCTGCACGGCCGTTGTCGCTGCATTCCATCTTGAATTCCCTCAGAGGCCAGAATCGCGTTTCCCGCGATGGCAAAACAATTACCGATTTCGAATTTCCTGTCAACCGCCTTTGCCGATGTTGATGACAGCTATCTGTCGCGAGCAGCGCACTGGTGACATCGTCAACGCTCAACGTCGATGCATCGTCCTGTGTTCTGTTCTCAAAAGGAAGGCGTCGCCTTCGAGAAAGGTGTATGGCAGGGAGACTATTTCTTCTTGGACTCAAGTTGCCGATATTTTTATGCGCGTTGCGTCGCTATATAAAAATGGGAATCGAAATGAGCAGCGCCTCAATCCGCAAATCGGTCGACTTCGCGACACGGACCGGTACGCCACCCGCGCCTGAACTTCGCTGGCAATCACGGCAAAGGACAAATTGCGACGCCGATTGATGACTCTACTAACCGCATGCTCAGTGCAACGGCTCTGGGCTCTGGGCTCTGGGCTCTGGGCTCTGGCAAAAAATTTAGACCACCTTTTTCGATATCAGCCGACGAAGGACGTGACCTTTCCACATCCATAGTTGCATGCGGCGCGCCCGGAGGTCTTTACGGTTCTTGCTCAATTGCGAATGACGGATTGAATATGGCGACGGATTCCGCGGTTTGAAGTGCTGCTCTAATCCTCTCTCCCCTTGAGGGAAAGGGGACTCAAGAATTTATGTTCATTGCATCGCCACCGTTTCCACCCTCTCCCCAACCTCTGCCGTGCAGGAAGCACAAATGCCCCAAAGTGCACGGATGCACAAGCACGGCTCCCCTCAAGGGAGAGAGAGTAACGAGACCTCTCCCCTTGTGGGAGAGGTCGCGCGAAGCGCGGGAGAGGGGGATCGGGGCCCGGACTTCAATTTGCAATAGCAGGCCCTCGACACGAAATACTCCTCAGTATCGTTCCACTTCCGCGCCCTTTACGGCACCGATCTTTGCGGTCGTGTGCACGCGTAATTTGACTTCCCACTCGAAATTCAATTCGCCGCCGACCTCGGCTCCGGGACCGATGGTAATGAGCGGGATATGACGATCCGTATCGTAAGTACCGTGCCAATTGTTGGCGCGCCTGACGAGAATGCCGCCATCGACGCGAGCCTTCTCTTGCAGCGTGATATCGCCGGTGGTGGTGACGATCTGCCCGCCGACATGCGCGCGCGGTTCGAGCGAGATTTTGCTGTTGACGTTTTTGACGTTGCCTTTGACTGTCACGTCATCGTTCAGGGTGATGCGGCCGTTCACGGTCGTGACGTCGCCGGCGACGGTGCTGCGCTTGTCGATTTCGATTCTACCGTTGACGGTAGCAAGTGTATCCGCACGGCTGTCTTGACCTACGCTCACCGACCCGTTCACCGTTTTAGCGGCTTTGATCTCCGCATGATCTCCGACTCTGATTGAACCGTTTACGGTATGAAGATCTTCCGCGCGGCCGTTGTCGTCGATGCGGATGCTTGAATTGATGTGATTGACGTCGTGCTCATCGCCGTCGCGAGTGTGGCGCTCGCCGGCTTGAGACAATCCGACGGCGATCGAACCGGCGACCAGAGTGGCCAATAGCGATTTCGTATGCATAGAGCTCCCCTGAGGAAAAGGACTGCGGAAAGGACTGCGGAAAGGACTGCGGAAAGGACTGCGGAAAAGGACTGCGGAAAAGGGACAGACCTATAGGTCTGTCCCTCGTTGCTCGTCCCGTTGCTCGTCCCGTTGCTTGGGCATTCCACAGCTTAGACGCCGTCCAAATCAAAAGGGTTGCCACAAAGATTAAAAGGAAAGTCAAAAAGGGACAGACTTAAGTCTGTCCCTCGGGGAGTGCTCAGGCAAAAGGGACAGACTTAACTCTGTCCCTCAGAGAGCTTGCAGAAAAGCAACCAGATCTTCGCGTTCTTCCGGCGTGAAAA
>Ga0137403_10010125_pt1 | contig 10446 bp, 9 predicted proteins | sample CZOMad2_1_16fung_FD_122057 | JGI IMG/M metagenome (GOLD analysis project Ga0137403, IMG submission 122057) | Vadose zone soil fungal communities from Angelo Coast Range Reserve, California, USA - CZOMad2_1_16fungal (Hybrid Assembly) | ecosystem: Environmental > Terrestrial > Soil > Vadose zone... | reverse complement strand
CTCATCTCAACGATCGCTTTGAGGACTATTGGGACGAACGCAGGGCGGCTTAACTTCCACTTGTAAGTCGCGCACCCTCTGGCATGGAAGAGCCTACTCACTTCGTATCCCGCTAGTGGAGTTGAAGTGGGTGGGTCCGAAGAGGCGGAAGAAGATGGCGGCCCGGCTTGACACGGGCTGCATGCCCGCCTAGTCTGAAGAATCATGGAAGTCCGATTCACTCCCGAAGAGGAAGCGCGTCTCGCCAGAATTGCCACGCAGGAAGGCGTGGACCCAGCAGAACTGGTGAAGGATGCGGCCCTCCGGCTGCTGGAAGATGACACACGCTTTCGGGCAGGCGTCCGAAAGGGCATCGAGCAGGCCGACCGAGGTGAGTTCATCGAAGAAGAAGAAATGGACGCCCGCGTTAAACGAATGTTCCAGCCGTGATGCGGATTCGCTGGACGCGCGCAGCCGCGGAAGACTTGGAGCACATCAAGAATTATCTCACCGAGCACCACCCCCAGTTTGTGCAGTCCACTGTGATCGAGCTTTACGAAACTATTCGCTCCCTGAAGGCCTCATCACGTCGCGGACGACTGGGACGCGAAGAAGGAACTCGCGAACTCGTATTGTCGCGCCTGCCTTATATTGTCGCGTACCGCATCAAGGAGCAGGCCATCGAAATTCTACACATCTACCACGGCGCACAGAACCGTCCTTGAGGCAGCAGGCAAGGAAGCAGATTCCTCGCTTCGCTCGGAATGACAATCCGCGGAAATGTCCCAGCAACCGTCAGAGGCCGGCGTAGGTTTGGCGGCGGAGGAATTGGCCGGCGCCGGGGCGACCGACGAATTTGCCGGCGTCGATGACGGGGCGGCCGCGGGAGAAAACTGTTTTGGGCGCGCCTTTGATCTTGATGCCCTCGAACATGGAATAGTCCACGCGCATGTGGTGGGTTTTAGCGCTGATGATTTCTTCGTGATTGGGATCGAAGATGACCAGGTCGGCGTCGGAGCCGACGGCGATGGTGCCTTTGCGCGGATAGAGGCCAAAGAGTTTAGCGGGCGCGGTTGCAACCAGCTGGACAAAACGGTTCGGCGAAAAATGTTTGCCGTGGACCCCGCCGGTATACACGAGACTCAGGCGGTGCTCGATGCCGGGGCCGCCATTGGGAATCTTGGTGAAATCGTCCTTGCCGAGCTCTTTTTGCTCCTTGAAGCAGAAGGGGCAGTGGTCGGTGGAAACAACCTGCAGAGTGTCTTTGGCGAGGCCTTGCCAGAGCTTTTCCTGGTGCCACTTTTCGCGGAGCGGCGGAGTGAAGACATACTTGGCGCCTTCAAAACCGGGGGCGTCCATATTTTCCAGGGAAAGATACAAGTATTGCGGGCAGGTCTCGGCGTAAGCGGGCAGGCCGCGGTCGCGCGCTTCGCGGACTTTTTCGAGCGCGTCGTTGCAGGAGAGATGAACGATGTAGACGGGCGCGCCGGCCATTTCGGCGAGAGCGATGGCACGGGAAGTGGCTTCGGCTTCGGCGGTGGTCGGGCGCGTGAGCGCGTGATATTTCGGCGCGCGCTTTCCTTCGGCGAGGGCTTGCTGAACGATGACGTCGATGGCGCCGCCATTTTCCGCGTGCATGCAGATGAGGCCGCTGTGTTTGGCGGCCTGGCGCATAGCCTTGAAGATCGAGGCATCATCGAGCATGAAGACGCCCGGGTAGGCCATGAAGAGCTTGAAGCTGGTGACGCCTTCGCGGATGAGCTGGCCCATTTCTTCAAGCTGCGCGGAGCCGAGCTCGGTGATGATGCAGTGAAAGGCGTAGTCGGTGACGGCCTTGTCGTGGGCTTTCTTCATCCAGGTGTCGAACGCCTGGCGGAGGGTTTGGCCTTGGTACTGGATGGCGAAGTCGATGAGGGTGGTGGTGCCGCCGAAAGCGGCGGCGATAGTGCCGGTCTGGAAATCGTCGGCGCTGGTGGTGCCGCCGAAGGGCATGTCGAGGTGCGTGTGGACGTCGATGCCCCCCGGAATGACAAGCATGCCGGTCGCGTCAAGGACGCGCCCCGCGTTCTCCGTGGGAAGTTGGGAGGCGATGGCAGTGACCTTTTCGCCGTTGATGCCGACGTCGGCGAGACAAGTGTCGATGGCGGTTACGACGGTGCCGTTGCGGATTACGGTGTCAAAACGCATCTTGCTCCTCTGAGGAACCAATTTTGTAAGAGTGATTTTGACTGAGTTGGAAACGGATGGGAAGGGGTGAAACCCAGGACCCCCTATACCCCCCCTATACCCCGGGGCATTTCATAAGAATATCAAAGCAAACGACTTAGAAAATTTGCAATTCGCAATTGATTGATTCTAATAGGAATATTTTTGAGTCATCAAACAGGGCACAAGCAGCGAAAGATGTGTCCGAAGAAAGAAAAGCGGGAGCAAGCTCCGGCACTTCAGAACGTAGTTATCTACAGATGTAACTACAGCACAGATTAGAGGAAAGTCAACAGCGATTTTGGACTTTTGCAATCTTCAAGGCCAGCGGGACCTCTCCCAGATGCTGGGGCTTGCTGGGGCGGCAAGAGAAAGCCGGTACGTGCATCTCATCTCAAACAAACGTCATTGCAGTTGCCTTTAGTTGAGATTCCTCGCGCATCCTCATCGGATGCACTCAGAATGACAGAGCGCATCGGATGGATGCCAGGCATATCAGTGGTTGTAGTGGGGCAGGATTCTTTGGTGGTAGACGTCGAGGGTTTTTTCTTCGTCGCCCGACATGAGGTAGATGTTGAATTGGGTTACGCCGACCTTGCGGAGGCGGTCGAGCTTCTTGCGATGCTCCTCGATGGGGCCTATCACGCAGAAGCGGTCGACTACTTCGTCGGTGACGAAATCGGCGTTGTCGCTGCCGACTTCGCAGTGGTGGAGATAATCGTACGTGCCGCGGTCCTTGACGAAAGAGGTCAGCGCGGGCGGAAGTTCTTCCGGTTTGTACTTCGAGATGAGGTCCATCACGTGATTGGAAACGAGGGCGGGAAACCAGCGGACATGTTCGCGGGCAGTTTTCATATCGTCGGAGGCCCAGACGGGGGCGGCGGCCATGACTTCGATCTTGCTGAAGTCGCGGCCGGCTTCTTTGGCGCCTTCGCGGACGAAGCCGAGGCACCAGTCGATCAGGTCGGGGTCGGCAAACTGGAGAATGACGCCATCGCCGATGCGTCCGGCGGTTCGCAGGGCTTTGGGGCCGTAGCCAGCGACCCAGACGCGAGGGACTTCGCCATTGGTCCAGGGAAATTTCGTGGGGATGCCGTCGAGGTCGACCGTTTTGCCGGCGTTCAGGTTGCGGAAGATGCGTACAAATTCCTCGAGGTTTTCGAGCGTGGTGGGCTTCTTGCCAAGAACGCGGCGGGAACTGTCGCCGCGGCCGATGCCTAGCTCCATGCGGCCCTGTGATGCGAGATTGAGCGTGGCGAAGAGACTGGAGGAGACGGTGACATCGCGAACGGCAGGGTTTGTGACGCAGGTGCCGAGGCGCATTCTTTTTGTACTCGTGGCCATGAGGGTGAGGAGCGGAAACGGCTCTTTCCAGATGACGTGGGAATCGAAAATCCAGCCGAAGGAGAAGCCAGAGGATTCGGCCTGGCGGGTGAGGCTCAGGATGCGGTCGATGGAAATGTCTGGTTTGATGGTGATGCCGAAGTCCATGGAAAATGCTCCTCTTCAGTTAGCCGCTTGCGTTAACGGTGCGATGCGGTTCATCAAGGCGAAGTAGGCAAGGAAGCTAACCAGGAAGCCTACGAACCAGGCGTAATTGTATAAGACGCGCAGAGGTGGATACAGTAAGCCAACGAAGGCGACAGCGGCACCCGCGGCCAGCGCGGCTACGGCGTTCCAGTTGAAGCCGCGTGAGTATTCGTATTGGCCATTGCGCCGATAGAGATCTTCGACGACGAGGAGTTTCTTACGGACCACGAAATAGTCACAGATGAGCACGCCTGCAATCGGGCCGAGAAAACCGGAGTAGCCGACGAGCCAGCCGAAAATGTAGCTGCCGTAGTCCGCCATTAATTTCCAGGGTTGCATGATGATGCCCATCGCGCAGGTGATCAAGCCGCCGGCGCGAAAGCTGATCCGGCGGGGGGAAAGATTCGAGAAATCGTTGGCGGGGGAGACGACGTTCGCGGCGACATTGACGTTGAGCGTGGCCATGAGCAGGGCGATCATCGCCAGGACGACGGCGAAGGGGTTGCCGAGTCGCGCGAGGACGGCTACGGGGTTCCAGAGCGCTTCGCCAAAAATGATGAGGGTAGCGGAAGTGACGACGATGCCGATGAAGGAATAGAAAGTCATGGTGGCGGGGAGGCCGAGAGCCTGGCCGACGATTTGATCGCGCTGGCTGCGGGCGTAACGGGTGAAATCCGGAATGTTCAGCGAAACGGTGGCCCAAAAACCGACTACGCCAGTAAGCGAAGGGATGAAGAAACGGAAAAATTCGCTGAAGGTCTGAAATTTTGAGGGCGTGGCGAGCATGGGGCCGAGGCCGCCGGATTTGCCGCGCGCCCAGAGGAGAAGCGCGAGCCCGATAAGGAGCAAGAATGGAGCCGAAATCCCCTGCAGGAAACGAATAGTTTCAATGCCGCGGAGAATAACGAGCACGTTCAGAAGCCAGAAAAAGAGGAAGCAGATTGCCGGACCAGTGTGGAAATTTGCCCAGGACGGAGCGAGGGCCACAATCATGGCGTTGATGGCTTCGCCGCCGATCCAAGTTTGAATGCCGAACCAGCCGCAGGCGACGAGCGCGCGCAGGATGGCGGGGACGTTGGCGCCGAGAACACCGAACGAAGCGCGCGCAAAAACAGGAAAAGGGATTCCGTATTGCGCCCCGGCATGCGCGTTCAAGAGCATGGGAATCAGCACGAGCACATTGCCAAGAAACACGGTGAAGAGCGCCTGCCGCCAGTTCATGCCGCCGGCAATCATGCCGCTGGCGAGCATGTAGGTGGGGATGTTCACGCTCATGGAGATCCATAGGGCGGCGTAGTTGTAGGTGCGCCAGGTGCGGCGCTCGAGGGGGACTGGAGCGAGGTCCTTGTTGTAGAGCGAACTGCTCTCGATGGTTTCCGCGCGAAGCATACCTCTGTGAGATTCACTCATCCCGCTGCCGCGGTATTTGCGGCCTGTGTGCGCGTGATTTCGCCGTAGGATTCCGGGCGGCGGTCGCGATAGAACTGCCAGGTATCGCGAACTTTCTGAATTTCATCGAGATTCAATTCCGCGACGAGCAACTCGTCCTTGTCACGGCTGGCCTGGGCGACAATTTTACCGCGCGGGTCGCAGAAATAGCTCTTGCCGTAAAACTCGCCGATTTTCCACGGAGCTTCCGTGCCGACGCGGTTGATGGCAGCGACGAAATAGGCATTGGCGACGGCGTGCGCGGGCTGCTCGAGTTCCCAGAGATATTCGGATAGACCAGCGACGGTGGCAGACGGGTTGTAAACGATTTCCGCGCCATTGAGGCCGAGGATGCGCGCACCTTCCGGGAAGTGGCGGTCGTAGCAAATGTAGACGCCGACGCGGGCATAGCGCGTCTGGAAAACGGGATAGCCGGCGTTCCCCGGCGTGAAATAAAACTTTTCCCAAAACCCGGGGTGACAGTGCGGAATGTGGTGCTTGCGGTATTTGCCGAGATAGCGGCCGTCCGCGTCGATTACCGCGGCGGTGTTGAAATAGACGCCGGTCATCTCGACTTCGTAAACGGGAACGACGAGGACCATCTGATATTTTTTGGCGAGCTTCTGCATGAGCGAGATGGTGGGCCCGTCGGGGATGCGCTCGGTCAATTCATACCAGCGAGTTTGCTGCTCCGCGCAGAAGTACGGGCCGTAGAAAAGCTCCTGGAGGCCGAGGATCTGCACTTTTTTCTTGGCGGCATCGGCAATCAAGCGCTCGTGCTTGGCGATCATTTTCTTCTTGATCTCGGCGAGCGAGAATTTTTCCGGAGACCATTCACATTGGGCCTGAATCAGGCCACAGCGGACGAGACGGGGCATGCCACACCTCCCGAGCAAACGCAGGCGAAAAGTCTACTCTGTGCGCGGGTGTGCGACAAGGATTCGGCAGCCGAGTGTGCCATTTGCCGGACGCCAACAGACTGATGAAATGAGTTCAGTGGATTGGTGCTGGATTGACCCAATGGACCGCGAACACTACTATCGACGCAACCTAATTTTCGGCAGGAGTCCTGACGTGGGGAAAATGGGCAAGAGAGGAATCACACTGCTGTGGGCGTTCGGCTTGTTGTTACTGCCGAATGACCGGGTGGCGGGCGAGCAAGAGCACGGGAACCACCGACCCGGGGGATCGCTTGGAAGGGTCGAGTTCCGAGTGTCATGCAACGCGGAAGCACAGCAATCGTTCACGCGTGGCGTGGCTCTTTTGCATTCGTTCACGTATGAGGAATCCGCGGAAGCATTCCGCGATGCCACGGCAAGAGATGGCCGTTGCGTCATGGCGCATTGGGGCCTGGCGATGACGGAATACCACCAGATGTGGGAACCCTATCCAGGGCCGGCAGAATTGCAACGCGGCTCTGCCGAAATCCAAAGAGCGCGCGAATTGAAACCGGCAACACCGCGCGAGAAGGATTACGTCGAGGCGCTGAGCGTTTTCTACGACGGCTGGGAGCAGCGCAGCCACGCGGCCCGCGCCAATGCGTATCGAGATGCAATGGAAAGAGTGCATGAGCGAAATCCGAAGGATCAGGAAGCGGCGATTTTCTACGCGCTGGCGCTCGTAGCGACGGCTGCGCCGGAAGACAAGACGTATGGCAACCAGCGGAAAGCGGCGACACTCCTGGAGCCCTTGTTCGCGGCGCATCCCAATCATCCCGGAGTGGCGCATTATTTGATCCATGCGTATGACAATCCGGTGCTTGCCCCGCAGGGGCTGGCGGCGGCAAGAGCCTACTCCAAGATCGCACCCGATTTGCCACACGCGCTGCACATGCCATCGCACATTTTTACGCGGTTGGGACTCTGGGAGGATTCGGTCGCGTCGAACGTCGCTTCGGCGGCCGCGGCACGAAGACACAAAGACCAAGGCGAAGAGTTTCACGCGCTGGACTATCTCGTCTACGCTTATCTTCAGCTCGGCCGGAACGACGAAGCGGAGAAGATCAGGGACAACCTCCCTGCCCTGGGGAACGTGGAACCGTCGTTTCTCTTCAAGATCAACTATGCAAGAGCGGCAATTCGCGCGCGCTGCGCGCTGGAGCAGGAGCATTGGGCGGAAGCCGAGAATCTAGCGCCTGAGCCGGATGTGCAGCCGCAAGTGGCGGCGATTTCTCACTGGGCAGCAACGTTGGGGGCCGCGCGCACAGGAAATCTGCAGGCGGCGAAAGCACATACGGAGCAAGTGCGCAGGCTCTCAGGAGAACTGAAAGAAAAAGGCGACACCTATTGGGCGGAGCAAGTGGCTATTCAGAGCTTGGAGGCTGGGGCATGGGTGGCGTTTGCCGAACATCGAACCTACGATGCACTGCGTTTACTGCGAATGGCGGCGGACCATGAAGATGCCGAAGAAAAGCACGCCGTGACGCCGGGGGCGGTTCGTCCTGCGCGGGAATTGCTCGGTGATCTGCTGATGGAAATGCACCAGCCGAAACAGGCGCTGACCGCGTATCGGCAGGTCCTAACAGTGGCGCCAGGAAGACGCAAGGCTTTGATGGGGGCGGCCGAGGCCACGCGACTGGGTGCTGTGTCCAGCAAATTGAGGTAAATACCTGAGATAGAGTTTTTTACTGCAGCGGGCAGGTAAATTTTCGGGGGAGGTAGAGCTTTTTTACTTGGAAATCGTTCGGCAACCGCTGAAAACAAAGGCTTTAGTTTTGGCGGAGGGCTTGCACTCTCAGAGCCAGTGGGGGAGGCGAGCCGAGGATCCCTTTAGGGGATTGAGGGCTGGGCCGGTTCGCTACTCCCCCCTTTCACTTTCGCCGAGCGGTGACCCTGATTGCCTCAGAGGAGCTCACCGAATCACCCCAAAAACACCCCGGACACTTCCGAACACGGCGAAAGTGCGCCTGAAAACCAAAAAACCGCGTTGGGAATTCCTAGAGAGATCGATCAAGCTCCCACAACGTGAAAGATGCGGGCTGCGATTCAGACTGACAGGAAATGAGCGGGAGTGGGCTGGACGAGACGGCCCTCGCCGGGCTGCATTTCGTGTGGACGAGTGTCGTAGTCGCTGAGCGTTAACCCCAACATGATGGCGAGCCAGAAAATGGAACAGACAATGACAAGCTGCGTGCGCTTAGGGCTGTAACGAGCGTGCATGAAGTAGAGAACAACGAGCGTGGCTTTGATCGTGGCGATGACGAGAGCGATGACGATATTGAATTTGCCAAAGTTCTGAAAGGCCGCCCAGACAGTGACCGCCGTGCCAATCATCAACGCCGCGAAGATGGCGAAGTAAACCTTTGGCGAAACAATGTGCTCGGACACGCGCGATTCTCCTACCGGTGCCTGTCAATCAGATATAGCAGCGGAAACAAAAAAATCCACACAATATCAACGAAGTGCCAGTACAGACCGACGATCTCCACGGGCGTGTTGTACTGCGGCGTGAAGCGGCCGGCAAAGGAACCTTTGATGAGCCAGAGGAGCAGGCCTGCGCCTACGATCATGTGCAAGGCGTGGAGGCCGGTCATGCCGAAATAGAGAGAAAAATAAAGCTGGCCGTGTGCGTTGATATCCGGATCGTGCGCGAAAGCTTCTTCCACTTCCTTTTTTTCCAAAGCCAGTTCTTTCGGATCATCGCCGGGCATGGGATGCGTCGGATGGTATTTCATGTCAAAGTTGCGGCCGGGAACAAGATGGTGGTCGAACTTCTGCTTGTATTCGACGGCTTTGACACCAAGAAAGACGGTGCCGAGACCAAGCGTGGCGATCAGGAAAATACTGACCAATTTCTTCTTGCCCACCTGGGCGGACCAGACAGCCATGGCCATGGTCAAGCTGCTCATGATCAGCACAACGGTGTTGCCAGCGCCCAACTTGATGTCCAGAGTGTTGCTGCCGATGCCGAAAGCAGTGCTGAAGGCGCTGCGATTGATGGTGTAAGTGAGGAACATGCCGCCGAAGAACAGGACTTCGGTGACCAGGAAGATCCACATGCCGAGCGAAGCGGTTTCCTTCTGCTGCTCGAGCGTCTGAAATTGCCCGTATAGATCGCCGGTGCGATGCACGCGGTACTCCTCTTTGCCATCCAGGGATGGCGTCTAATTCCTTGCAACGCGGGCGGGGCAAGCCCCGCCCCTACAAATCAACTGACTATCGCCCAGGGACGGGGAACACCCGCCCGTACAAATAGAACAGGCTAGTCATCTCCGTGGGCTGGCGCGGGCAATGGCGATCCCGCTGCCAAGCCAAGATCCGGCCGGTTCTGAAAATCGTATGGCTCCCAGGTCACTTCCGGAGTGACATGGAAATTTTCCGTCGGTGGCGGCGAATCCGTTTTCCATTCGAGGCCCGTGGCCGGCCAGGGATTCTGCCCGGCAACCTTGCCGTAGCGCATGGACCAGGTGAGATAAGCCATCGGGAGCAAATAGCCCAAGGCGAGAATTGACGCGCCAGCCGTGGACAACACGTTCAGGACCTGGAATTCCGGCGGATAGGTGTGATAGCGGCGCGGCATGCCGAGGTAGCCAAGAATGAATTGCGGAAAGAACGTCAGATTGAAGCCGACAAACAACGTGACGGCGGCAATGCGCGAAAGAGCTTCCGGGTAGAGGCGGCCGGTGATCTTCGGCCACCAGAAGTGGAGGCCGCCGACGTAACCCATGACCGCGCCGCCGACCATGATGTAGTGGAAATGGGCGACGACGAAGTAGGTATCATGAATGTGAATGTCCAGGCCAAGGCAGGCGAGGAAAAGCCCGGTGAGGCCGCCGATGACGAAAAGGCCGATGAAACCGAGGGCGTAAAGCATCGGCGTGTCCCAGGAGATGGAGCCCTTGTAAAGGGTCGAAGTCCAGTTAAAGACCTTGACCGCTGAAGGAATGGCCACCAGGTAGCTGAGGAAGGAAAAGGTGAGCGCGGCATAGGTGGATTCGCCGGTAACGAACATGTGATGCGCCCAAACCAGGAAGCCGATGACTGCAATGGCGATGCTCGAACCGGCGATAAAGGAATAGCCGAAGATAGGTTTGCGCGCAAACGTCGGAATGATCTCGCTGACTACGCCCATCGCGGGAAGAACCATGATGTAAACGGCCGGATGCGAATAGAACCAGAAGAGATGCTGAAAGAGGATAGGATCGCCGCCCATCGCCGGATTGAAGAAGCCGAGATGAAACATGCGTTCGAGTCCGGCGAGCAATAGCGTGATGGCGATAACGGGCGTTCCGAGAATCATGATCAGGCTGGTGGCGTAGTGCGCCCAGGCGAACAGCGGAAGCCGGAACCAGGTCATGCCGGGGGC
>Ga0137403_10010124_pt1 | contig 10447 bp, 10 predicted proteins | sample CZOMad2_1_16fung_FD_122057 | JGI IMG/M metagenome (GOLD analysis project Ga0137403, IMG submission 122057) | Vadose zone soil fungal communities from Angelo Coast Range Reserve, California, USA - CZOMad2_1_16fungal (Hybrid Assembly) | ecosystem: Environmental > Terrestrial > Soil > Vadose zone... | reverse complement strand
GAATGAGGCTTATCAAAACGGGATGAAACAGCTCGCCGAGACTACAGGTGGCGCGGCCTTTTTCAGCCGTTCGACCACCGAAATTCCCGAGGCCATCCGTCGCAGTTTCGATGCCGTGGCCTCGCACTACAGCCTGACGCTCGACCTGCCCGCGCATGTCTCGCGGCGTCCGCAGATTCATGTGGCCCTGGCGGAAGAGGGCCGCTCGCTCACTTACCGCACGCGTATCGTTCTGCGGCCGAGGAGGTGAAATTCTGACCATGCCAGTGACTGCCCCAACTCGCAAAAGCATCCCCATCTGGCTCTTTCTGCTGCTGCTGGCCGCCGCCATCGTGAGTGGCATCGGCGTCCTGTGGCAGGCGCGCGTAGTTCATGAGCAGTCGGCGCAAGTCGCCCAGCGCACGCGCGAGAATCTGGATCTGCGACGTGAGCTCGATCGGTTGAACCGCGCCCCATCAGCGCCCACACCCGCCGCTGCGCCTCCTTCCGCGCCCCGCACCGCCCAGCCCAATGCCCCGACCACCGGCACAGGCGCGCTGGCCGCCGCCGAGCAGCAAGCTCTACGCATGCGCGAGGAGCTCGGCCAGTCGAGCGCTGAGGTGGCCCGGCTGCAGGCGCGCGTTTCCGAGCTGCAGGGCGGGATCGAGAACGCCACCGAGGAAAACCGCCGCCTAGCTTCGGCCGCCGAAGAATTGAAGAGGAGCTTCGCCGACGCCAATCAAACCATCGAGACCATCCGCGCCGAGCTGAAATCAAACTCCGGCCGCATGGCGCAAATCGAAAGCGCGAACGCAAAACTCAAAGAAGAGGCTTCAACAGCCGGGCAATCTGCAGCGCAACTCAAGCAGATATCCTCGGACCTGCAAGGCCTGTTCCGGCGCCGCGAGATGTACTTGAACAATATTCTCCGTCGTTATCGGGAGATCACCGAACAATATCGCGCCATGTCCGGCGTACTGGCCAGCCGCCGCGACCGCGAGGCCGCTCCGGTGGGCAGTACGGAAATCGCGCGCATCCAGAACGCCATCGCTCTGGCCGAGGAAGACTTGAAACAAATTGACGCGCTGAATGCGCAAGCCTCGCGCCTGGAGAAGAAACTGCCCGCGAAGTGATCCGGAAGCGCTACGACTGCAGCGCGCGTTCTTACGGCATCTGCGGGCTGGCGCTATCGAGGATCTTCGCCACCCACTCGGCGTGCGGGAGACCGCAACCGGTAAGAGCCTTAAGCTCCCTGTCCACGTCGTACTCCACGCGCCGGATCGCCGGCAACGTGTGGCCCTGCGCTACCAAAAGCAGGGCGTTATCGGAATGTTCCACGTGGTAACGACAACTTTGTAGCGCGGGGCTATGCCGTTTTGTGGCGGAGCCCCGCGGTTTTTGCTGAACGGACGAAACGGCCGCAGGTCCCCACAAGAAACGTGTGACCCTGCGCTACAAAAACCGGGCGTCGGAACCTTCTACGCGATAACGACAGACTTGTAGCGCGGGGCTACGCCGTTTTGTGGCGGAGACCCGCGGCTTTTGCTGAACGGACGAAACGGCCGCAGGTCCCCGCAAAAAACGCGGGGCCCTGTGCTACAAAAACCGGTGTCGGTACGTTCTACGTGGTAACGACAAACCTGTAGCGCGGGGCTACGCCGTGGTGTCGCGGAAACCCGGGTTTTAGTGCCCACAAATTCCACTGGGCGACGAGTGCGATGCGCGCCACAGTTCTCCCGTGCCAGGTAACGGCAACCGGTTCATCGTGCGGATGCAGCCTGTCAATTCGCGGCCATCTTCGATTCCAATTCCCCAATTCGCTTGAGCAGTGGCGAGGGCGCAGGATCGAGCGCCGCGGCCTCTTTCAAATACCGCAGCAAATCTTTGGCGGAATCCGCCGGCAATTCCAGACGCTTTCCGCGATGCAGCACGAATACCGAGTCCTTCTCCATCACCAGGCAGCCCATCTTGCCGATGCCGTCGTAAACGCGCGAAAGACCGATATCGATCAGGATGACTTTCCCGCCGAATCGCGGCGTGATGGCCGCGTCTGTGTATGTGTGCCCCAGCACGATGCGCTCGACGCCGAAGTTTTTCTGAATTTTCTCGACCAGAGGATTGAGCGATGCGTCCCCCTGCGCCAGGCCGCGATACCACAACGGCCCGTCGGGATCGGTCACGATGCCGCCGGTGAGCCTCGCCGGATCTTTCAGTTCCTCGCGCACGCGCTGGTTGATGTCGCGAATCTTAGTCGAGGCGTACTTGGCGCTGATGCCCCCGTGCAGAAACAGGCTGTCATTGATCTTGATGACGGCGTCGTGGCTCGCGATCCACTTGCCGTACGTTCCACTGGGACTGAACTGCTGCCGGTGCTCGAAATAGCCCAGCGGATGTTCGGCCTCCCAATGAGCGCGGTCCGCGGGATGCTCCTTGGCCAGCGCCGCCTCGCGTGATTTCTCGGAATTCTCGTCGCGGAACGCGGCGAATTCCCCCGGCGACACATAGCGCAGGTCGCCATACACGTTCATGGCTTCGTGATTCCCAATGAGCGCGTGCACATATCCGCCCGCCTCCGCCGCCAGCTTTTCCAGGCGCATCAGCAGATCCATGGCCTTCCGCGAATCCGGCCCGCGATCCAGCACATCGCCGTTCTGCACCAGATGCGTCTTGCCGCCGGTCCAGTTGCCTTGTTCGTCGATGAGCCCGGCGGATCTAAGAACGGCCACCAGCTGATCGTAATCGCCGTGGACGTCGCCCACCGCCACAATGCGCTCTACTCCCGTCCAGACTCCGGCGCCTTGATCCTGGGCAGCGCGGCTGCGGCCGTCGCCCCCGGGCGCGAGGCTTCTCAGAACCAGCACCGCAACACCTGCCAGCGCGAGACATCTCATGGTTATCCTCCGGCTCAGTCCGCAATTCAATGGTATCCGGGTATTGGTGAACCTGCCATTGTAAACCGAACGGCAACCCGGCCTACAGAGGGAACTATCGTACTGGACCCACTTTGTTCCGAATATAGAACAAAAGCCTTGAACAGGCCTGATAACTCTGGTAAATAATTGAGTAGCGCTTCAGAAACTGCGGTTCTGTTCCAATTGCAGAACAGCTGGAGATCGGAAAAAAGAAGCGACTGCACGGCGCCACGGCAGGCTTCAAGGCAGAGTTCTCAACAATGCCGGGGTGTCTGATTCACTGAACTCGGAGGGCAGATGCCGACACGGATTTTGATCGTTTATCGCTACCCGCTCCTGTTCCAAGCGCTGAAGGCGCTCATGGAAGGCGAGGGTTGCCGCGTAATGGGACATGAAGACAGTCCCGAAGCGGTGCGTTTCGCGCAACAATTTCAACCGGACATCGTGATCGTTGATTTCGAGCTGCCGGGCAACGGCCTGGACAGCGTGCGCCAGATCCTGGAAGTTATCCCGTCTACGCGCATCATTGTGCTGAGCAAACATGCCGAAGTGTATCGCGTGCGTGAGGCGCTGGAACTCGGCATTCGCGGCTATGTGCTGAAGACGCGCACCGCCGAGGAACTGCTGCGCAGCATCGAAGAAGTGGCGCACGGCCGAACCTACTTTTCACCGGAGATTTCCCATATCGTGGCCGAACTGGTTCTGGAGCCGTATAGCAACCGTGGAGGGATCCGCCGGCCCAACCAGTTGACCGATCGGGAGCGGCAGGTGGTCACCCTGATCGCAGAAGGCAATTCCACTAAGGAAGTCGCCGCCCGCCTGGGCATCAGCGTAAAAACCGCCGATTGCCACCGCACGCGCATCATGGACAAGCTCAATGTCCACCAGACCGCAAACCTGGTCCGTTACGCCATCCGCCAGGGCTTCATCGAAGCTTAGTCTATACCTAGGGGCAGGCGCTTTCGCCTGCCCTTGGCTTACAAATCTTCCAAGAATTTCTCGTAATTTCCGGTACCTTGGCGCGTATTCCCAAAAATGTGCGCACCGCCGGCCGCTCTCCGGAACAAAGCCGTGTGTCGCGCGCCAAAGCAGGCTCCGGCGCTGGAAACGCGCCGCCTTGGCCCAGTCTTCAGAGATTGCTGAGCCTCTCCTCCAGAATAATCCTAGTGTACGGGGCCCCGCGTCCGCCCTATAATTTAGGCATCACGATTTAAAAATGCCACGCTTTAGCTCGGAAACTGCAAAGAATTGGGGCGGAAATTTCCAATGGATTAGCCAGAAACTCCGCGCTCGCCCCGTTCACACTTGTTTCCGGGCCAGGCCACACAACACAAAGACGCCACACAACAGAGGAACCGATGAATTTAAATAAAATACTCGAAGAGTTGCGCCGGGAGCGCGAACAGATTGACGAAGCTATCTTGAGTCTCGAGAGGCTGGCCGCCGGTAGCGGGCCGCGCCGCGGTCGCCCGCCCGCCTGGCTCAAAGCCCAGAAGTCCACCAAGGTGCGTCCCCAGGGGAACGGTAAAGAACAGCCGGCCACGAAAACCGCTGCGGGCGACTGATTCCTGGGTACTTCCAGCCACTGGGCGCTGCGCGCTTGGAGCAATCTAGGGCGGGCCTCCAAGAAAACCTGGCCGGACGGCTGCATCGACGCGATACCTTACTTCTGTCGCAATAAAATCTAGGGTTTACGGGCCGCTGTTAGGAGTATAATAATTAAATGCGCGCGTGTTTCGCTGCCAACCGCGCACCCTTGCCCTATGATGAAATCCGTTCTCAAGACGCTTGCTATCAGCTTCGGCGGCGGCCTGGCTTTGGGCGCCGGCATGCGGCTGGCGCAAGGCCCCGCTAAGGGCCGCTCCGAACCGCCCGCCGATCTCGATCCTCTGCTCGCCCGCTTGAAGAGCGTCGAGAGCCGGATCGTGAAAATGGAATCCACCGAGCGCGTGGCTCCTGTGCCTTCCGTGCCGGCGCCCTTTGTCGAAAAAACGCTCGCGGCGTTCGAATCAAGACTGGCCGCACAGCTCACCGATGTCGAACAATTGCGTGTCGAGATTCGCCACGTGGACGAACGGCTGAGCGATCTCGATGTGCAGCTTCCAGTCTTGATCCAGTCAACCGTCGACGTGCGCTTCCGCGAGGTCGAGCAACACCTGCAGCGGGATTTTGAAGAAGCGCAAAGCCGCTCCATGGCCGCGTTTGTGGAAACGCTGCAGACCAAAGTGGTCGAGCGGATTTCCACGCTCGAGACCAATCTGGCGGAACAGTCGCAAGTCATCGGAAAGTTGCGCGACACCTCGGTTCGCAGCGACGAAAACCTGCAAAAGATGCTGGCCGGGATCGAGCGGCTGGTGGATCAAAGCAACGCTCCACACCCTCCGCCGGCCCCCGCCGCGTCCCCGCCGCCGCCGGCGCCAATGCCTGAGCCGGTCGCCAGGCCTGCCGAAGCTTCAGAGGAGGACGAACCCCCAATCGCGGGCGTCACGCCTCGCGAACGGTCGCGTTCCCATTTCCAGGTACGCAGTTTCCCGGCCCGGCAGGTAGCGGCAGCGCTTCCTATAGTGGAAGAGCAGAAGGCTGAAGAGCCTGTGCCCGTAGCGATCAAGGCTGGCGAGCCCGAGTCCGTGCTGATCTCGAATCCCGCGGAATTAGAGGAAATGGCGCCCCGCGTTACGGTTTTGGGGCGTGTACCGGAGATTACGCGTTCCGGCAATGTCGAGGCCCCGCACTCCAATGGCGCCGTTGTGGAGCAGGCGGCCCATCCCTCGATTGCCGTGACTGAATCTCACGCGCCGGTTTCCGTTCCCGATCTCCCGCCGCCTGGAACGGACGAACCGGTCAAATCCGACGAGTCGTATGAATGGGTGAACCGCATCGGACTCGAGCTGCTGGCGCCGCGCCCCAAGCCGCGACCAGGCTGGCGCGTTCCGCTGGCGGTCGGCCTGGTGGCCGGTCTGATTCTGATTGTGGGATTGCTCTATTCGGGAGTGTTCCGGCGGTATTTTGGTTCAAGCGCGCCGCCGCAGCCGCAAACGCCGACCTTAGCGTCTACCGCGCCCGCCTCAGCGTCAACCGCGCTCGCCTCGGAGTCCACCACTCCATCGCCGGGCGCCGATAATCTGCAGGCGCTCGAGCAGCGCGCGTCCTCGAAGCCGGCGGATCCAGCCTCGCTGGTCGAGCTGGCGCGCGAGTATCAGAGACGCAAGGATTGGAGTAAAGCCGAGTCCGCCTATCGCTCCGCCCTCGAAGCCAGCGCGGGCAACCGCGACGCCGCGCTGGGACTTTCCGACGTTCTTTACCAGCAGCAGAAGTACGAAGAGAGCGCGGCTGTATTGAACAAAATTTCCTCAGACAAACCCCGCTAATCGTTTTTCCCGCCTCTTCGTAACTCCTCTGTAGTTTCACCACACTGGAAACCGCAACAAAATGCCGCAGCGAGAATCGCTACGTCCGAAATAGCCGCGGTGCGACGCCTCGCGCTGCCGTGCAGAACATCGCGATTCGCGCCGTCGGAGCTTGTGACGCATAGCCCCGGAAATGCGGTGCTCGGGTTTCTGTGGGAGAGCGGTGATTGTAGCGTGCCTGAAAATGAAAACGGCGGCCTGCGAGAGGCCGCCGTTTGCTGATTCTGGATGTAAGGGAGCTAAACCGAAACCGGGACTTCCGACTTATCGTTCTCCGACACGTGCGATTGCAGCGAATAAATCGAATCGAGCACACGCTCCATCAGTTCGTCACTTTGCGACACCGTGGTTTTGAGAACTTCGATAGACCGCACCTGCTCGGAGAGCTTCTGGTCGAGACCCGACATGGTGTTGGAGAGCATTTCCTCCATCGTCGTGACCACCTGTGCCAGCGTGGGCAGTTCCTTCAACTTGGCTTCATGATCGCCAACGCGTGTTTCCAGGCTCGACAGGCGGTTATCATAGCGCGTTGTCAGAGAGGCGATGGTCGCTTCCAGAGCGGCCACGGCAGCGACGGTTTCCGCCGAATGGTCGACGGATTTACCGTTTTCCGCGCCAATGCTGATGCCTGATGCTTCGAGCGCCGCCAGTCTGGCTTCCAGACCGGTTACCGACTCTTTGAACGGCCCGGCTTCAGTTGAGACAGTGGCGCCAGTGCGCGATTTCCACAGGGCGGCCCCAATACTCACACCGGTGAGCACCAGTGCAGAGCGTTGGACGAGTTTGAGCAATCTCGGCATACCAGGAAAGTATAATACAGAAAATTCTGAGAAGCTACTAAGGAATATACCTGCTTGTAAGATCTTCTCCTAATTAGCCATCCTAGAGTGTCAACCTTAGTTAACAAGGAGATCTCAGATTGGAAAACGTGCCGGCCCCGGCCTCCAGCGCCACCCCGTGGGAACGGCTTTTCATGGAGTGCGATAAGCAGGGCCATGTCCTGTGGATGAACCAACGTGCGCGCGCGCGTCTGGGAGCTGTTGAGAGCCTCTTTCAGGCCCTTCCAGCGCTTCACCTACCCCAAGCCAGTCAATTGCTTAGCGGCGGTGAGACCATTCGGTACCGGACGCTGCTCTCCTCGCTGAAGTCCGCCGACCATGCAAGGCGCATACCCGTCCAATTGGTCAGAGTCCTGGCGCTGGAAAACCGGGTTGTGCTCTCGGCCGAGGTACGCGGCCGGGCTTCCGATTCGCTTCCACCCCAGCACGAAGGTTTGCGCATTCTGTTGACGCTCCAGGCCAACGCTACACGCAACTATTTCCGCTTATTGCTCGCCCAACAACTGCTCGCCGGGCAGGAGCGCCCCTCGCGGTCCGTGGGCGCCGCCATTTCGGAGGCGCTGGAAATCGAGCGGACGCGTACCGCGCATGAACTGCACTCGGGCGCCGGGCAGCCGCTTGCGGGCATCAAGCTAAATCTGGATTTGATCGCGGAGCACATGCCGAATGCGCCGGAGTCCGTGCGCAAGAGTCTCGGGCGGATTGGCGCGCTTGCCGATCAGGCGCTGAGCGAGATCCGTTCCGTCTCGCAGCGGCTGCATCCGCCGGACTGGCAGCGCCTCGATTTGCCGCGCGCGATCGAATGGTTGTGGATTACCACGGGAATTCCTGAAAAGTTTCATGCTACACTTGATCTCCACCCAGTGGAATCTGACATTCCTGACGCAGTCCGGTTCGCCATTTACCGGGCGGCCCAGGAAGGGCTCGTAAATGTGCTGCGCCACGCCAGCGCGACCGAACTTAAGCTGGAATTGGGCCAGCAAGACGACCAGATCCATCTCGTCCTGGAAGACAACGGTAACGGCTTTGACGCGCACGAGATGTTGTACGGCGCGCTGACACCGGCGATGCGCGGCATCGGGCTGCGCGCCATGCGCGATGAAGTGGTGTCTCTGGGCGGCCGCTTTCACCTGACCAGTGGTGCGGATGGCACAAGGATGGAGATCATGATACCGGTTTCGGAAAATCGATGACTCAGCCGCTCACCAAACCCATTTCTGTCATTCTGGCAGATGATCATTTGATTGTGCGCGAAGGGCTGGCGGCGTTTTGCGACGCGCGCCCGGAGCTGCACATTATAGGTCAGTGTTCCGACGGACTGGCGGCCGTCGAGATGATCAAGGCCCTTCAGCCTGACTTCGCGATCATCGATCTCCATATGCCGAAGCTGCACGGCCTGGAAGTGATTCGCAAAGTGCGCGAGGCGAACTCCGCCTGCAAGCTGGTGGTGCTTTCCATCAGCCGCGACGAAAAGATGGTGCTCGAGGCGCTGCGCGCCGGGGCCAACGGTTACCTGCTGAAGGACGGACCGGCACGGCACCTTCTCGACGCCATCAGTTATATACAGGATGGCGGCGTGTATATTTCGCCGCTGCTGCGCCGCGAATATCTGCTGGAAGCGCCGCGTAAGGCTCCGGCCGAGGATCCATTAGCTTCGCTCAGCCGCCGTGAGTATGAAGTGTTTTCGTTCCTGGTGGACGGGATGCGACCCAAAGACATAGCCAAACTGCTCGACATCAGCCCGAAAACCGTGGACACGTACCGCTCGAACATCATGCGCAAGCTGGGCATCCACGATCTGGTTGGGCTGGTCAAATTCGCCATCAACCGGAACCTGACCACCACCGCCAACCAGCCGCCCTCGTCCTGAGCCGCAACGGACGATTAGATCGGCCAGTCGAGGGCGCCGCAGTGTCATATCCTGGAGCTGTCCGGAAGCCTCGCATGCTGCCGGCGGGGTGTTCTACTTACGCGCTGCGCGCAACAATGTGGCGTTAATATTGTTCAGTTGCTCTATCAAGCGTTGCTCGTCGTCGGGTGACCAGTTGTGCCGCAGCATGGTGACGCGTGATTCGCCTGCGCGCGTGAGGCAGAAGATCCAGACCAGGTAACAACCCGCGCTAATCACCTGCAGCACGATGTTCAACGGGCGCATCAGTTCATGACCGACCACGTTGCGCACCAGGATCGTCATGCTCGTGCCGAGAAAGAATACGGTATACACAATGCAATGCACGATAATGTTGCGGTTAAGCGCCACCGGATAACGCGACAGAAAGACCAAGATCAGCAGCAGGAAAATCACCAGGCTGAAATCCACGCCGCGTGTCACCGTAGTGCTCCAGAATAAGAGCTTGGACGTTTCATTTCCCCAGGTTGGAATCAAAGTCAGGACCGACACCGCGACCGAAAAAAACAACGCGCCGTACAGCGTCCAGCGGCCCAAGCTATAAATGCCTGAGTAATTCTGGAGGACCAGGGAATATAGCTCCAGCACGATCAGGATATAGAAGACCCAGAGTATGGGGAGCGTTGCCAGATAAATCAGGGCGTACGTATTTTCCCGAACATTGAAAGGCAGCAGCAGCAGCGAGCGGGCCGTAGTTAACACCAGGTAAGCGAAAAAGAAGCGGTATACGCGATTCAGATCCAGCTGGTAGAGGCGTAGAGCAGCGGTGGCGTTAGCCACAATGGAGAATCCCCAGAGGAGTGAGAGAATGCTGGGTCCGGACACGAGATACACCTACCAATGGTGTTTTAAACCCAGGATTATACCACCAAAAGGGGGTAGTACTCTCACTCCTCCGAGCAATTTTATTCGCTTGTTCCCATTAACGAACAAACGGGCAAGGCCAGCATTCCGGGATCGGGTCGTGCGCTTGAGTTCCGGCGGAAATGGCCAGAAATTGTAGCACGAAGACCGCCAGGACGAATAGTTTCTTCAGCATAAGGTTTAATCTCCATTGGTCTGTAATGCTAACCGAAGTTAGTCCCCGGTTTGACCAATCCGAACCTAGAACACCTGTAGAGGGGGGTCAAGCCTCTTACCGCCCGGAATTTGCCTACCGTTCCATCCGATAAGGCTCTGTTACTGAGGTATTTCAATAGGGTAAGCTAATTTAGTTACTTGAATTACGCCGGTATTTAGGTGAAGGCACAGAAACGAAGAGGAATTTTGGGGGCCCGTCCACCGGATGCGAGTGGCCGGCGCCAGGGAGGCGGCAGGAAGGCTGCCACGCAGGAATCTCCTTGAAGATTCGCCAGGCAGCAGCCTTCGGCAAGGACAAGAATCGGTGCTGAAGTTGCGCTG